>Ga0181529_10007565_pt1 | contig 10791 bp, 13 predicted proteins | sample PEATcosm2014_Bin_36_FD_119763 | JGI IMG/M metagenome (GOLD analysis project Ga0181529, IMG submission 119763) | Peatland microbial communities from MTU Mesocosm Facility, Houghton, MI, USA - PEATcosm2014_Bin10_30_metaG | ecosystem: Environmental > Terrestrial > Soil > Wetlands > Peat | place... | reverse complement strand
GTTGGAAGGCCTGCGCTGGCTCTCGGCGGGCGAGATGCGCGAGATTGAGCCGCACGCGGGCGGCGTGGCGGCGCTGCGGGTCCCGCAGGAAGGCATTGTCGACTACCCGGCGGTGTGCGACGCCATGGTGCGCCACATCGAAGGGCTGGGAGGACGCGTCGTTACCGGAGCGCGCGTGGTGCGCCTGTTGTCGCGGCCGCCGGGTTGGGTGGCGGAGACTACGGCGAGCTCTTTCGAAGCAGACTTCGCGATCAATTGCGCCGGCCTGCACTCCGACCGCGTAGCGGCGCTCGCCGGGGAACGGCGCGAGGTGCGCATCCTGCCCTTCCGCGGCGAATACTACCAGCTTCGCGAGGACCGGCAGCACCTGGTGCGGAACCTGATCTATCCCACCCCCGACCCGCGGTTCCCTTTTCTGGGCGTGCATTTTACGCGGCTGATTCACGGCGGCATCGAAGCCGGTCCGAACGCCGTGCTGGCGTTCGCGCGCGAAGGCTACCGCAAGACGGACTTCAACGCGCGTGACCTGTTCGACGCCCTGAGCTACCGCGGCTTCTGGCGGTTTCTGCGGAAATACCCGTCCATGTGCTGGTACGAGCTGCGGCGGTCGTTCAGCCGCCAACTGTTCTGCCGGTCGCTGCAGCGCCTGGTTCCGGAGATCCAGCCGGACGACCTGGCGACGGGCGGATCGGGCGTGCGCGCGCAGGCGATTGCCCCCGAAGGCGACCTGGTTCAGGATTTCCGCTTGATTGCGCGCCCGAATGCGCTGCATGTGCTGAATGCGCCGAGTCCCGCGGCGACGGCGTCGCTGGCCATTGGCGAGGAGATCGTGGCGATGGCGGCGCAGGCGGCGGGGTGATGGTGGGGCGGCCGCCGCCGGCCGCTAGCGCTTCTCCGGATACAGGTGGATGGCGGGCCGCAGATGGGTACGCCGGACCACTTTGCGGTATGGCCGCAATGCGACCGGAGTCGCTGAACACAAGCCGGCTACAGAGTTTGTGGGCCGCAGTTCCTCAACGCAGATCCTGCACACAAGCTGTGCACGATGTTGGGCGAACTATGCTTTGTCCAATGAAGCGCTTGCCATCCCGCCTTTAGCGCAGCCTCAATGTTTTGGCGGCTATCGTCGATTAACAGCATCTCTTCGCCACACAGCTCAACGGCGGCTTGAACCTTGGCGAAGAATTCCATATCAGGTTTCTTGGCGCCAAGGCGCGCGGAATAAAAGATGCCATCCACATGTTCAGCCAAGCCTAGTTTCTCCATAAGATAGGTAGCTCTAAGGTGCTCTTGATTGGTCGCCAAATACACACGGATTCCCGCGGAGCGAACCAGCGACAGTTGCTGCACCATAGGTGCGACGAGACGGGAATCCCTCTCGAACCAATAAGAGACAAAGTTAGCCGGATTTACATGTGGAGCGATCTTCTGAAGTGCAGTCATCAAATGCTCCATCAACCCAGCCCGACCGAGGACGATGTTTTCCCAGTAAGGAGCAAAGAACTGCTCATGAAGTGTGTCGGAAGTGAATCCAAGATCCTCTTCAAGAGATGTGTGCCAGTGACGCCCGTCTTCTGGCCGCCCGTCGACCAGAACGCCATCCACATCTACCATCAGCGCCTTAATAGCCAAGCCGCTCCCTCATTGAGACCCCAGTTCTCGTTCGCAAGAGGCCGCTGTGCGCGCGCGTGCATCCGTGACTTCCGTAATTATAAACCCGTTTGCGCCCGCCAACAGCGACTTCGTGCGAATCGTTCACCCGGACACAACGATCGTGCCCGAGATGGCCCTATCGGAAAGTGGTTCAACGTCCCCAGTCGCAAACTCCTGCCGGGTTACACCGCTTGGCTGCCGGTTGGGATGGCTGCAGCAACGCGTCTGCACTGAAAGGCATGGCGACGAGCACGATCTCTCTCTTCTTGAAACCGGTCGTCCCTTGATTTCGTTCAACTGTCCTGGATGTGCCCCTGAGTACCCGGGCCATCGTCGCGCGCAAGGCTCGGCGCGGCCCCGCGCCGACCCTTCGGGCCTCATGATGCTTGCCCTGGCACATTTGCCGAGACGCAGAGCGCATTCTGCCCTTCCGCGGCGAATATTACCAGCTTCGCGAGGACCGGCAGCACCTGGTGCGGAACCTGATTTATCCCACGCCCAACCCCCGATTCCCTTTCCTGGGCGTGCATTTCACGCGCCTATCCACGGCGGCATCGAAGCCGGTCCGAATGCCGTGCTGGCTTTCGCGCGCGAAGGGCACCGCAAGAGGGACGTCAACCTGCGCGACCTGTTCGACGCGCTGAGCTACCGCGGCTTCTGGCGGTTTCTGCGTAAATATCCGTCGATGTGCTGGTACGAACTGCGGCGGTCGCTGCAGCGCCTGGTCCCGGAGATCCTGCCGGACGACCTGGCGACGGGCGGATCGGGCGTGCGCGCGCAGGCGATTGCGCCCGAAGGCGACCTGGTGCAGGATTTCCGGTTGATTGCGCGTCCGAACGCGCTGCATGTGCTGAACAGTGCTGAACGCGCCCAGTCCCGCGGCGACGGCGTCGCTGGCCATCGGCGAGGAGATTGTGGCGATGGCGGTGGCGGCGGTGGGGTAATCGTGGAGCGAAGGCGCTCGGTCCGCCAGCATGTCTCCGGATAGACAACATCGCCAAGTGGATGGCGGACTGCAGACGGGTGCGCCGGGCCACTTTCCGATAACGTCTTCCGACCAGCATCCGCGATGTGGATGATTATTGGTGTCAGGTGTCAGCCCAGAAACCCTGGCAGATCCTCATCTCTACTCGACGCAGCACGACCCTTCCTTTCGCGGACGTATACGTCCGGAAATTACCCACCCTGAAGTGCGCCACTGGCGGGCACACGAAGGAACCGGCTCGGTGCCAAATCAATTTTCGACAGGGTCTTTGTTGGCCTTCTCGAGAACAATGACTTCAATCGGTAGGCTCTTAGCATGTTCCAGCTTCAGCCCCAACTGCAGCTCGATAGCATCCCAAAGCGGCGGCCGTAAATTCGGAGTTGCCGCCTGTGCGGACTGCTGGACAGGCGTCGGTGGGCCAAGAGCCATACCGCCAGGGCCGGTGCCGATCACATCTGGAGTCATTGCATAAGTAAGCGAAAAGTCGTACTCTCCCTCCAGACCGGTGGCATCGATGATAGGAACCTCGAGCCGCCGTGACAGAGAACTGGCAAGCCACTTCATAGTTTCGGACCGGCCACGCAGAGTGATGCCATCGCGTGTCATTAACTCGCCGGACCCAGCGCTTTTCGAGAACTCCGGGACTCCAGCCCTGACTACAACACCTGGACCATCTTGTGAACTATCCGGTGTCCCGGCTGGTTTGAGGAGCTTAGCCCCATCCTTGGCCACAACCAACCGGTAACCCTGCATCAGCTTCGTTTCCCGGCGAGCTACCAGCCCCAGCCGCTCCTGAAGCAGCCGCTGCAGCATGGGTCGAAACTCATCTTTTGTGGTTCCTGGCGGCACATTGGCAACGATATCGTAGCGTTCTTCCCCCATCCACGACAATTTGCATTCGACTTGGAACATCTCTTCCACGCCATATGCCCGCATGGCTAGCAATACAAAATATACGCTTCTTGCCGTGAAACGCAGAGGGCTGGACGTGCCCGGCCCACCGCTGATACGTCCGTTGGGACTCGCAGGATCGCTGCGCTTAACGGATGCAACCTCAAACCGCAACTCCCGCGTCTGGGATTGGGCGTACATGCCGAGGCCTGCTACGGCGAGCAACGTTATGCCGCGAGCAGCCTGCATTACTCCAGTGACGCTGTTCGGATTTGTCATAGTGCTCCTTTCCTGAGCCATATCCGGGCATGCTAATTATTTAGTACTAAAGCTCAAATCACGTCAAGGGGGAAGTTGCCTAGAGCCTCTCTAGAGGGGTTCTTAGTGGAAAATTGGGGACATCGGAAACCAACCCCGGCGATCCGCCGGGCCACTTGGCCGTATCGCGCCTGAGCTACAGAGGCTGTTCCGGGCCCGCGTTTCGCGATGTGCCGAACCAGCTGCTAGGGAGCCTCCCCATAAAACCCTGTCGGACAAGATCCGGATCCACTACACTCTCTCGCAATGCGCTCCTGGAAACTCTGCCTTCCGCTGACGGTGATCCCGATGGCCGCGCAACAACCGCCCGCACGGCCGGATGGCCTCTATGCCGAGATCCGGACGTCCAAGGGGCTGATTGTCGCCCGGCTGGAAGCCGACCTGGCGCCGATGACGGTGGCCAATTTCGTTGGGGTGGCCGAAGGCACCATCGCCAATTCCGCGTTCGACGCCGGGCGGCCGTTTTACGACGGAACCGGATGGCATCGGGTGGTTCCGGGGCACGTGATTCAGACCGGAATTCCGCAGTCGGATCCGAACGCGCTGCATGTGCTGAACGCGCCGGGTCCCGCGGCGGCGGCGGCGCTGGCCATCGGCGAGGAGATTGTGGCGATGGCGGTCGAGGCGGCGGGGTAATCGTGGAGCGGATGTCTCCGTCCGCCAGCATGTCTCCGGATAGACGACATCGCCAAGCGGATGGCGGACTGCAGACGGGTGCGCCGGGCCACTTTCCGATATCGCCGTTCGTCAACGGTTGTCGGAAAGAACTCCCAACTTTGCGTGACCACGCGAATTGGTCAGCGGCAGAATGAAAACGGGTTCCGATCAATTGCTCGGCTCGGGCGAACCGTTAGGACTACTCTCGGCATTCCTCATCAACGCCTAGCCACGAGCGTCGCCGTATCAGTCTGAAGACAGAAAGTCCTGCCGTAAACCCAGATTTCGATAACGGCACCGGCGGCCTTAATGTCGCTTGCCGGAGCAAGGCCCTCTGCGCATCGGCAATTATGCACCACCTTTTCGGTCTTGAATCCTAACACCCGCAATATGGCTCTTTCGAGCGCATTTCCTCTCTTGACAGTCGTCCATGCGGACACGCTAGTGGTAGTGTCAACAAAGAGGAAGTGGTACGTAATGTCGAGCTTCGTTTGGCCCTGGATGGGTCCGAGCGCTTTCGCGTTGTCGATGGCCAGTGGCGCGAGCAGTGGGTGTCCCGAAACTAGCGTAACCACGCCGGAGTTGGCCTCAAGACGAACATCTCCCTGAATTCTTGCCATTTCGGCAAGCGGCGGATAATGAACCGTCGCGACTTTGGCTCTCAACCCGTCGTCCGTTTGCGCAAGAACAGCGCAGACCAGGAGACAGCCGATTGTGCAAGCCTTTCTCAACTGCATGGCGCAATACCCCCGATCCTGCAGACATACTTAATGATACGCGCGTGTCGCCGAGCTTGGAAGCAGGGCCGCTTGGGAATGATGTGTGGGCTGTACCGGAAACTGACTCCGGCGATCTGCCGAGCCACTTGGCAGTATCAAGCCTGAACCACGGAGACTGCTCCGAGCCCGCGTTCGCGATCTGCTGAACCAGCGGACCAGCCTCCCCACAAATCCCGGGAAGCCGCTCGAGTCTCCGCCAATTGCCACTTTCCCGAATTCCCGCGGAGGACCCAATATATTAATGCTGGGCCCTTACCGATTGATCACCCTTGAGGAAGTACGTGGGCAATCGACGAAATCGTTGGGGTTATGGACGAAACGCTACGCGCGACAGGCCGCGGATCGGACGGAAATGTTTAGCGTTTCCGGTGCAAAGGGGGAGACCGGATTCCATAGCTGTGGCTGCGATCAGAGCATCGGCGAGTTGAATGCCATGGGCGAACGCGTGCTGCTCAATGAGGACGACGGCAGCAGCACCGATGGCTTCGGAAAGGGGCAGAACTCGGAATTGGAGTTGCCGAAGCGACTGCTGGATTTGGCGCTCCTCCAGCTTCGATCGGGCGCCCTGAAGAAGTTCCATGAGGGAGACGATGGCCAAGGCGCGATCCGGTGCGGCGTCGATGGCGCGGCCTGCCTTTTCGCTGCCGCGGGATGCCCAGATCAGAACATCGGTATCGAAGATCATCGCGACTTTCGCAACCGCCGTTGCTTTCCTATGCCGGCTTGAGCGGGAGCCCGGCGGGGAAGGCGCAACTGGCGAAGATAGGAATCCGGATCGCTTATGTCCTCGCGATCTTTCCAGAGGCCAAATAACGGCTGTTCCTTCGTTTTCGGCCCGCCACTGGACGGGGCCGCCGGAATAGGCGTCAGCTTGGCCCGTTCCTTTCCGCGATAGAGTACCGTGACCGTTTCCCCGCGGTCGATGGCACGAAGCACGTTCTTCATGTTGTAGCGAAGATCGACGATGGTTGCGTTCATGGAGTGTCTCTATACAAGTATACATTTGACAGAACGCGCAGCGCTGCTTCTTCTAATTGACCGGTCGTGACTACACGGCCAAGGGCAACAGGTCACTTTGCGACCCGTAGCGAAGAACGCACTACGGGTTGCCGCAGGCCACGGTCCACTCCGGTATAACGCCGATGGCGGACAATGGCGGACCGGCCGCAGCCCCACGAGACCTTGTCGGACAAGAGCCGGATCCACTACACTGGTTCGCAATGCGCTCCTGGAAACTCTGCCTGCTGCTGACGGTGATCCCGATGGCCGCGCAACAGCCCCCCGTGCGGCCGGACGGACTGTACGCCGAGATCCGGACGTCCAAGGGGTTGATCGTCGCGCGTCTGGAATCCGACCTGGTGCCGATGACGGTGGCCAATTTCGTAGGGTTGGCCGAAGGCACCATCGCCAATCCCGCGTTCGACGCCGGGCGGCCGTTTTACGACGGAGCGGTGTGGCACCGGGTGGTTCCGGGACACGTGATTCAAACCGGAATTCCGCAGTCGGACCGGTCGCGCGGTCCGGGCTACATGTTTCCCAACGAGATCCATGCGCGGCTGAGCCACAATCGTGCGGGCGTGCTGAATATGGCCAATAGCGGGCCCAATACCAGCGCGGCGCAGTTCTGCATCACGCTGGGCGATCGCTCCTACCTGGACGGCGATTTCAACGTTTTCGGCGAAGTGGTGGAGGGTCTGGACGTGGTGATGCGCATCGTGCAGGGCGACACGGTGGAGAGCGTGCGTATCGTGCGCGTGGGCGCCCGGGCGCAGGCGTTCCATCCGACGACGGAATCGTTCCGCGCCCTGGTGAAGGCCGCCGAGGAGCGCGTGGCGGAGCACGTGGAGAAGAAGAAGCTGGCGGAAGCGGAGTGGATTGCGCGCAATTATCCGCACGCGGCGGGACCGGCCGGCGGAGTGCTGACGCAGGTGATAGCGGAGGGTCAGCCGGCCGCGTCGACGGGCGCCCGGCAGGTTCGCTACTCCGGCCGCGAGATCCGCTACGTGGGCGACGTGATCGGCCACGAGGGCCCGCCGATCCAGGAGATCCGCTTCTCGAGCGGCGACACCGGCCTTCCGGGCTTCGAGGATGCGCCGCACTGGTTTCCGATGAGCAAGCTCAATCCCGGGCTGGACAGCGCGATCGCGGCGATGGCGCCGGGAGAGCGTCGCATCGTGATTGTACCGGCGGCGCTGGGATATGGCCGCGCGGGATCGTATCCTCCCGAAGTGCCCGGAAAACGGCGCTTCGTGGTATCGCCGAACGCGCTGCTGGTGTATGAAGTGGAAGTGGGCGGCCGATAAGAGCGACTCCCTGCAAACTGCCGCCCGCTGGCTCACGCTCACGGTTCCAGGGAGCCACGCCGGCCAGTGAGGCGCGATGGGGCGCAAGACCTCAACTTGCTTCCTATGCCGTGTGCTTGCTACCATATGAAGTAGTCCATTGTGTCTTCTGCCAGATACCTCTACCCGGCTTCATTGGCGCGTAGCATCCCCAGCAATTCAACCGAGGAGTAAATCGTAGAAAAATCATGGCTTCCAATACCTTCTCTCAGGGCGCCCAGGTCGAACACCAAAGGTTCGGACTGGGAACAGTGATGTCGAGCAGCGAGGAACGCATCGTCATCAAATTCGATGACCACGGCGAAAAGAAATTCGTCACCAATATGGTGATGGGCAGTTTGAAAAAGAGCGACCGGCAACCCCCCGCCGAGAAGAAGGGCGCCCGCAGGAAGAAGGCTGCGCCTGCGGCGGTGTAACTACCTGCAACCGAACCGAGAGGATTTTCTTTGAACGCACGTCAAAAACGGTTATTTGAAGAAGCCCGGAAACGCAATCCGGACCTCAAAATTCCCACTGACCAGCCGCCGGCGGACTGGACCGAAGCCGATCTCGGGCTGATCAAGCAAGGTGTCGGCGACAAGAGCAGCAGGCCGTCGCAAGGCTCCGGCGAGTCCGGAGAAGCCGCTGCCGAAGCTCCCACCGGCGAGCAGGCCGGGAGTGTGGTGACCTACTTCGAAGCCAAGGGATTCGGATTCCTGCGCCCCGACGATGGCGGCCGGGATATCTTCTTCCACGTGTCGCGCCTGGTGGAAGGGCTGGCTACCGACCTTCGCCCCGGCACCCGGGTTCTCTACGAACTGGGTATGGACCGCACCGGGAAGATGGCGGCTTCCAGCATCCGCATCGCTCCGCCTCCGGCGGCGGCGTAGAGAGTTCACAGTTTACAGTTTACAGTAAACAGTCAACGCTCAGGCCCTGTGCGGGTGTCCGCCGCGGCCGACTGTCTACTGTAAACTGTCAACTGTTATAATCGGAATCCGTGCTCTATTCTCATGTTTGACAACCTATCGGAAAAGCTGCAACGGGTATTCAAGAACCTGCGCGGCGAAGGGAAGCTTTCGGCCGAAAACATGGAGGGAGCCCTGCGCGAAATCCGCATGGCGCTGCTCGAGGCCGATGTCAACTTCAAGGTAGTCAAACAACTCATCGAGAACATCAAGGTCAAAGCCATGGGAGAAGAGGTGCTCACAGCCCTCTCACCTTCCCAGCAGGTGATCAAGATCGTTCAAGAAGAGATGATCAAAATCCTGGGCAGCCACGAATCGAAGCTGCGTTTCGCCAACGAGCCGCCCAGCGTTTTCCTCATCGTGGGGCTGCAAGGCTCGGGCAAAACCACCTCCACCGGCAAACTGGCGCGCTGGCTGGGGCGCAACGGACACCGTCCCATGGTGGTTTCCGTGGACGTCTACCGCCCGGCGGCCCGCGAACAGCTCAAAGTGGTGGCCCGCGAAGTCGGCCAGCCGATTTATGAAGGCGCTCCGGGCGAGAGCCTGCCGCTCGACCTGGCCCGCTCGGCACGGCGCGAAAGCGCCAACACCGGCCGCGACGTGCTGCTGGTGGATACCGCCGGCCGCCTGCACCTGGACGACGCGCTGATGGCCGAATTGCGCGAATTGAAAGAACAGCTCAACCCCGTGGAAGTGCTCTTCGTGGCCGACGCCATGACCGGCCAGGACGCCGTCAAATCGGCCGACGAGTTCCACAAGCAGTTGGGCATTACCGGCGTCATCCTCACCAAAATGGATGGCGATGCGCGCGGCGGCGCGGCGCTCTCCATCCGCCACGTCACCGGCCAGCCGCTGAAATTCGTAGGCGTGGGCGAAAAATTCGATGCCCTGGAGCCGTTCCATCCCGATCGCGCGGCCAACCGCATCCTAGGCATGGGCGACATCCTCTCGTTCATCGAGAAGGCCAGCGAGCAGATCGACCAGAAGAAAGCCGTGGAGATGCAGCGCAAGCTCATCGACAACGACTTCACGCTGGAAGATTTCCGCGACCAGTTGAAATCCATCCGCAAGCTGGGACCGCTCAGCTCGCTCATGGACATGATGCCGAAGGTCGGCATGATGAAGGAATTGAAAGACGTCAAGGTCGACGAAAAAGAAATCGGCCGGGTGGTGGCCATCATCGATTCGATGACCCATCACGAGCGCGACAATCACATGATCATCAACGGCAGCCGCCGCCGCCGCATCGCCAAGGGCAGCGGAACTACCGTGCAGGAAGTCAACCAGCTGTTGAAGCAGTATGCGCAGGCCCGGAAAATGATGAAGTCGCTTTCCGGCGGCTTTCTGGGCCGCAAGTTCGGCAAAATGAAACTGCCGGCCGGTTTTCCGTTCGGCGATATGCCCGGTCCGCCGGGACGATGAGTTCTTGTTTATAGGAGATTTGGAGCACAGATGCTAATGATTCGCCTGGCGCGGTTTGGCGCCAAAAAGAAACCGTTCTATCGTGTAGTGGTAATTGAAAAGACGCGCGCCCGCAACGGCCGCAGCCTGGAAGTGGTGGGCCATTACAATCCCGTCGCCAGCCCCGCGCAGGTCGACCTGAAACATGACCGGGTGGAGCACTGGACCAAGCTGGGCGCCCAGTTGTCCGACACCGTGAAGCGCCTGGTGGAGAAACACCCCGCCGCGCCAGCCCCCCAACCGGTCGCCTAGACCGCTTCCAACTGTGTGATATAGAACGGCCCCGCGAATGGCTTAACGCTTGTGGCCGTTGCGCTCGGGTACCATGGGGTTGAGGGAAGGAGGCGGGATGATGAAGCAGTTGATTGAAGACATCGCGAAAGCTCTGGTTGACATCCCCGAGGAAGTTTCGGTGCGCGTAGTGGAAGGGGAACAGGTCACGGTCCTGGAGTTGAAGGTGGCCCCCAGCGATCTCGGCAAAGTGATCGGCAAGCAGGGCCGCACCGCGCGCTCCATCCGCACCATCCTCGGCGCGGCCGGTATGAAACTCAGCCGCCGCTTTACGCTGGAAATTCTGGAGTGACTGCAACGGATCCGGGTTGGGTTACCGTCGCCGTCCTGGGCAAAACCAGGGGCATTCGCGGCGAGCTGACGGCGTTTTCGCTCAGCGGGAAGCCCGACCGCTTCCGCAATCTTCGGGACGTGTTCCTGTTTACCCCGTCCGGCGCCACCCGTCAGGCGGAAGTGGAATCGTCCTG
>Ga0181529_10007564_pt1 | contig 10791 bp, 8 predicted proteins | sample PEATcosm2014_Bin_36_FD_119763 | JGI IMG/M metagenome (GOLD analysis project Ga0181529, IMG submission 119763) | Peatland microbial communities from MTU Mesocosm Facility, Houghton, MI, USA - PEATcosm2014_Bin10_30_metaG | ecosystem: Environmental > Terrestrial > Soil > Wetlands > Peat | place... | reverse complement strand
GCCGCTATCGGCGGCCATCAACTTCGTGACGGTGTAACCGCCGTAGACAAGCGACAACGCGCCGCAAAGTATAATTAGACCCAAAGCCATGGCGTCCCCCAGGGAACGGAATCGCGGCATGAAGAGCCGCCCGTTGCAGACGGGCCGGCGTATGCCAGAATCCTACCCCCCCGGCAATGAGCAGCCTCAAATGCGCCGCTTTGTTGCAACGCGATAAAATGTGGCGAAACAGTCGTTCAATTCGCGGCCAGGCCGACGAAACCGGCGCTTAAGCGGGGTGAGACGCGCCCGCGCCGGTCCGCGCTAATTCGCCGCACTTCGCGCCTCTTGTGAACCGCGGAGGCGATTCACTGCGCGTCAGATTCGGCCAGCCGGTCGGCGAAGTAGGCGATCGTTTTGGCGTAGACCGGCGCGGCGTTCCATTCGAGCAGCGCGGCGAAATTGGGCTCGCCTTCATGGTAGCCCTGGCCGCGTTTCCAGCCCTTCGCCTTGAGGAAATTGGCGGTCGAGGCGAGCGCGTCCGCGGAATTGCCGACCAGGTCGCCGCCGCCGCCGCCGTCGGCGCTGGTGGCGTATTTGAGATAGGTCGAAGGCATGAATTGCGTCTGGCCGATCTCGCCCGCCCAGGCGCCGCGCATCTCTTCCGGCTGCATGTCGCCGCGCGCGACAAGTTTCAGCGCATCGACCAGTTCTTCGCGGAACTGGTCGGCGCGGCGGCAATCGTAGGCCAGCGTCGCCAGCGCGTTAAAGGTCGGATAATTGCCGAGGCCCGCGCCGAACTCGGTCTCGAGTCCCCAGATCGCCACCAACACCGGCCCCGGTACGCCGAACCGCCGCTCGATCTTATCCAACGGCTCGGCGTAGGCGACGAGCATCTGCCGCCCTTTGCGCACGCGATAGCCGCTGACTCGCTTGGCGACGAATTTGTCGAAGTCTTGCCCGAACGAACCCTGGCGCCGGTCGTGGGCGATGACGTCGGGATCGTAGGCGACATTGCTCAGCGCCGATTCGATCACCGCCGGCGGCAGGCCGCCGATCTCGACCTCCTGTTTGAAGCCCTGGAGCCAAGCGGCGAAGCCGTCCGGCGTCTCGCCGCAATCGGCTGGCGGCGCCGCCTGCTTGGCCACCAGCAGCGTCGGCGTCGGAGCCGCGACGCGCGCCGCGGACGGCTGGGAATTCGGCGTAGCCCACGAGATCCCGCCGGCGAGCGCCAGCGCGGCGCCCGCGACGACGACGCGCACAAGGGCCCCGACGCCCCGGACGACAATCTCGGTCCTATCCTCCATCGGCGAACTCCGACTTTGCTCAAGCGACTCTCGGCCAAACCCGGCCCCAAGTCGACACGGAAAACGTCGCCGCAAAATAGTGGCCGAAGCTAGGCGAGCGACGACCGGCCGGCCCACGCCCGCGCGGCGCGCTCGGCGGCGGCCAGCGTATTGGCCATCAGCATCGCGACCGTCATCCGGCCGACGCCGCCGGGAACCGGCGTGATCGCGCCGGCGCGCGCGGCGGCTTCGGCATAGGCGACGTCGCCGACGAGCCGCGTCTTGCCCTCGCCCTTCTCAGGCGCGGCGACGCGATTGATGCCGACGTCGATGACGATTGCGGCTGGCTTGATCCAGTCGCCGCGCACCATCTCTGGCCTGCCGACCGCCGCAACCAGCACGTCGGCGCGGCGCGCGACCGCCGGCAGCTCGCGCGTGCGCGAGTGGGCGATCGTCACTGTGCAGTTGCGCGCCAACAACAGTTGCGCGATCGGCTTGCCGACGAGATTCGAGCGGCCGACGACGACCGCCTCGAGCCCGTCGAGCTTGCGGCCGAGCGCCTCGCACGCTTTGTCGATCATCACCATCGCGCCGGCCGGCGTGCAGGGAACGATGGCGCGTGCGAGCGCGCCGGTCGCCAGGAGCCCGGCGTTGACCGGATGCAGGCCGTCGACGTCCTTTTCCGGCGCGATCGCTTCGACCACGCGCGCGGGCGACAGACCGGCGGGCAGCGGCAGTTGCACCAGCACGCCGTGGATCGCCGGATCGGCGTTGAGCCTGGCGATCAGCGCCAACAAGTCGGCCTCGGCGGTGTCGGCCGGCAACGTGTGTTGCGCCGAATGAAAGCCGCAGGCGAGCGCCGCCCTGCCCTTGCTGGCGACATAAGATTGGCTGGCCGGATCGGCGCCGACCAGAACCACAGCGAGGCCCGGTTTGACGCCGTGCGCTTCGAGCCGCCGCGCCCCTTCGGCCACATGCGCCAGCACGCCGTCGGCGATCGTTTTGCCGTCGAGCACGAAAGCGGGCGGGGAGGATTTCGATTGGGTCATGGCTCGGGCGGCGTCCAGATCGTTGCGCGGCCGACGTCGTTCCGCTCGAGCGACGTCGGCCACGGCCTTCTAGCGACAGCTCTTGTCCGAGTCACGCCGCCGGGTTCCGCGAAGCGCCCGGCCCCGCTCGACCTTCGCTGCATTCGCCCGACGATCCCTTAATCCGCCAACGCCTTTTCCATCGCCTCGGACGCCTTGGCGGTCGGGTTTTTCGCGCAATAGTCGTCGATCTTCTTGTCTATCGCGGCGGTCGCAGGGTCTTTGGCCATTTGCGCCTTCGTCGCGTCGTCGATCTGCGCGTTCACTTTCAACAAGTCCGCGCAGGTCATGTCGGTTTGCGCTTGGGCCCCGCCGAGCCCCCCAGGAAAATGGCGATCGCGGCGAATGTCGATTTCATGCTGTCTGTTTCCCTTGTCGCATGGCGAAAGCCGCCGGCTAGCTGTCCGCGGCGAGGCCGCGGCGGCATTCTTGAGGCGGCGATTTCGTGTCGAACGGTCACGACGCGGGCCGGAGCAAGGCGCCGACGAAGACCGACGCCGAGAGCGCCGCGATCAAGGCCCGCAGTGGAAGCGGCTGCAAGCTGGCGACGTCCGACTGCAACAGCTCCGCGCTCGCCGCGCCGGCTTCGCGGCGGCCTCAGGACCGCCGCGAAACACGCGATTCTCAATCCGCGGTCACGCTGTCGTCGTGAACCCGAACATTGCTGATCTTGCACCAGTCGACTTTGTATTGCTCGGTCTCGACGTCTTTGTAGATGATCCGGAACGGGACGACGCAGTCGCCTTCGCTCGAATTCCAATCCATGCCCTGCGATTCGCCGGCGTCGACGCTGACGCCGCTCCAGGTGCTCCACTTGCCGTCTTCGTAGGTCTGGAAGCCGGTGATCGGGTATTTCGACTCGTTGTGCAGCGTGAACTTATAGGTCTCCGCCAGAGCTGGCGTGGCGATCAGGGCGCTGAGCACGCAGAGGGACGTCAAGAGGCGGACGGTCATTTTGATCTCCACACTTGGATTGACCGTCTTGCGTCACTGACGGGTCGTACCCCGTAAAGGATCGTCGCGCCGCCAGCAATGCAAATTCGCGCGCGAGCCTGTAGAAATCGTCGCCTGCCCCACCACGGCCTCAGGCGGCGGCGAAATAGCGGTAGACTGCCCGATGTCGCGCCCGCCCACCCGGCGCAAGCGCGCGCATCGCCGGCTTTTCGAACAGGTCGCCGGCGAAGCCCTCCGGATCGCTGTAGCCGGTCCAGGCCTCGAGGCAGAGGAACGGCGCGCCGGGCCGCGTCCACAGCGCGGCCTTGCCGAAGCCGGAGAAATCCATTTCGATCGCCGAGCCGTCGGCCTGTTCGAACCGCAGCGAGCGGCTCGCCGGCTCGAGAAAGCACACGGCGTCGCTGGCGAAGAGTTGGTCGTCGAGCGTCAGCGTCTTCCCTTCGAGCGGGATCACGCGCGTCCTTTCGCTGATCAGGCCGCCCGGCGCGATCACCGGCGCATGGGCGGACTCGTCCTTGTCGAACCGGACGACCGCGCCGACGCGTCCCGCCCCCGCGAACGGCCAACGGAAGCCGGGATGGAGGCCACAAGCGTAAGGCGCCGGCGCGTCGCCGGGATTGGCGACTTCGAGGGCGATTTCCAGCGCCGCGCCGGCGAGCCGATATTCGACCGCAAATTCGAACGCGAATGGATAGAGCGCGCGCGTCTTCGCGTTGTCGCGCAGCGACAGCCGGGCGAATGCGCCGCCCGCCGTCTCCACGGCGAAGCCTTCGCTGGCGGCGAAGCCGTGCAGCCGCAACGGATACTGTCGCCCGCCGACCCGCGCGCCATCGCGCGTCCAGCCGACCACAGGATAGAGGATCGGGCTGATCTCGCTCCAGATCGCCGGATCGCCCGGCCACAGCAATTCAACGTCGCCGACGCTCCACGCGATGGCTTCGGCGCCGCGGCGCGCGATCGCGAGCCGCGCCGCGCCTGCGGCGAGCGCGACCGCTGCTTCCGTCATGGCGCCAGCCCAGGAATCGCGGCGACGGCGATCAGCGAGTCCTTGAGGCCGGGCGCGCAGGCGACGATCGGCGCGCCGCGCCGGAGACCGTCGCCGGCGAGATAATCGCTGACGTAGCCGCCCGCTTCGCGCACCAGCGCAATGCCCGCCAGACAGTCCCACGCGTTGATATGGTTCTCGACGTAGCCGTCGCGCCGGCCGGAGGCGACGTAAGCGAGCGCGAGCGCGCCCGAGCCGCCGCGCGTCACCGCGGCGCCGGCGTGCACGACCCGCCCCAGCAAACCGAGAAACGCATCGGCGCTCGAGCGCATGTTCCACCCGACCTCGACGCCAGCCGTCTTGAGGTCGGCGATGGCGGAGGCGCGGATCGCCACGCCGTTCAGCGTCGCCCCGCCGCCGCGGCGGGCGACGAACAGTTCGTCGACCATCGGATCGTAGATCACGCCGACCTCGACTTGGCGGTCGAGCACGGCGGCGATCGAGATGCAAAAATGCGGCGCGCCGCGAGCGAAATTCGAAGTGCCGTCGATCGGATCGACCACCCAGACCGGCGCGCCGGTCTTGCCGACCCGCCCCTCGCCTTCCTCGCCGATGAAGCCGTCTTCGGGAAAGGCCGCGTGCAGCCGCGTGGCGATGAAGCGTTCGACCTCGCCGTCGACTTCCGTCAGATAGTCCTGCGGCCCCTTGAAGCCGATGGTGAACGACGAGCGATCGAGAAAACGGCGCTTGGCGATCTGGCCGGCTTCGCGCGCCAGCGCGGCGGCGACGAGCAAACGATGGACGAAGGCGGACGCTTCGACGGTCAAATTGGCGCTCCTGCATTCAAAAGTGGCTGAAAGAGCCGCGACCGAACTTGAACGGTCGCCCCTCGTGATCGACGAAACGCGGCGCCGCGGCGCCGACGACCGCTTCGCCGATCGGCGTGACGGCGACGCCGGCCGCAGCGGCCGCAGCCTCGAATGCGACGGACGACGCGGCGGGCGTCGCGACGATTAGTTCATAATCGTCGCCGCCGCTGGCGGCGACCGGAAACAGGCTCGGATCGACGCCGATCGCGGCGCTGGCGGCGGGCGACAACGGCAGCCGACTCATCTCGATCACCGCGGTGACGCCGCTGACCCTGAGCATCTTGGTCAGGTCGCCGACGAAGCCGTCGGAAATGTCCATTCCGGCGCTGGCGAAGCGCGCGACCGCCGGCGCCAGGGCGAGCCGCGGCTGCGGCAGAAGGTAACGGTCGAGTAGTTGCAGGCGGTCGACGTCGCCGAGCGTCGGCCCCTGGCCGAGCCGCAAGCGCAGGCCGAGCGCGGCGTCGCCGATCGTGCCGCTGACGTAAAGTCGATCGCCGGCGCGCACGCCGCCGCGCGCGGCGAAGCGGCCAGAGTCGACAGCGCCGATCGCGGTGATCGCCAGCGTCAGCGGCCCCGGCGTCCTCACCGTGTCGCCGCCGATGAGCGGACAGCGGTAGGTCGCCGCGTCGTCGCCGAGGCCGGCGGCGAAGGCGGCGAGCCACTCCGCCGTCCAGTCGTCGGGCAGCGCCAGATTGAGCGCGAAGCCGATCGGCTCGGCGCCCTTGGCGGCGAGATCGGAGAGATTGACCCTCAGCGCCTTGCGCGCGATCGCGGCCGGCGGATCGTCGGCGAAGAAGTGAACCCCGGCGACCACGGCGTCGGTGGTGACGACGAGATCGCGCCCCGGCGGCGGCTTCAGCAGCGCGACGTCATCCTTCAGCCCAAGCCCCGCCGGGCCAGCGAGCGGCGCGAAAAATCGCGCGATCAGATCGTCTTCGCTGGGACGTTCGCTCATCGACGAAGGCCCGGAGGCGGAGCGCGGCGAGCGGTCCTCGCTGCGTTCGACCAACGCTGGCGCGCCCGCGACAAAATCGCCGCGTCGAGGCCGTCGACGTCCATGCGCAATCTCCCAAGCGTCGGAAGGCCCGCGAGCGCGGGTCGGCCCCACTGTGACTCTCGCGCGGTTGATTGGGCAAGGGGGCTGGCTCGGCCGGTTGCATAACCTTCCGGGGCCTCCTAAACAACCGCCGCTACCGGCCCAGGAGCCAAAAGGTGACCGACGCGTTCAATCCCCGTTCTGATTTCCTGCGCGTGCTGATCGAGCGCGGCTACGTCCATCAATGTTCGGACTTCGCCGGCCTCGACGCGAAAGCGCTGAGCGGATCGCTGGTCGCCTATATCGGATTCGACTGCACGGCGCCGTCGCTCCATGTCGGCTCGCTGCTGCAGATCATGATGCTGCGTTGGCTGCAGCAGACCGGCGGCAAGCCGCTGGCGCTGATGGGCGGCGGAACCACGATGGTCGGCGATCCGTCGGGCAAGGACGAGTCGCGCAAGCTCCTGACCGTCGAGCAAATCGAGGCCAACAAATCCGGCATTCGCAAGGTTTTCGACCGGTTCATCACGTTCGGCGACGGCGCGCGCGACGCCGCGATGCCCGACAACGCCGAATGGCTGGCGACGCTCAACTACATCGCGTTCCTACGCGACGTCGGCCGCCACTTCTCGGTCAACCGCATGCTGGCGATGGAATCGGTGAAGCTCCGGCTCGGCCGCGAGCACGAGCTTTCGTTCCTTGAATTCAATTACATGTGCTTGCAAGCTTATGATTTTGTTGAGCTCAACCGCCGTTACGGCTGCGCGCTGCAGATGGGCGGCTCCGACCAGTGGGGCAACATCGTCACCGGCCTCGACCTCGGCCGCCGCATGGGGACCGAGCAGCTCTACGCGCTGACTTCGCCGCTGATCACCACCGCGTCCGGCGCTAAGATGGGCAAGACCGCCGCCGGCGCCGTCTGGCTCGACGGATCGATGCTCGCCCCCTACGACTACTGGCAGTTCTGGCGCAACAGCGAGGACGCCGACGTCGCCCGCTTCCTCAAGCTGTTCACCCTGCTGCCGCTTGACGAAATCGCGCGGCTCGAGGCGCTCGGCGGGTCCGAGATCAACGAGGCGAAGAAGATTCTCGCCAACGAGGCGACGGCGATGCTGCACGGTCGCCTGGCCGCCGAGAACGCCGCCGCCACCGCGCGCAAAACCTTCGAGGAAGGCGCGCTGGCCGAGTCGCTGCCGACCGTCGACGTCGCGGCGGCGGAATTCGACGCCGGCCTTGGCGCGCTCACCGCCTTCGTGCGCGCCGGCCTCGTCGGCTCGACGGGCGAAGCGCGTAGCCAGATCCGCGGCGGCGCCCTCAAGATCAACGACGTCGCGCTCGACGACGAGCGCGCCGTAATTGGCCGCGATGCGCTGCACGCCTCCGGCGTCGTCAAGCTGTCGCTCGGCCGCAAGAAGCACGTGCTGCTGCGCGCCGTCTGACCATCCGCCTTTCGGCTCAGCGCACGGGCCCAGCGCCGCGGTTCTCGCCGAGCGCGTCCGGCGGAGCGACGACCGCTGGCGACGTGCCGTCGACCGCGCCGAAGACCTTGCGCAGGAACCCCGGCGTCATCGCCGACAGCGGATTGACATAGAGCGTCGGCCCGCTCGCTGGACCGACGATGCGGTAGTTGACGCCGAACAACCCCTCGTGTCGTCCGCCGCCAAGCAGCGGTCCGAACACCGGAATATGGGTGACGAGGCTGTTGACCTGGTAGGCCGGCACATAGGTGCCATTGAGGTCGACGTGGTCGTGGGCGAAGTCGAGATAGCCTTCGGTGGTCAGACCGACGCTGCGATTGAAGATCAGCGCCTCGCGCAACGCCAGACGCCCAGGCGTTCGGGTGAACGCCGCCGACATCTTGTCGAAGCGCACCTCGCTCGAATCGAGCGCAGATCCTGCCGAGACGCCGGGTTCGGCCGGCGCCTGCCCGGCCGCCGCGAGTTGGCGCAGCGCCGGCTCGTCGCGCAGCACGAAATTGGCGATGTTGGCGACGCCCTCCCCACCCTCGGCGTTCTGCTGCAGCGTCAGGTCGAGCACGCCGCCCTCCATGCGCGGGTAGATGTCGAGGAAGCGCGCCAACGCGCCGGCGTCGGTGACGTGCGCGCGCAACACGCCCTGGTCGTCCTGCTGCGCCGACAAGGTTCCCTCGCCGACGCGCGCTTTGGCCTGCATCGCCCGTATCGAGCCGCGCCAGACGCCGCTCATATCGAGCTCCTTGAGCGGCTGGCTGTTGGCGCCGACGACGGTCGCGATCTTGACGTCGACGTCGATGTCCTTGCCGGCGCCGGGCGGCCCGCCCGCGCCGAGAAGACCCTTGATCAGCGCGCGTGCGTCAAACGTCACGCCGCGCACCGTCGCTTTCAATGCGTTGGGCGAGTCGACGAGGTCGACGCGCAGTTCGTCGGCCGCAGACAGGCGCACCTGCGTCAGCTTGCCCGAGACGAGCGCGCCGTCGGCGGCGAATTGGGCCGAGCCGCGCGCGCCGACGCCGCCAGCGTCGACGACGATCGACGACACGATGACGCCACCGTCGCCGTCAGGGTCCGGCTTGAGGCTGAAAGTCGCTTTTCCCGGCTTGCCCGCCGGCTTCAGCGGGCCCGTTTGCGCGCTGTCGATCGAGGCGCGGGTGAGATCGATCTCGATCTCGGCGCTCGACTTCGACAGCGGCGCTTTCAAGCGAATCGGCGTCGGCCCGCTGAGCAACGTGGCGATGGGAACGCCAAGCTTGGCGCGGGCGGGACCGTCGAGGGTGAACGCGAGCGCGACTGCGCCCTCGTCGGTCGCGCCCTTGGTCGCGTCGATCGTCACCGGAACGCCGTAGATCTGGCCTTGGCCCGTGATTTTTGTTCCGCTCTGGCGTGCGTCGACGGTCAATGCGCCCTGCTCCAGTCGCTCGCTATCGAGGAATTTGTCGACGCGCAGGTTGGCGAGCGTCCCATTGGCGTGGAACTGCTGATCCTCCGGCCGCACGCTCTTGCCGAGCTTGAGGTCAATCGCCAGATCGCCCTCGAATTGTCCTTTGACCAAAGCGGGATCGAGCGTGAAGCCGGCGTAATGCTTGAGCGCGTCGCGGCCGAGCAGATCGACGAGCGCGTCGGCGCCGCCCTGCAGATGAGCGCTCGCCTTGGCCGGCACGACCTCCGCCGGCGAGGTGTCGGGAACTTGGTAAACGATGTCGGTCGCCTGGACGCGCCTTGTCGGCGAGAGCTCAACCACGCCGGTCTTGGCGCTGGCAGAGAACTGGCGACCGGTGATGCGCCCGCTGGCCTCGGCGACCGTCAGCGGCGGCAGGCCAGGCATCATGTCGACGACGACGTCGCGCGCCGTCATCTCGCCAAGCACGCTGTCGGCCGGCACCGCCTGCTTGTGCGCGGCGAGATCGAAAGCGGCTGCGTCCCAATCGACCTTCATCGAGGCGGACAGGATCTGGCCGCCATGGATATTTTGGATGCACCAGGCGCGCGCATCGGCGTTGATGAAGCTCGGCCACAGCCGCAAGACGTCGACAGCCGCGCTCGGCCCGAGTTGCAGGTCGATCTTAAGCGTGGCGCCGCCGGGAACCGTCGTCGTTTCGGCGGTCGCCGAACCGTTGACCGTGGGACCGCGCACCGTCAGCCGGTCGAGCGCCAGCCGCCCCTGCCCGGCATAGAAGTGGGCGTCGAACGCCGCCTGTTGGATCGTGATCGGCTTCTCGCCCGGGCGCTCCGCCGCGAACACGGTGTCGCCGGACTCGAAATGGCTGATCCAGGCGGGCTCGACGCGAGTCGGCGGCGACGCCCATCCGGCCGCGTAGATATGGGTCGCGCCCGACAAGAGCTGCAGATTGTCGAAACGATAGCGACGCGCCGCCGGGTCCCAGGCGATGTCGCCGGTCGCCTCGTCGATGAAGAACGGCTCGTGATCGGGGTCCTCGAGCTTGAAATAGCCCGCGCCCAAAGTGAAGCGCCCGCCCATGGTCTCGATCGCCGAATTGGCCCCGAGCTTGGCTTCGAGGCGCAGCGAGATCGGCATGTCGGCTTCGAAAGGCGGCCGGTTGGCGTTGAAGAGCCGCACGTCGTCGAAGTCGAGATCGCGCGCGGTCAGCGACACCATCCGCTCCGCGCCGCCGCGCGCCTGCGCATCGATGCTCCAGCGGCCCTGCGGCCCCTTCGCTCCAACCGAGATCGACGCCGTCTCGTGGGACCGTACGAAGGACAATTGGAAATCGTCGTAGACTGTGCGCTTGGCCAGCGCTTCATTGAGGACTTCAAGATGGCCGTGGATGAGACTGACGCGGTCGAGCGCTTGGCTGGCGCCGGTCATCGCGTCGATCAGGCCGATTGCGACCACGCCGAAATCAGGCCCCGCCGTCGACTCGGCGTCGGGCGGAAGCGGCGCCGGCAAGTCGATCGTTGCGGCGTCGGCGTCGGCGGCCGCGGCGATCGACAGCGCGCCGTCCGGCCGCACCTGCAGTCTGAGGTCGAGGCCATCGAGTTCCAGCCGATGAACCTTGATTTCCAGCCGCAACAGCGACCAGACGTCGAGACCGACCCGGCCGCGCGGCGCCGAGAGCACCGGGCGGCCGGCGGAATCGTGAATGGCGATGCCGCCGAAG
>Ga0181529_10007558_pt1 | contig 10793 bp, 7 predicted proteins | sample PEATcosm2014_Bin_36_FD_119763 | JGI IMG/M metagenome (GOLD analysis project Ga0181529, IMG submission 119763) | Peatland microbial communities from MTU Mesocosm Facility, Houghton, MI, USA - PEATcosm2014_Bin10_30_metaG | ecosystem: Environmental > Terrestrial > Soil > Wetlands > Peat | place... | reverse complement strand
GAATCCGCAGCTCCGGCGGCGGCCGCGGAGGCGGCAACTCCGCCCGCCGCAGCCCCTGAAGCCCCTCCGGCGGCCCCGCAGGAGCCGCCGCCGCCGAGCTTCGATTCGTTCGACGAGGCGCGGCTGCACCTGCTTCCCGACGAAAAAGCCGCCACCGGCGAACTGGCCGTAGCCGTGGCAACCACCAGCGACCCTGCCGGGCCAAGCGAGGAGATCAAACGCATCCGCGCTCAACTCGGCGATAAGCCGGGGCCGGCGATAGCACGCTGGGCTGATGAGAACGCCAAGGCGGCCGCCGAGTTTTGGTCCCACTCGAAAGTTTGCATTGGCGATCGGCTTTGGGAGAACCTGTGGTACGAGACGTTCCACGCCCGGCGGTGTGTCTCGGCGCGCGGGAAGATCCCGCCCGGCTTGTTCCTTCCCAGCACGGTGCGCGACTATTCTCATTGGCACGCCGATTATCATTTGAACTACAACGTCCAATCGCCCTTTTGGGGCGACTACACCGCCAATCATCTGGAGCTTGGCGATGCCTACTTCGACGCGCTCAAGTTTGCTTTGCCGATGGGCCGCAAAATCGCCAAAGACTACTACGGCTGCCGGGGCGTGTTCCTGCAGCTTTGCATCTATCCGATTCTGGCGGAAGACGACACCCTAGGCGCGGTGCCCATGGGACGGATGGCCTACATGACCGGCTGGGCCATGCACCAGTACTGGTGGCGATACCTGTATACGCTCGACAAGGATTGGTTCCGTGCGACCGGCTATCCGGTGGTTCGCGATTGCGCGCTGTTCTACACGGATTTTCTGCAGAAGCGGGCCGACGGGCTGTACCACATCTTTCCCTCCAATCAGGGCGAAGACGGCTTCACCGGCAACCCGAAGGATTATACCGACCGGGCGCAGGTGATGCAGCAAATGCGCTACTGTCTCCGCGCCGCAATCCTCGCCAGCGAGGCCCTCGGAATCGATGCGGATTTGCGGTCCCAATGGCGCGACCGGCTCGAACACGCCGCCGGCGATGATGGAAAGCCGCCGCTGGCGCTGTCGGGATTGGCGAAGGATCGCAATGAGGCCCTCCCGCCCGAGTTCGGCACCGTGACCCCGACCTGCGACTATCGTGCGACGTCGGGAAAAACTCTGCCGGAACTTGGCTGGTATTTTGGACAGTTTCCGTTATCCACCTTGGGGCAGTTGCGCAGGGGCGAGTTCGACGCCGAGCGCGACTTGCCAGGGTCTCGCCACCTAATCGAGGCGTGGCGGCGTCCGAACGGCCTGATTTGGGGAATGGCCGTGGACGGTTACGGCCGCGCCGGAGCATGGACCGAATCGTTGGGCGTGACCGCCCCTTTGCAGGAAATGATGCTGCAAAGCTGGGACGGAGCCCTGCGGATCTTCCCCACCTGGCCCAAAAAGCTCGATGCCCGCTTCGAAAACTTCCGCGCCGAAGGGGCCTTCCTCGTGAGCGCCGCGTGGGCGCAGGGCCAAGTGGCCGAGCTAGCCATTCGCAGCGAGCGCGGCGCGCCCTGCCGGATTTATTCTCCGTGGCCGCGCGGCATCCGCGTTACCGACAGCGCCGGTCGAGAAATCGCCATCGGGGCCGATGCCTATGGCCGCCCCGAGTTTGCCACGCAGCCGGGGATGCTGTATCGCGTGCAGTCGCGCCATGCGTCTGCCGGCAATCAGAAAACTGTGAGCCTCAAGTAGGTTATGCTTTAGCATAACACCGGCGCCCACTCCGATTCCGTTATGCTAAAGCATAACCTACGTGAGGAGCGGAGTATGTTGTCGGCGATTCATCGCCGCCATGCGGCTCCGCAAGGCGGGCTGATGATCCAGCAAACGGGCGATCCGACGCCAATCCTGCCATTCGGGTCCCAAGGCGTCGTAAATGGCCAGGGCATGGTCCCAATCTTCTTCCAGGTCGACCGTCAGACGCACGTCCTCGCGGTCGATTTCCACCGGGGCCGGAATCAGCCGCAAATGGAACTTCTCGGGATGCGAGTAGATGTAGCGAGTGACTTGCTCACGATCGAGCCGGTCGCCAGCCGAGCGGTTTGCTTTCCGCAGGGCGCTGGTGCGGAACCATTCGGCGTAAACGCTCACCGGCGAGAGAATTGCCGGCCGCCCATCGTGCAGGCCGTAGCTCGCATAGTCGCAATCGGGCGTGGATTCGGCCGTGGTTATCAGCCGGTCGATAAGCGCCGGGTCGATGAACAAGTTGTCGCCGCCGACGCGCACTACGGCTTCGGCCTGATACTGTTCCAACGCCCTGGCGAAGCGGCCCAGCGCGTCGTTGCCCTCCCCGAATAAGATGGGCACGTCGTTGGGGACCAACAGGCGCAGTCCGCAGTAGTCCTTCGCTTCGCAGACCACAATCACGCCGTCCAGACGCATAGCGTCGGTCACCCGGCGGATCACCCATTCCAGTAATGAACGACCGCCCAACCTCCGCGTGGCATTGCTGCGAAAACGCGGCAAATGAAACGACGTCTGGACGATCCCCAGATTTTTGAGCATCCGGCTCCCCCTTTCCCTAAAATCCATTGACCCGCGCGGCGCGATCGAAGGCCGGGTAGGGCGCCTGTTAATGTAGCACTTTTGGCGGAGGGTCGTCAATAGGCAGAGGCGTCAGAATGATGGATCGATCACCGCTGTGGCCGGCGTGCCGCCGGCCGCTAAACGACATCACGCATCCTTGCCGGTCATTCCCAGTGCCGCGAAGATCCGTGGGTCGGCCAAGCTATCGGCAATCAGCGAGGCGCGGCTGAAGTCGTGCTCTCGGCTATGGTCGCCCGGCACGGCCACGGTGAATGCACCCGCCGATGCAGCCGCGATGCACCCATTCTGGCTGTCTTCCAGCACCATCATTTCGGCCGGGGCCACGCCAAAACGCTCGGCCGCGGTTAGGTAGATTTCGGGATGCGGCTTGCCATGCACAATGTCCTCGGCAGTGAGAATGAACTGGAAGCGTTTCTGCAAGTCGAAGGGCGTCAGGCAGGCGTGAACCAATCGGCGGACGCTGCTGGTGGCAATCGCCCTGGGGATCCGGGCCCGTTCCAAGGCGGCCAGCAGCTCATATAAACCGGGCATGGGTGCCAAATAATCGTTCAAGAGGCCGAGGAACAATTGATCCGACTCGGCGGCCAGCAACTCCCACGTGTCGGCCAGATGGCAGTGGCGAATCATCATTTCGAACGAGGGCTGCGGCCGCTGACCCATCATCAGGTCCTTCAACTCGGGGGTGAACACTAGGCCCCGCCGCCGCAGCAATTCCGTGCCCACGGCCGTATACACGTCCTCGGTGTTGAACATCAGGCCGTCCATGTCGAAAACAACAGCACGCATAGTGGTAGGCATCAAGGGTGTAGGGGCAAAGTCGTAAGATTGAAACCGGACGTCTGGCAACTTTTAGCGGAAGGAAGATCAGGGCAAGGAGGAAAAAAAGGAAAGGGAAGACGGAAAGCTAAACAGTCAACGTGGAACCTGCACGGTAAACTTCTTCCAGCAACGTCACCAGCTCTCCTATAATCATGCACGTAGCGCCCCAGATGCGATGCGATTGGAAGAGGAAGTGCGGAGCAAGAAAAGTATGGCCTTCATGCTGGCGCTCGTGGCTGTCGAAATGGGCCGGATCGAGCAAATGGCGGAGCGGCACTTCGAGCACCTCTTCCACCTCGGACGGATTGGGGACCAATCGCGGCCTTGCCCGAGCGACCGCCACCCAGGGCGTGACCAAATAATTGCTCGCCTGAACGTAGTGCGGCGAGAGCATGCCCAGCAACTCGATGGGCAGGCGGTCGTCGCCGAGTTCCTCGTGGAATTCGCGTACCGCGGCCTGGGCCGCCGTTTCGCCCGGCTCGACGGCCCCGCCCGGCAGACTTACCTGCGCGGCATGGTCAACCATATGCGCCGGCCGCAGCGTCAAAGGCAAATGCCACTGGCCTTCGTGCGGATAGAGCAACACCAACACCGCGGCGGATCGGGCGTCCGGCGGCGCCACGTCGTAGTGCCGCCACGGCCGCGGATGCGGCTCGAAACGCGAGCCGACCATCGGACCCGGCAGCGGTTGGGCCAGCCGCGCGGCCAGCCATTGCGGCAGTTGCTCGTTCATCGGAGGCTATAGATACCGTATCGTTCGTTGCCAAACGTCAGCGGCAGTTCCGGCGGCGAGTCGCTGCGTTCGTCGATCAAATAGTCCGCGCCGTACTTGGCGCCAAGCTGCCGCAGACGCTCCGCGCTCAGCTCGGTGAGCGTCAGGCGCCAGCGCGGTTGGGGCGGTGGGAGGCCGGTGGCGTAGATGTCTTGAAGACGCGCCCACCACCGGACAAGCTCCGTGGCGTCTTGCGGGATGTCTTTCCACGTAGCTACCTCGCTATGGCCGGTGTACCACTTGAAAGTCTGCGCCATCCGCGGCGTAAGGAACCGGGCACCGGGCGGAATTTTGCCCGAAGTCGCCACCCACTCGCAGATATCGCGCCAATCATCGAAGTTCTCCATGCCGTCGATCTTGTGCGACCGCGGCTGCTGCGAGTTGATGTAATCGAGCACCCGGTCGACCAGGTGATATCCGGACAGCAGTAGCACCAGCGCCAGCCAGCGGTAGCGGAACAAACCGAGGGTTCGCCGCCATCGGCTCCGTTCGGGTTTTCCCCCCGATTGTGATCGGAGGGCGTTTGCGGTGTCGTCGACGCTACCAGCGTCTGCGCCGCTGGCTGCCAGCCTGACAGCCAAGGCCACGCCCTCCAGGGATATGCCGAGCGGAACGACGACGTCGGTCAGGCGGAACCAGTAATAACGCAGGAGATCAGCCGCCAGACCCCGCTCGCCAAAATAGATGAGCAGGTTGATAGCCGCGCCGGCCAAGGTGATGGCGACCGCCCCGCTGACAAAGGCCCGCAGACGGGATATGCCTGCTTGCTGTGTTTCCGGCAAACGGGCACGTTTTTCCCACGGCCCCAACAGCAGCCAAAGCAGGCAGAGCAGGGCGAAACGAGCGATGAAATCGCGGTGCATGCCGGCGAGCACCAGGTGGTGGGGCAGCCGTTCGAAGACGTAGATTTCATGGGCCTGACGGGCAATCTGTGCATCAACGCCCCAATCGAGCGCGAGCGAGGGCCATAGGCCTGGTAGCGCCAGCAGCAAGCCGCCCACAAGGCCCGGCCAGAGCAAACGTAGCGGCGGCGTGTCGCAGTTCGGCCGCCCTCGGCAGCACAACCGGAGCCAGGCTATGCCCGCAGCCACGACGGCCCAGCCGCCCACCACCACATGAAATGCCGCGGCAGCGCCAAATAGGAGCAGGCCACGATTCCAGCGATTGCGGACGATGGCTTCCAAGCCCAGGAAAACAAAAACGTAAGCGAAATCCTTGGCCTCGACGCCGCCGACGACCCATTCGCCCGCCATGTGGCAACGCTCCGTCAAGCAGACGAACAAGGCAGCCGTGAGCACCGAGTACCAAGGCCGCGGCACAATAGCGATGCTCAGCCGCCGCCATGACCAGGCCAGCAAAAGCCAGGCCAGCAGGCGTCCGGTCCAGGCCAGGGCGGCCGGCCCTAGCAAGAGCGACAACCATCCGAAGCTGAAATAGAACACCTTGTGGGTGTCGGCCGAGTCGAGGAAGAAATCGCCGTGGGCCCAGTCGGGATTCCAGTAATGGATGGCCCTGCCCAGATAGTGCGACTCGTTCACGTCGGGCACCGGCCACGCGCCGAGGAGGCAGAAGACGGCGAAGACCAAAGCGATCTCGATCCGGGTGCGCCAGCGCGAATTGGAAAGCAGAGATGGCACGATAGGATTAGTGTTTTTCCAGTGCCGCGATACTCTTGAAATCGTCCTTCAACGAACGATAGAGCTGTTGGTAGATGGGGAACGCGCGGTCGTAATAATGCTTGGCCGGGCGATTGACGGGCGTTTGCTGGACCACGCGAATCGTGGCGGCGCAGGCCTCTTCAATGTTCTTGAACGCGCCCGCGCCCACCGCGGCCAGCAGGGCCACGCCGTAGGCCGCCCCCTCCTCGCTATTGATCGTCACCACTTTGCGGCCGAAGACGTCGGCTTGGATCTGCCGCCATAAGGGGCTGCGCGAGCCGCCGCCGGACGCGCGGATCTGCCGCACCGGCACGCCTAGCCCCTCGATAATCTCCAGGCTATCGCGCATCGAGTACGTCACGCCTTCCATGACGGCGCGGATCAGGTGGCCGCGGGTGTGGGCGACCGTCAGCCCGACGAAGCAGCCGCGGGCGTCGGGATCGGCGTGCGGCGTTCGCTCGCCGGAGAGGTAGGGCAGGAAGAAGAGTCCTTCGCTGCCGGCCGGCACCGCTTGGGCCTCCTCGGTCAACAGTTCGTAGACCTCGCGTTTGGCTCGTTTGGCCGCCGCCACGTCGGCCTTGCACAGCTCGTTGCGCAACCACTGCAACGAGCCGCCGGCCGAAAGGTTTACGCCCATCATATGCCACTTGCCGTGCACGGCGTGGCAGAAAGTGTGGACGCGGCCGAGCGGATCGATCTTCACCTCGTCGCAGTGGACGAACATCACGCCGGAGGTGCCGATCGAGGTGCTCAAGACGCCTTTGGCGACGATGCCGTTGCCCACCGCTCCGGCGGCACAATCGCCGGCTCCGCCCACCACGATGCAGTCGGTCGTCAGGCCGAGTTCGGCGGCCGCTTGGGACGTCAGCCGGCCGGTCACTTCTTCCGATTCGTAGCATTTGGCCAGCAGGTCGGCGTCGAGTTCCAACGCCGCGAGCAGCTTTTTTGACCACGTCCGCTGGGCTACGTCCAGCAGCAACATGCCGCTGGCGTCGCTAACCTCCGTGGCATACTCGCCGGTGAGCCGGCGGCGGATTTCATCCTTCGGCAGCAAGACCTTGTGGGTCTTCTCGAAATGTTTCGGTTCGTGGTTGCGCAGCCAGAGGATCTTTGGCGCGGTAAAGCCGGTCATGGCCGGATTGGCCACCAATTTGATCAGGTTGGCCCGACCGCCGACGCGCTGCTCCATTTCGGCGCACTCGGCCGATGTCCGCTGGTCGTTCCAGAGGATCGCCCGGCGAATCACCTGGTCGTTCTTATCAAGAAAAACCGAACCGTGCATCTGGCCCGACAGACCGATCGCCCGCACGTCAGCCGGCTTGAGTCGCGCCTTGGCCATCGTTTTGCGGACCGAACGAATCGTGCCCTGCCACCAGTCATCAGGGTCCTGCTCGCTCCAGAGGGGTTTGGGGAAGTAGCAGGGGTAGGTTTCCGTGGCCGACGCCAGGATGGTGCCTTGTGGGTCGATGGCAAGGGTTTTGGTGCCGGAGGTACCGATGTCGATGCCCAGGTAAACACTCATGGTTCCGCGGTCCTTGTGGTCAAAAGTCGCTAAATCGCTAATCTCCCGCTCACAATACGGCCCACACCACTCGTCGGATTGTAACCCGACAGGCGGCGGTCCCGCAACCGGTCATTGACCGCGTGGCGGGTTTTCCTTTACCTTAAATGTTTCCCGGCGGGGACGCCGGAGGTTTCGTGTAGCACAGCCGCCCTCGGCTGTGACGGCCGGTCTGCACAGCCGGGGCGGCTGTGCCACAGATGAACGTAAACTCAACGCCGAGTACTGATACGCGAGTCCCGTCCGAGGCGGGGTACACCACGATGAACCGACTCCCTCCTATTCGAGCCTTTTTTTTTTGCCTTCTTTTGCTGGGCGGCTGCTCCAAGCCCGAGTCGGCCTCGGAGGGCCAACCAGCCAAACGGCCGCTGGAAGGGCTGACGTTGCGGCTAGCTGTGGTCGACGATCCCGCACTGGCCGCCGCGGTGGTGCGATTACGCGGCGAGTGGAACACCCAGACCGGCGCGGAACTTCAGGTCCGGCAAGTGGCCGAGAAAGATCTGCTGCGAAGCGATGCACTGCCGGCCGATGCCGTGCTGTGCCCGTCGCACCTGCTGGGCGTACTGGCCGAGCGCAAGCTGCTGGCGGCCGTCCCGCCGGCCATTTTATCAGGCGCCCAATGGGGCGACCTCTTCGAGTTGCTCAAGTTGCGGGAGGCGGCCTGGGGCCAACAAATCATGGCTGTGCCGTTCGGCTCGCCGCTGTTGACCTGTTACTATCGGGCCGACTTGTTGGAAAAATTGGGCCGCAAGCCGCCGCGCACCTGGACGGACTATGAGGAGTTGGCCAAACTCCTGGCGGCGCAGAAGCCTGCCGGCAAGACCGCTTGGTCCGGCACGGTCGAGCCGCTGGCGCCCGGTTGGGCGGGACTCGTGCTGTTGGCCCGGGCGGCCGCCTATGCGAAACACCGCGACAACTACTCGGCCCTGTTCAACGTCGAAACGATGGAGCCCTTGGTGGCCGATCCGCCGATACTTCACGCGCTGGAGAAGCTCGTCGCCGCGGCCAAGCTCGGCCCGGCCGATCCGCTGCGCTACGATCCGGCGGCCGCCCGGGCCGCGTTTTGGAAAGGGGAGTGCGGCATGGCGCTGACGTGGCCGACGGCGGCGAATCCGGGAAACGTGGTAGGCGGAGGAAAGGAAGCTGCCCAGGAAACCATCCCCGATAAAATCGATGCACACATTCGCGTGGGATTCGCCGAGTTGCCCGGGGCACCGCGTGTTTTCAACCTCGGCAGCCATACGTGGGACAATCGGACGGACGATGACGATCCCCGCGTGCCGCTGCTGGCCGTCGCCGGCCGATTGGGCATGGTCAGCGCGAAATCGGCGCACACGGATGCGGCTTTTCAGTTGCTCTTGTGGCTTTCCGACAGCCGCCTGAGCCCCCAAGTGAGCGCGACCAGTCCGGCCACGACGCTGTTCTCCAGCGCGCACCTGAAATCGCCCAGCTTGTGGGTAGAGAAACCGGTTTCCGCGACGGCGGCCGTGCAATACGCCGACGCGACCGAGGCCGCCTTGCGTCACGAGCAATGGCTGGGGGCGTTGCGATTGCCGGGCCGGCCGGAATATCTGGCCGCCTTGGACGAGGCCGTGGCGGTGGCCGTCCATGGGGAAAAGCCCCCGCTGGAGGCCCTGCTGCAAGCCGATAAAAAATGGCGCGAAATCACCCGGCGGCTCGGTCTTGAGCGTCAGCGTCTGGCCTATCGGCATAGCCTAGGGCTGGAATAGCGTGAAGCTGGGCGAGTGGCACGAGGAATTGCCGACCTTGCCCAGGCGCGGCGGCTGGTCTTCCAGCACAACCTTGATACCCTGGGGCAGTCGCGGACTGAATTCCTCGAGTTGACGGCGCAGCATGTGCCACTGCACAGGACCGGCGGCGTAAAACGCGACGGTGTCGCCGCCGCAGATCACGTTCTCAGGAATGGTCCATTGGCCGGCCTTGATCCATTCTGGTGGAATACTAGAAAACCACCAGGAATAGACCACTATCGCCTTGACCTTCCTTTCTCGCGCAAGGCTGCACATCTGTTTCGCACCGTATTGATGTGCGAGTTTCAATCGAGCAACCTGGAGGTTACCAAGCCCAGCCAGGTCCAGACAGTGGACGTCGGTAAAGTAATCAATGGCCCCGATATCGTTGGCGGCGATGGAGTCGTGGTCGTAGTAGTGGCGGAGGAAGCGGGCCATCTGGTATTGTTGTTGATAAACGCATGCCGAGGCCTTGGGAGTTCGAACGTTTCCAAAAACTCCCATGCCGAGCAAGGGGACGGCGAAACAAAGACCACCTAACGCCAAGCCGCAATACCGCACCCAGGGAGTCAGTCGCTGCCATCCAAGCGAGCGCCACGGCACTTCGAGCGCCAGGCAAATCGCGCTCACCAGACCCAAACAGACCAAATGCGCTTCGTAGCGGAAGAATTCGCCCACCCTGCCGAACTGAATCTGAAACAGGGCCACGAGCAAGAACATCACCCCCATCAGGCTGGAGGACTGCGACAGCATCTTGCCGCCACGCCACCACAGCAACAATGGCACCGCGGCCAACAGGACCGCCAAATGGGGACTGCGGACCAGGTGTTGCCCCGTGCAGAAGAACTTCACCGTCTGCACCCACGACGAAAAATCGGGAGTATTCCCCTTCAAGGCTACGGAGGCGGGAAGAAAGAACCATCCCTTCGACCGGAAAATGCTGCCGGCCACGACAATCGGTAGCACTCCCAGCAGCCCCACCAGCAAAGCCACGCCTCCGCGCTTGCGAATCCAGAACAGAACCGACGCCACGGCTACCAGAACCAGACCCTCGTAGCGAATCATGGTAACCAGGGGGGCGAGCACGATGGCGGCTCGCATGTACCATCGGCATCTCGACGGCGGGGCGCCGTCCGCAAGGCTTTCGCACGTTACGTACACGAAACCTAAGTTAAGGCATGTTTGGAGCAAATGCTCCATGCCCAAGAAGGCAACGGGAATCGCGGGAACCACAAATGCGATGGATACCAACAGCCCAAAACCGGTCCACGGTCGGAGGCCGCGGTCTCTCAAGATGGCCCAGATCAGAGCGATCATCGCCGTTCCACAAAGAATGTTGAACACCAGGGAGAGCGGCTCCCACGGCCCAATAACCGCGTACGTCGGGCTGAGCAGTAATGGCCACAGCAAAGAGGACGTCGGAGTAGAGAACTCGTGGGCAGACACACCCCACGTTCCGTTGGCGGCCAAGTTCTTGGCCACGGACATGTGAATGTAAGCGTCGTCGAGGCCGTAAATGAATTTGCCGTCCGTACGGCGCAGGCACGCCGCCAGCATGATCGCACAGGCGATCCAAAACAATGCCACGGCCGCAAACAGGGCCCCGATGCTCTGTCGCGAAAACAAGCCGAGATGATCTTCTCGAATGGTTGGCTCCTCCGCCTAGATCG
>Ga0181529_10007557_pt1 | contig 10795 bp, 5 predicted proteins | sample PEATcosm2014_Bin_36_FD_119763 | JGI IMG/M metagenome (GOLD analysis project Ga0181529, IMG submission 119763) | Peatland microbial communities from MTU Mesocosm Facility, Houghton, MI, USA - PEATcosm2014_Bin10_30_metaG | ecosystem: Environmental > Terrestrial > Soil > Wetlands > Peat | place... | reverse complement strand
CGGCGAGTGTAGAAAGCCTTGATGGGCGACATGGCAGCTTTGAAGTTTGCTTCGGTGGCTTCGGTCTTGCCCTGAAGCATCTCCATGAGCTTGTTCGCAGCGGCCACGGGAGCCTTCCAGTAGGCCCATCCGTCGCTATGGGTGTCTACTTCCTCTTTGAAGGCGGCGAGGAACTGTGCGGCCTTATTGAGCACGGGATGACCGGCGTAGCGTTGCTGTGCCAGCATGATGTCGTAATCGTTCATGTAGTTCATGGGAATCTCCTAATTTGGAATTGGATCGTGCCCGCCGCAGTGGAATGGATTGCAACGAGCGATTCTTCGGACGGCCAGCCAGGAACCACGGAGTGCGCCGTGTCGCCGGATGGCCTGAATGCCGTACTCAGAACACGATGGCTCGAATCGGCACATCTTCAGTTGGCGCACCGGCCAGAATACGATCTGGTACGCCTTGATGCCGATGATGAAAATCTTCTTCACTGAATCCACAATAGCATAGATGTACCTATTCTGTCAAGGTCTCGCAATGGAATCCTTTGTGCGGTTTCTTTTGATGGCCGTGAGCAAGTTTGACAAGACTGGCGTGGTTCAATTTGTTGGATCGGCAGAATGCTCTGAGATTTGTGATTTCTTCTGTGCGTCCGGTTGGAGTTGTGATTCTCCAACGGTGTGCTTTTCGTGCTGCCATTTTCAGTTTAGCTGATTCGGAATGGAGCTTTCCCAAATGCGCCTTCGGATTTCCTGGAGGTCGAGCATCAACACAGAAATTTGTGAGCACACCATTTGGATCTAACCTTTTCCGGCCCCATTGTTGAATGAGGGTTCGCTCAAGATCGTAGGCTGCATTTTCCGTTAGTCCATCTTTCAAAATTGTTACTTGAGGTTCGTATCCAGCCGCTCGTATTGAAGCAATCTTGTTCCATTTACGAATGTTTTTTGTAGCAGTTTTCGATTCGGTAAGATGAAAGTAGGCCCGGTTACCATGTCCTTTGCCAATGTAGAATGGCAATTCCGTTCGTGGATCAATGTAGGCGTAGACATAGTAGAACATAGCAACTATATATGAACATCATGGCAAAAGCAGAGCCTAATTTTATGGGCAAGGACTCGTTTTTCTGGTGGATGGGTGTCGTTGAAGATCGGCGTGACCCGAAGAAACTTGGCCGGTGCCGGGTGCGTGTCCTGGGAGCGCACACAGAAAACAAGCAGTTGATTCCTACGTGTGAATTGCATTGGGCGTATCCGTATCAGCCGCTCACCTGGAACCAAGCTATGAATGGCCTGGGACACTCACCTACCGGCCCCGCCGAAGGCACCTGGGTGTTTGGATTTTTCAAAGACAATCAAAGCTCACAAGAGCCGATCATTCTTGGCACCATCGCTGGTATTCCTGAAGAAGCTCCACAGCCATGCATCGGATTCTACGATCCTGGCAAGCCATTTCATAACACCGACACATTTCCACGTAAGATCAAGTCAAGATACTACCCGAATGATGGCACAGGCGCTCAAGTTGTAAACGAGACTTCGGCTTCTTTGTATCCAAGAGCTACGCATCCTTGGGGTTGTATCATCGGTGAGTCGGATGTAAATCGTCTCGCTCGTGCGGAAAACATCAGCGATACAGTCATTGGTGTCCAACAAAGACAACGTGATGATGGCCGTCCTGGACCTGAGTTTGGTGGCGTGCCGATTGCTTTCGTACATCCTACGCCGGGAAGAAAGTGGGTTGAACCGAAGTCCGCTTACAACGCTGTGTACCCGTTCAATCACGTCTATGAATCGGAATCCGGCCACATAATCGAGATTGACGATACTCCCGGTGCAGAACGTTTGCACATGGCGCATCGTACACTCACCAGAATTGAAATTGACCAGGAAGGAAACTTGGTCATCAAAATTGTTGGCAAGCGTTTTGAAGTTACGATGGAGAATTCGTTCTCTCACTATCAGAATAACCACAGCGTAACCGTCGATGGCGAATGCAACATCTATTGCCGCTCGAATGCAAACTTACAGGTCGATGGCGACTTGAATGTTCACGTTCAAGGAAATTATACGGAAAAGGTCAAAGGCGATTATCTTACAGACATTGGTGGAAGTAGGACAGTTAGGATCGCAGGTAGTGACGATCTGGAAGTTGGTGGAAGTCACACCATGAAAGCTGGCGGAAGTGAAACTCGCAATTCTGGCGGATCAATGACCGATGCTGCCGGTGGTTCTATTGTCCAATCGGCTGGCGGTTCGTTCTCCATGACGGGCGGCGGTACGCTTTCCGGCGATGCCCCGGCTGTGCATTGGAATTCCGGCGTCAGTTCGCACGCATCTCCGTCTGGACCATCAGCGCCAAGCATTCCACCGTTCCCGGCTTCGTTGGGCATGACGGAAACTCGTAGCGAAAGTTTCAGCGACCCGGTTCTGGAGCAAAAGCCAGACCCGACACCAACCATATGTCCGCAAAACGACTGTTAATGTTCATTGGTGATATGTTCGCCTGGATTCTCATCGGAATTTTCTTTGTGATTTGGTGGACGTTCCGGCGACTTGTTAAATAGGGGTATGCCACCTATTGTTCGCCTTGGTGACGTGAGCACCGGCCACGGCTGCTTTCCGTCCAGACCCAACGACTCCGCATCTCCAAACGTATTCGCAAATGGTATTCCGGTTCATCGTGTCGGAGACCATTGGGAGACTCACTGCTGCGGCCCCGCTTGCCACGATGGAGAAGAAGCTACTGGTTCTCCAAATGTCTTCGCAAACAACCTTCCCGTTGCTCGAATTGGCGACTCTGTGAACTGCGGAGATTTCGACGGCGAAGGTTCTCCAAACGTCTTTGCGAACGGCGGCTAGTATATCTCTTCCAAGTAATTGATGTCCTTAAGTTGACGCACTAAATAGGAGTGTGCCACAGAACATTTCTCACCGTTACAGTGACTTAAATCTTGCCTTTCTTCCAAATCCAGTGAAGAAAGACATCGGCATCTTATACGATTTCGATGCCGTCAAAGCCTCTGTCATGAATTTGGTCCTTACAAAGCACTACGAGCGGCCCTTTCATTCGGAGATAGGATGCAATGTGACGGCGATGTTGTTCGAGAACATTACGAGCATCACGGCCTTGAGCATTCAGAAATCGATCACCGATGTGATTCAGAACTTTGAACCAAGGGCACAGTTGCAAAGCGTAGAGGTAGAGGAAAATTATCAGGAAGACGGCTACAATGTGACGATCACGTTCTATGTCCTGAACATCACACAGGCACAGACCATTTCCTTCTTCCTCCAGAGGCTTCGATAATGAACATTGTTTATAAGCTAACGTGTACCAAAAATGGCAAGGCGTATGTTGGTGCCACAAATAATCTGAAACAACGTTTGGCAGACCATCGAAGTAGCACTAAAAGAGGATCAAAATGTCCAATCCACTGTGCGATTCGTAAGTATGGCATTGATGCATTTCTAGTTGATGTTTTGTATTCATCCGATGATCGCCAGCATGTATTCAACGTGATGGAGCCAGATTTCATCAAAAAACATCGCACATTGATTTCCGAAGGAGGGTATAACTTAACTCCAGGCGGCGATGGAATTAGAGCCTCGTATGGGCATCATCATTCAGCAGAAACAAAACGAAAAATAGGCAAAGGAAATAAGGGGAAAATTGGATGGAATCGAAACGTGCCGCTTAAGGAAGAACACAAACAAAAATTAAGTAAAGAACACAACAAGGAATATGTGGTCGAACACATTAATGGTAAGAAATGTGTAGTCACTGGGTTAAGAAATTGGTGTAAGGTGATGGGATTAAATGAACAAACACTTCGAGCGACACTATACAGGGGAAATTTTGTGACAACTGGTGCAGCAGAAGGATGGAGAGTGCAACATGCCAACTAATTCATCAAAGCTGGTTGTCTCGTATTTGGACTTTGATACAATAAAAGTGAGTCTCAGAGACTATCTTCGCAGTCAGACTATTTTTCAGGATTATGATTTTGATGGTGCAGGATTAAGTGTACTATTAGACATACTTGCTTACAATACACACTACTCAGCGTTCTACATGAATATGATTGCGAACGAATGCTTTTTAGATTCGGCCAATCTCCGATCCTCTGTAGTTTCGCTGGCAAAGATGGTGAACTACACTCCACGCTCAGTCACGTCCGCACAGGCGCAAGTGAGCATCGTGATTACACCGAATGACAATGCGGCTTCAGCGGTCATTGAAGAGAATTCAACATTTTCTTCCAACGTCGATGGCACAGTCTACACCTTCATTACTAATCAGGCATATGGAGCTACGATTCAGAATGGCGTTTTCACATTCCCGAATGTCACGTTGTTGGAAGGTGTTCCGTACACTTACAGAATCACGGTTGACTCGACAATTCCAAATCAAAGATTCCTGTTGCCGAATCCAAATATCGACACCAGCCAGCTTGTAGTCCGGGTCCAGCAGTCACAGACCAATACAACGTTGACTAGCTTTTCTTTGGCCGACAATCTTCTTGAACTGACAGCAACCACGAATGCATATTTCTTACAGGAAGTTGAGAACCAACAATTTGAAATTAAGTTTGGTGATGGAGTCATTGGCAGCGCCTTGATTGATGGAAACATCGTCATTGTGGATTACGTCATTTCGGACGGTCCAGCGGCGAATGGTGCTTCATCTTTCACTCCTACAGTTCCGTTGGCTGGCTACCCGGCGAACCTCACGGCGGTCACAACCTTGGTGAGTGCGGCTGGTGGTCTAGTTGCTGAGACTACAGATGAAATTCGTTTCTCCGCACCGAAAAATTTTGAGACACAGAAGAGAGCAGTCACAGCGGCGGATTACGTCCTACAAGTCACAGAACAATACTCGAATGCAGATTCAGTAACGGTATGGGGCGGCGAAGACAACGTTCCACCGCAGTACGGAAAGGTTTTCATTTCGATCAAGCCGGTGGATGGTTTCGTCATCACAGAAGAAGCAAAGTCTTTGGTGCTTGGGAATTTGATTCGTCCACTCAACATCGTGTCAGTCATCCCGGAGTTTATCGACCCCGACTACACCTTCATCAATGTCAATTGCACGGTGAAGTACGTCCCGGCGAATACTTTCAAGACGGAAGGCGACATCAAGAGCGCCGCTTACAATGCTATCGTGAATTACGCATCTTTGAATTTGGACAAGTTTGATCTTGAGTTTCGTTATTCCAAGCTCTTGTCGGCAATTGATGGCAGCGACGTGAGTATCACCAATAACTTGACAACGATCCAGATCAAGAAAATTTTTGCGCCGACGTTGAATGTGATTACGAACTACACTCTGAATTACTACAACCCGGTTGTCCCTGGAACACTTACTTCGACCAATTTTATTGTGGTGCAAGATCCTAAGTTGCTGCTTCCGTATGTGAACGGAAATACGTATACGTTCAAAGATGATAGCAATGGCAATATTCAGTTGATTCAGCACGGTATTGGTACTCCTGATGCCGTCGTGCGTGCGTCCTGCGGTACAGTCAATTACCTGACAGGCACAATCATAATTCAGGAGTTCATTCCGTATTCCGCCGATGTAAATGGCAACGTGACTATTACTATGACTCCACAGCAGAATGATATCATCCCGGTTCGTAACAATATTTTGTTCATCAACCCGGCAGACATTTCAGTTACGGTTTTGGCTAATGCATAAGGGGTTGTAAAAGGATGCCGACGATTCCAAAAGTACCAAGAACAATCTCGCAGATTATTCCATCACAACTTCCTGACTTTGTTCAGGATGATTACCCGATGTTTGTTTCGTTTCTGAAAGCCTACTATGAGTGGCTGGAAACGTTTGGAACGCAGGTATGGACCGGGAAAGTTGTCGGCACTTCTATCAACACTGTTACGCTGACCAATGCGACACGAGTGGCAGCGCAAAACGCCGTTGCCCAAGCATCAGCACCAATTGCAACGACTGTCGATCAAGTTGCGACTTATCTGAATGCTTACAAGAACATGTTCATCGTGTGTCTGAACGGCCCCGCAAAGGGTCATACTCACAAGATCGCAGCATATGATCCTACGACCTGGACGGTCACTCTGTTCGATACGTTCGACCCAAATAACATCCCGCCGCCCAATACATTGATGGAAATTCGGGATTCGTACAGTCCTGAGAAATTGCTTGAGTACAGAGACATCGACTATACGTTAGATCGGTTCATCCAATATTTCCGTGATGAATTCATGTACTTGATCCCTGGCAACATCCTGGTGAACCCACGGGAAATTCTCAAGCACATCAAAGAGTTCTATCAAGCCAAAGGTACCGAAAATTCGTTCCGCTTCATCTTCCGTTGCCTTTTCGGTGAAGAAATTGAGTTCTACTACCCGAAGGTTGACCTACTTCGTGCATCTGATGCTATCTGGTCCGTCCAGAATGTGATGAAGATGACGACAACTGGCCTGACATTCGACTATTTGAATCGAGTGTTGACAGGTGTGGCATCCGGTGCAACCGCCAGCGTAGAATCAGTCACACAACAGGTACTTCCGCAAGGTACAATTTCGACGCTGACCCTTTCCAATATCAATGGGCAGTTTCAGATGGACCCGGCCACTGGTTTACCAGAACAAGTGAAGATCTCGTACAACGTTCCACCGCCGCCGCAGACTGATTTGGGTTCTGTGACCGACTTGTTGGAAGCGTACACACAGCTTCGCTACGAGTCTACGTACCAGCTTTTGCAGCAGCTTTTGATCTCTGAACCCGGAGACAACTATCAGGTTGGAGAGACGATCACAATCAGCGGTGGTGGAGAACTTACACCAGCTACGTCTGTTATCACATCTATCTTCCAGACATACTACACAGGCAGTTGCAGCATTCCACCGTCTGTGTACTACCTAGAGCCTTATTTCGGACCAGCGACGACTCCGATCAATGCAGATGGCAATCCGATGGATGATGCTGTCTGTATTCCTGGCATGTACTTTTGGGCTGATGTACACTCCACATACACCGATGCTGACTTACTGAATCCAAATCAAGTCATGTTGTCCAGCAACGAAGTTTCAACAGATAACTTCTTTGTGGGCGACGAAATTTCTTTTGTTGGTGGAACTGGTGTTGGAGAACGTGGTCTCATTGTATCGTACAACGGAACGACGAAAGTTGCTACTGTGGCTTCGCCTTTTATGGTGGTTCCAGATGGCACGACGCAATATTCTATCACACACATCAAAGGTGGTATTAAATCGGTAGCCATCATTGATTTCGGTCTTGGGTTTGTAAGCACACCGACAGTCACTATCAATACTGTAGATGGTTCTGGCGCAGTCCTGCCGCCGAATTTGGGCATTGTAGCGCAGACAGCCGGTCAATGGTTGCCGGGGCGTCCGGGTGGCGTGGGCGGCTTCCCTACGACTACAGACAGCTTGTTGAACTCGAATAAAGTCATTCAAGACTCGTACTACTGGCAAGACTTCTCATATGATCTTCAAGTAGGAGAGACGATTGACAAGTACCGTGATGCCGTAAAAGCCTTGTTGCATCCGGCTGGTATGATGATGTTCGGCTCTGTGATGCTGTATTCCAAGCCAGACACCAACTTCCTTGAAATCCTTCGGCAGAACATTCTTGAGTTCGACGCCTTGATTATCGACACAAAGCTCAAGGTCTTTGAAGAGCGCATCTATCATACGATGCATCTCAACACAATTGATCCGGCAGTCGTTGGAATGAAGAATAAGGACTTCGATTGGATGAAGTTCATTGCGTTCCCGCCTAACGTGGAGTGGGACACGCTGTATCCATATCCGAATGAGAACTACTGGACTCCTACCGGGCCTGGAAATACTCAGATCGCAAATTTGATGAACCGGACGATTGGTTCTTTCGTGAACTTCCCGGATCAGCGCACCAAGATTTCTCCAGATGCAAACATTCAGATTCAGAACAGCAACTCGTACTCATTGGTCGGACCTATCGGCCAAAGCAGAGCGGCCATCTCACAATTTCGTTTCGTTGGCTTCCCGCCATTCGAGGGATTTGATGAAAGCTACCCAAGCCCGAATGACAATTACTGGTCCACCAGCTTTGGAAACACACAGATTGGCAGCATCAAAGACATCGTTCTTTTTGACCTGATCGTAGCGCCAGATACCAAACATTCCAACATCTGCGTAGATAGTGACTTCACGATCTATGTTCCAGGAACTATTCCAAGAATCGGAGAAGTAGTTGAATACAACTTCTTGGAAGGCATCGATCCGCAGATTGTCTACAATGTGTCTCCAAACTCCATCGGTGAATACGATGGCGTTCTTGGTAATACCATTCTTGTTGAGACGATTGATGGAACCTGGGTCGCCACAGGTGTGCAGCTTGATTCTTCGCAGAACGAAATTGTCAATGCAACGGGCGTTCCATTGAACCTGTCGCAATGCACGGTACTTGTAATCGCAATGTGTCCAGATGTTTCGACGGACATGTCCATTATCAATTGCATCAATTCAACTTCAGACAACGGCTTCTCTGTAGATGTCAGAACGGGTGGTGGCGTATCATTCCGAGTTCAATATGACAGTGAGTACAAGACAGCAGTATTCCCATCAGGAACGATCACGGACAACAATTACTTCATGGCCGCTCTTCGTTTCGATAGAGGAAAACTGAGTGGAAATATAAGCAACAGTCAGGCGGTATCGGTCACGTTTTCAAACTACCCGTCCGCTCCTGTTGTTAACACTTCGGGGTGGTATTTTGGAAAATCGACAGTAAGCTACGTCGATAATGCACAATCATCGTCCCTTTTTTCCAAGGCTCTGTTCGGTAAAAGTGACTTCAAACAGGCTGCGGTATCCGGTTCGCCGGTTTCAGTGGGATATTTTAATGGAGTGCTGGCGTATGCCATCTTCTATGATCGGCCACTCTTTGATTTTGAGATCGACTCCGCATATGAAGCACTTCGTGAAATGTTGGCTGAAGAGAGAGGAATTTCTCTTCAAAACACAATCAGCAAGAATCTTCTTGGAAATGCTCGTATCAAGAAGACCGGCGAACAGCAGACAATTGGTGGTGCTTATTGGATCGTCAAGAGAAAGACCTTAACTGGTGTGTCTCGTATCCAGAGAACCAGAACATACACTCAATCTGGTACATTCAACGTCTACACAACATCGCAACAGCATCAGTCTGGCACTTTGGCAATTCGTGGTGGCGGCATTCAGACACAGACCGGCATCTCCAGAATCGAGCTTATCACAAATCGTCTGCAAGCTGGTGTCGCTCGTATCCAAGCAACAACGCAAAGACCGCAATACGGCACGACTGCTTTTATCATCTCCAGCACTCAAACACAAGCTGGTGTATCGAGAATTGAGCTTATTACAAATCAGACTCAAACCGGCGTAGCAAGAATCCGCATCACCACGCAGCATACTCAAAGTGGAATCACAAGATTCTGGTACCAAACCAATCGCACTCAGGCTGGCATCTCCAGAATCCAACCGACGACAGTTCAGATACTCAATGGAAATTCGGCAATTCAAGGCTTTGCGGTTCAAGTTCAACAAGGCATTTCGAGATTCCAGCGGGCATCAACTAAGACACAAACGGGTGTGTCGAACTTCTTAACATTAACCACTCAGACACAGATGGGTGTATCTCATATCACCTAAAAAACTGTGCCTAAATAGATTACGGAGAATACAATGGCTGCAATAGTCACAACAAACATGAGGGTGTATGCCGCAAATCAGTTCATCAGCGGCTTTTCGACTCCTGGACAAAATCTTTATCTTTTCATTGGACGCACATTGCCTTGGGACCAAGGAGCTTTTCCTTACACTGGTAGCAATGACAATTCGCCGCCGACTCCGATTGATTGTGAATACGAAGAAGGCGCTGCATTCCGTGACATGATGTCTGCCAAGCGCATTTCTCCAAGCACGGTCAGCCTCGTTGTCCCACGCTATGATTGGACCACTGGTACGGTCTATACGCAATACAGCAATTCTATCGACTTGTTCGATCCTTCAGGCGGGCTACCTCCGTTTTTCGTCATCACAGACGCATTGAATGTCTACAAATGCCTCAACAACAATGGTGGTGTGGCATCGACAGTAAAACCTACTGGCACGACGACAAGCGTTGTGACAAGTGCAGACGGATACCAATGGAAGTACATGCTCACAGTCAACTCTGCTGATGTTTTGAACTTTGTAACGAACGAATGGTTCCCGGTAGAGACATTGACCACGAATGATGGCTCTGCACAATGGCTTGTTCAGCAAGCGGCAGTTCCAGAAACGATTGATCGTATCGACATGGTAAGCATTGGCTCCCAATACACGGTTACGCCTACTATTACGATTATCGGTGATGGAACTGGAGCAACAGCATCCCCGGTTATCAGCGGAGGAAACATCACGTCTATTATCGTGACAAGTTCGGGGTCAGGCTACACTTGGGCCAACATTGTGATTACAGGTGGCGGCGTAGGTGCAAATGGTGCTGTAGCAACGGCTGTTATTTCTCCATTTGCCGGTCATGGAGCAGATCCGGTTTCTGAATTGGGTGGCTTCTTTGTTTTGATCGACACAAAGCTAACCTATGATGAGAACGGAACGTTCACAGTCAATAATGATTATCGTCGTGTTGGCATTTTGAAGAATCCTTTGTTGAACGATGGTGTCACAACTGCTGTCGCATTGGACTACGATCAAATGTGGCGTCTGACTTTCGGAACAGTAAGCGGCGCTACATTCCTTGGCGATGAGACGGTAACAGGAAGCACTAGCGGTGCAACTGG
>Ga0181529_10007556_pt1 | contig 10798 bp, 9 predicted proteins | sample PEATcosm2014_Bin_36_FD_119763 | JGI IMG/M metagenome (GOLD analysis project Ga0181529, IMG submission 119763) | Peatland microbial communities from MTU Mesocosm Facility, Houghton, MI, USA - PEATcosm2014_Bin10_30_metaG | ecosystem: Environmental > Terrestrial > Soil > Wetlands > Peat | place... | reverse complement strand
CGTCTTCCTCGGCGTGGACGGACAGGGACGGATCGACATGGCCGAGCTCGAGCGCGAGCTCGACCCAGCTCGCTCGAAGGGCGGACCAGCGCTCCTGGTCTCGGTCATGGCTGCCAACAACGAGATAGGCACGATACAGGACATGCCGGAGATCACGAGGCTGGGCAAGGCGGCCGGCGCCCTGGTCCATAGCGACGCCGTTCAGGCTGCCGGGAAACTGCCCATCGACGTCGTGGCCTGGGGCGTGGACTACCTCACCCTCTCCTGCCACAAAATCTATGGCCCCAAGGGAGTAGGGGCCCTTTTCGTGCGCAAAGGCGCGCCGATTGCCCCCCTCATACGCGGGGGGCACCAGGAGCAGGGAGTTCGGGCAGGCACCTACAACAACCAGGGGATCCTCGGCTTCGGCCTCGCTGCCGAGCTGGCTCTCGCCGAGCTGCCCGATTTCTCCAAGCGGCTGCGGATCTTGCGCGAGAGGCTCAAGTCCGGCATCGAGGAGAGGGTGAGCGACATCCGGGTGAATGGCCATCCCACCGAGGTGCTCCCTAACACGCTCAATGTATCTTTTCCCGGCGCGGAGGGCGAGGCCATCCTGCTCTCCCTCGATCTCGAGGGCATCGAGGTCTCCACAGGCTCGGCCTGCGCATCGGGCAGCCTCGAGCCAAGCCATGTCCTGATGGCCACGGGCGTGGGGCCGGAGCTGGCCCACGGGTCCATTCGCTTCAGCATGGGCCGAGGCACGACCGACGAGGACGTTGACTACGTTCTAGAGAAGCTGCCACCGATTATCGCGCGTCTGAGGCGCATCTCGACGGTGAGCTCGTCCGCCGCGGCCCGAGCGGCCTGCGTGGGCTGAAAGGATAAGAGGATGTCCGATACTTTCCAGTGGCTCTACTCGCCCGTTGTCAAGGAGCATTTCACCAATCCCAAGAACGTCTTCGACCCGGACGAGGTCTTCGAGCACGAGGCCGAGGGCGTGGTGGGGAACATCAAGTGCGGCGATCAGATGATGTTCATGCTGAAGATCGTGGACGATGTCATCAAAGACGTGCGTTGGAAGACCTACGGCTGCGCGAGCGCGATCGCAAGCACTTCGATGCTTTCCGAGGTGATCAAGGGCATGAGCCTTCGCGACGCGTACACGATCAAGCCGTCCGATATAGCCTCGCGGCTCGGCGGATTGCCTGAGAACAAGATCCATTGCTCGGTGCTCGGCGACAAGGCGCTACGGGCAGCCATAGACTCCTACCTAGAGAAGAACGGCAGGGCTGGAGCCTTCAAGGGCGAGGATGCGGTCGTGATCTGCACTTGCCTCAACATCACCGACAAGGATATCGAGCAGGCGGTGAAGGACGGGGCAAGGACGTGGGATCAGCTGCAGGCCGCGACCAAGATCGGAACGGTATGCGGAGGGTGCAAGCCCAGAGCTGAAGAGCTTCTCCACGAGTACTCGCATATCTACGGGGACTAGAGAAGCAGCAGGGATCTTGCCTCGATCCGAAGCGCGGATTACCATTCCATTCATGCATTGTCAAAGCGTACGCAGGAGCGTGGTAGCCGGGGTGTTGCTCTTCGCCGGAACGGCCCTTTTTTGCCAAGGTCTCCGCTATGAGCTGAAGGAATGGAGATGGGGCCCATCGAGCGGGACGGGGACGAGCGAGGCGGAACCGGGATTCGACGATTCTTCCTGGAAAGTCCTCGGACTGCCCTCGTCCGTGAAGCCCGGGAAGCCGGAGACAATATTTTGGCTCCGGACTAGCTTCCGCGTGCCCGACGACGCCCCAGCGCGGCTCTGGTTTCTTACGAACAAGGGCGGGGTTGCGATGGAGCTCTACGTCAACGGGGAATACGCCGGATCACGGGGTTCCTTGCCCCCCGACTTCGATCTTCGGGCGACGCACTGCGCTGTCATGCTTATCCCGTCATCCGCCGCTAGGCCAGGCTCCACGATGTGCCTCGCCCTACGTTGCGCCTACCGAGGCGAGAGCGCGCCCTTGCCCGCGCTCGCGATAGGGGACGAGGCCGCGCAGGCTTTCGAGCTCGCTTCCGTCAATTTCTGGAACGGCAGGCTCTACCTCATTCTCTCGGCCCTATGCCTTTTCCTCGCCATCTACGCTATCCTGCAGTTCGCCTTCAAACGGAACGAGAAGGATAATCTATACTATGCGCTGACCCTCTTCTTTATGGCTTTTTACCTCCTGGACCTGGGCGCCGAGGTCTGGGTCTTTAGACCGGTCTGGAGCCGAGCCCTGGCTCGAGCCAGCCTCGTGCTCTCGATGGGCTTCATCGTGCCTTTCTTCACGAACTTCTTCGGCTACCTAAGGTCAAAATGGGTCAGGTACGGAAGCGTCGGGACGGCGGTCGTATTTGCCGCCTGGTTCTTGGCCAACTCCGGCAACGACACCGGCCTGAGCCTCGTGTTCAACGCCTCGCTCCTGCCCACGTTGGCTGCCATCGGCCTCTGCCTCTATATGAGCGTGCGGGCCGCCCTCGCGGGCAACCGCGAGTCCTGGCCTGTCATCGTCGCCGTAGCCATAGGCCTCGTCCTGGCGGGCTATGACGGCTATCATACGATAGTCGGCGTCGATCCATTCGCATGGCTCGAGGGGATAGCCTTCTTCGCGCTCAATATCGCGGTGTTCATCTCCCTTTCAATGAGGCAGGCAAGGCTCAAATCGGACCTCGCGGCCTACGCTCGCGAAGCAGAGGCCAATCGGGGCGAGATCGCCACGTCCCTCGACCGGATGAGGGAGGCTGGGGCGGCGGCCTCCCGGCTCTCGAAGAGCATAGACGAGGCCGCCGCTGGAGCCGACAGGGCGGCAGAGGAGGCCGCGAGGCGGAGCCGCGGCATCGGGGGCGACGCGGCCCGCCAGGCGGAGGCCGCCCGCGAGGCCGATGGCCTGGTGGCGGAATTCGTCCAATCGATCGAGCGTGTCCACGGCAACCTCGCCTCTCAAGCCGAGAGCGTCGAGAGGACGGCCGCCGCGGCGAACGAACTCACGGCCGGAGCAGAATCGGTGGCCGCCACCATCGGTCGGACGGCCGCTTTCACGAGCGAGCTCGCGGGCCTGACCGGCTCGGGCGAGCGGGCGGCGGCCTCACTCACCCAGGCCATGGAGCGGGTCTCGTCGGCCTCGGCGGGCATAAGCGAGGTAGTGGTTGCGCTCAACGAGTTCACGGAGCGGACGAACCTGCTCGCGATGAACGCCGCGATCGAGGCTGCCCACTCGGGCCAGTCGGGCAAGGGTTTCGCGATTATAGCCAACGAGGTCAAAAAGCTGGCCCAGTCCCAGGCCGAGCGTGCCGCGAGGATCCAGGACATCGTCGTGGACATCTCCAGCCGAGTCGGCGAGGGCGCAAGGGACGCCGAGGGCCTGCGCAAGGCCCTAAGGGAGATTTCCGAGGGCTCGGCCAGGACCGCGGAGAGGCTCGAGGAGGCGAGGCTCGCCACCGAGGAGCAGAAGAGGGCGAGCGCGGAGATCAGCGCGTCGATGGAGAGCCTCGCGGCGGCGGAGTCGAGGCTCCGGCAGGAGGCCGACCGCCAATCGGGAGTCTCGGGCAAGGTGAAATCTTCCGTGGCGGCCATCGCCGAGGCCGCGTCCGCGGCCAGGAGCTCCGCCGCCGTGATTGTCGAGGAGAGCGCCGGCCTGGCGTCCGCGGTGGCCGAGCTCCGTGGCCTGGCGGCGCGGGGGAGCGAGCTCACGGCCGCTCTGCTAAGCCGCGAAGGAGGGGGGAGCTGAGCGGCCCGCTCATGCCCGCGACAACGTTGCGCGACTCCGAGATTGAGGAATTCAGGCGGCGCGTCCTCGGGCACTATCGCGAGAATGGAAGAGCCTTCCCCTGGAGGACCACTCGCGACCCCTGGGCCATCCTCGTCTCGGAAGTCATGCTCCAGCAGACGCAGACCGAGCGCGTCCTTCCCAAGTACCTGGACTGGTTGGAAGCCTATCCCAGGCCCGAGAGGCTCGCCACGGCCCCTGTCGCCGAGGTCCTGAGGCGCTGGAGCGGCCTAGGCTACAATCGGCGCGCCCTTGCCCTGGTCCGCTCCGCCCAGGCCCTCGCATCGCTCGGCCGTTTTCCGGTTGAAGAGGCCGAGCTGCTCGAGCTGCCGGGCGTCGGACCCTATACGGCGAGGGCGGTGCTCGCCTTCGCTTTCGACAGACCCGTGGTGCTCATAGAGACCAATATCCGGTCGGTATTCCTGAGCGAGTTCTTCCCTCGGGAGGAGCGGGTCCCGGATTCGCGCATCGCGCCGCTCGTGGAGGCCACGATGCTCCGCGAGGACCCGAGAACCTGGTACTACGCCCTCATGGACTACGGTGTGGAGCTCAAGCGGAGGCAAGACAATCCGAGCAGGAGGAGCTCGAGCTACTCCAAGCAGAGTCCATTCGCGGACTCCAATCGTCGGCTCAGGGGCGAGCTGCTAAAAGCCCTGGGCGAGAGCCCCGCCGGGGCCGAGGCCCTGGCCCTCAAGTTGCCCTTCGCAAGGGAGCGCGTAGACAAGGCGCTGGCCGAGCTCGCGGCCGAGGGTTTTGTGGCCGAATCGGGCGGGGCCTACAGGCTTGGAGGCTGAGATGGGCCCCTTGGGCGGTCTCTGGCCGGAGAGCGAGCTCGGGCCCGTGGAGAGCGAGGGATTCCTCACCAAGCAGCTGGTGACCTGCATCGGCAACAAGCGCTCGCTGCTGGACTTCATAGGCACGGGGCTAGACGAGGTGAGTACCCGGCTGGGGAAGGACAGGCTCGACATACTCGACGCTTTCAGCGGCTCGGGCGTCGTGTCGCGCTTCTTCAAGCGCCGATCCCGGCGCCTGGTCGCCAACGACATCGAACCCTACGCCGAGGCCGCGAACGCCTGTTACCTGGCCAACGCCTCGGAGCTGGACCGGACGAGGCTCGTCGAAGAACACGAGTGGCTTCTGGAGAGGATACGGTCGGATCCTCAGCCTGGCTTTATCGCCGAGCTCTACGCGCCCAAGGACGACGCTCGAATACAGAGCGGCGAGCGAGTCTTCTATACGAGGGGCAACGCCGAGTATCTGGACAGCGCCAGGCAGCATATTGAGCGCCTTGATGCGCGGGATAGGGTCTTCTTCATCGCGCCGCTGTTGTCGGAGGCGTCGATCCATGCCAACACCGCCGGCGTGTTCAAGGGCTTCTACAAGGACAAGGAATCGGGAATAGGCAAATTCGGCGGCAAGAAGGGCGACGCCCTCTCCAGGATCAAGGGTGGCATCTGCCTGCCCTTTCCTGTATTCAGCCGCTTCGAGTGCGAGGTGGAGGTGAGGCGCCAGGACGCGAGGATAGCGGCGCGAGAGTCGGGGGAATTGGACCTGGCCTATCTCGATCCTCCCTACAATCAGCATCCCTACGGATCCAACTACTTCATGCTAAACCTCGTCACGAGTTACCGGAGGCCGGAACAGGTCTCGAAGGTATCAGGCATTCCCGTCGACTGGAGGCGCTCGGCGTACAATAAGGCGAGAGAGGCCCTTTCGGCCTTGCGTGAGCTCGCCGAGTCCGTCGACGCGGCCTTTCTCCTCGTATCCTTCAACTCGGAGGGCTTCATCCAGGAGACCGAGATGAGGGAGATGCTCGGAAAGTTAGGCGACGTTCGAGTCCTCGAGAGGAGATACAACGCGTTCAGGGGAAGCCGCAACCTCTCCGGCCGTGACCTCCACGTCGCGGAGTACCTTTTCATCGTGGAGAAGCGGTAGAGCGAAACGCTCTGATTCGGGGGAGGGTCGCATACCCCGTAGCTCTGCTACGGTATCTGTACATTAAACTGAGGGGTATGCGATTCCTCATACAATCAATTTCCTTGCCGAACGAACCATATCTCGCAGCTCTGCTGCGAGGTTCGTTCAGTCCAAGAAAAACCACGGAGGCACGGAGACAGAAAGAGGAGAGGAGTGGTACAAGGAGAGATTGGAAGCAGCCGATTGCTAATGAAAATAAGTATTTTATTATAACCAGTTTAATATGCATACGCGAGCCCAGTTCCTTTCCATCTAGTTTTTGCTCACTGTGGATAGGCTCTGTGACGCCTTGCCTACGCGGCATTCTTCGGGTTCGCTGATCAGCCGCCGAAGAGGAGGGTGAAGAATCGGGCGAAGAAATCCTTGACCAGGATAAAAACATTGCCCCTCGGGAGGGCCGAAGCCGAAACGAGGTCCACTCGGCGCAGGACTTGGCCGTTTGCCGAATAGACCACCTCGCCTAGACGGTCGCCCTTGGCGAGGGGCGCGTCGAGGTAGCGCGGGGCGTCGACTCTAGCGACCAGGAAGGAGGCGAGGGAGCGGGGCAGCGTGACCGCCAGGTCGGAGGAGGGAGCGAGCGCGGCACGGGACGAGGAGCCGTACCAGGCGCGCGGAGAGGGCAGAGGCCCGAGATCAGGCTTGAGCGTGACGAAGGAGGCGAAGGCCCAGTCGAGAAGAGCCACGCCGTCGTGGGAGCGCTGGGCCGTCCCGCCGAGAGGGCTGCTCTCGCCGGTGCCGCCCAGTGTGACGATGACGAAGCGGGTGTCCCCTCTCGCGGCAGTGGCGGCGAGGTTGTAGCCGGACTCGATGATGTAGCCGGTCTTGAGTCCGTCGCAGCCGGGATACGAGAGTACGAGGTTGTTCCTGTTGTACTGGATGATGCGGCCTGTCGGATGGTAGTCGTCCGTGAAATGCTCGGGCCTCGGGAATTCAATATAGTGCAGCGAGTGCAGCTCGGAGAGGGCCTGGGGATGGAGCTCCAGGTAGATTCGGCAGAACTCGGCAAATGAGCGGGCCGTGACGTGGTTGAGCTCCGAAAGGCCGGAGGGCTCGACGAAGTGAAGATCGGTCAAGCCAAGCTCCAGGACGGCCTGATTCATGCGGACGACGAAGGCCTCGATGGAGCCGGAGATCCGGCGAGCGAGCGCGAATGCGGCGTCATTGCCGGAGACCACGGCCGCGCCCTGCATCAGGTCGAGGACCGAGACGCGCATGCCCGGCCTAAGGTACATGAGTGAGGAGCCGTAGGGAATATAGGGTGAGCAGTCGCGCTTGTCGATATCGACGATATCCTGCTCGTGGAGGCGGCCGGCCTCGATCTCCTGGTAAACGACGTGAAGGGTGACGAGCTTGGTAAGCGAGGCGGGAGGAATGACGAGATCAGGGTTTTTCGCGAAGAGGATCGTGCCTGTAGCCTGGTCCATCACGACGACGGCGCGGGCGGCGACTGAAGGAGGACGAGACTCGATCGGAGTCTCGGGGCGAGAGGGGGCTTGCGCCGCAAAGAGGGCGGCGCACGAGAAGAGAAGAAGGACGGTAACTAGCCTTCGCATGCCTTCACTCAAAAATCAGCGAGCTTGGGAGCCCGCGGAAAGGGAATCACGTCGCGGATGTTGGCCATGCCCGTGACATAAAGCAGGAGCCGCTCGAATCCGAGGCCGAAGCCCGAGTGGGGCGTAGTGCCGAATCGGCGCAGGTCGAGGTACCAGGAATAGGTTTCCTTTTTGAGGCCGAGGGCCTCGATGCGTCGCTCGAGGACCTCAAGCCTCTCCTCGCGCTCGGAGCCCCCGATGATCTCGCCGAAGCGGGGCACGAGAACGTCCATGGCTCGCACGGTCTTGCCGTCGTCGTTGAGCTTCATGTAAAAGGCCTTGATCTCCTTGGGATAGTCGGTGACGATGAGGGGACCGCCGACGACCTTCTCGGTCAGGAATTTTTCGTGCTCGCTCTGGAGGTCGCAACCCCAATAGGGCTTGTATTCGAAGGCCTCGGGCTTCTTCTCGAGCTCCTTTACGGCGTCGGTATAGCTCATCCTGGCGAAAGGCGAGGCGACCATGGCCGAGAGCATGTCGACGAGGCCGTTCTGGATTCGCTGGTCGAAGAAGGCGAGGTCCTCGGCGCACTCGGACAGGGCGACCTGGGCGAGGGACTTCAGGAACTCCTCCGCGAGGTCCATGTTGTCCGTGATGTCGTTGAAGGCGACCTCGGGCTCGATCATCCAGAACTCGGAAAGGTGTCTTGTCGTGTTGGAGTTCTCGGCGCGGAAGGTCGGGCCGAAGGTGTAGACCCGGCCCATGGCCTGGCAGTATGTCTCGACGTTGAGTTGACCCGAGACGGTGAGCGAGGCTGGCTTTCCGAAGAAGTCCTTCGAGTAGTCGATAGGCCCGCCGGCTTTGGCCAGAGCCTCAAGGTCGAGGGTCGTGACCTGGAACATCTCCCCGGCTCCCTCCGCGTCGGAGGTAGTGATGAGAGGAGTATGCACGTAGAAGAAGCCTCGCTCCTGGAAGAACTCGTGGACGGCGAAGGCCATGCGATTCCGTACCCTGGCCACAGCACCGAAGGTGTTTGTCCTCGGCCTGAGGTGGGCGAGCTCGCGGAGAAACTCGAGGGAATGGGCCTTTTTCTGGAGGGGGTAGGTCTCGGCCGGGGCCTCGCCGATCACAGCCAGGCGGGAGGCGCGGAGCTCGACCTTCTGGCCAGCGGCAGGCGAAGGCACGAGACTGCCCTCGACGCGGACACTGGCGCCGGTGCCAGCACGGATGAGCTCGGAGTCGAGCTTGACGGAGTGGGCCTCGTCGAAAACGCACTGCATGTTGCCCATCCTCGAGCCGTCGTTGACCTCGAGGAAGACCGCCGACTTGGCCTCCCTCTTAGTGCGGACCCATCCCAGCACTGTGACAGCGCGGCCGTCCGGCGGAAGCTCGAGAATTTCCTTGATAGTAAGGCGCATCGTGCCTCTCCCCTAGAAACCGATTCCAGTTCATTTCGGTTTAGCACGGAAGGCGGCCGAGGGTCAAATACCCGTCACGCGCGCCCTTTATTCGCAGGCGGGTCGAATACCCCGCAGCTTGCTGCGGGGTTATTGATCGTAGTACATTATCGACGTCCTTCACGGGGGTGAGAACGGTGCGATACAACCTCGGTTTCGCCTATTTGCTCTGGCTATTCTCCGGTTTCGGCTGCCTCGGCTTCCACCGCTTCTACCTCGGGAAAGTCGGTACGGGCGTGCTCTGGTTAATCTCCGGCGGTCTCGGCGGCGTGGGCTGCCTCTACGATCTCGTGACCCTCCCGCGGCAGGTCAGGGAGGCCAACATCGCCTACCAGGCAAAACTCGGCCTAGCCTATGCTGGAGCCCCGTCCTACTACGCCGCGAGCGCGCCCAAGAGCGAGAGCCCCGAGAAGACCGTGCTGCGCGTCGCGAAAAAGAACGGGGGCTTCGTGACCCCCGGCGAGGCCGCGCTCGATGGGGACATCAGCGTAGACGAGGCGCGCAAGCTGCTCGAGAAGATGGCTGCCTCAGGAAACGCCGAGATGCGCGTACGCTCGAGCGGGGTCGTGGTCTATTTCTTCCCGGAGTTCGCTCGCGAAGGTCAGGACGACTTCGCCGTCTAGGCTCAATCGCCAGGCTCAGCGGCGGGCGATACCCTCTTCAGGAGGGATTATGGACGAGGTCAAGGACATCAAATTCGAGATCGTGCGCAAGATTGGCGTACTCTCGGAAAACGGGCGAGGCTGGCGCAAGGAACTTAACATAGTCTCCTGGAACGAACGGGAGCCCAAGTTCGACTTGCGCGACTGGTCGGAGGACCACACGAAGATGGGAAAGGGCGTGACTTTTGGGCCCGAGGAGGCTCAGGTGATCGTCGAGTGTCTCGGGGCCTATCTCAAGAAGGGCTTGCGAGGCTAGCGGCCGGGCAAGGGCCTCCTTGGCTCAGAAGGAATAGAGCGGCGCAGTTGCCGCTACGCTGTTGACCACATGATTCGCGAGGATGTTCGACCAGGTCGCGCCGCTATTCCGCGAGACTAGGAGGCCCGAGCCCGTGCCTGCGTAGATCGTGCCTTTGCCATCGACGGCGACGCAGCTCGCTTTCGTAGCGTTGATTTGCACGAGCGAGGAGTTCGAATAGACGAGCTCGTAGATGCCGGCGTCGCAGGCGATGTAGACGTTATCCGAAGCATCGAGGGCAAAGCCATAGACGGTCCCTGTCTTAGTGACGGCGGTGCTCCAAGAAGAGTAGTTCGATCCTCCCGACGTGCTGTAGAGCAGATTGAAGCCCTTATCCGTGCCTACTAGAGTCTCCTGGCTCGATAAAGGGAGGATCGAAGTCGCCTTCGTGCTGCCGGGCACGTACTGGGCGACATCGAGCGTCACCTGTAGGCTTGTCCCGTTATAGACATAAAGGGATCCGGCAGCCACATAGATATACGTGCCATAAACGGAAAACGCATTGATGGCTGAAATCGAAGAGTTCGTATTCCAGACCGGCGATATCCCGTCATAGTTGTAAAAAGAGAGACTCGAGCTTGTCGCGGCGTAGAGATCGGACGAGGTCAGGAAGAGCTGGTTGACCGTCCCGGTTCCGAGCCCATCGCTCGCAGACCAGTTCTTCCAGCTCGAGCCGTCGAAGTGCGAAACCCCGCTACCGGTCCCGACATAGATATCGGCCTGCGAGCCTGAGCCCGATACGACTACGCTTCTCGCGGTATTGCTTGCGAGATGACTTGAAGCCGAGGAAGGCAGAGAGGTCGAATATTGAGTCCAGCTAGAGCCGTTGTATACGAAGAGCCCGTCGTCGGTGGCCGCGTAGATTGGGGTGATCGTGGAGGAATACGCCGGTTCCGTCGGGCAGGAGTCGAAAAGAACGATGAGGGCGAAAGCCACCAGGCAACAAGCGATGGCACGTAGGCTTCTCATGACGTCCCCTATATATCGAGCCTGAAGCTCAAAGAGGCCTGGAACATCGAGATCGATGCCCCGGCCCCGTTGACCAGCTCAGAGGCCGAGTCGGGCCCGGCGTAGTAGCCCCCGGTCGAGTCGGTCG
>Ga0181529_10007555_pt1 | contig 10798 bp, 7 predicted proteins | sample PEATcosm2014_Bin_36_FD_119763 | JGI IMG/M metagenome (GOLD analysis project Ga0181529, IMG submission 119763) | Peatland microbial communities from MTU Mesocosm Facility, Houghton, MI, USA - PEATcosm2014_Bin10_30_metaG | ecosystem: Environmental > Terrestrial > Soil > Wetlands > Peat | place... | reverse complement strand
TTGGCGGCGGCAATGGCGGGAGGTGGGGTCTACCGTGGCGCACTTAACCGTTTTGGGGAATGCCTCGCCCGCTCACGCTCGCGGTTCCCGGTAACCCTTGCGAAATCCATGCGCCCGGGTCCGAACCGCGACCGTGAAGCGGTTTCGGCCGGTAGTCCCCAATCCGCGACACCCCTGCATCCGCTTCCGGCAGCGGGACGGGGGCGTCCCGCGCGGTCCAGGGGTACCGCCCCACCAGAACTGCGGCCAGAGCGCTCTGCCTTGGTCAGGCGGACAAACCCGTCTGGCGGGAAACACGGTCCACCGTAGAGGTGTCCGCAAGTGCTGGCTCCGGCGACTCAGGGGGCCGGCGATCGCTGGCGCCAAAAACCCGCCTCACTCCGTCGCAGCCGGGGCCGGGGCCAGAATCCGCTGGGCCATCGCTAGCTTTAACTGTTCGATTCCCAACCCGCTGGCGCTCGAGATCTCGAAGAAATCCAGGCCGCGTTCGGCCGCCAGGCTGCGCAGGGCGGCCACGCGCTCCGGGTCCTGCGCCGCGTCCATTTTAGTGGCCACTACCACCATCGGCTTGGCTACCAGGTCCGGGCTGAAACTGGCGAGCTCGGTCATTACGGTCTCGAAATCCTCCACCGGATCGCGGCCGCTCGCTTCCGAAACGTCCACCAGGTGCGCCAGCAGACGCGTCCGTTCGATGTGCCGCAGAAACTGGATTCCCAGGCCGTGCCCCAGGTGCGCCCCGGCGATCAGGCCGGGAATATCGGCAACTACAAAGCTGCGGAAATCGGGCAACTGCACTACCCCGAGGTTGGGCTCGAGCGTAGTGAACGGGTAGTCCGCGATCTTCGGCCGCGCCGCCGAAATACGCGCGATCAGCGTGGACTTGCCGGCGTTGGGAAACCCGACCAGGCCCACATCCGCCAGCAGCTTCAGCTCCATGCGCAGGCGCTTCTCTTCACCTGGAAAGCCGGGCTGGTGTTCCGTTGGCGCCTGGTGCGTGGAAGTGGCGTAGCGGGCGTTTCCCTTGCCGCCTTTTCCGCCGCGCGCCACCAGAAATCGCTGGCCGGGCTCGGTGAGGTCGCACAATCGCTCCCCGGTGGCTTCGTCATACACCACCGTGCCGACGGGTACGTCCAGCTCGACAGAGTGGCCGTCGGCGCCTTTGCAGTTGCTGCCCTCGCCGTGCCGCCCCCGTTCCGCCTTATGTTCCGGGTTGAAGCGGTACCGGAGCAGGGTGTTCTCGTGTGGATCGGCCACCAGCACCACGTCGCCGCCATGGCCGCCATCGCCGCCGCTCGGCCCGCCGCGCGGGACGTACTTCTCCCGCCGGAAGGCCATGCAGCCGTTGCCGCCGTCGCCTGCCTTGACCAGTATTCTGACTTCGTCGATGAACATAGAAAAGCCGCCGGATCCAGCGAAACCGGCGGCCGATTCGAAGAGAGCAGCGTCGTGCCCGGATTGGCTTAGGAAATGCCGGCTTGGAAGAAGACTCCTGGGCGCCGGTTCCGCGCCGCCTGGGGCTACCGCCCTGGCGCCGCTATTCCGATGCCGCGATACTGACGAACTTACCCATTCGACCGCGGTCTCTGAACTCCACCGTACCGGTCACCTTGGCGAACAGCGTGTCGTCTTTGCCCCAGCCGACGTTGAGCCCCGGTTTGAGCTTGGTACCGCGCTGGCGCACGATGATGGAGCCGCCGGGAACCAGTTGGCCGCCGAAAACCTTCACCCCCAGCCGCTGCGCATTGGAGTCGCGCCCGTTCTTGGAACTGCCTAATCCCTTTTTATGTGCCATAGGTCACCTACACCAGGATTTCGCCCACCTTCACCTCGGTGAAGGATTGGCGATGCCCAATGGTTTTCTTGTACTGCTTCTTGCGCTTGAACTTGAAGACCAGGACCTTGTCGCCGCGGCCGGCGCCGACGATGGTAGCCTTCACCGTACCGCCCGTCACCAATTCGCCGCCCTCTTTGAAAGCGGCTTTGGCGGGAAGCTCGACATCCGAGCCGACATCGCCGGCCAGCTTTTCCACGCGGATCACGTCACCGGGAGCCACCCGGTACTGTTTACCGCCGGTTTCTAAAATCGCGTGCATTTAAACCTCTGTTTGTTGGGAGCCGGAACACACGGGGTGCATCGGAACCACTGGAGTAAATACTGAGTGTACTACAGTTCGAGGCGCTCGTCCAAAACCGGCGTGGAAACGGGGATAATCGAACCAGGGAGCCTTGCCCCACGCCAATGACTACCGACGAACGCCTCGATAAACTCGCCGAACGCGTAGACGGCATCGCTCAATCGGTGGAACTGCTCACCACCCTGCATCGCGACCTGGAAAGGCAGACCGCCGAACGCTTCGCCGACACCCTCCAGTTCATCAACCGCCTGGCGCGTATTGCCGAGGCCCATTAGCAGCGCCTGGACGGCCTGGAACACCAATAATGTTTTAGCTGTCCTTTCCCGCGACGGCAGGGTAAACGATGCCCGCAATTGCCGCTCCCACAATCGGCGCCAGCCAGAATAGCCAGAGTTGCTGCAATGCCCAGCCGCCGACGAACAGCGCCTGACCCGTGCTGCGTGCCGGATTCACAGACGTGTTCGTGACTGGAATGCCAACCAGATGGATCAGGGTCAGGCCGAGCCCTATGGCTATGGGCGCGAACCCCTGCGGCGCGCGCTTGTCGGTGGCGCCCAGGATGATGATGAGGAAGAAACAGGTCAGCACCACTTCGGCCACCAGGCAAGCCAGCAGGGAGTACCCTCCGGGGGAATGCTCGGCATAGCCGTTGGAGGCGAATCCGTTCGCCAGATCGAAGCCCGCTTTCCCGCTGGCGATTACATAAAGAACGCTGGCGGCGGCGATGGCGCCCACCACCTGTGCCACCACATAAGGCAGCAGGTCCGATAGGGGAAACCGTCTTCCCACCACCAGGCCCACCGAAACCGCGGGATTCAAGTGACATCCCGAAATATGGCCAATGGCGAACGCCATTGTCAACACCGTTAATCCGAAGGCCAGGGCCACACCTGCGAACCCAATGCCAAGGGTAGGAAATGCGGCTGCCAGGACAGCGCTGCCACAACCCCCGAATACCAGCCAAAACGTACCGATGAACTCCGCTGCCGCTCTTCTGCCTAGGGGCATAAGGCAATCTCCTTTGCTTTCAACACCGAACACGCACTACTCGACCACTACCGTCTTGCCGGCTTCGATGCGGATCTTTTTCTCCACCTTGTTGCCGCCCGCCAGGGGTTCGATCCGCACGGTGTATTCTCCTGCCGGCAGCAGCATGCCTTGGGCAAAGTTGTCGAACTCGTCGTTATGCCCGTAGTATTTGTCGTTGACGTAGACTGCGGCGAACTTATCCGCGCTGTGGGTTTTCAGGGTCCCGAATGGACCTTTGGCCAGCGGCAGCACCTTCAGTGTTTGCGTCAGCACGGTGGTCTTGCCGGCCGCCAGGTCCACCGTAGTAACCGCTTCTTCGTAGCGCGGGTCCACCAGGCGGATTTCATGATGCCCCGGGGGCAATGCGTACTTGCGCGCGGCACCGAAATTGGCTGCCGGTCCCACATACTTCCCATCGACGAAAACCCCGGCGCGCCCCGGGTCCACCTTGGTTTTCAGGTAGGCCGAAGCTGCCGGCTGGGCCATAAGCCCGCTCCATGCAAACAGCAGAATGGCCGCCGAAATACCGGCGGATTTCGCCAATTGCTCGATCGACATTCGATAGTCTCCTTTTTCCCGGACTAAGTGCCGCCGTCGCCTTTGCGGGAACCGGGTATTCCCCCGTACGGGAAAGCGCAACCAGATCTTAGACGCTCCCGGGGATTCGGCGGATTTGCGCACGTTCAATACCTTATATCCCATCGGAGTTTCATTTAGCAATGCCCCACGGCGGAAATCCGGGGCAGGGAAGCGCCTCACGCCCGCTCCTGCCGCAAGGTCGGAAGCAGCGCGGGCGCGGGGCGGAATGGCTTGTTCATCAGCAGGTTGCACGGCCACAGGGTCCGTCCCGGCCGGCCGCGGAGTGCCTTACGCAAAGCCGACACCCGCGTCGCGCCCCTAAAGCTATCGCAGCGAACCGCCGATAAGCAAGACGTACCCAAGCGACAGGGCACAAAGCGCGGGTAACAAAGGAAGGATTTTTCACGATGTATCACAAACGGTTTTTGAAACATCTACTCGTCGTGCTCGCTCTGGCACTCTGGGCAGGCACGGCATACGGGTTGACAGGAATAACGGCGACGCCAGCCACTTCATCCCCCTGCTATTCGGGCTGCGGTGGCCCCAACGTGACGATGCAACAATTCACGATTACCGATGTTGCCGATGGCAGCAGCGGTTCCACCTATTCGGTGGAGAGTATCACCTATGGCGGGGCCGCCAGCTCCTATGCATGGGTAACGAATGTCACTTCCCTCAATAGCTGGAACAGCGATTCCGACACGCTCACAGTCACAGCGGATCCCACGGTGTTGCGCACAATGCCCGCGGGATCCTACACGTATAACTTCACCCTCCAGTCCACTGATTCCGGAACTACTAGCACCCCGATAACCGTCACCTTGACGGTTAACCCAGCGACCGGCTACACGGTCTCCGGCGGGTCGCCGGGCAGCGCTCTGACCGTCGCTTCGAATAACTTCAACGTGGTTCCGAACGGATACTACTCCGGCACCATCACGGTAAGTACTGCGGCCGGCACGGCTACACTCTCGGCGACGACACTGAACTTCACCGGTTCCAACTGGTGGACGCCGCAGACCTTCACCGTCACGCCCACGGCGGCGGGGCAGGTGACGCTGCATTTCGTGAACAACGGATCGCTCACCGATCAGGCGAACATGAACTACGCTACGCCCCCAGCCGCACCCACCATCGGGACGGTGACGGCGGCCGATGCTTCGGCCACGGTGGCGTACACCGCGGGCGCCACGGGCGGGGCGAGTGTCACCTATACGGCCACCTGCTCGGGCGGCCCCGCGACTGCGGGTAGCGGAGTCAGCCCCATCACGGTCACCGGGATGACGAATGGATTGACCTACACTTCCTGCGCCGTGACGGCTACCAATACGTATGGCGCCGCCACGTCGAGCCCATCCGGCTCAGTGACTCCGGCGACGGTGCCGGCCGCGCCCACCGGCGTCACGGTGACCCCGGGCAACGCGCAGATCTCGGTTGCCTACACCGCTTCGGCCAGCAGCGGAGGGGCGAACATTAGCAGTTACACGGCTACTTGCACCACCGGCGCCACCCCAACCTCCTCCACCCCCAGCCTCAGCAACCCCCTCGTGGTTAGCAGCCTGACGAACGGGAGCGCCTACACTTGCACTGTAAAGGCCACCAATAGCATGGGCGACAGCGCGGCTTCGACCCAGTCGAGCGCGACCACTCCGTTCCCGGCGGTCTCCTATACCCTCACCGGACCGACGGGCGGCCTGTTGAACAACGCTTCGACGAACTTCAGCGTCACCCCGAACGCCGCCTACACGGGCACCATCACCGTTGGGGTTTCCGGCGGCGGGTTGACCACCACGGTGACCAAGAACTTCAGCAACTCGGCGACAGCGCAGACCTTCACCATCACGCCCACGGCGGTGGGGCCGGTCACGTTGACCCCCACCAGCAACCCGCAGCTTGGGACGGATCCTGGCCCGCTCAACTATAATACGCCCCCAGACGTGCCGACCGGCATCACGGCGTCCCCTGGCAACCAACAGATCTCGGTGGGGTACACCGCGCCGGCCAACAACGGCGGGTCTGCCATCACCGGTTACACGGCTACCTGCACCACCGGCGGCACCCCAACCTCCTTTGGCCCCAGCTTGACCAACCCCCTCGTGGTTACCGGCCTGACGAACGGGAGCTCCTATACTTGCACGGTGAAGGCCGCCAACAGCGTCACCACCGGCGCAGCTTCGGCGGCGTCCAGCTCGGTCACTCCGAGCCTGGCCGCGACCACCTACACCGTCACCGGGCCGACGGGCGGCCTGCTGAGCGTCGCTTCGACCAACTTCACGGTGACTCCCAACGGGCTCTACACGGGCTCCATCACGATCAAGCCTTCGGGCGGCGGCCTGGCGACCCCGGCCAACAACGTGGTTCTGTCATGGACCAACTCGCAGGCGGGGCAGCCCTTCACCATCACTCCCACGGCGGTGGGACCTGTCACGCTGATCTACACCAACAGCGGAACTCTGACGGACTTTGTTGAAGCCGCCCCCTATAGTACGCCCCCGGCCGCGCCCACCATCGGCACGGCGACACCGGGCAACAATCAGATCTCGGTGGCGTACACCGTTCCGGCCAACACCGGCGGGTCGGCCATTATCAGTTACACGGCCACCTGCACAACCGGCGCCACCCCAACCTCCTCAGCCGCCAGTCTCCTCAACCCCCTCGTGGTCAGCAGCCTGACGAACGGGAGCTCCTACACCTGCACGGTGAAGGCCACCAACGCCGTGGGCAGCAGCGTGGCTTCGTCCGCGTCGAGTTCGGTCACCCCGGCGGCGGGAGTCCTAACCGCGGTTTCCAATATCACTCTCACCAGCTACGTGGTAGGTACCGAGGCTGCGCTAAGCACCACTGCTACCCCGGTCGCCAACCAGGACGGCACCGCCTATACGGCGAGCAGCAACAAGACGTGGCTCACCGTCACGCCCTCCGGCGGCGCAGGCACCGCCAACACCGTTGCCACCGGCAGCAGCACCCAACTCACTTTCACCGTGAACGACGCGTTGGCCGACGTGCTGACTGCGGGAAACCAGGTCGCCACCATCAGCCTGGCGGTCACCGGCGGGGCGACGACTACGTTTACGGTCACTTTGCCCGTCGTGGTCCCGACCTTCACTTCATCCCTTGCCACGCTGCCCATGAGCGCTGCCACGGGCTCGTCCAATCCCATTTCAGGAACCACCACCCTCAGTTCCAGTAGCGACGGTGTCAACTTCACGGTCACCAACACTGGCGCCGCGTGGCTCACCGTGAGCTCTCTCCCCTCCGGAGTCGCCAACACCACCGCCACCGGGGCCACCGTCATTACTTACACCGTGAGCAGCGCCGAGATCGTGGCTTTGGGCGCGGGCCTGCACAGCGCCACCGTCAGTTTCTATCTCGACCACGTGGCGGCTGCCGCGGCGACTGTGACCGTCAATTTGACGATCGCACCCGTCCCTTCGCTGAGCGCGTCTCCCCTAACGCTGACCTTCGCCAACTTTGTAAGGAGCGGAACCGCTCCGGCAGCCGTTACCACCCAGGTTTCAGACACCGCTTCGGAGAGCTACACAATCGGTACCACCCCCGCATTGCCCGGGTGGCTCAGTTGTGTAACCACTTCCGGCGGCAACGGGACTGGCACCATTGTCGCCGGCACACCCGACACCGTCACGTGCAGCGTGGTTACCGCGCAAGCCAATTTGCTGAACGCGGGAACCCAGACCTTCCCGGTTCACCTGCAAACTGCCGGCAAAGCGGATGTGATCGTGACGGTTAGCCTCACCATGACAACCTCGATTTCTCCGCTGACTTCCAATCCGTCGGCCATCACCCTGACCTACCTGATCGGTGGCGGCGCGACGCAGGCCTCGATGACGACCACTTCCACGGTTTCCTCGATCGACCTTCAGTACGACAACTATACGGTCACTGGCGCTCCAGGCTGGCTCACGGTCACGCCGACCAACAGCAGAGCCATCAGCGGCACCAACGATACCGTGACGTTCAAGGGCGGTACGACCGGCGTGACGACCACCTCCCCGGGCAGTTACTCCGCTGCCGTCAAGCTGCACATCGACGCCAACAATGCGGATCTGACAATTGTGGTGACGTTGAACGTTATCGGCCAGTCGATGATATCGACTCCCTCTACGGTATCGCTCACCTACTTCAAGTCCGGTGGCGGGACTCTGACCGCACATCCCTCGATATCGGTGGTGAATGCAGTCAATTCCCCGTTTGCGGTTGACGTATCTACCGTACCGGTCTGGTTGGCGGTTACGCTTCCCAACCCGGCTACGGCCACACCCGCCGGCGCCACGCTCACCCTCACCCTGGTCTCCGCGGTCGTGCAGGGAATGAGCACCGGCAACTATTCGGCCACCATAGGCCTTATCAATCAAACCGGCTGTTCCACCACCTGCACCTATCCGGGATTGGAGCTGACCATCCCGATCAGCCTTTCCATCTCCAATTCGTCGCCGAGCCTCACTTTCAAGGAAGGGGCCGCCGGCTCCACGATCGCCGTGAACTACGCCAAGGGCAGCGCATACCCGGCTCCCACATTCACGCCGTATTCGAGCGACGAGCCGATTCCATTTACCGCCTCTTGCACGCTCACTACCAGTGAAACTCTGGCCGGCTACGTTGTCGTTCCCGGAAACGGCGCCGGTGCTAGCTGCATCCTGAGTAGCACCAGCGGCACGGCCTTTACATTGGGCTATCCGATTACCGCTACCCTCGACCAAAGCCTCTTCAACGGGGTTTTTGCCACCTATGGCAACACCGTGACCGTCGCAGTCACCGTGCAGCCGCAAAACGGCGCGTCCATCACCCTGACCTATGTGTACACACTACGGCCGGTCGCGCCTACCATCACCGCCATCAGTCCCGCCTACGTAGCTGTCCCGCCAGCCAGCCCGACCGCTGACCTGACCGTGACGCTAACCGGGACCAACTTCGTCGCCCCGGGGGACATTTACAACGGTAACATCCTAGAGACCCAGGTCTGGTTGGGCGCCAGCACAACCGCCCTTGCCGCCACCCAGTACGTGGTGCTCAACGATCACTCTCATTTGATGATCACCATCCCGCTGAGCTCGCTTCCCAGTATCACCAAGGGCACCTCGGCCACACTGCAGATTGCTCTTGGGAACCAGACCAGCAGTGCCGCCCCGATCGCCGGACCCAACACCGTTCTGACTGTCACGCAAGGCCCGGTGATCTACGCCGTTACCAGTACGGCCTCGTTCGTGGAGCCGGCTTTGGGCGCAAACCCCAACGTCGCCGCCTACGACCTGATCAGTATATTCGGCGACCAGTTCTTCGGTCTCGCGCCCCTAACCGGCCCCACCAGTGCAACCGCGGGTGTGTCTGTCACGGGTTCCATCGCCAATCCGCTGGTGTCGAACAAAGTCCCCACGTCTCTCATGATCGGCGGCACGACTGCCAAGCAGGTCGACCTGTCGGTCACTTTCACAAGCTCGGATAAGAAGAGCACGTTCTCGGCGCCGCTCCTGTTCGGCAACCAGAACCAGATCAACGCCATCGTGCCCTCCGGGATGACCATCGGGAACACGTATAACCTGACTGTCACCACCGGCTCCTCCACCAGCGCCAACTACCCCGTAAACATCGTCACCGCCGATCCTGGCATTTTCACCCTGGCATCGGACGGCACCGGGCAAGGCGCCATCATCAACTGGGCCGTTCCCAGCAATCTCAGTGCGGCTTTCACGGTCAACGGCAGCACGGAGCCGGTCACTACCGGTGACACCGTCGCTATCTACCTCACCGGTCTGGGCGCACCCGACAGCACAGGCGCGGATGCCAACTCCAATACCGGCCAGTGCGTGGCCATCAGCAATACCGTGTCGAAGAACGGGTACCTGCAGATAGCCAACGCTCCACCCGCCGGCAGCGGCGCCACGGCGCCCGCTAAGGCTTGGACCAACATTGATGGCGCCATCATCGAGAGCAACCTGCTCATAGGTAGCAGTTTGCCTCCATGTATGGTCGAAACGGTCACCGTGACCTTCGGAACTGGCCCTGCCGCGGTCACGACCGATTCGGGTCAGGGCGACGGAGTTACCTGGGCCGGATGGGGCGCCGGGTCCGTAACCGGTCTCTTCCAGGTCAATACCTTAGTCCCGGCAAACGCGGGCCACGGAAATGTACCGATCCAGGTATCCATCACGTATGGCACGGGTCAGAACGCGGTTACATACACTAGTCCGCTGAACGGCGCTACCATATACCTTCAGTAAACCGGAACCAATTGCGTTAATTGCGGCGGCGGGTGCTCAAAAGCCCGCCGCCGCGTTCTTTTGTCTGCCCACCGTCCGCTCGCCCGTCTCACTCGAAACACTCTCTCCCTGGTCGCAATCCATGGTTTTTCCGGCGGTCCCACCGGGCGGAGCCTCCGGCACCTCCTCCCACCCGGTCCGCCCCCTTGGCTGCCTGACCCGGCTAAGTCCAGCCATTGGCCGTGACCCCAGCGCCTGTGCCCCCCGGCGCCCGCCGACGGGCGGCGACCTGGCTCGAACTTCGTGGGTCAACGGGTGGTCTGCGGAGCGGATCCAAGTAAAGTTTACATAATATCCGTTATAGGAACTCAGAAAAAGTTTCGGCAAACCCCGCCGCCCGACGTGCTTCTCGCAAAGTCCTCCTCCGGAAGCGGCCAACACCTGCTGCAACTATCAGGAAATCGAATACCTCCGAGCCGCGTCTACCTTAACCCGGCGGCGCGCAGGCCTTCCAGCAGCGCCCCTTCCGCCGGTCCCAGCCGCGGTGCGCAGCAGCGGTTCCCCGGTTCGAGTTCCACCAGCAAGCGGAAGCGCTCCCGCAGCCACTCGCTTCGGAACGCACCGCCGATGTACGCCACTTCCACCCCTTCGCCGGGGTGCCACAATTGCCCGCGCACCGACGCCGCCAGCAGCGCCAGTTCCTGGGCCGCGTTGTCCAGCAGCCGGAGGGCCACGGCATCACCCTCGCTTGCGGCCGCGTCCACTACCGGTGCGAGCGCCGCCACGCGGGACCGCGGCCACTCGGGGGTGTAGAACAGGTGCAGCAGGCGGTTGGCGCTG
>Ga0181529_10007554_pt1 | contig 10801 bp, 15 predicted proteins | sample PEATcosm2014_Bin_36_FD_119763 | JGI IMG/M metagenome (GOLD analysis project Ga0181529, IMG submission 119763) | Peatland microbial communities from MTU Mesocosm Facility, Houghton, MI, USA - PEATcosm2014_Bin10_30_metaG | ecosystem: Environmental > Terrestrial > Soil > Wetlands > Peat | place... | reverse complement strand
GCTAACGCGAGTTACGCCACGGCCGCGGAAGTCGGGCGGATCGCCGTCAGGCGTTCCTGGGCGACACGGATGAGCTCGACCAGGTCGGTTTCGCGCCGCCATCCCCCAACCGCCTTCAGGGTCTTGGCGACGGCCCCGGCGCGGCCGTGCACCTTCAGCCCGGCGCGTGAGGGACGGATCTTGTCGACCGCGGCCTTGACCGCCGCGGCCGTGAGGTGATCGCGGACCATGCGGGCCCACAGCGCCCGGGCCGGCCGCTCGCAGTGGCGGCGGAGGGCGAATTCCTCGTTCGCCCCATTGCGAGCGACCAGCCTGCGCAGTTCGCGGATGGCGCCCACGCGGAGGTCCTGCGCCTCGTCCCAGCCCAAGAGCCGGGCCACCCAGTACAGCACGATGAACTGATCGAGCCGTCCCGCGGCCGTCACCAGGTCCTCCCGCACCAGGTCGTTCTTCAGTTCCTTGAGGGCCTTGGCCCGATCGCTTTCGCCGGCGCTCCACAGATAGGCCTGCCGGCCCAGCCACAAGGGCCGCAGATCGGCGCGGCGGAACTCTTCGAGTACATCCTCCTTGGTCGGCGTCTCGCAGGCCAGGCCGCGCAGGTGCGAGCCTTTGGCGGTTTCGCCGCGCGGCGGATTGACACTCTGGTGCGCCGCATCGCGGCGGGCCAACTCCGTGATCTCGTAATTCAGTTGCGCGCTCGAGCGGACGAACTGGGCCGGCTCCTGGAGCGGCGCGGAAAAAGCCCCGCGACCCGGGCCCGGGGTGCCGGGTGCCCCGCCCGAGGAAGAGAGAGCGGCGAGGATTGCAGCGTCAGTGGCCATGGTGAGGTTCCAACGGCAGCCGCCGCGACTTCCCCTGGGGGATCGGACCGGGAGGATTGGTCCTTCGGCTTTGCGCGGAAGTACGAGCGGCGACTGCCGGGGTGTTTTATGCCGAAAAAAAGGCCCGGAAAGCGAGTTGCTCTCCGAGGCCATACGTTCACCACACGCTCCCCGACGTTGCTCTTCGGCAACACCCGCGCGCTTTCTGTGCAATCGCTGCCAGATTTCCGCGCAGAAGATTTGCACCCGCTGCGAGCATAACCTAGAGTTTTCCAGCCAAGGAAACTGCGCGGCCTCCCCGCCGCGCTACAACCGATCCTCCCCGATTCCTTCCTACCATTGGACCCCCTCCCATGCGCATCGTACTCGTGCAGCCCATCTGTAGCGTCGACGTCGACGAGCCGGCCAGCGTCTTGAAGCACCCCGTCGGCGGTTCGGCCGCGGAACCGGTCGCCGCCAACGGCGCGGCCCTCACCGCCCTGGCCGCTCTGATCGCGAAGCTCAGCGCAGCGCTCCCCACGCTCTTGCCGGAGATTTTGCAGATCATCGCCCTCTTCGGCAACGCGCAGACCGCGCCGCCGGCCTCGACCTGATCACCCGGTACCGAGTACTCACACCCCTCCCCCAGTCCCGCGCGTGGGTTCGTTGGCCGGTGCCGGCCCTCCTGTCCCAGTCCGGCGGCCCGGCCCCGCGCGGGTTGACACGCCCCGATGTACGACCAGATCCCCATCGCCGTCTCCGTATTGGCCGCCGCGCTCTTGGCGGTGTACCTCGCGTGCATCGCCGCCAAGGACCTGGCCGTGCTCCTGCTGCGCGCGACCGGGCACCTCCCGGGGCTGCCGGTCTACGGCGCCGCCAGGTCGGGGAAGTGGAAGGCGAAAGAAGAGCAGTGGCTGGAACTGCACCCCAACTGCGCGGCCTGCGGCGGCACGCGGGAATGCGTCGGCCACCACAAGGACCCGTTCCACCTGCACCCCGAGGAGGAACTGGACCCGGCCAACCTCATCACCCTCTGCAATTACCACGGCTGCCACCTGGCGTTTGGGCACAACTACGATTGGCACGCCCACAACCCGCACGTCGAGCTCGACGCCGCCCGCCAGCTGCAGCGGACCAAGAACCGGAGGTACGCATGACCGCGCTGGTCCTGATTTTGATTGCCTGGCTGTCGGTCCCCGTGGCAGCGACGGCCTACTTCGCGTACGTCGATTATTTCGCCCCGCACGTGGCCGATTACGAAAAACTGCCGCCCCTGTTGGCCTTCCTGCTGGCCCTGGGATGGCCGGCGTATTTGCTCGCGGCGGGCTGCTGGATGGGGTTTTCCATGCTTTGCTCCCTGATCTACCGAGGCGACAGATGAGGACCTGGACCTACACGCGGCCGATGAGCGAAGCGGACCTCGTCCACGAGGCCTTCGAACAAGAGACCCTAGGGATGCTGAGCATGTTTTTCGAGGGCTCGATCGACAACCCCGCGCTGGCCAAGGGCCGGCTGCTCAAGGGCATGGCGATCGCCCGCGAGGCAAGGGACACCGCGCTGGCGGCCCTCGCCACCGAACCGCAGACCAAGAAGGGGAAAGGCATATGGAGACAGCACTGACATCCCGGCAGGCCGCGCGGAGAGCCGGCCTCTCCCGCGCCACGATCATCCGCTGCTTCGACCGCGGGCTGTTGCACGGCTTCAAGCTGCCCGGCAGCCGCCACCGCCGCATCCCCGTCTGGGACCTCGACGAGTTCCTGCGCGAGCACGGCATCCCCGCCGCCGAACAGGCGGCCCCGGAGCCGGCCGCCGCTTCTTGATTTTCGCGTCACCTTCGCCCCCAACAAGAGAACCCATGAAAACCAAATCGAAACCCCAGGGCTTTGGCCCGGTCCTCGCCCCCATGTTCGCCTGCGTCCTCTTGTGGCTGATTGCCGGCCACTGCCTGGGCCAGGCGCCCACCCTGGTCGTGTCTGCCGGCAGCACGGGCCAGGCGGCGACGCTGACCGTCACGAGCGATAGCCAGGCCCCCTGGAAGTGCTTTACGGTCACTGGCGGATCCGGCGCGAACAACGTGATATGGGCGGAATCCAACGGCACCACGGGCGGGATCTATTACGGCACGATCGCGACGAGCTCGTCGGGGACTGCCGCACCCGGAGGGTACCCGGTCGCACCACCGCCGCCGGCCCCCAGCGACCTGCCGATCGGCACGCTCGCCACGGCCGTCTCGGCCGCCGTGACCGCCGTCGATCCGGCCGCCTTGAGCACGCTGGGCAACAGCTACGAGGCCCTGGCTAACCAGATCGACGCCGGCACGATCGTCAGCCCCTTGCAACTTCAGGTCGTGACCGGCACGCAGTTGCTGACGAATTTCACGTCCGAGCAGCTTGCGGGCCTGAAAAACTTCAGCACGGCCGTCGCCGGCTGGATCGACGCGCAGCAATGCGCCGGCCGGCTGGGACCGGACAAGATGAACAAGTACTCGGCCGCCTACCATGCGATCGCCGCGGCCATAAAGCCTCGCACGGCCGCACCGGCCGCCGTCACGATCGGCGGCGTCCCGCCGCTCGCCAAGAACCCCTGCGCCAACGGACAGTGCCCCAAGCAAGAGGCCCCGGCCTGGTTCGGCCGCCGCCGGCGCTAAGCGGGCACGCTCCATATACGGACGCGCCAACACCACGAGATCACGAAGGAGAACATGCTATGAGTTGGAGTTTTAATGCGATGGGCTCGGTCGAGGCCCTGCGTAAGGCGTTGATCGCGCGCAGCGAGGAGATCAGCGGCGACTGCAAGACCGAGTTCGACGAAGTCCTGCTGCCGATCGCGGCCCTCTTGGCCGCGAACGCCGGCGAGCACTACACGCCGCTGAAAATCCAGGCCAGCGGGCACAAGTCCTACAAGGACGGCAAACCCACGGGCGGCACCTGCCACGTCTGCATCCAGCACGCCGATAGTCCGTTGGTCTGACACGGATGATCGACACGAAGGAAATCGTCATGCACTTCAATCTGTCTCTGGTCCAGGTGCTGGTGTACTCCGGCCTCTGGGTCGGTCTCGATGCGATCAAGGCGGCCTGCGGCCACGAGGTGGACTGGAAGCCGATCCTCTTGCTGACCTTTTTCGTCGCGGGACTCGTCGCGCTGGGTTTCTACTATCCGTCCCTCGTGAAAATCTTAGCGCCTTAGGATGCAGCATGAACGACGAATCCTCGCAAGACAACCCGATAATCGCCGCGCCGCCCGGCCACCTGGTGATGCAGGCCCAGCGGGCCGCGGCCAAGCGGCTCGTTCGTCTGCAGCACAACCACGGCGCTCCGATCCGCGTTGAACGGCCGGCCGACCCGGCCGCGCGGAAGGCCATGGCCAAGGATTTCAAGAAGTTCCGCCGCCGGCTTGCCCGGGCCAGGGCCCACCGGCAGCACGTCAATCCCGTACCCGCCCCGCACTTCGAATAACTTGAAGCGTGGGGCCTGTGCCGCGAGCCGGTACAGGCCCCGCGCCCTACGCCCCCCGAGGACCCGCCCCATGCCCCGCACGAAAGCCGCCACACCCAATCCCGCGCTCGACGCGATCGCCGTCACCGCGCTGGCGAAGTCCCAGAAGGCGGACAAGCACCGCGACCTGCTGGAGCCCGGCACGCACACCTGCGCCTTCACGATCTTCGGCACCATCGACCGCCAGAAGTGGGCTCAAAATGTCAACGGCGTGCTCACGATCGGGGCCGACCAGCCGCCGACGGCCACGTCCACGATGCCCTACAAGGACCTGTTCCGCGCGGCCGTGTGCTCGATGAGCGCCAAGGAGCGGCAGGCGTTCCTCGCCGTCGTGGCCAGCGGCAGAATCCCCGAGCCGGCGTGCAGCGCGGAGAAGGCCGCGGCGATCGCCGCCGAGGTCGAGCCGGCCTTCGCCCACTACGGCGCGGCCCACCCGGCCCCCAAGCGTGGGACGGTCAGCTTCACCCCCACGGCCGCGGCCGAGTGATTTTCCTTTTTCCTATTTTCCTTTCAGCTTTGATTAGGATTTTCCCATGCGCGTCCTCCACTCCGGGCACATCGCCCGCTTCGGCTACCGACCCAACCACGAGCACGCCGGAGAACTGCGGATCCGCACCGCCGCCCATGAATTCGCCCTGCGGATGCTCACCAGCGCGCCGGACGACGACGGCGACCGGTATAACTACCGCATGCTCGTGGCCTGCCTGCAGGCCGCCGGCCTGACGCAGTGGCTGGTCAACGACAACGGCGCGATCCGCCTGAACAGCTACGACCAGAGCCAGTCGAACGCCTGCGCCGGGCACGGCCGCTCGATGCAGATCGCCCACGAGGATGCGGCCGCGGCCGTCACCGCCGGGGCCCCCGCGGCCAACGCGCCGGGGACCGACCCGGCCGCGGTCCCCGTCTTCAAGGCCATGCCCGCGCCGGAGATCCAATACCCGTTCGGCCTGATGGTCGACGGCACCCTGGGAAGAGACAACGGCTGCTCCGGCAGCGGCATCGTGGAAGGCTCGGAACGCTACGGCACATGGTACGAACTGAACGTGGACGGCGACAGCGACGAACTGGTCGAGGGGAACTGGGCGGGAAGCCCGGACATCCCCACCTGGTACCAGCGGATCGAGCAGTATGCCACGCGCGGCGTGCCGGCGGCGATCGCCGCGGCCGCGGCCGCTCACAAGAGCCAATCGCACGCCAACGTGACCACGGTGGCGCAGGCCTGGGCGGCCATCGGCAACGGCTACCCGGCGCTGTTGTGCAGCAACATTTCCTACGAGGCGCCGCGGAACGAAGAGGGCATCATTCGCGCCACCGGCCACGATTGGCCGCACTGCATGGTGGCGACCAGCCGCCGCACGTCGCCCAAATACGGCCGCCTGTACCTCGTCCACCAGTCATGGCAAACCGATTGGACCAGCGGCCCCTACTACCTGGACCAGCCGGCCGGCAGTTTTTGGGTCACCGAGGCCGACCTGGCGACGATGCTCGTCTGCCAGTGGGACCGCCGCACGGTGGTCCGCGATTGCTGGACCAGCACCGGTCACCAGGGCTTCGTCGCCCGCTCGCAACAGTTGCCCGTGTGGGTCAAGCAGGCAGCCTGAGGCGCTGGGAAAAAGGCAGGTCCAGACTATCGGCCAGGGCCTGGATCGTCGATCCTGGCGCAATTTAGGGCCATGATTTAATTCGCTTGATGCCCGTCAGGCAGCGAGGGAGGCCGAAACCATGAAAATCAGCGACAACCGCATGATCGCCTGGGGGACCGTGGCCGGCGCGGTGTTGACCGCACTCATCACCGCGGGGACGGTGATCGCCTACGAGGTCCACACCGCCGACGGCGTGTGGCACTGCCGCCAGGCGGTCGAGCGCCACGAGCAACGGCTGGACGCGATCGCCAGCGACGTGGCCAAGACGCGGGAGGACGTGGGCTATCTCCGCGGCCGCTGCGGCCCGCCCAAGGACCAGGTCACGGCGAAATAATGTTCGTCTTCGACGGCTACGACCACTACCTGACTGCCTCGGATGCCGGTCTGCCCACGGGCAACGGCACCTGCACGATCGCGCTGGCCTTCGCCTCGACGAGCACGGTGGGCGTCACCGCGGACATTCTCTTCAGCTATGGAACCACCGAATACCGTCGAATCGCGCTCAATAATTCGGGCAAGGTCTATGCCATCGGCCCGGGCGGCTCGATCGGGACGACAGGGACCTACCTCGACGGCGCGGTGCACGGCGTCGTCGTCCGCGTGGCGCAAGGCGCGGGCGACGTGGCAGCCTGGCAGCTTTTCGTGGATGGAGCGGCCGTCGGGAGCGGGCAAGGATTCCCCACCGCCACGGCCCTGAGCGGATCGCTGAATATCGGCAATTCCCAGTACGGCTTGTTCCTCGGGGACCAGGTGGGCCAGGTCGCGATCTGGGGCAGCGATCTGGAATATTCCGTGGGCCTGGGGACGTGCGCCGCCTTGAGCGCGACGTTGCAGGCCGGCGGCGCGGTGCCCAATTCCCTGTTGAGCGGCACGAGTCCCTTGGGCTACTGGCCCGGCACGCCCACCAATGGCGTCGCTTTCGATCCGAGCGTGGACGCCAGCGGCAACGGACGAACCTTGTCTTACTCGGCCGGCACGGCCATCCCCTGCAATATCACGCTACCCGCTTGTACGGCCACCATCACCTGCGTCGGCGCGGGTGGAACCGGCATCAGCGGCACCAGCAGCACGGGCGGACGCGGCTCTGGCGGCGGGGCGTTCAGCCAGAACCAATCTCCATTGTCGCTCCCGGCCGGGACTTACACCTTTCAGGTCGGCCTGGGCGGCGGCGTCCAAGGCCAGCCGGGCAGCGAGGGCAGCGGCGACACGTTTTTCGATTCCGATATCACGGGCGCGACGCCGCCCGCTTATGACGTGTACGCCAGCGCGGGCTATGCCACTAGCTCGGCCAATTTCGGCTCAACGGATTATGGCAATGCCAGCCTGCCCTATAACGGCGGCACGCACGGCGGCACCGGCTCCGCGTCCGGCGGCGGCGGCGGCGGCGGCGCTTCGCAGAATGCCGGCAATTCCGCCACGAACGGAGCGAACGCCTCGGGGGCCACCGGCGGGGCCGGCGGCAGCGGCAGCGGGGCCGGCGGACACGGGGCGACCTACGTGTCGGCAAGCTCGGGCTCCGACAGCGGCACACAGGCCGGTGCCTGGCCCGGCGGCGCGGGCGGCGGCGGGCGCAAGGGCACCAGCGGGGCCTACCTCGCGGGCGGCGCGGGTGCCAACGGCGCGATCACCATTGCTTGGACCCCCAACATCACATTCCTGCCCACATGGGCACAGCAAGTAAACCAGATGGCGGGCTAGACCATGACACAGTACCGGCAAAACGTGGCAGTCGCGAATTTCCCCATTGGGAATTTCATCAACACGAGCACGGGCGCTGAAGTCACCAGCGGAACGGTGTCGGGCTACGCCCTCGTGGATGGAAGCGCCGTGGCCCTGACCGGTTCGGCGAGCTACGTCGGCAACCAGTGGATCTGGTCGAGCATCCAGGCGGCGGCCATGGACGGCCTGCAAATCGGCCTGACCTTCAACCTCTCCGGCTGTTTGCCGATCCACTATGCCTTGGCAACGGACAACACCGTCAACGGCGCATGGTGGCCCTCCGATTCCAGCGTCATGGTGCAGCCGGCGTTGTCGCCCACGGCCCGGGCCGCGAACCTTCGCGCGGCCGTCACGGCCGCGGCGGCCATGACCCCTGGCGGCAACTCCCTCTCGGCCACGAATCGCGCAACCGTGCTCATCCCGCCCGGTCTCTATGATTTCGGCACGGGCAATCCGCACGGCCTGGTGCTCGCCACCGAGTTTGTGGACCTGATCGGCCTGGGGCAGTCGCCGAGGGATACTATCCTTACGTCGGCCATCGCCACGGCCGGCTACGGCACGCTGGAGCATTCCTCCAGCAACAACCGCCTCGAAAACTTCACGATGGCCCTGACCTCGGTGACTTCCACCGGCAGCGGCTATTGGCTCAGTAATACGCAACCGGCGGCATACTTTCCCAGCGGCGACAGCGTGTGGACAGCCAGTATCACCATTACGGGCACCGTGACTCCCGGCACCACATCGCTCTCGTTTGCCTTCAATCAGGGGGACATCGCGGCGGGGGATAACGTCACCTTCATCACCGTGCCCGTCACTATCGGCATGACACCAGCCCAGTTCGTGGCGGCGCTGAACGCCAAGTACGCAGCCACCTGCTACGGCGTCCATACGCTGCCCGTCGCCGCGACTACGGCCACGTCCTGGACGAGCCCCGTGGTCTTCACGCTGACTTACACGGCGCTGGCGGGCCAGGTGACATGCTCCGCCTCGCCCAGCGGGCCGACCTTCGGGGTGAGCTACACGCCATCTACGGCCCCCGTCGGCCAGCAGAGCACGGTCATGCGGAACGTGCGGATGATTGGCGGCGGCAAGCAGATTTGGAATCTCAATAAATCTGGCCATAGCGCCTCCGAAACGCTCTCCATGCGATTCGGAGTAGGCTACGCCGGATACTACGAGCGGTGCTATGCAGAGTGCGGAGCCTTTGGTTGGGTGGCAAACGTCTACGGCACCTTCGTCGATTGCATCGCCGGGGATTACTCCTTCGGTCATGGTGGCACCACGGGCGGCGGCTCCAGCGGCCAGGCCACCATCACCGTGGGCGCGGGCGGGGCCATCAGTGGGATCACCGCCCTGAACAACGGCGGCACCAGCTACGCTCCCGCGAGCGCCTCATTCGTGGTCTCTCTCACCGGGAATACTGGCAGCGGCGGTCTGGCCGTCGTAACCACCAATTCCTCCGGCGTAATTACGGGTATCGCCGCCATTCCGTATGCCGCCGGCACAGGCTATAGTGCCGGGACCGTGACACTCAGTGGCGGCGGCTACGTAGGCGAGTTCGCCGGGGTAGCCATCCGCTGCCGCGCCACCAATGCATCCTTCGGCGGCGGGCAATCTGGAAGCTACGCCATTGATTCCGTGATGTCCGGCTACTGCGAAGAGTGCTACGACAGTCCATACTTGAACGACGACACGGGCGGCTTCTATCCCGCGCTGAGCAACATGAGCGGCGACGGCATGGGCGGCGGCGGTGCCATCATCGCCCAAGGCGGCGTGGTGCTGAATTGCAAATCGGCAAGCTGTTCCAGCAGCCCGACGTGGTACGGCACGATCGTGAACCACACGTTTTTCGCGGGCAACTACGCCGCCAACGCGATGCAAAACAAACTTGGCGTGAGTGACCCGATCTACCTCTATGGGGCGACAGTCGTCGGGGGCACGTTCCTCGATTCCATGGAGAATGGCACCACGGCCCTGGACAGCATCTTCCAGTTGATGGACTCGCACTCCACGATCGTCGATTGCGACCTGGTTACGTCCAATACCTACGGGATCGGCATCAACGACAACGGTTCGGCGGTCACCGTGGCGGCGGCCGGGAACCGCTATACGAACCTGTCGGTATCGAGCACGGGGCTCGGTTCGAACACCACCAGCACGGCCAGCATGGGGCCGGCCGTAACGCAGGTGCTGGCGACCGTTCCGCTCGGCGCGAACGCTCCCGCCGGCTGGGTCAACGCGGCGGCCGTCACGGGCAATCCGAACGTCAACGTGAACCAGTGGAACGGCGGCAGCCTGCCGGCATTCCCCACGCGGTTCTCTTCGCTGGCCATTGATTCCAGCGGCTACGTGACCTTCAACAACACCGGCATCGCGGCCAACAACCTGCCGACGCTTCCCACAAACTTTGCTTCCCTGGCGATCACGACCGGGGGAGCCGTCACTGTCGGCACAAACAGCGACAAGACGGGCTATTCGCTGGCTACCGCGCCGCCCACCGCTGGAACGATCGCAACCGCAGTGTGGCAGGACGCCGCGGCCGGCGACTTTACGGTGAGCGGTTCGGCCGGGGCGGCATTGACTAATGCTGCTAGCGCCGCCGCCACCGCCGCCAGCGCGGCCACGGCCGCCCCCAACGCCCTGATCGCCGCCCTGGAGGCCGCCGGGCTGGTCGAGGCCGTGCCCGGCACGTCCTCCAGCAGCGGGCAGACGGAACCCGCCTTGCAGTTCACTCCCCAGGCCCTGGCGCCCCTGGAAGGCCCCGGGGCGATCGCCTACACGATCACCGTGGAAACCACGGCCGGCGTGCCCATCCAGGGCGTGAGCGTGTGGATCACCAGCGACGCGGCCGGCAACACGACGATCGCCGGCAGCCTCACGACCGACGCCGCCGGCCAGGCGGTCTTCCTGCTCGCGGCGGGCACGTACTACGTGTGGCGGCAGTTGGCCGGCTACAATTTCACCAACCCCCAGGCCATCACGGTCACTTGAAATGTCCACCAGCAGCACCTTTAGCGACGGCGTTCCGGTCACGGCCCAGGGCGAGCCGCACTTCGACCTGATCATCACGCAGATCAAGGCCCGCATCGTGCAGGTCACGGCCAGCCTCAACCCGTCCTACTCGGTGGAGGGCCACTCCTATT
>Ga0181529_10007552_pt1 | contig 10803 bp, 9 predicted proteins | sample PEATcosm2014_Bin_36_FD_119763 | JGI IMG/M metagenome (GOLD analysis project Ga0181529, IMG submission 119763) | Peatland microbial communities from MTU Mesocosm Facility, Houghton, MI, USA - PEATcosm2014_Bin10_30_metaG | ecosystem: Environmental > Terrestrial > Soil > Wetlands > Peat | place... | reverse complement strand
GCGCGATGAGACGCCCAGCTTGTCGAAGATCCGAAACAGGTAATTCTTGACCGTGTGTTCGCTTAAATGAAGCTCGCGGGCGATGTCGCGGTTTTGCATCCCCTCGGACAATAGCCGCACCACATCTTCTTCGCGGTTGGTCAGCAGACGCAGCCCGTCCGAACTCACCACGCGCTTCGGAGAAAGCTGCGAAAACGCATCCATCACATACGAAAGCTCGTCACTGCTCGCCCAGATTTGCCCGGCATGCACCTGGTTCACGCACCGGCAAAGCGATTTGAAGGCGGATTGGGATGGACAGAAAACGCCTTTGGCCCCGGCGCGAAAGGATTCCTCAACCAGGGCAAGTTCAGGACTGTCGAGAAGCACAACGGACTTCAGGTCGGGAAAGATCTCCCGCAACTGCCGCAACGCTCCGAAGCCGCTCGATGGACCATCCGCCAGACTTGCGCCGATCAGGGCGACATCGAACTCCACCGACTGCGCGGCTTCCAGCACCTCTTTCGAGGTCGTCGCATTCGCAACCACGCGAAAGCACGCTTGCCGGTTCAGTGCACCGCCGATCAGTTCTCCACTCATCGCATTTGCAATGGCAACTAAAACTGACACTGCATTCTTAGTAAAAGTCATAAGCTTAGGCTCTCTGGATGCACACTTTCGCTGCGGGCCATGCGCAAGCGGCAAGCGCTGCACGCACAGTCACGTATCCATACTCGTTCTGAGCCCTTCCAAGTGACGCCAATTCCACCGCTTGCGCCATGTTTGGTTGCTTGTGGTCAGTACCGGGGAGATGACTCTCGCAACCAGGACCCATGCCTGTCAGTGCAAGCGAAGAACCGATTCCGGGCAGCGATGCCTCAGCTATGCGCCGACGCGAAGGTCCCTGCTGCCTCCAAATCGCCAATTTGTAATGGCCGCGGCTTGGTTGCATACAACAGTACTACAGAAACAGCAAAACTCCATGGCAGTTATAACTTTTTTTCTAGTCGAAACGGTGAACCTGACAACGGGCTTCGCAGAAGAAGAAACTTCACGGCTGCGGAGGGTGGACCCCAGTTTCTTCGCATGTCACCCAAGGCAGGATCTGGAAGTCTTCGATTCCAGTATGGAATTATCGGACCTCCATCGAGCCTTCATTCGTGAATCATCCTTTGCAGTCGCGCCCGCATCGAATGGGTGGTTCATTGGGATCCACCTCGCGGTTACCGAGCGCGAACCGGAGAGAGTTACAATTTGCGGGCAAAACCATGAAAGAGGACAGGGCGACTTTCCCTACTCGCACAGGAGAAGTTCTTCTCTAGTCCTGTCACGGCTAGCTGGCCTGACCAGGAGACAAGGGATTCACAAATAGACGATAACCTATTTCTCCATTTTCATTCGCGCATCCGGTACGGATTGCTCCGGGTGATTCGATCACTTGTGAGAACGGTCGTGAACCAGTAGATTCGAGCCCACTTGCCACTTCAATGAAAGCATGGGTGCAGGCGGAATGAGAAAGACATTCGCATGTGAAGGGAGCGTTGAGCTGCGCAAAGCCAATCGATATCGGGTGAGCGCACCGGCCAGGTTTCTGTGGGCGCCCGAAGGCGGGCCGACAAGCGGCGGACGCGGTGTAATTCGCGACATCAACGCATCCGGCGTATTTGTAGTTACATCGTCGCTTCCACCAGCGGGCGCTCGCGTCCAACTGGAGATTCTGCTACCGCAGATGGAAAACAACGAGCCGGGCCTGCATTTGCATGGGGAAGGCGCAGTTGTGCGTGTGGACTGCGGCTTTGCCGGTGCCCGAGGGTGCATTCTGGACGGATTTGCCGCCTCGGTCCATCTGTCTCTGGAGTCTTCGAATGCAGTTAATTCACGTCTCGAGAGTTCGGTCCACTTAGTGTAGTTTGTGTGCTTCTGGCAAACGGACCCGTCCGGTAGCCCATAACCTGCAGACGGCATTTGAAATCGCTGTGGAAAACGCACCTGCCGAGTTAGGATGGCGAAGCTTTGCCAGAAAACGCCCAGATCGCCATGAGAGAGCAAATTATTGGCATGCCGATGTTGCGGATCGCTGCTTCGCCCAAGTGGCTTGCTTTGTATACCATCCCGCGTCACGAGAAGTCTGTGGCCGGAATGTTGGCACAGCGCCAGATAGAGCACTTCCTGCCCCTTTATCAGACCGCTCGGCAATGGAAAAAGAGCCGCCCTTCCCTTCTGGAACTGCCTTTGTTTCCCACCTACGTCTTTGTCCGTGTCGCCGTTCACGCCAGGAGCGCTGTTCTTGGCCTGCCAGGCGTGCTCTCGATTGTTGGTTCGGCGCGTGAGCCATGGCTTTTGCCGGACTTGGAAATTGAGGCGCTTCGCAGCGGATTGCAGTTATACAAGGCTGAGCCGCACCCGCTCTTGAGAGTTGGAGAGAAGATCCGGATCGTCCGCGGCGTCATGAAGGGCCTTGAGGGCATCCTGCTTCGGATGAGGCACGGGACCCGAGTGGTTCTTACGCTGGAGACAATCATGCGTAGTGTGGCGATTGAAGTCGATTTGAATGACGTTGAGCCGGCCATCACAGCGAAACCAGAGTCGGTGTATCCCGGAAGCACTGCACGCAACTGACCGGGACCCAGGAACACTGGCTTCGCTCCAAAAGCCCGGCAGCGTGCGAAGGCGGCAGGAAGAGTCACTGTCGCGAACCCCGACCAATGAACGGCAGATCACCCTACGTTCGCGGCCCGTCCTGATCGTGTGAAGGAGATCGAACGTGAACCAATCGCAGCGCATTCGCAGAGGATTGCCTGGACTGACAGATATCTGCGCCGTGATTCTTGCCTGCGCATTGACCACGCTCTTCATTGCCAAAGGGGAGCGCGGCATATCGATCATCCAGTTTCTGGCGATGAGGACGAAGATTTCGAACCTCGTTCTCTTTCTCTTGATACTTCTTGTTTGCCATGCTGCGCTGAGTTTCTGCGGCCTGTATGGATCGAGAAAGCACTCCAAGCGCCGTGCCGAGGTCGTAGATATATTCAAGGCAACCGCTGTAACTGTTGCCTGCTTTGTGGCGCTGAGTTCGGTCTTCTCGATCCGGATGGTGACTGTGGCTTTTCTTGCGGTCTTCTGGGTCATGATGCCGGTGATTCTCTCCATGATTCGTGTGGCCGCAAGGCGCTTCGCTGCACAGTTTCTGACTCATGACGTCAACCTCCGTCATCTCCTGATTCTTGGTACAAACCCGCGAGCAATGGAATTCGCGCGGAAGATAACGGCGGACAAGCGGCGTGGTTATCGCCTTCTGGGATTCGTTGACGACGACTGGCCAGGAATCGGCGCGCTGAAGGCGACAGGCTTTCCGATCGTAAGCGACTCTGCGGGGCTCGCCGAATATCTTCGCCGGAACGTAGTGGACGAGGTCGCGATCTACCTGCCGTTCGGATCTCTTTATAAAACATCGCTCGAAGTGGCAAATCTATGCCGGGTTCACGGCATCGTGATGCGCTTCAGTGCAGATGTGTTCGGGATGAATGATGCGAACATGCGCGCGGAGGAACTTGACGGAGAACGTTACCTGGCGACGTACACAGAGTCAGCGGCTCTGTGGCCCTCACTTTTCAAGCGGGTGGTCGATATGGCGGGAGGACTTATAACACTCCTGCTGGTGACGCCGGTTTTGATTGCAGCAGCACTGGCCATCAAGATGACTTCCAAAGGGCCTGTCCTGTTCCGGCAGGAGCGGGTTGGATTCAATAAGCGCCACTTCACGATATTGAAATTCAGAACCATGGTTGCGGAAGCGGAAAGTCTGATGCCGGGCCTGGAACAGTGCAACGAAGTATCGGGACCGGTCTTCAAGATGAAGAGAGATCCGCGCATCACTCCGATTGGGCGGATTCTGCGCAAGACAAGCATTGACGAACTTCCCCAGTTGTTCAATGTGCTGAACGGCACGATGAGCCTTGTTGGTCCCCGCCCTCTCCCGATCCGCGATTTCGAGAGGTTTAACGAGGACTGGCAACGCCGGCGGTTCAGCGTGAAGCCCGGAATGACCTGCCTGTGGCAAGTCGACGGGCGCAGTAGCATTTCTTTCGACAAATGGATGCTACTCGACTTGAAGTATATGGATGAATGGTCACTCTGGCTCGACTTCAAGATTCTGGCCAGGACGGTTCCCGCCGTGTTCAAGGGCCTTGGCGCGGCCTGAAGACAGCGAATCGAGGCAAAGCGATGCCGCCCAAACTCCCAAGGGTTCGAACCCTACGGGGATGTGAACGCAGCAAGCCCGATCGAGTGAAAGGGACAGACCATGAGCGTAGCAGTGATTACCGGATCCGCGGGCCTGGTTGGCTCCGAGGCCGCAAGGTACTTTGCATCGCTGGGCATGGACGTTGTGGGCATCGATAATGGAATGCGCGCAGTATTCTTCGGCGAGTCCGCTTCAACCGCCTGGATGAGAAAACAGCTCGAATCGGATCTATGCAGGTACACCCACGTTGAAGCCGACATTCGCGACTTCACGGCCATCGAACGCGTATTTCGGCGATATGGCATCGATATCAAGCTGGTCGTACACGCCGCGGCTCAACCTTCGCACGACTGGGCAGCTAGCAATCCATTCATGGATTTCTCGGTCAACGCCAACGGCACATCGGTGATGCTGGAAGCGACCAGACAGTACGCACCCAATGCAGTTTTCATTTTCACTTCGACCAACAAGGTCTACGGCGATACTCCGAACTATCTTCCCTTGGTCGAGACGGAAAGACGATGGGAGATCGACGCGCGGCACCCCTATTACAATCACGGCATTCCCGAATCGATGTCGATCGATCGCACCCTGCACAGCCTTTTTGGTGCGTCCAAGGTGGCGGCCGATGAGCTTGTTCAGGAGTATGGCAGATACTTCGGAATGAGAACCGCCTGTTTTCGCGGAGGCTGCCTGACGGGGCCTAACCACTCGGGGACGCAATTGCACGGGTTTCTTGCTTACTTGATGAAGTGCGCGGCAACCGGATCGAGTTATACGATCTACGGATACAAGCGAAAGCAGGTCCGGGATAACATTCACAGCGCGGACCTGGTACGCGCCTTTCACGAGTTCTTCAAGAAACCGAAGTGTGGGGAAGTCTACAACATCGGCGGCGGGCGTCACAGCAATTGTTCGATGCTAGAGGCGATCGCGCTTTGCGAAAGTATCACTGGCAGACCATTTCATACGATCTATGTGGACGACAACCGGCGCGGCGACCATATCTGGTGGATCAGCGATATCAGCCACTTTCAGGATCATTATCCCGACTGGAAGCTTAACTACGACGTTCCTGCCATCCTGCACGAGATTTACGACTTCAACCGGCAGAGGTGGAATGCCTGATGCGCAACGAAGGCAAAAAGAATGTGATTGGAATTCTGGTGGACGCCGTTGACTACGAGACGGCAGTGGAATTCATTCTGCGCGAGGCGAAAGAGAAGCGGGGCGCAACTGTCTCTGCACTTGCCGTTCATGGCTTGATGACCGGGGTGATGGGCGCAGAACAGAGGTTCAGACTGAACCATTTCGATCTGCTTGTCCCGGATGGGCAACCGGTGCGCTGGGCGCTCAATTTGTTGCACGGCGTCAAGCTGCACGACAGGGTGTACGGGCCGACGCTGACCCTGAAGGTTTGTGAACGAGCTGCGACCGAAGGCCTCGCGATATTTCTTTATGGCGGAACACACGAGATACTTTCGGCGTTGACGAAGTCGCTGAAAGAGCGTTTCCCGGCCATCCTGATCGCCGGCACCGAGACCTCGCGATTTCGCAGGCTGAGCCCGCGAGAAAAGAGGGAGCTGGTAAGTCGAATCAAATCCTCTGGGGCGTCGATCGCTTTGGTTGGGCTTGGGTGCCCACGGCAGGAGGTCTTTGCATACGAATTCCACAAACAGATATCGATGCCCACACTGGCGGTCGGCGCCGCGTTTCCGTTTATCGCAGGCTTGCTTCCACAGGCGCCGCCGTGGATGCAGGATCGGGGCCTGGAGTGGTTCTTCAGACTCTGTTCGGAACCCGGAAGGCTGTGGAGGAGATATCTCTATTTGAACCCAGCCTATCTTTGCCTGCTCGCATTGCAGGCGCTTGGGATAAAGCGTTTCTCTACCAAGGGGGTGTGCCCTACCCACGAAGAGTTGTACGGCTAGGAACGGGGAGCGCTTTTCGGGCGGGCCTGAGGAGAGAAACGAGATTGGCTCTTCCGCGAGTGGAAGGATTCAAGCGAAAGAAGAGCGATGGGGCCGATTTGGCAAGTTGGCCCCGCTGACGCGTGGATCGCGAGTTGGCAAGTTGGCGGCTGCGTCGCCAAATGCGGTTTCATCCTTTGCGGGCCGGCAAGACCGGTGGCGGTCAGAAATGCAATGAGTCCCCGGCAGTGAAACGAGATCATCTTGGTCACAAAGAAGGCACAGGACGACATCGGTCATGATAGTCCTCATGCTGTTCGGAACTGGAGCGGCGAAAGACTTTCCGACTCGCAGCCAACAGACGAATCGGTCCTGGATCTTGGCGGGTTTGTGCGGGTTCTGTCGGCGCGGAAAGCGTGGATCTATGGCGCTATTCTGCTCTTTGTTTCATTGGCGGGAGTCTTCTGCCTGGCTGCCAAATCGCGATATAAGGCGACGGCCACCATCGAGGTCCTGAGCAAAGACCAGGCCACACTGAGCGGGACAGTACAGAGCGAAGCAAGTCCGGGTATCTCGCAGGCCGAGGACTCGCTCAACTTCAGCCTTACGCTGCAAACTCAGGTTTCGATTCTGACTTCAGATGTGCTCGCATTGCAGGTGATCAAGGAACTGAATCTCGCGGAGACTCCCGATTTTATCTACAGCCCCCTCTTCAAGACCGGCGAGGCGCGCCGCAACATGGAGGAGTCGATTGACCAGTCCGCGTTGAAACGAAGCAGCGTGCTCAAGGTATGGGCGAAGCATCTGAAAGTGGAGTCAATTCCTGGCACGCGCATGATCTCGGTGAGCTTTTTTCATACCGATGCTGTGATGGCGGCGGCCATTGTGAACCGTCTGGTTGCCGACTTCATCGAGTTTCGTTTCGCGGCGCGCTACCAGGCAGAACAGCGTTCGGCCAATTCGGTGAGCGAGAAGCTAGCTTCGCTGAAGGCAGAGTCGGTGGCCGCTCAGAATCAAGTCGCGCAACTCCAGAAAGATACCGGGACATACGGACCAGACCAGGAACATAACATCATTATCAGCAGGCTGGAACAATTGAACACAGCAGCCGCGGATGCGGAGGCCCAGCGATCGGCAAAGGAAACAACCTACAAACTGGCGAAGGATGGCGATCCTGAATTGGTGTCTGGATTGGTGACTGGCAACAACCAAAATGGGGGTGCGCCATCTCTACTCATCAGCCTTCGACAGCAGGAAGCCGATCTCAGCGGCCAGGTTGCGGAAGCTTCCACAAAATACGGGGCGGAAAACCCAAAGCTGATTCAGTTGAAGAATCGTCTGGAGGCGATGAATGCTGAAATCGGTGCGGAGTCGCAAAAGATTACAGGCCGCGCGAGTCAGGAATTCAAAGAGGCCGTGGCTGTTGAAGCGGCCGCGCACCAGACTTTGCAAGATCAGAAACAGCTCGCAACGGAAATGAACCAAAAGACCCTCGCTCTTGAGGCCGCCAAACACGAGGCGGAGTCGGCCCATGAGATTTATCAGCAGATGCTGGAACGGGTCAAGAAGACCAGAATTCTAGCGGGCATTCACCCGAGCGATATAACTCTGGTGGATTCAGCTACTGCTCCCGGGTATCCGGCCAGCCCGAGGATACTGCTCATTCTGGCGGCGGCGACTTTTGCAGGACTTATATTCGGGGTGGGGGCGGCATTCTTCCGCGACGCGCTCGATGCGAGCCTGCGTCACCCCGAAGATGTGGAGGCCATTGCCAACCTTCCATTGCTGGGCATCATTCCCCTGTCGACAGAAACGCTTAGACGCGAACGCAGAAAATCGAGTCCGCCGGTCGCGGCGGCGACTACGGCCGGCAATGGTCACCTTCCACACAAGGGCGCCGCAACATCGGCACTGCCGGGGACGATGATCACGGCGGATTCTGAGGTCATGGAAGCTTATCGGGCGGTGCGCACCATGCTGATGCTCTCGCGTCCCGATAACCCGCGGCAGGTATTCCTCGTGACCAGCGCGCTGCCGGCCGAAGGCAAATCGTTCACTGCGCTCCACCTGGCTTTCACACTGGCGGAAAATGGCAACTCTGTTTTGCTGGTGGACGGCGACCTGCGCCGTGGAACACTCAGCCGGAGAATCGGAATGTCCTCGTTATGCGGCCTGAGCACTATGTTCGCGCGTGACTCGACGTATCTGCCATGCAGGCCGGTGGAGTGGGCGCCTGGGCTGAACTTTCTGCCGGCTGGCGCTGCCTCGCCCAATCCAGCAGGCTCGCTGGGATCGGCAAAAATGGAGTTATTGGTCAGGAGTTGGCGGGAGAGCTTTGACTATGTTGTTATCGATAGCCCTCCCGTTTTGCAAGTGACAGACGCGGTGCTGCTTTCCAAGGCAGTGGACGGTGTAGTCGCCGTGGTTCGCTTCGCGGTGAGCAGCAAGGCTTCGATCAAACATGCCGCCCGCCTGCTTGCGGATGTGAAGTCGGAATGTTTCGGGGTGGTGGTGAACGGGATGGATAAGCGATCCGCGGAATATTGCGATTACCGCGGTGTTTACGGCCATGGGTCTAGTGCCGTGACCGGATAGATTTGTGCTTTCCCAGGTGCCCAAAGGCGAGGCACCTGGGGCACCCAGACTCCAAGCGAAAATTCGAAATCAAACGGTCACGGGCCTAGGCGCGATGACGCGCACTACGGTACACAGGTCACTGCTGTCGCGGGGGGAGAAACTCATGAGGCGTAAAAGCCATTTCACAGTCGGGTTGAGGTCGATCGTACTGACTGTCCTTAGCCTGGGTCTGGTTGCCTGGGCGCAAGGTGCGCCTGACGGCGATGCGCCACTCTCCACGCCAATCGTCGCCGGCGTGCCTTTGACGATCTCCTCAGGCGACCTCCTGGCTATCGCTGTCTCCGACAATCCCGAGTTGACACAGGAGGTCCGTGTTGAAGATAACGGAGAGGTAAACATTGCGCTGATAGGGTCAGCGAAACTGGTTGGCCTGACCGCGCAGCAGGCCGGACGATGGATCGCTGAAGAACTGCAACGAAGGCACTTTCTTCTGAGTCCGCAAGTGACGGTGTTGATCAAGGAATATGCGTCGCAGGGTGTTTCAGTGACCGGTGAGGTGAACCACCCAGGCGTGTATTCTCTGATGGCGGCCCGCACTGTTTTGGACGTGATCTCGTTGGCTGGAGGGTTGACCAGCATCGCCGACACCCGGGTGATCATCAAACACCGCTCCGGCAGTAAAGAAAGAGTGATGGTATTGTTGAAAGCCGACGACGCGCAGGCCGCGCTGAACGAAAATGCTGTGGTCTATCCGGGAGACCTGGTGATTGCGCAGCGCGCGGGGACCGTTTATGTGCTTGGCGATGTGGGTCGCCCCGGCGGCATCGTCATGCAGAACAACGGCAGGATCACGCTGATCCAGGCACTTGCGCTGGCAGGAGGCGCCAAACACACCGCGGCGCTCGGCCACGTTTATCTGCTGCACAAGGAAGAAGGCGGCTACACCTCGGATCGAATCAGCGTAGCGGAGATGATCCGCGGCCGCATCGCCGATCTTGAATTGAAGCCGAACGACATTCTGTTTGTGCCGGGCAGTCGCATTCATTACCTGGCTCAGGGCAGCACGGGTTTCGCTGAGGGTCTTGGCGGAGCCGCGGTTTATCACGTCCTTCCGTAGCGGCCACGAAGGACTCCGCACCTTAAAGATGCTGAGCTGCTCTGCGGTATCACAAAGGTTCATGAATGCCCAGCACACTGCACAACCTGAATCGCGCCCTTCTCCACTCGAAGACCGCGCGCAGCGCGACATGGATGCTGCACGGGCAAGGCATACAACTGGCTGCCCAGTTTGCGTATTTTGTCCTGGTGGCCCACCTTCTGGGCCCGACCGGCTTCGGAACATTCGTGGCGTGCACGGCAGCGGTCAACGTGCTTGCGCCTTTCAGTTCGTGGGGCTCGGCGCAGATGGTGATGAAATACGTCTCGCGCGACACGTCGGCCCTTCCGGTCTGCTTCGGAAACGCGATTCTCATCTCTGTGGCATCGGGCCTGATCTGGACCGTATTACTGCTGCTGGCCCGGCCTGTGCTGCTTCCTGCGCCGGTAACTCCATCGATGCTGGCGGCGGTGGCGATTGCGGATCTAATCTGCACGCAGTTGTCGCCGGTTTGCAGCCAGGCGTACCTCGCGCTGGACCGTGCACGCAAAGCGGCAAACGTGCTTATCATGGCTGCGGTTCTGCGTCTGCTTGCCGCGCTGCTGTTGCTCACTTCGGCAGCATCGCCTGAACGCTGGGCGCAACTCTACCTTGCGGCGGCCGCCTTCACCGCTATCTACCAGATCGTTGCAATAAGCCGCGCGACATCCGCACCGCGCGTCCAGCTGAATCTGATTCTGCCTACGCTGCGCGAGGGCTTCCACTTTGCAACTTCGATCACCGCGCAAACGGTATACGACAACATCGACAAAACGATGCTGGCACGGATGAGTTCGGTGGAAGCAGCGGCGATTTATGCGGTCGCCTACCGCTTTGTCGATGCCGCTATGCTGCCCGTGCGAGCATTGGCCGCCGCCACATATGCGGAGTTCTTCCGCAAGGGAGAGAACGGGGTCACATCCACCTTCGCTTTTGCGCGCCGCATTCTGAGGCGATCG
>Ga0181529_10007550_pt1 | contig 10804 bp, 7 predicted proteins | sample PEATcosm2014_Bin_36_FD_119763 | JGI IMG/M metagenome (GOLD analysis project Ga0181529, IMG submission 119763) | Peatland microbial communities from MTU Mesocosm Facility, Houghton, MI, USA - PEATcosm2014_Bin10_30_metaG | ecosystem: Environmental > Terrestrial > Soil > Wetlands > Peat | place... | reverse complement strand
CCGGCATCGATCTTTGGCGCCATGTGGATCACGGTCACGCCGGTTTCCGTCTCGCCGTGGTAGATGGCCCAATTGATGGGGGCCGCGCCGCGATATTTGGGCAGTAGCGCGGCATGCAAGTTCACCCCGCCACGCGCAGCCGTTGCCAGCGTGGCCCGCGCGAGGATTTGCCCATAGTCGCAGGTGATCAGCAAATCGGCCGCGTAACCGGCAAGTTGGGCCTGGGCATCCGGCGCGTTTACGTCCTCGGGATCGAAGATGGGCGTACCCTGCTGTTGAGCCAGTTCACGAATCGAACTGATCGGAGTGACCGGCTGGCCACGATGAGTGCGAAGCGGAGCCGTGACCAACGCCACCACGCTGTGGCGGGTGGCGTAGAGCGCGCGAAACGTGGGCACCGCGAACGGGCCGGTTCCTAGCATCAAAAGACGCATGTTTTTCGTCAGGTTCGCAGCGATTCCAGTTCCGCCAACCGCGAGGCGATCTGTTGATCGTCGGGAATGATTCCCCGCTGCCGATCGCCCTCAAACTGCTGCTCCAAGTCCAACAGCGCCTGTTTGACCGAGAGCAGACCGGTGGGCGTAAGTCGGTCGATGAAGAGCACGCCGTCCAGGTGGTCGTATTCGTGCTGGGCCCCGCGGGCGAACAGCCCGCCGAGTTCGTATTTCACCTCTTTTCCAGCGAGATCATAGGCGGAAATGACGACTTTCGCCGACCGTTTCACCGGGGCATAGATCTCGGGAAAGCTCAGGCAACCTTCGTCGGCCTCGGCCGTGCCGCTCCGCTTGACGATCACCGGATTGAGGAAGACGTACTCCTCTCCCTTGTCGGGCTCGCCCTCGGTATTGAGTATGAAGAACCGATACGGCAGATCGACCTGGTTGGCGGCCAAACCGATGCCCTTGCTCTCGTACATCAAGTCGAACATTTCGCGCACGGTGTCCTTGAGCTCGTTATCGACACGGCGCAAGGGTTTCGATTTGTGGCGCAGGGCGGGGTGTGGATATTTGACGATTCGCAACACAGAGTCGGCTCCATCGGTCAGACTGACCTTTGAATTATAGGTGCCGCCGGAGCCGACGCGAAGGGGACCGCCGTGCGGAAAGGCGACAAAGGCTTACGGCGATGCAATAAAAGCCCGTGTAGCGGGCGGGCTTGCCAGCCGTGTTGGCAGGCTCCTTTTCGATAAGTCATTACGCGCCAGTCGGTTAATGCTACGAAGCCACCTTCGTAGGGTGCGTCAAACGCACCGGTGCCGTGCGATCCCAACAAAGAACCACCTTAACCGGCGAGCCGGCGATGCTCGATCGGTTTCCGACCCGGCGGGGCGGGAGTAAACAGGTCGGTGCGTTTCAATCCCAGTTCTTTGGCCATTTGCAGGCCGTAGTCAATATTCCCCACATCCAAACCGTGGATATTCGAGCCGAAGGAGAATTTTGCCCCGGCCCGCTTGGCCAGTCGGAGCATGGCCAGGCTGGGCAGCTTGGCCCACGAACTGATTTCGATCGCTACCCCGCACTCGATGGCGGCGTCGATGATCCGCTGCATTCGCGCCGGCGTCCACAGGGCATCGTAGTCCGGGGCAAGCTGCGCCGGCAGGTAGGTGGGATTGGCCAAAATATCGATCGGCTCCCGCGCGATGACCTGGACATTGAAGTCGGTATAGCGATCCATGAAATTTTGAGGGTCGTCGAACTTTAGGCCCGGTCTCCACAACTCCACCCGATGGCCGTCCTTCTCCGGAAACGTGAGGGCGTCGGAGAGGACGTAATCCAACTGGGCAACCACCTCTTTCGAGAAACACGTCATCCAGTCGAGCCCTTCGGCCTGAATGCCCCGAAACACGGGCTTGCCGGCCAGCATGGCCAGATAGGCCTTGAGCTCGTCATCGTTGCTGAGCAGGTGCGGATACTTGTTAGCCTTGGTGCCGGCGTGCTCGACGATGCCGAACTTCACGCCGCGGCGGCGGGAAATCGCCAGGGCCCGCTCCAGAGTCACCTCGCCGCCCAGATGGGCGTGATAGTCGATCAACGGCAAATCGAGTCCAGGGGCCGCTTCAGCCGCAGCCAATTTGTTCAGACCGCTCTCGGCCGCTATCGCCGCGCCGGCAACGACCGCCGTGTGACCGAGAAAACCGCGCCGGGAAATGTGGATCATCGTCGAATCCTTAAGGAATGCAGGTTGGAGGGAGCGACGGAGGATAGCCCTGATGATAGTCGGGCGTTGCGGTGGGGGCAAGCGTTTTCGGCGAGGTTGTGACCGCATAGAATCGTCGCGGTCGACAGCGTCCGTCGACGGCCGTGCCAACGTTCTTAACTATTGAGGACGCGGCTAGAGGTCCTACCCGAGTAAACCGTCGCACGGCTCTTTCGCAAAGCGGCCGCTGAGGCGTGCTCATTGCCTTGCGACAGCGGCTCCAGCAGCCGCAACTCGACCAGCGATTGAAGAAAGGCCAGGGCCGATTCGGCCCCCTGGTTGAAGCTCGGCCCTTCCGGCGAAAGACCGTCGCCGCAACCGCCTGTCAAGCTGTCGTACAAGGCCACTCCCACATCGTTCCGGCCGAGGAACCATTGGAAGATCCGGCGCGCATGCCGCCGCCAGCGATAGTTGCCGCTCACGCGATAGGCTTCAAGGCAGGCCGCGATCGTCGTTTGGGCCTCGACGGGCTGTTGATCGAAGCGCGCCGGAACATCGCCGCGCCGATAGAACCCCTGGTTGCCGATGGGGGAGAAATGACCGCCCGACGAAGTCTGGAGCGCAAGCAACCAATCGAGCGATTGGAGCGCCGCCTCGATCATCGGCGCGCGGCGCAACGACCGACCGCACAGCAGCAATGCGTGCGGCAACGAGGCGTTCGCGTAGGTCAATTGCCCCTCAAACCACGGCCACTGGGCCCCCGCATTCTGCTGCCATGCCCCATAAAGGCGGCCGGCCAGCACGGTGCGCATTTCCTGAGCCCGATGGTCGCCGGAGAAATGCCGCAAATAGTCGTGCAGGGCGAAAAGCGTAAAAGCCACCGACCGCAGATGGGGAAAATCGCGGGCAGCCGGCAGCGCCATCTCGAACAGTCGGCCGGCGGCTCGCCGCAGCCCTTCTTCTCGCGAGCTCCCCAAGACGGCGCCCAGCGCCCATAGGGCCCGCGCGTGACTGTCTGGCGAGCCGATCTCTTCGAGCCAACGTCGCTCATACGACATGAAGTTGCGGAAACGACCGGTTTGCAAATTGTAGGCATGCCACAAAAAGGCGAGATAACGATTGGCCAACCCCTGGGTGGGCGCCGTCCACTGGTGGCCCAGCTCTTCCAGCGAGACCATCAACAGCAACGCCCGGGCGTTGTCGTCAGTGGTGTAGCCTTCGGTATAGTTCGGCACGTTGGCGATGGCGTGTTGCAACATGCCGACGTCGTCGGTCATGCGGAGCAAATGGCCGAGATCCAGCGGCAGCACTTCGGGGTCCCATTGCGAAGTCGGCAGCGACCGCGGCCGAGCCAGTCGCTTTTGGCTCGCCCGTTGGAAGCTCTCCATATACTGGCGAGCAACCACCGGCCAAGTCATTTTGCGGCCGGCGAGATAAGCCTGCTTGCGGACTACGTCTCGCTCTTCCTCATCTTCCAAAAGATGGATGACGGCATGGGCCAGAGCATCGGGCGCGGCAAAAGGGACTAAAATACCGCTCCCGTCGGACAGCAATTCTTCGGCGTGCCAGTAAGGCGTCGAGACTACCGCCTTGCCCGCCCCCAGGGCGTAGGCCAGCGTGCCGGAAGTGATTTGATCTTGGTTCAGATAGGGCGTGAGGTAAATGTCGGCCGCACTGAGAAACTCCATCAGTTCGTCCAGATCGACGAAGCGATTATGGAAGACGACATTTTTTTCCACCCCCAACTCGCGCGCAAGTCCTTGCAGTGACAAGCGATATGCCTCACCCTCCTGGCGGACCACATTGGGATGCGTGGCACCGACGACGAGAAATACGACGTTCGGAAACCGCTCGATGACCTCCGGCAGCGCCTGGATCACGTTCTCGATTCCCTTGCTCCGGCCCAACAGGCCAAAGCTCAAAAGTACCGACTTGCCCGCGACGCCGAACTTCCCCTTAAAGGCGTTCGGATCGGCAAACGAAACGTCGTGGATCCCATGCGGAATCAGGTCGATCTTACTGGCCGGGACCCCATACAATTCGCGGAGCAACTCTTGCCCCTTCTTGGTCATTACCACGACCCGCTCGGAACAGTCGATGATTTCGCCCAGCACTTTCTGCTGGGAGGCGCTGGGGCGATAAGGGACCGTGTGCAGGGTCGTAACTACCGGCCCCCGCAAATCGCGGAGCAACCAGAGAATATGGCTTCCATCAGGGCCGCCGAAGATGCCGAACTCGTGCTGGAGACAGACTACATCCACCTGACTGAGGTTCAAGAAATCGGCCGCCCGGCGATAACTGGCCGGATCCCTTTCCTTGAGTTCGAAGCGGACTCGCGGCGGATAGGCGTAGCCTTCCTCCCGGTCGTTGACCGCCGCGGCGAAGCAATTGATCGCCGGAAACTGAGCGGCCAGCGACTCGCACAGGTCCGTCGTGAAGGTGGCGATTCCACATTGGCGCGGGACGTAGTTCCCAATGACCGCGATGCGTTGCATGACAGCCTCCTTTGCCATGCATAAGTCTTACAAGCTAACCCATTCGGATCAACCTGCGATACGCCTTTGCGTCATCGGGAATTTCCTTAACCCTGCGGAGGCGAAAGAAAACTGGGTGCTCCGCGAAGAATGGGATAACAAAAAGCCACCCCCGTGCGCCCGCGTGACACCTTGAAGAACGGACGGATAGGGCGAATCGAAACTCTGGCGCCGATCTATGTAGGACAGTCGGCCGCGGCTGTGCAATCGCGTAGGTTATGCTTCAGCATAACGAAATAGCATCACGGCCAAGATGTTATGCTAAAGCATAACCTACGCGCGCTGTGCTACCTGCCGTTTGCAAGTGACAACGCTACCCTATCAGCCGATCGAGGAGCTGGTCCAACGAAACGTAGGCGAAGCGCGAAACGGAATCCGAGGTCGCATAGGGGATGTAGAGATAGTCGTTGTGAATCATCGCTCCACAGGTATAGACTACGTTGGGCACGTACCCGTCGCGATCCTCATCGGTGGGCATGATGAGCGGTTCCTTCAGGTAGCCGATCACCCGCAGCGGATCGTTGAGATCCAGGAGCATGGCTCCGACACAGTACGTCCGCATGGGTCCCACGCCGTGGGTTAGCAGCAGCCAACCCTCGGGCGTCTCCAGGGGCGAACCGCAGTTGCCGATCTGCATAAATTCCCACGGGTGCCGCGGGGTATGCAACCGTTCGGCCGTCTCCCAGAAATGGAGGATATCGGAATACATGATGAACAGATTCTCGCCGTCGATGCGCGAGCACATCACGTAGTGGCCGCCGATGCGGCGCGGGAACAGGGCCATGCCCTTGTTTTGGGCACAGGCCCCGTTGAGCGTATGGATGCCGATCCGCAAGAAGTCGCGCGTCTCCATCAACTGCGGCAGGATGCGGCAGCCATCGCTGGCGGTGTAGGTGGCACAAAAAGTGACGGTGCCGTCGTCGTCGACAAAGCGCACCATCCGCAGGTCTTCGATGCCGCGGCTCTCGTTGCTGGTCAAGGGAAAGATCACCACCTCGGAGGCATCGGTATTTTTCGACAATTTCAGTTCGTAATTCGAGCGGGCCAGCCACAACATGCCCTCGCGCGTCTCCGGCGAGCGAAATCGCTCCGACTCGGCCGACTCGGTTGCCGCCAACGCGTGCTCCAACTCCAAGATGGTGAACTGGTCTGGCAGGCGGTCCAGGACCAACTGGGCGGCCCCTTCGTCGACCGCCATGTCGTGCAGTTTGCGGCGAAAAAGCGCCTTGTCGTAACGGCGGTCGGGCGACATGCGGACGCGGCGCGCAAACCGGCCCGGCGGATCCATGTGAATGTTGTGGTCGGCCGTAATGATGCCGGTACGAAACGTCACGCAGGACACGTGCCCTTCGCCGGTCGCACGGAAGCTGAGGATAAAGCGCACGGCCCCTTCGGGCAGGTTCCGTTGGTTCCGGTGCGCGACAATCGACGGATTGAACAGCGCCGCCGAGGCCACCGAGTACTCCATGGTGAAATAGGAGCCGATCAGCAACCGCCGGCTGGGGGAAATGCCATCCAGACCGCCGGTCAGGGCGGACATGGCCAGGCAGTTTTCCTCAAATACGGCGTCCAAGTTGTGGTGACGGTGCGAAAACTCCCGCCGCACTTGCTCCAGCGCCTCCTCAACCTCATCGTCCGACAACTGGGCGACACGCTCCAGCACGTTCCGCGCGCGGATTTCGCCGCCCGGGTCGAACAATCGCGTAATCACGCGCCGCTCATCCCGGCCGAACTGAAGCGGCAAACGATGGACCTCGGGAGAAGAACGCTGCCCCTGCTGCTCAGCCTCCGTACGTCGCAAAATCACGCTCATGGGCGATCCCTCAAGTTAGCAACTGCCCGGGGCCATGCCCTCGATCCTTGCCAAGCGGACGGCGGCACCCGATCATGCATCCTGCCATGCTATACGAATTCTAGTGCGCCGGCAGGGTCGGTGCAACGTTTTTGCTTCCCGCGGCTTCTTGGGAACGGCCGGAAGTAGTGAATCGGGCGTAGAAGGGCTCTTGTTTTGCACGGTCCTCCAGGGCCGGAAGGAGAAAAAGCCTCGGCCGCCCACTTCGGCACCCATTCCGGACGGTGCCGGCTTACTCCAACCCGTTCAGTAATACGTCGCTGAGCGGCGGCAGCTTGGAAACGGACCCGGCGGCAAGCGCCTGCTCGTACTGCCGGAGCGCCTCTTGCAGCCCCTCGACCACTTCCGGGCAGCGGGAAGCCACGTCGTTGACTTCCCAGCGGTCGTCGGGCTTGGCGAACAACTCCGCCTCGTCGCCGGCGCGAAGATACCAAGCGGGAGTGCGGATCGCCCGCTCGGCTCCGGCGGCGATGCCCAGTCGCTCGCGAGGCGCGGCGGCGTTTTCCTGCGCGGTCGGCAGCAGGCTCCGCGCGGTAGGCGAGGCGGGCACGCCGCCAACGTGCCACCAATCCAACAGCGTCGCCCAGAGGTCGCTCGGCTCGACCAGGGATTGGCTCCGCACGGCCGCGCCGGACGCATCGGGAAAGCGCAGCATCCAGGGCACAGCAACCAATTCACCATACAGGGCGTCGTCGCAGGCCCCCACGCGCCGATGCTCGCCCAACGGAAACCCTCGCGCCGAGCTGAGCGACAGCAACGTCTCTCGACCGGCGGGCTGCCCATCCAGAAATTCCAGCATCGCCCCCAGGCACGTGTCCAACAGCGTCACCTGACCGGCGTAAGACTGCGTTATGCCCAGCCGCACGTCGGGGTCGTGATCGACGGGTAGCATTTGCTCGGGCACGTCGGCCGAGAGTGGCGGCGACGGATCGCCCTCTTCGCAGTACGACTCGCGGAACCGCAGCGGCGCGTCCCACGTCGTGCCCAAGCCGCCAAAATGACACCATAACAAAAATGGCTCGCGCGCCTCCTCCAACCACTCGATCATTTGCACGAAGCAGCGGGCGAAATGCGTCTGCTCGATCTCGCCGGCGCTTTGCGGCTGCCAGGGCGGATCGATCTCGATCAACTCGTCGAAATCCACCGCCAACGGATGCCGGGCGATCTGCGGATCATCGCTCATCAGCGCCGTCGACACGCCGGCCTCGCGCAAGAGGGCGGCCAGGCTCGGCCGCGACTCGGCCGCCGCGGGACACAACGCGGGCCACCCCTGCCAGTACGATCGGCACAACCGCTCCAACTGGGGCGAATCCACCAAGGCCCGGTCGAAAACCAGCGACCGGCTGGCCAGCCGATCGAGGGCGGGGGTTTCGACCCACGAGTTGCCATACGCGCCGACGTAGCCCGCGTGCAGCCGGTCGAGAACAAGACAGATGGCATTCATGCCGGGATTGTAGCGGACAGAGCGTATGTGCGGAAGGGACAGCGCTAACCGTGTTGAAAAAGGGGGACAGGCACCTCACCACCGTTGTTTTCCGCGGCTGTTTCGCTTTTCCGTTCGGAGCCAGTCCCCTTTTCAACAGGCCACTAAGGTGCCGCCAAAACACCGGCTGTGACTTAAGTTTGTTAGATGGAAGCGATCGCCATTATCGCCGGCAGCGTAGCTGGAATCTGGGGCCTCGTGGTTTTCTTGCGGGGCGGACTGCTGGGCGGCTGCCTGGCCGTGCTGCTGGCGGGCACGTGTTTTGGCTTGCCCCTGTTCAAGATTGAGCTGGGGCCGCTGCCCCTGACGATCGACCGTGTCCTGCTGCTGCTGCTGGTCGGGCAATACGTGGTCTGGCGGCGTTGCGGCTGGGTCAACCCAAAAGCGCTGGGCAAGCCGGAAATCATCCTCCTGCTGTTCACCTCCCTGATGGTGCTGAGCACGTTTAGCGCCGACTGGCAAACGAGCAACTATCAGCCGGTCGCCTGGCTCATCATCTACTACCTGATGCCCGCCGTGGTCTATTGGATTGCCCGGCAAGCGAGCCTTTCCGAACGGACCATGCGAACGATGTTCGCCTGCTTCGCCGTTTTCGGCCTCTACTTGGTGCTCACCTCGCTGGCCGAGTATTTCAAGCTTTGGGGGCTGGTGTTCCCCACGTATATCGTTACGACAGCGGCGGAGCCGGGAGTGGAGTTTGTCGGCCGGGCCCGCGGGCCGCTGTTGAATCCGATCGCCAACGGCATCTTGCTTGCCATCTGCTTCGGCAGCGCGCTGCTGTGGTGGCCGCGGCTGAACCGCCGGGGACAACTGCTGCTGCTGTTGCTGATACCGCTATTCCTGGCCGGCATCGCGTGCAGCCTGACCCGTAGCGTGTGGATGGGCGGCCTATTCGCCTTGGTCTTGCCCCTGGGATTGACGTTGCCCTGGAGTTGGCGAGGGCCGCTGCTGGGCGGTGGACTGCTGGTCGCCGTGCTGGTCACGGTGACGCAATGGGAAAACCTGCTCAGCTTCAAACGCGATGAAGCGCTAGCGGCGGAAAAAACGGCCGAATCGGTCGAGTTGCGTCCGATCCTGGCGACGATCGCCTGGCACATGTTTCTCGATCGACCGCTGATGGGCTGCGGCTATTGGCACTACAAGACCGAGCACCTGAACTACTTGTCGGACCGCTCGACCAACTTGGCGTTAGAGCGTGGCCGGGACTACATTCCCCACAACGTGCTCTTCTCGCTGTTGACCGAGACCGGACTGGTGGGATTGGGGCTCTTCCTGGCGATGGTGTTCTGCTGGACCCGCGACGCCTGGCGATTGTGGCGCAGGGCCGCCCTGCCGCTAGGGGCTCGGCAGCAGGGACTGTTGATGATGGTCGCCTTGGGCGCCTATTTCATCAACGGCATGTTCCACGACGTGTCGGTGATGGCGATGATGAATCTGACGCTCTTCTTTCTCGCCGGCGTCACGGCCGGCCTGCGGCCGCTGCTGGAGCCCGCTGCCGCAGGACACGAGTGTGGTGGGCAGCCCCGATAGCTTGGAATTGTGAACATGAGGGAGGGTTGACGATCCGCTTCACGGCCCGAGACCTGAAGCGGAGGGCGGCGTAGCGGTATAATGCACGCATTGCCGGGAAGGGCGGGTAGCTCCCGCCCAAGCGCCCGGGCGGGTGTCGGCGGGAAATCTCCAATCGCCCCCGACACTCGCCCGGCGACCCGGATGAAAGGATTGGAGATCATGCCTGTTCAGCCGGCGCAGTATCAATGGCGTCCCGACGATCATTACCAGCAATGGAACGTCTGTGACGATTGCCTTTTCCCTCTGGCCGATGCGCTCCAGTACCGGGTAGAAACCTGGCATCGACCGCCCCGTGACGAGGAGGACGATAGCCGGCCCGACTACGGAGACATCCTCCAAGGCCGGTTCTATGAGGCGTTTGACCGCCCCTTGGATCACGACCTACAACGGTTCGACTTCGCACGGGCGTTGATATGGTTGAACCTTCACGCTCCATCGGCAGCGGTCGAAGCACAACGCCGGTTGGATGCTTTGCGGGACGCCCTTGACCCGGACAAGTACGGGCGTGACCCAGACCTGTTGATTGTGCCCCTGGCAGATACGGCATGGTACTTCCGTCAACTCGCCCAAGAGATACGCGCTACCACCACTCAACCTCCGAAGGACCAGGGCGAGCAGCCCCAGGCCAACAGCCAGCCCAAGGGGAACACGGCGACGGTGGCCGCGCGGATGATCGACCTGATTAAAGACCCGGCGACACACACGTGGACCGCGGAACAATTCCGGCAGAAGTTGGGGTGCAAGTCACGTTCAACGATCACCAACACGGCCGCATGGAAGCAGTTGGTAGTTGCCAGAGAATCAGCCCGATTGCAGAAGGCCGAACAAGCCTACGATAAGAATCTCGACAAGCGGCGACGGCCTAAGCGAAAGCAACGGCCGGATAGGTTGGGGGACTGAACAATTCATCCCCCCGACTGAACAATTCCAGGAAATCCGAAATCTCGCAAAGGCGGTTATTCCCCGAGGAAAACCGCCTTTTCTGCTGCGCCCGCCAGATTGTTCAGTGGGAGAACACTGAACGAACAAAGAAGGGGTGAACCAAGGAAAAGGATTCACCCAATGGCAGCCGCAACCCCTCTCGAACGTGACTACCCCGACGGCGCGGCGGCCCTGGTGGTCATTGCCCGCGCGGCCCGAATTGCAGGGGACAAGACCCTTGCGCGGGCAGCCCGCCGCGAACTGGCCGACAAGTACGGCATCGAACTAATCTTCCGCCGGGACCAT
>Ga0181529_10007548_pt1 | contig 10806 bp, 7 predicted proteins | sample PEATcosm2014_Bin_36_FD_119763 | JGI IMG/M metagenome (GOLD analysis project Ga0181529, IMG submission 119763) | Peatland microbial communities from MTU Mesocosm Facility, Houghton, MI, USA - PEATcosm2014_Bin10_30_metaG | ecosystem: Environmental > Terrestrial > Soil > Wetlands > Peat | place... | reverse complement strand
CTGTTTGTGTTTAAAGACGATATTTGTTGCATTTGGAATTAGAATGTACCCACACCAAAAACGCTGTAAGCCACACTTGCCAATGGGCTTAACGGTGACAAATCGAAATTAAACCGGACAGCGCCTCTCTGGAATAATTTCTTGACAACAGGAAATCTTTTCTTGACAACTGTGAGATCTTTCCGATATTGTCTGCAATCGAATCACCCGAGCGCTCTTAGTCGAGCGAGAAAGAAGGTTTCTAATGCGTTCTATCCGAGCGCTCTCAGTCGAGCGAGTAAGAAGGTTTCCGATTCGTACCTACGCTACCACGCTGCTTCTGTTCGTACCTCTCTGTCTGCTCGTACCTTTCTGCGCCACTGCGCAACGCACCACGGCGAGCATCGCAGGAACGATCATGGATAGTTCCGAGGCCTCACTTCCGAAAGCCGAAGTGATCGCGGTAGAAACCGCGACCGGAACTTCGACGCGTACCCTATCTGATTCCCAGGGATCCTACGTCTTATCCAACCTGAATCCGGGGCAGTACAAGCTGCAGGTGCAAGCCCCCGGCTTTCGGTCATTTATCCAGGATGGGATCTTGCTAACAGTGGGTCAAGCCGCAAGCGTCAACGTGACCATGGTCCCGGGCGGTAATTCCGAGTCGATCACGGTTACATCGGAAGCCTCGCAAGTAAATTTGCGCTCACAGGAATTAGAGACCGTGATCACTCCTGAAATGGCCAGGCAGTTGCCCTTGAATGGACGCAACGTGCTCCAGCTGATGACACTTGCTCCGGATGTGAGCCCCGCCGTGCCACTTGGCAGTGACAGCTACTACAACCAGGAAGCAACTCGTCCAGAATCGACAGCAGGATTTGTTTCGGCGAATGGCGGTCGGGCAAATTCCGGAGCTTATTACCTCGATGGCGGGATTAACGAAGATCCCTTCACCCAAGTTGCGAATGTCTTTCCGAATCCTGATGCAATACAGGAGTTCAGTTACATAACGAATAGCTACAGCGCGAAATTTGGCGGGCACGGAGGAGGCGTCGTGAATGCCGTGACTCGAGGCGGCACCAACGATTTTCACGGAACGGCATATGAGTTCCTTAGAAACGGAGCACTAAACGCCACCAACTACTTCGAGTCGACGAACGACGGACTTAAGCGGAACCAATATGGCACTTCTATTGGTGGGCCAATAAGAAAGGACTCAACCTTTTTCTTCTTTTCGTGGCAAGGCACGAAATTGCGCGCTAGGCCAAGTACTCAATCAGCCGTCACTGCAACCGCTGCCCAGCGCGGTGGAGACTTTTCAGGAATCCCCACCCAGCTCATTGATCCCTTTACAGGTGTTCCCTTTAGTGGTAACCAGATCCCGGTCGGCCAATTCGATCCGGCTGCGCTTCAGCTTATGAATCTGACGCCGGTAGGGGAGCCGGGAACCGGCCTTGTTTTTTACCAGGTAAATAGCCAGCAAAATGGCGACCAGTTCGTCACTCGGGTTGATCAGAATTTCGGAAAAAAGCTCCGCATCTACGGCAGATATCTATACGATAAACTTGAATTACCATCGCCATCGATCCAGGGCAATATACTGACGGCAGGGACGGACACAGTTTATAAGAGCAACAACGCAGCTCTGAATGCGGCTTACATTTTCAACAATAACCTGGTTGCGACGGCAACAGTAACCTTCAACCGAGACTCTGTTGCCGTATTAGGTCCCAGTTTTTTCCCGAGTTTCACAGAGGTGGGCGTTAACGTCCAAGACCTGTGCGCAGGGGGAGGCAAAACTCTAGGTTTCTCCGTCTCCGGATACTTTGGAGCATTCTACAGTTGCTCTTATAAGAGTCCTCGAGGTCACCTAGGTTTTAATACGAACTGGGCCTGGACCGCAGGTCGACATGAGGTCGAATTTGGAGGCGAGCTCACTCGGGAAACCAATCCTTTTGCGCAAGATTTTGTGTCTGATGGCTATTTCTCTTTTGGATCTCAACAATCAGGAAATAACCTGGTAGATTTTTTGCTTGGTAAGCCAGACTTCTTCGAGCAAGGTGCTCCTTTTGCCTACAAACTCGTACGAGTATCACCCGCCCTATTTGTAAACGACGAATGGAAGGTATCGCGACGGCTGAGCTTATCTTTGGGCGTTCGTTGGAGCCCATGGCTGCCCTTCCAAGAGCAGACCGCAGACCAGACAGTTGTATACAGCCAGAGCGCGTACAACGCAGGAACTGTTTCAACCAGGTATCCGACCTTGCCTCCGGGTTTACTGGTTGGTGGAGACCGTGGAGTACCGAAAGCGGGAATAAGGTCATTTTATGACCTATTCGATCCACGAGTGGGAGTCGCCTACGATCCGTTTGGAGACGGCAAAACGAGCATCCGCGCCGGCTTCGGGATATATCAAGATCAGCCGATTGGAGTCGGTTATAACAATATGGCGGATGAGGCGCCTTTCAATCTTTTCGTATCCGTTCCATTTCCAGGGAGCTTTGGCAATCCGTATAGCGGCCAGACAGATCCATTCCCAGGTACATTTCCGTTACCGTCGACCCAGATGTTCCCCCTTCCGATGTCACCCACGGGTTTTTCGCCAAGCATGGTGCCCCCGACGATAATGCAGTGGAACGTTACGGCGGAAAGACAACTGGCCTCCAATTTAGTGGCGAGGGCGGCGTATGAAGCTTCGGAGGCGTATCACTTGTACGGTGGCGACGAAGCAAATCCAGCGACCTACATACCCGGGAATTCGACCTTTGAAAACGTACAGGCACGGCGGCCAGAGCAGCAGTTCACAAATATTGTTTCCGTTCAGACTGCTGGGACATCCAGCTTCAATGCCGTGGTGCTTACACTGGAAAAACGTCTCTCACGCGGCCTATCAGTGACAGGCGGGTTTCGCTGGTCGAAGTCACTGGATGAAATTTCGCAAACGGATGTCAGCCACGTGGATTATACGAAGCCCAACGACAAAGGGTTCGATCGTGGGCCATCCGATTTCGACCTACGCAAACAGTTCACCTTGTCCTATGTTTGGCAGTTGCCCGCTTTTCAAAGGCTGGGAATGGTAGGCCAACATGTTCTCGGTGACTGGAGCCTCAATGGAATTTTCAGTACCCATTCTGGTTTCCCATATACCGTGTTATCGGGACTGGAGAACTCTTTCATTGGAAACGCGAGCGGTAAGGAGCGTGCTGATGTTATCGGAAACCCCAATCTGTCAGGTGGCAGGCCCGAGTCTGCGAAACTAAACGAGTGGTTTAACACAGCTGCTTTTACCTACAATGCTGCTGGAACGTTTGGCGACTCAAGGAGAAATTCCTTCGTCGGTCCTGGCTTTGCGGATTTCGACCTTGGTGTAGTGAAGTCATTTCCCATCAGGCTTGGGCACTTCGCCGAATCGCAGAAGGTAGACTTCCGGGCTGAGTTCTTCAATGTGCCTAACAAGCCGAACTTCTACAATCCCGACGCCACGGTGCTGGATACTACGTTTGGAGAGGTGCTCAGTGCAGCGGATCCAAGAATCATCCAATTCAGTCTGAAATACATTTTCTGACCGAGGAATAAGATACTCGACGGTGCTTTTTTGGAATGGCACCGTCGAGCTTTGTCAAGGGCGGAGTAAAACTAGGCCACAGTGCGCCGCGTAAGCGGCGCACTGTGGCCTAGTTTTGCATTGGCGCGCATAGTCCGTGGTTCAGTCGGTCCCGTTGGCTGCAATTGAGGCAGTGGAAATCGGCTTCACCACGGGCGGCGACGGAGTGATGCTGCACGAATCCCGTCACATTATACGAGTCACTCTTTGCCGGATGCCCTTCACGAGCCAATCAATCTCTTCAGCTCCGCTTTAGCTCGTTAGGTAAGAACGCATTCCGGTCGAAATGGCGCCCTGCAAACAGATCCTTCATGCCCCTTAACCCGCTCATCGTCGGCCCATTTCTTCCAAATCACTAGAGTAGCCCACTCGCAGTTGCTATTTGCACCAGAGTCCTTTGCACACTATCGTTGGAAATTCTGCCAGATTCTCTTCAGGGCGATTATCCACTTGACAATCTCACCTGGGCTGGTTGCTAATGAGAAGTAATAAAGTATTATCCAGATCAGGAAAACCGCGGCGCGGGTCTAGCTCCTTAGAACCAAACGCCGAGAATCTGCAGGCAGCTTCCACTTCGTGAATTGATTTGCCAGTGGGGTCTTGCCTTTGTCCATCGCGTCCACAGCTCAGCATGACTGGGGCAGGAGATAACCAGAGGCCCGCTCCCATCAAAGTCGTCCATGCTGCTGAAAGGTTTCTACCATTTTCTTTTGAGAGGAACGGAGTGTTTATGTTAGCAAGCTGCCTTTCCATGCTTTTAGCAACTGCCGGAGCTCAACCTCCCGCACAGTTGCCGCAGTTTTACACACACGTGAGCCGGATAACTTGGGTGGTGAAGGATATTCGTCGCCCGCGTGACGGTTGGAAGAGTCTCGGCCTCGAAGATTTTCACGATTACGGGGACGTCCAGCTAAAAGGCACCCACCTGGGTAAGGCCCAGACAATTCATGCGAAGGAGATCTCTGGCCGCATTGGAAATCTCGCGATCGACATGGTTCAACCCACCGAAGGGCCGAATGTATTCACTGAGTTCCTCAAGGTTCACGGCGACGGCATCTTCGCCATGGTGTACCAGGTGTCGAGCCGGGACGAAATCGCGAAAGAAGTGAGCCGGATGAACGGACTCGGCGTGAAGACTCTTGAAAAGATCACTCTTCCAACTCCAAATGGTCCGTCTACTTACACTTATTTCGATACAGAGCCGCAAGGTAAGTACGTGCTGGGTCTGGTATACGGCCCGGAGGCTGTCCCGGCCAGTGACGCAACGGTGAACGTATCCCATCTTGCGCTGGTGATCCGCCACCCTGTGGAAGTCTCGGCATTCTGGGAGAAGATCGGATTTCCAGCTATGGAGATGGAACATGCAACACCCAGGGATGACTCACGGTATCGCGGGAAGCCGCTTTCGCTCTACTTCGATGTAGGCTGGCAGCGTCTCAGCCAGTTCACATTGGAGTGGATCATTCCCCCAACGGAGCCGAAGAATGTCTACGCAGATTTTCTCGACAACCATGGCGAAGGAGTCCAGCACATCGGAATGCTCGTTGAGAATCTCCAGCAGACGGTCGACCGCTACACGGCGCTCGGATATCCCGCCAGGCAGTCTGGCGCATGGGGAGACGTCGGGCATAAGGATTCAGGGCAATACGACTATATGGATACGGATGGGATTGGTGGCGTCAATGCTGAGGTCATTCATCAATGGTGATTCATCTGTGCAGATGAAGAACCGTATCCGATGGGCCGCGCATGCCGATCTGTTTCGACAAGGTGTTGAAAGTGCGATGAACATCACCAGCATCGAGACGGTTGCCCTAGCTGGAGACGAAAAGGTAGGAGGAAACTGCTCTTCCTTTTCAGCGGCGCCGGCGCCTGACAATGCAGTTGTAGACACACGTCAGTGCACAGAAATACCCGAGAAGCGAATGTGCCAATCGATGCGCCGGTAAAGTGGGTGTCGTCGATGGGCCAAGGTGATTACATTACCAATGCGCAAAGAGGAAGTCCCAGCGAAACGGTGCTGGGACTTTCAAAACCCTGCAGGAAGACTTCGACACGAATTTTTAGTGATGTTCCGTAGATACGTGCGTGCTGGTGCTGAACCACAAAAATTCAGTTGTTGGGCTGCCGGGTTCTTCGAAGTTGATGTTGGAGTGGGTGGTGAGGTTATCCGGACGCAACATATATGCCTCTCCGGGGTGCTGCATACGCACCTGCGAGCCATAAAACGCCAGACTCTTGCCCTTAATTTCACACCAGATCTCTTCATGGCCGTAAAAGTGCGGGTGAGGCTCGCCCATCTGCATGGGGAGAATTTCCACGGTGATGATGCCTCCGATTGTGGCCAGGCCGTTCCCTGTGTTGAAGAAGCCGTGAGTGATGTGGGCCCAGTGACCGCTCGCTCCTGGATTAGTAAACGGTGAAGCGTCTTCCGGTGGGTGAGTCGGGAGGTGAGCTTCGTCTTTAACCACGAAAGAGGGAAGAGGTTTGAATCCTGGATAGGTTGGATCGCCGACCATGTAAGCAGTCAGCTGGGTTGTGCCGGTATTGCGCAGCGTGAACTCCAGGCCCTCCGGAACGAGAAGCGCGTTCCCATGGTGAAGCGGCTCCGTCCTGGCGCCGGCCGATATCTCACCTTCGCCGTCTTCTATGTAGAAAAACACCTGCAAGCCCAGCAATGTGCTGGGGACAGTCTGTGCTCCCGGTTCGAGCTGGCCATAGGAGAGGAACTTGGCATGCTCGAGTACAGCGCCAGGGAAGGGTGGGCGGAAGTTGTCGCCCCGCGTGAGAATATCGCGCACGATCAGCGAGCCAAACATCACATTTGGCTCAGATTTACGCCAGTCGCCGAAGAACATGTTGGCGAGGGTATCCGACACGGGGCGGGTGGGGAGATAGATGATATCTCTCGGGCCAAGAAAGCTATTACCGCCAACGTGGGGGGCCTTTCCTGGTTTGTATGGAGGCGGGACAGGGGTTTGCGCGGAGACCGGCCGAATGGCGGCAACGAAGAACAATGCGATCGAAACCGCGCAAATGGCTTTTAACTTCATCCCGTTAGTAAGTTTGCTCAAAGTAGTTCCTCCTCCAATACCAAGGTCTAGTGCGACGCCGTCTTCAAACCCTCTGCAAACCAAAGGAAATTGACCGGTTTGTCTCCGGGTTCTTCGAAGTTGATGCTGGAGTGGGTCGTCACATTATCCGGTCGCAACATAAATGCCTGTCCGGGCTGCTGGATACGCAGCTGAGAGCCGTAAAACGCGAGACTCTTGCCCTCAACCGCACACCAGACCTCTTCATGGCCGGGATAGTGCGGGTGCGGCTCACCCATCTGCATGGGGAGGATTGCCACGGTGCTGATGCCTCCGACTGTGGCCAGGCCATTATTTTTGCCGAAGAAGCCGGCTTCGATGTGGGCCCAGTGAGCAGTCGCTCCTTGATTGGTAAAGGGTGAAGGCGAGGGCGCATGGTGAGGCCCGCGCCGGAGCGTATCTTCGTCTTTAATCGCGAAGGACGGAAGAGGTTTGAATCCTGGATAGGTGGGATCGCCGACCATGTAAGCGGTCAGCTCTGTTGTTCCGGTATTGTGGAGCGTGAACTCCAGACCCTCCGGAACGAGGAGCGCGCTTCCCTTGTGAAGCGGCTCCGTCCTGCCGCCGGCCGAGACCTCACCCTCGCCGTCGCTTACATAGAAAAACACCTGCAAGCCCTGCAATGTGCTGGGGAGGGTCCGTGCTCCCGGTTCGAGCTTGCCGTAGGAGAGGAACTTTGCAAACTGGAGTACAGCGCCAGGGAAGGGTGGACTGAAGTTGTCGCCCTGAGTGAGAATGTCGCGCACGATCAGCGAGCCGAACATTACCTTTGGTTCAGAGTTGCGCCAGTCGCCGAAGTACATGTCGGCGAGGGTATCCGACACGGGGCGAGTGGGGACATAGATGATATCTCTCGGTCCCAGAAAGCTATTGCCGCCAATGTGTGTGGACGTTGAGGGCTTGGATCGAGGCGGTGTAGGGGCTTGCGCGGAGACCGGCCGAATAGCGGCAACGAAGAACAATGCGATCGCAGCCGCACAAACGGCCATAAGCTTCTTTCTGTTACCAGCTTTGCTCAAAGTCGATCCTCCAACAGCGTTTGCGGTTTTAGACATACATCAGTGCGCAGAAATACCCGAAAGATTCAGATACTCGGGATGCACATTAAGATGCTCGTTCTTTTCGTTCTCGAGGACCTCGGCGAACATGGCATCGATGTCTTTCTGGGGCGGCCGGGTTGCATTCTTGTCTTCGACGCCTCGATCATCTGGCGCTTGATGAGCAAAGAGGACGATCTTTGACCAATCAGCGGGAGAAGGAAAAGTATACGGTCCAGAAGAGTACCCCGCCATCTTTTTGTAGGGCCAGATCATCCAGCCCATCTTGTACTTCTCGGCCAGATCGACATGGGCGATTTCCCAGTCAGGCGTCCGCTCGGCGTAGATCTCATCATCGAAGACCGGCACCTGCCACTTTTCGCGATAATCGAGGTATTGTTGAAGCCAATGAAGATTCGGATCAGCGCCGTAGCTGTGGAAGCTGTAAACGGTGTTGTTATCGAACGGCTTGCCAAACTCGCTAAAGCGCCCAAGTGCTGGTTGCAAAATGATCATGTGATGGGTATCGACCTCGCGGATGGCCGACGTTACGCGACGGTACTCCGGCTCGATAAGATTTTCAAAAGGAAGATATCCCCTCCAGAGCAAGGGCTCATTCATAAGATCGTAGCCCAGGATGGCGGGATCGTCTTTATAGTGGTTCGCAATCCGTTGCCAAGCTTCGTTTACAAATTTCTGCATGCCGGCATCCATCAGCAGCCACGGATATCCAGGACCATCGTCACTTGCCTCGCCAGTGAAGCCGCCGATGCCTGACTCCAGCATCAAGATGATGTAGATATGATCTTCGCGGCACCACTTAGATAGCAGGTCGATGAGTTTGAAGCCCTCGTCGTCGTCGGTCTTGAAGTATTTGCTATGCAATGGGATCCGGATGGTGTTGAATCCGTCTTCTTTAATGCGATCAACGTCCGCCTTAGACATGAAATTCTGGCGCCAGTTGTATAGAAACTCCTGAGCATGCGTGGGCCCCAGGAGATCAGTGAAGACCATCTCAACATCAGTTTGCGACTGGCTGATGCCGCTGAAACCCCAGAAATAGCCTTCCAGCACAAACCAGTTTCCTATGCTGATCCCGCGGATCTGGAGTGGCGCACCTGAAGCGTCCACGATCTCAGTTCCTTGGGTGTGCACGAACTGCGAATGGGCTGCCGGAGATCCCAACAGGAACAGCAGGGAGTAAAAGACAAGAAGGCGCCGAGAAAACATAAAGCCATCCCCCTAACTCAGCTGTCGATGATACTACAACACGATCCACGCGAACTTTTCCTCTCAACTTTTCACAGATTAGCTTTGCAGACTCGCAATCCGTGAGGTTGCAAGGGCTTGCTAGGCGCCAGTAGGCGCGGCTTTGATCGGTTGCAGAAGGGAAGCCGATGAAGCCGATCAGGGAGCCTAGTTTATATTCTTCAGTCAGGAGTCTACGATATGTCTTTTTCTCATCTGGTGTGGCGGCGTTATGGGGTCATGGTTTCAATCGCTCTTATCAGCTACGTTGCAGCAGCACAGACGGAGCCGCCGGAGTCGTCTTCGATGCCGCCTGCTTCGCCCACTTGCGAGAATGTGCCTCACTCCGATCATCCGCACACCCGGATTACGAATGGCCGAATGAATGCCGTTCTCTTCCTCCCCGACCAGAATAACGGCTACTATCGTGCAGCGCGCTTCGACTGGTCCGGTATTATGGCCTGCGCCTCGCTCAACGGACATACCTTCTTCGGCGAGTGGTTCCATCACTATGATCCGATGGCCAACGATGCGGTAACCGGGCCCTCCGAGGAGTTTCGGGAGCCGCTTGGTTATGACGACGCGAAACCAGGAGATGCATTCGTCAAGGTCGGCGTCGGAGTATTGAAGCGAATCGATGACCAACCCTATCAGATTGGCACGCCCTTCCCGATACTGGACCATGGAAAATGGACGGTAAAGGTTCGTAAAGACTCGATTACCTTCCGCCAGCAGCTTCACTCGCCGCTCGGCTATGCCTATATCTACGAGAAGGTGGTGTCGCTGGATAAGAATGCGAACATATTGCATCTGACACACAGTTTGAAGAACATCGGAAGCAAGCCCGTTGATACAACGGTTTACTCCCATGACTTCTTTATGCTGGATAACAAGACGACGGGGCCGGGGATGCAGCTTCATTTCCCATTTGTTCCAGTGCTGTCCAAGCCCTACCCCGATTCGGTACGCCTCGAAGGCTCCACGATCGTATGGTTGTCGCAAATGCAGCCCCACAAATACCCCGGCGGCCCGGTGACGGGCTTCTCCGATAAAGTTTCGGACTTCGACTTCACCTTTGAAGATACGGACATTGGCATCGGTGTCGAAGAGACCTCCGATTCACCCCTCGCGAGCGTTTTCTTCTGGACGATTCCTACGACAGTGTGCCCGGAAGGTTTCGTCGGCATTCATGTCTTGCCAGGCCAGACCCAGACGTGGCGCGTCAACTACCGTTTCTTTACAAAATAGAAGATCAGAACGCACTCGGGAACCTGTGAACAACATAGCAAAATAGGGACGAACCGACCGCCGCCAGCGAACCTTTCGTTGTCGTGAAGGACATTCTATCCCTTTTGGATACCGGTACTTAATCCCGTAAATCGTGCATTCTGGCCGGTAAGTGATTTTTCCCGATTTCGCACCATTTCGCTTGTGTGGGGTTATTAAAATCCTGTATACGTTCACCAATACTGTTGTAAAGTTTTTGGAGGCTTCACCCATGACATATCGATTCTGTCGATACTTATGTCTCAGTTTGATGATGCTGATTGGCATCACGTACGCTTGGGCAGACGTAACCGGGTCCCTTTCCGGTTATGTCCGTGACATCTCTGGGGCAGTAATTCCTAACGGATCTGTAACTGCCACTCAGGTTACCACCGGATATACGCGTAAGATCACCACCGATGCGGGCGGCCACTACGCGTTTATGGCTCTCCCGCCCGGGGTTTACAGCCTGACCGGCTCGGCCACCGGTTTCGACCAGGGAGCCATTCAGCAGATCACTCTCAACGTCAACGATGTGCTGACCTTTGATTTCTCGCTCAAAGTCGGTAACGTGAACACG
>Ga0181529_10007547_pt1 | contig 10807 bp, 10 predicted proteins | sample PEATcosm2014_Bin_36_FD_119763 | JGI IMG/M metagenome (GOLD analysis project Ga0181529, IMG submission 119763) | Peatland microbial communities from MTU Mesocosm Facility, Houghton, MI, USA - PEATcosm2014_Bin10_30_metaG | ecosystem: Environmental > Terrestrial > Soil > Wetlands > Peat | place... | reverse complement strand
GGTTACGATCCTCAGGCCTTCATCAGCTTCTTTGAGAAGATTCAGGCCCTGGAGAAACGCAAGCCCGGCATGGTTTCCAAGGCTTTCTCCGACCACCCCCAGACGCCCGACCGCATCCTGCACTCCCAAGAGGAGATTGCTCGCATTCTGCCGGCCAGGGACGAGTACACGGTGACCACCTCGGAGTTCGACGATGTGAAGGCCCGGCTGGCGCGCATTGAGAACAAGCGCCGCCTGGTCGATTCGAAGAACAAGAATAAGCCGAGTTTGCGGCGAGCCAGCACCGGGTCCGGCGACCCCACCAGCCCGTCGAGCACCTCCAGTACAGACAGTTCGAACTCAGGGGACGACAAGCCCACGCTGCACCGGCGGGACGATCAGAACTAAGAGCTGGCCGTCTGGCGAAAAGAACAAGGCGACGATTGGGCGCACCGCAATGCGCCCCGCCCATGCCCTGGTTGGGGGCTTGTGTTGAGTGTCCCAGGGGGATACATTGGTTGCGGAGAGGTATCGGGCTTGGCGCACTGACCAGCCAGATCCGGCGCGCCATCGTGCATTCAGTGCGCATGGGCGGCGCGACCCAAGGACGTTTTCCGCTCATGAAGAAGATCGCTATTTTTACTGCCGCATTTGCCCTGATTCTGCTCCTTACGAAGATCGCCAACCAGGTTCCCCCGGAATCGCCCAGCGGAACCGCGTTCTCCCTCAAAGCTCAGCAGGTGGTGCAATGTTCCGCCAGCGAGATTACCCTGGTGGACAACCATCAGAAGGCCACCCATCTCGAAAAGGATGAGTCCTGGCCGGATTGCTCCGCCTTCCAAAAGGGCGAGGTGGTGGATTTCTATCTGTCACGCGGCGAGAAGACCCGGTTCCTGAGCTACGAGAGAACCACCTGGTGGCGCAAGGCCATGTAGGCTGCGCAAGCGCACACTCGCCGGTTGTGGGTTCCCACACGATGCTCCGTGCCCCATCCATTCCGCGTCTTTTGCGGAATGGGTGGGAAGCCGACGCCCTCAACCTGCCCATTTGCGGGGATCGCCAGACGGCATTCTTCCATTCCGCACCATCTGCCTTAACAACCCAATCCCTTGGGGAGGTCGGTTCCGCGAGCCCAACCCACTGGGCTACCGGCCAAACACAGCCATTTCATGCTGCCAAGCCGCGCGGCAGAAAGCCCATGAATTTCCGGTAACTGTCTGAAAATCCTTGAAATTCCTGGTGAAATCGCGCTATATACAAGACTACCGGCAGCTTTGCCGGAAGCCCCACCTGGGGTATTGCTTCATTCTTCGATGGAGCAAGGAGGCATTCATGCGCAACGCCGCCGCCCGTTCCAACCTGCTGGTCCCCGAGGTGCGCGAGGTCATGGACATTCGCCAGGCCTCCGACTACCTGGGCATCTCGCCCGACACGCTTTACAAATACGCCTCCGAGGGCTTTGTGCCCGCCTTCAAGCTGGGCAACCGCTGGCGCTTCAAGCGCTCGCGGCTGGACGAATGGATGGACCGCCAGTCCGACCTCCAGGCTGCCGAATTGGAAATCGACCCCCACCAGAAAAAGCCCGTCCGGCCAGCGATGTAAAGGCAGGGAACAGGGAGTAGGGAATAGGGAACAGGGGGTAGCTTGCGTCGAAGGTCAATGTCCAGAAGGTAGAGCGACCCAAATGTGCGATGCCGACTCTGATTTCGAATTCGTGAATGACATTGCAGCAGACGTCCTTTTAGTTCTTGAGAAGGATGGCGTCTTCGAGCGGCTGGACAATCTCTTTTGCCCGTTGGATAGTTCCAAAGAAAGCGTGTTGTGCGGTCATTCCTTTGAGCATTCCATCGGCATTCTTCGATCAATTGGCATGGACTCAGATGAGATCGATGATGTGCTTGCAGTTCTGAAATCGAGGGGTGGGTGCTGCGATTGTGAAGTACTTTACAACGTTGTTGATGAGAGCCGGTTCAAAGCTCAGTACTGGAAGGCTCGATCTGCGGAGTTGACTGTGGAGAGAAGACAGGCTCAGTTCGCAGAGAACGGATATTTGCCTCCTAATCCCTAAACCCCGGCTTTCCTTTCCTCGCTTGACGACCATCGTCACATCGGCCCAACTCGAGAAGCAAGATCCGGGTAGAATGAGGGAGGGGAACACCATGGACATCGCATCCACACCCGTTGTTCCGCTCACGCCAGCGGAACTGGACGACCGCCGTCTGGCCGTGGAAAATGCGATCGGGACGATGCGCATCGAGGATCTAGAGCCGGATGAAGCCACCCACCAGATTCTCCATCGCTACGCACAGGGCGAGATTCCGCTCGACGAGATGAGCCGCCTGATCCACGAATACAGCGCCAGGATTGTCTGAAAGCCAATGCCTGCCAACCCCCTGGAAGTTGATCCGCATTTCGATACCCAGCATGGGGTTTTGCGGAACCTTCGCGGCATTACCGATCAGGAAAGACTGGACAGGTTCGAGGCTGCCGAAGCCGCCGAAGCGCTGGTCCGACTGTCGGCTGACCCAGTAAAGGGTGCGTTCGATACCGCCCATCTCAAAGCGATTCACGCCCGCATCTTCCAGAACTTCTATCCGTGGGCAGGCGAGTTCCGCCGGGTCAACATGCACCGGTCCGGCTCCTATCCCTTTGCGGTGGTTCAATTCTTGGAAACAAACCTCAAGGCGACCTTCGCCAAATTGGCTGCGGAAAACCATCTGCGGGGCCTGGATGCTTCTGCGTTTTCCAACCGTGCTGCGTACTACCTGGGCGAGTTGAACGCCATCCATCCCTTCCGAGACGGCAACGGACGCGCGCAACGGGAGTTCATCCGCGAACTGGCCGCCGAGGCTGGCTACCGCATCAACTGGGGCCGCGTCACGCGGGAGCAAATGTACGCAGCGTCCATCGAAAGCCACCACCGAGGCAAGAATGCCGCCTTTGCCGCGCTCATCGCCAAGGCAATCGAGCCGCCTCGGCATCCCTGACCACTGGCAACTGACAACTGACCACTGGCAACTGCTTCGCGTGATTTATCCTTATCGAGTGGACCACTTTCGCCGCCTCGGCCTTCTCCGCCGCCGTTTGACCAAAGCCGGGCTTCATGGGCTGCTGGTCACCCATCTGCCCGACCTGCGCTATCTCTCCGGTTTCACCGGATCGAGCGCCGCGCTGGCCATCACCCGCCGGTCGGCCCGCCTGTTCACCGATGGCCGCTACATTGCACAAGCCGCCGAAGAGGTGCAGGACGCGCAGGTGGAGATCGTCGCCAGCTCTCCCTCGATTGCCGCAGTGCAATGGCTGGCAGCCCAACCCACCGTTGAGTTTGCCGGCTTCGATCCTGCCCAGACGACGGTAGCCAATCTGGCCCGCTTCAAGGCTGCTTTGCCCTCCCACCTGCGCCGCGCGTTTCTCACTCCATTGGCCGCTCCCATGGTCGAGCCGCTGCGCCTGGTCAAGGACGAGGACGAGCTGCTGCTGACGATTGAGGCCGCACTGGTCGGTTGCAAGCTCTTCGACCACATCCTGGGCTTCATCCAGCCGGGCATCCCGGAGATCGAGGTGGCCGCCGAGCTGGAGCACCAGGCCCGCCGGCTGGGCGCCGAGGGAATGTCGTTCGAGACCATCGTCGCTTCCGGCGCGCGTTCGGCTCTGCCGCATGGGCGCGCCACCCTGGCCAAGCTGCCCCGGCGGGGCTTTGTGACCCTCGACTTCGGTGTTATTCTCAAGGGTTATTGCTCGGATATGACCCGTACGGTGTACCTGGGTTCCCCTAAAACCAAGGAGCGGGATACCTATGCCGCCGTCCTTGAGGCCCAGGAAACCGCATTGGCCGCGGTGGCTCCTGGTGTAAGCTGCGGAGATGTGGATGAGGCCGCCCGAAGCGTTTTGCGCAAGGCAGGTCTGGCCGAGGCATTCACCCATTCCACTGGCCATGGAGTCGGCCTGGAAATTCACGAGTCCCCGCGCCTCGGCGCCGGAGTAACGGCAAAGCTGCTTTCCGGCATGGTGGTGACCATCGAGCCGGGCGTCTATCTGGCAGGTCAGTTTGGCATTCGTATCGAGGATATGGTGGCTGTAACCCGAACCGGTGGGCAAGTGCTGACCCCAGCGCCCAAGGCCCTCATCGAGCTTTAAGGCATGAACGTCGATCGAACCCATTCCGCTACCCCGCGGGAGAGTTAAGGAACGAATGAAACCACAGGACATCGAAGATCTGAAACAACTGATTGAGTTCCTGAAGGAATATCAGGTTGCCGAGTTCGATCTGGACCGCGGCGACCTGAAAATTCGACTCAAGTTCAATCAGCCGCAGGCTGCGTCCTCCGGACTGTCGGACATTGCGCACATGCTCTCCAGCGCGCAGGCAACCGCGCCTCGCGCAGCCGCACCCAGCGCACCTCAGGTTGCCGCTCCTGCCCCCGCCGCAGAACCGGAAACGGATCTGCACTTGGTCAAATCGCCCATCGTCGGCACGTACTACGGCTCGCCTTCACCCGGCGCGGCGCCGTTCGTTGTCTCCGGCGATCACGTCGAGAAAGGCCAGGTGATCTGCATCGTCGAAGCCATGAAGCTGATGAATGAGATCGAATCGGACGCATCCGGTGAGGTCGTCAAGTGCTTTGTTTCCAACGGCCAGCCCATCGAATTTGGGCAGCCCCTCTTCTCCATCCGGCTGGGGTAGAAAAATCAGCGGAGTTCGCGGAGTTAGCCGTGTTTTGCGCGTGATCGCGGAGTTGATACCACGGCCGATCTGGATTCGCCAACTCCGCTAACATCGCTAGCCCTGTTGAAGCTGCTCGTAAAGGGTCCTGAATGCTTCGTAAAGTACTGGTTGCCAATCGCGGCGAAATCGCGCTCCGCGTCCTCAACGCCTGCCGGGAACTCGGCATTCGCACGGTCGCGGTCTACAGCGAGGCGGACCGCAACTCGCTGCATGTCCGCTTTGCCGACGAGGCCATCTGCATCGGGCCGCCGCGCCTGGCGGAGAGCTATCTCAACGTGCCGGCGGTCATCTCCGCCGCCGAGATCGCCAATGTGGACGCCATCCACCCCGGCTACGGCCTGCTGAGCGAGAACGCCAACTTTGCCGAGGTCTGTCGCGCTTCGAACATCAAGTTCATCGGACCTCCGCCCGAGGTTACCCGCCTCATGGGCGAAAAGGAAAAAGCACGTCAGGCCATGAAACGGGCCAACGTGCCCATCCTGCCTGGCTCCGACGGCATCATCGCTACAGCCGAGGAGGCGCTGGGCTGGGCCAGCCAGGTCGGTTACCCGGTCATCCTCAAGGCCAAGGCTGGGGGCGGGGGCCGTGGCATGAGGATCGTCCGCACCCCGGAGGAGTTGCCCAAGCTCTTTCATGATGCCTTCACCGAGGCGGCCAACGCCTTCGGCAACGGCGAACTCTACATGGAGAAGTTCGTCGAGAACCCGCGCCACATCGAGTTCCAGGTGCTGGCCGACGAGCACGGCAACGTGAGAACCCTCTTCGAGCGCGAGTGCTCGATTCAGCGGCGGCACCAAAAGCTGATCGAGGAAGCGCCCAGTTTGCAAGTCACGCCCGAGCTGCGCGAAGAACTGGGACGCACCGTCTGCCGCTGCCTGACCGACATCGGCTACCAGAACGCCGGAACGGTCGAGTTCCTCATGGACGAGGACCGCAAACTCTACTTCATCGAGATGAACACCCGCGTCCAGGTGGAGCACCCCATCACCGAAGCCATCACCGGCGTGGACATCGTGAAGGCGCAGTTGCGCATCGCCGCCGGGGAGCGGCTAGACGCTATTCTGCCCGAAAAGCTGGAGATTCGCGGTCACTCGATCGAGTGCCGCATCAACGCCGAGCATCCGGTCAAGTTCACGCCTTCGGCGGGTCAGATTACGGTCTTCAACGTGCCCGGCGGCAACGGCGTTCGCGTGGATACGGCGCAATATGCCGAAGGCGTGGTCCCGCCTTACTACGACTCGCTGATCGCCAAGCTCATCGTCCACGGTAGCGACCGGGCGGAAGCGATTGCAAAAATGGAGCGCGCCCTCAGCCAGTTCGTGGTTCAGGGGATCTACACGTCCATCCCGATGCATCAGGCGATCTTCGCCGATCCCGCCTTCCGCGCCGGGGAATTCAACACCAGCTTCATGGAGACGTTCTTGGCGCCCAAGACCGCCAAATAGGCCGTCAAACTCCAGGTTTTCCGACGGCGCTTCGGATGAGTCCGGTGGACAGTTATTTGGGGGAGAAACCCGAACCGTGCAGGGGTTTGCGGCTGGTCTGCTACAAGATCTCCGTGCCCCATCCCCGCGAGTTTTTTCTGTCGCGAGGGAGGGTGGGAAACCGATATCCTCAACCAGCCTTGTCGATCCGGCGTGATTCGAAAAATGGCCTATAGATTCTGTAGCGAGGATATTTATCGCTTTTTCTTCGCTTTTTGCGGCGAGATCGGATATGCTGTCTTCGCAACAGAGGAGGTTGCAGGATGGACATTCAACACGAGCTGATCGCCGAATACGACCGCGAGACCGCCAAGACACGCAAGATTCTTGACGCCATCCCCACGGACGCCGATTTCACCTTCAAGCCCAATCCCAAGTCGATGGCCCTGGGCCGGTTGGCCGGGCACATTGCGGAAACAGCCGGAGACTGGGCCAGTTCCACGCTGACTACCGACAAGATGGAGTTCCCGCCGGACCACAAATGGGACGCTTACATCCCGGCGTCAAAGGAAGCATTGCTGGAACGCTTTGACCGCGACACCGCCAAGGCCAAGGCGGAGTTGGGCGCGTTTGCGCCGGAGAAATGGTCCGACAACTGGAAGTTCGTGGCTGGCGGGCAGGCCTGGATCGACGAGACCAAGTACGAGGTCTGGCGCAATTGGGTCGTCAATCACCTGATCCACCACCGCGCCCAGCTTGGCGTCTATCTTCGCGTTCTCGGCAAACCGATCCCCGGCACCTACGGGCCGTCGGCGGACGAAATGTGAGAAAGGCAGGGACTAAGGGACTATGGGACTAGAAGCCAGCCAGGACAACCCCAAGGTTGTCCCTTAGTCCCTCAGTCCTTCAGTCCCTGGTCCCTGGTCCCTTAGTCCGCGATGCGCTACCCTATCTCCATGTCCTTTTCCTTTCCCAAGATCTACCCCATTCTGGATTCCACTATCATCCCGGCAACGGGCCGCGAAGAGTTTCTGCGGAGGCTCGGCGGTTCGCTGGCCGAGGCCGGTGTGACGCTGCTCGAGTACCGCAACAAGACCGGCGGCGATGCCGAGTTGTTGGCCGATGCGGCGATTCTGCGCGCCACCATGCCCGCCGGACAGGTGAAGCTGATTCTCGATGACAGGGCCGATCTGGTTGAACAGATTGGCTTTGACGGCGTACATGTGGACGCCGGCGATGCCAGCCCGGCCGAGGCTAGGCGGCGGCTGGGACCTGGCCGCATTATTGGGACGTTCGGGGGCGGCGGGACGGGGATGGTCCCTGGGATTCTTGAGGCTCCGGCTGACTATTTCTCGATTGGCGTAGTCTTTCCGACCCGGACCAAGCAGGTTTCGTCGCCGCCGATGGGCATCGAAGGTGTGCGGCGGCTGCGCGCCGAGGCTGGCCCCGGCCCGGTGCTGGTGGCGATTGGCGGCATCACGCTGGCCACGGCGCCTGCGATTCTTGCAGCCGGAGCATCGGTAGTGGCGATTGCCGGGGCGCTTTTCCGCCAGCCTGACCCGGCGTCCGAGTTCCGCAAGTGGGTTGCACAGCTTGGGTGAGGTCACGTTGGCATGCGTGCCTTCCCACCCTTGCGCCAAAAGTGCGCAAGGATGGGGCACAGAGCGTTTGGGTTTGTTGAGTTCTCGATGTGTTGGGTCCGGTTGCCAAACGCTGAAGACGCAGCCGGATTCGCGAGATTGAAGAAAAGCAAAGACATCTTGAGAGAAATCGGGTAGAAATCTTGAAAGTGACGACCCAGAATCCCAATTCCCGCCCTGAAACCGCCATCAGGGCCAACAACGTGGCCGACGCCCCCAAATTGGTGCAAAGCCTCGGGTTGTTCAGCTCCACCGCCATCGTGATCGGCTCCATGATCGGCTCCGGCATCTTCATTGTGGATGCGGACATTGCCCGCGGCGTCGGCTCGCCGGCGCTCTTCCTGGGCGCTTGGGTAGTGACAGCCATCCTGACCACGATCGGTGCGCTCAGCTACGGCGAACTGGCGGCCATGATGCCCAAGGCCGGCGGGCAGTACGTCTACCTGCGCGAGTCGCTGGGGCCGTTGTGGGGATTCCTTTACGGGTGGACGCTGTTTCTGGTCATCCAGACCGGAACCATCGCGGCTGTGTGCGTGGCCTTCGGCAAGTTCCTCGGCGTCTTCTTCCCGGCCATCTCGACCACTCACTGGCTGTGGCACATTGCCCATGTTCCCGCGCTGCAAGTTGGACCGATGGTGCTGGGCAACATGGAGATCGGCCTCAGCACCGCCAATCTGACCGGGATCGTCATCGTCTTCTTTCTGGCCATTGTGAATATCTTTGGCGTAAAACTGGGCGCGTTGATCCAGAATGTCTTCACCTCGGCCAAGGCGATCTCGCTGGCGGCGCTGATTCTGCTGGCCTTTACCGTGGGGCGCAACGCCGCCGCCTGGCAGGCCAACTTCGGCTCCGGCTGGGGCGAGTTCTGGAAGAATGCCGGATGGAGCACGCTGCACCCGGTCCAGGTAGGCATCGGCGGGCCAACCGTGCTGGTGAATCTGCTGGTGATTCTGGCGGTGGTGCAGGTGGGGTCGCTGTTCTCCGCCGACGCCTGGAACAACATCACCTTTACCGCCGGGGAAGTGAAGAACCCCAAGCGGAATATTCCGCTGTCGCTGATTCTGGGCACGGGGTTTGTGTTGACCGTGTATTTCCTGGTCTCGCTGGGCTACCTGCTGGTGTTGCCCATGCACGGCGACGCGAACGGCGCTTCGGTGATGGCGCGCGGCATCCAACACGCCACCGAGGATCGCGTGGCAACGGCGGTGCTGGAGCAAATCTTCCACTCCGGCGGCGCTTATCTGATGGCTGCGGCGATCCTGATCTCCACCTTCGGGTGTGCCAACGGCATGTCGCTGGCCGGGGCGCGCGTCTACTACGCCATGAGCCAGGACGGGCTGTTCTTCAAGTCGGTCGGCAAGCTGCACCCGCGCTACAAGACGCCCGCCGCCGGCCTGATCGTCCAGGCCTGCTGGGCGACGTTGCTGTGCGTCTCCGGCTCCTACGGCCAACTGCTGGACTACATCATGTTCGCGGTGCTGGTGTTCTACATTCTCACTATCGTGGGGTTGTTCGTGCTGCGCTTCAAGCGGCCGGACGCGCCCCGGCCCTACAAGGCGCTGGGCTACCCGGTGCTGCCCGCGCTCTATATCGCATTGGCAGGTTGGATCTGTATCGTATTATTGCGGTACAAGCCCCAGTACACTTGGCCGGGTTTGGTGCTGGTTCTGCTCGGCATTCCTGTCTACCTCTTCTGGTCGCGCCGGTCTGCAAGCCAAGCTCCAGTCGAACACGTGTAACCCCATACGACTCTCCAGGGAGGAAGTCCCTCATTCATGTCTAGGCTGCTTCGTATCAAACCCATGTCGATGCTCTCGCAGGAGGCTGCTGAACAGGGCGAACACACGCTCAAGCGTTCTCTCGGCGCGCTGAATCTGATCACGCTGGGAATTGGCGCCATCATCGGCGCGGGCATCTTTGTGCTTACCGGTCAAGCCGCCGCTAAACACGCCGGGCCTGCCGTGGCGCTGAGCTTCGTCATCGCCGGCATCGTTTGCGCTTTCGCCGGACTCTGCTACGCCGAGTTCGCCTCAATCATTCCCATCGCCGGGTCGGCCTACACTTACGGATATGCCACGCTGGGCGAGTTTGTGGCCTGGATCATCGGCTGGGACCTGGTGCTGGAGTATGCCTTTGGCGCGGCAACCGTAGCGTCGGGCTGGTCAGGCTACTTCAACAGCCTACTTCAGCAGTTGGGCATCTTCATTCCCCCGCAACTGACGGCTGTCCCCGGTACCGAACTGGTGAAGTATGCGGGCCGCTGGCTGCCGCTGGCCTCGTTGCCTCCCGAAGTGAGCGCCGTTGGTCTGCCGCACGTGACCGCTCTCTTCAATCTGGTGGCCTTGCTGGCTATCCTGGCGATCACCGCCGTTCTGGTCATTGGCATCAAGGAGTCGGCCAATCTGAACTCGGCCATTGTGGTGGTCAAGCTGAGCATTGTGGTGGTCTTCCTGGTTCTTGGAATTGCTTTCCTGGTCACCCATCCGTCCATCGCCTGGGCGCACTGGCACCCCTTCATTCCGCCTTCGGACGGGCACGGCAACTTCGGATTCAACGGTCTGGCTGCCGGCGCCGCCAGCGTCTTCTTTGCCTACATCGGCTTCGACGCTGTTTCCACCGCCGCTCAGGAAGCGAAGAACCCGCAGCGGGATATGCCCATCGGCATCCTCGGCTCGCTGGTGATTTGCACCATCCTTTACATTCTGGTCTCGACCGTGCTGACCGGCCTGGTGGATTACCGGGCGCTGAATGTTCCCGATCCCGTCGCGCTGGGCATCGATGCCACCGGCGTAAGCTGGGGACGGCTCCTGGTCAAGGTCGGCGCGGTGTTTGGCTTGGGAACCGTGATGCTGGTCATGCTGCTGGGCCAGTCGCGCGTCTTCTTCTCCATGTCCAAGGACGGCCTGTTGCCCAAGTGGGCGTCGGCCATCCATCCAAAATTCCGCACGCCGTGGATCTCCACCATTGTGGTGGGAGTGGTGGTGGCAATCATGCCCGCGCTGTTGCCCATCAACCGGCTGGCCGAACTGGTGAACATC
>Ga0181529_10007544_pt1 | contig 10810 bp, 8 predicted proteins | sample PEATcosm2014_Bin_36_FD_119763 | JGI IMG/M metagenome (GOLD analysis project Ga0181529, IMG submission 119763) | Peatland microbial communities from MTU Mesocosm Facility, Houghton, MI, USA - PEATcosm2014_Bin10_30_metaG | ecosystem: Environmental > Terrestrial > Soil > Wetlands > Peat | place... | reverse complement strand
GAGGCCTTTGCTTGGGCGGGTGTGTACCGTGCATAATCCCCACCATGACCCGATCTGCCAAAGACGAACAACCGCAGCGTCGCAACTGGGTATCGGCCTTGGCGCCGGGCGCCGCCGTGGCGGCCCAGGCCGCCTTCACCCGCGCGGGGTTCTCCGACCCGACCCTGGTGCTGCGCTGGGATGAGATCGCCGGCCCCGAAACCGCCCGGCTGGCTCGCCCTATTCGGCTGTCGGAAGGCCCAAACGGCGGCGTTCTAACCCTCAAGGCCGAGCCCGGTGCGGCCCTGTTCCTGCAGCATGAGACCAGGCCGCTGTGCGAGCGCATCAACGGCTATTTGGGCCGGCAGGCGGTCTCCCGCCTGCGATTCGTGCAAGGGCCGCTGGCCGCCCGTCCCGCCCCGCCGGCCCGCAGACCGCCGCCAGGCAGCATTTCTCCGTCCGATCCGGTACAAAAATACCAAGGGCCGGAGGGGCTGCGCGCGGCACTACTGGACCTTGCCCGCGCCCGTCGGAGTCTGACTAATATGGGCGGCTGATAGCCTGTCCGATTCATTTTTTAGATGTGGAGAGAACAATGGCCCTTAGGGACCTGCTCAACGACGCCCTGAACTCGACGCCCGCCGACAACGCGCGCCGCCTTGCGACACTGCAAGAGGTTCTGGCCGCGGTCGATGCGCACGAAGGCGCCACGGACGCCGATGTTCATGCGGCCATCACCAAAATCATCGCGGAACGCGAGCAAAAGGCGGCAAGCTTCGCCGCGGCGGGCCAAACCGAGCTGGCAAAGGCCGAACGCTTCGAGATCGACGCCCTGCGCGCTTTCCTGCGCTCCCCCGGCGTCTCCCAACCTGCGGCCCCGGCCAAGAAAGCCAAGCCTGCCGTGACGGGCGAAAAGCCAAAGACCGCAGAAGCCACGCCAATCTTTTCGCGCACCCAGATGATCATCGGTGCGGCCGCGGTCGTTGTCCTCGCCGTCGCGGCGGTTCTTTATTTCTTCGTTTTCAACCCTGGCTCGAGCGACGACATGACGCTCGCCAACGGACAGAACACGGCAATTCAGGTATACAACAACGACCGCACGCTCGGCTCGCCCAAAGCTCCGATCACGATGCTGGAATACGCGGCGCCCGCCTGTCCGCATTGCGCCCATTTCGACGAGACGGTCTTTCCGCTGCTGAAGAAGAACTACATCGATACCGGCAAGGTCTTCTATATCTTCCGCGTCTTCCCGATCATGCCGGCCGACGGCGCGGCCGAGGCGATCGCGCGCTGTTTGCCTGCGGATAAGTATTTCTGGTTCATTGACCTTCTGTTCCGGAATCAGAAAACATGGGATCCCGAAAACCAGGTAACCGACGTGCGCGGCGGCCTCATCCAGGTGGCCCGCATCGCCGGAATGACAGCCGAGAAAGTCGATCAGTGTATCGCGAATAAGGACGAGCAGGACCGCATCAATCAAGTCGCCCAGGATGGCGAGACAAAATACAGCATCCAAGGCGTGCCCATGTTCATACTCAACGGAACCGTGTGGGAGTCCGGGGGCGTGGAATGGCCGCAAATGCAGGCAAAACTCGATTCCCTGCTGTCCAAACATTAGCCGGGCAGCGCAGCAGCGTAGGACGGCGCGTATCCGTTGAGGTTCAATAGACTAAGGCTTTCCGGTTTTAAGTCGTTCGTGGAACCGACCGAGCTCATTATCGAGCCCGGGCTGACGGCGATTGTCGGCCCGAACGGCTGCGGCAAATCCAACCTGTTCGACGCGCTGCGCTGGGTGATGGGCGAAGCGCGGCCGACCTCGGTGCGCGGCAGCGAGATGGACGACGTCATCTTCGCGGGCTCGGCGGCGCGTCCCGCGCGCAACATGGCCGAGGTTGCTCTTACCATCGACAATTCCGACCGCACCGCCAATCCGCCTTACGACGATTTCGAAACCATCGAGATTTCGCGGCGCATCGAGCGCGAGGCCGGATCGGTCTATCGCATCAACGGGCGCGACGTGCGCCAGCGCGATGTGCAGATTTTCTTCGCCGACGCATCTTCGGGCGCCGCGTCCACCGCCTTCGTCCGTCAGGGACAGATCAGCCAGCTGATCAGCCAGAAGCCGCTTGCACGCCGCGCCATTCTGGAAGAAGCGGCGGGCATCACCGGCCTGCATCAGCGCCGCCACGAGGCCGAACTGCGCCTGCGTGCGGCTGAAGCCAACATGTCCCGGCTCGACGACGTCATCCGCGAAGTGGAAGGACAGTTACAGAGCCTGAAGCGCCAGGCCCGCCAGGCTTCGCGCTATCGCAACCTCTCCGGCCATATCAGGCGCGCCGAAGCGCTGGCGCATTATCTGCGCTGGACGGCCGCCCAAGTGCGCGCCAAGGCCGCCGCCGACGCGCTTGCCGCCGCGGCCGCGGTGGTCGCGAGTTGCACGGAACAAGCGGCGCAGGCCTCCACCGTGCAGGCCGACGCCGCTGCCGCGCTGCCGCCTTTGCGCCTGTCCGAGGCGGAGAAAGCCGCCGCCCTGCATCGCTTGGTGCTGGAGCGCGAAGCCTTGGAGGCCGAAGAAGCCCGCGCCCGCGAGCTGGCCCAGTCGCTGCGCCAGCGCATCGCCCAGACCGCGCAGGACATCGAACGCGAGCGCACGCTGCACGGCGACGCCGAAACCGCGTCGGCCGCCCTCGCCGCCGAAGCGAACGAACTCGAGGCCGCCCAGGAACGCGCCGACCAGGACATCGCCGAAGCGCAAACTCGCGCCGCCGAACTGAACGAGGTGTTGGCGGATGCCGAGCGCCTGCTCGAACGGCTGACCTCCGAATTGGCCGAACGCAACGCCCGCCGATCGAGCCTGGAACGCTCGCGCGCCGTCGCCGCCGAATTGGCGGAAACCAGCAGCCAGCAGCTTGGGGAGGCCGAATCTCGCCTCGCCGCCGCGATCGAAGGCGTGGCGGATGCGCCTGACGTGCGCGCCGCAGAAACTGCCGCCGACAACGCGCGCGCCTTGGCGCAGACCGCCGCCGTGGCTGTGGCAGAAGCGCGCGCCACGCTGACCGAAACCGAACTTGCGGAGCAGCAGAAGCGTGCGCCTCTCGAAGAGGCCGAGCGCGAGGCGCAACGCCTGTCCGCCGAAGCCAAGGCGTTGAGCGATTTGTTGCGCCCCGAAGGGCAAAGCCTGTGGCCTCCGCTGGTCGACTCCGTCACGGTGCTGCCTGGTTGCGAGGCTGCACTCGCAGCCGCATTGGGTGACGATTTGCAGGCTCCGCTCGACGAAGCCGCGCCGCATCATTGGCGCGATCTTGGCGCATTCGACGAGACCGTGCCGCTGCCCGACGGCGCCAAGCCGCTGGCGGAATTCGTTACGGGCCCGCACGCGTTATCGCGCCGGCTGGCGATGACCGGCATCGTTTTCCCCGATCAAGGTTCGGCGCTGCAGAAGGATTTGAAAGCCGGCCAGCGTTTGGTGTCGCCGCGCGGCGATCTGTGGCGCTGGGACGGTTATCGCGCTTCCGCCGACGCACCGTCTGCAGCGGCGGTGCGCCTATCGCAGAGGAACCGGCTGGCGGCGCTGGAAGAACAAATCGCTGGAGCCAAGGATACCCGCGCCGCGGCGTTTGCCGATTATTCGGCGGCCAAGGCACAGGCCGAGGCTGCGCGCGAAGCCGTCCGCGCTGCGGAGCAAGACGAACGCCGCCACGAGCACGCCATCATCGCGGCTCAGGAAGCTTCCACCATTGCCGTGCGCGCGGCGGCCGAGCGCACCTCGCGGCTGGCCTCTCTCGAAGCCGAAATCCGCCGCCTGACGCAGTCGCGCGACACCGCGCGCGAGGCCGAACAGCAGGCCGCCCTGGCGCTCGGCGAACTCGGCGACGGCGCCGCGCTCGCTCAGAGCGTCGCCAATGCGCGCGAACGGGCAAGCGAAGACCGCGCCGCCGACTCGAATGCCCGCGCGGCACTAGACGGGCTGAAGCGAGACGGCGAAGCACGCAGCCGACGCTTGTCGGTGATCGGCGACGAACGCGCACGCTGGGAAGGCCGCCGCAGCGCCGCCGCCGAGCATATCGCCGAACTGGACCGCCGTTCCGTCGAGCTTGACCAGGAACTGGTCGCCGCCGAATCACTGCCGCAAGCCATCGCGGAGAAGCGCGGCGGCTTGCTCGACGCCATCGGCATCGCCGAAACCGAGCGCGCGCAGGCCGGCGATGCGCGCGCCGAAGCGGAAACCCGTTTGGCCGAAGCCGACAAGGTCGCCAAGGCCGCGGACCACGCGCTGTCGGTGGCGCGCGAGGAGCGCGCCCGCGAAGAGGCTTTGCTGGAAGGCGCCGAGGCGCGCATCGCCGAACTCAGCGGCCGCATCCGCGACGAACTGGAAATCGCGCCGGACGATTTGGCCGAACGCGCCGAAATAAAGGACGGCGAGGAACTTCCTCCGCTCGAACAGGCCGAGAAGCGCGTCGAAAAACTCAAGCAGGAGCGCGAGCAGCTGGGCGGCGTCAATCTGCGCGCCGAGGAAGAAGCGGGCGAGCACGAACAGCGCCTCGCCACGCTGACCGCCGACCGCGACGATCTGATCGGCGCGATCGAACGGCTGCGCCGCGGCATTCAGAGCCTGAACCGCGAAGGCCGCGAACGGCTGCTGGCCTCTTTCGTGAAGGTGAACGAGAACTTCCAGACCCTGTTCACCAAGCTGTTCGGAGGCGGCGAAGCCAAGCTTACTTTCACCGAATCCGAGGATCCGCTGGAAGCCGGTCTGGAGATCTTCGCTCGCCCGCCCGGCAAACGGCTGCAGGCACTTTCGCTGTTGTCGGGCGGCGAACAGGCGCTGACGGCGATGGCGCTGATCTTTGCGGTGTTCCTGGTGAACCCGGCGCCGGTGTGCGTGCTGGACGAAGTCGACGCCCCGCTGGACGACGCCAATGTCGAGCGTTTCTGCAATCTGCTCGACGAAATGACCCGCATCACCCAGACGCGATTCCTGGTCATCACGCATCATGCCTTGACCATGTCGCGCATGCATCGGCTGTTCGGCGTCACGATGGCCGAGCGCGGCATCAGCCAGCTGGTCTCGGTCACCCTGGCCGAAGCGGAACGCGTCGCGGCGGAGTAAAGGCGGCCTTTTCGCCGCGCCAATGATTCGCCAAGAGATTCCAAGGCGTTGCGTCAATTCGCGCATGCTTGACGCCTTTTTGCCCTGCCCCTATGGTCCCGCCCGCTTTCGAACCGCGCCGCGAAATGTTCAACGGCAAAGCGGGGAGCCGGTTGCATATGCCTCCTCCCAAACCCGACGATCTGCAGCGCCTGGGTGAGCGCATAGACGAGGCCGAGCGGCAACGCTCGCAGCGGACGAAACCTGCCCCGGCAATGTCGTCGTCGGGCATTGCTTTCCGTTTTGCGACGGAAATGGTTTCGGCGCTCCTGGTGGGCGGCGGCTTGGGATGGGGCATCGATTGGGCCTTCGACCATTGGTCGCATTTACAGACGCGCCCGTGGGGGATGGTTGTGATGGTCGTGCTGGGCGCGGCGGCTGGAATCCGCAACGTGATGGCGGCCGCGAAAGAGATAAACGCCGAGATGGCGAAAAAAGACGTGGAGAAATAGCACCGTGGCCATGAACCCCATGGAGCAGTTCGAGGTGAAGCCGATCCTGCAGCAACCTTTGCTGCATATCGGCGGCCACGACATCTACTTCACCAACCAAGCCTTGTTCATGTGCGTCGTGGTGGCGGCGGTGACGCTGTTCCTGACGCTCGCCATGTCGCGCGGACGCCTGGTGCCGTCGCGCACGCAATCCATGGCCGAGCTGTCCTACGAATTCGTCGCGGGCATGATCCGTTCGACCACGGGCGAGGATGGGTTGGTGTTCTTCCCCTTCGTCTTCGCCATTTTCATGTTCGTGCTGTTCAGCAATTTCCTGGGCCTGATCCCCGGCGCCTTCACGGTGACCAGCCAGATCGCGGTGACCTTCGCGCTGGCTGCTGTGGTCATGCTGACGGTGATCGTCACCGGCTTCGTCGTCCACGGGCTCGGCTTCTTCAAGCTGTTCGTGCCGAAGGCGCCGTTCCTGCTGTTGATTCTGCTGGTGCCGATCGAGATCATCTCGTTCCTGACGCGGCTGGTCAGCCTTTCCGTTCGTCTTTTCGCCAACATGCTGGCGGGCCACACGATGCTGCAGGTGTTCGCCAGCTTCGTGATCGCGCTGGGCGCCACGGGCGGAATTCTTTCGCTGCTATCCATCACGCCGATGTTCATGATTATCTTCATCGGCGCGCTGGAAATGCTGGTGGCATTCCTGCAGGCCTATGTGTTCGCGATCCTCACCTGCATCTACCTGAACGAAGCCCTGCATCTTCACGAACATCACTGAACCACCGAGGGAGTTTTTCGAAATGGATCTTCACGCAGCAAAAATGATCGGCGCGGGACTTGCCTGTATCGCGCTTGCCGGCGCCGGCAACGGCATCGGCATCGTGTTCGGCAGCTATCTGCAAGGCGCGTTGCGCAATCCGGGCGCGGCCTCAAGCCAGACCACCAACCTGCTGCTCGGCTTCGCGCTTTGCGAAGCGACCGGTCTCTACGGTCTGGTGATCGCCCTTATCATCCTGTTCACCTGACGATGGCCGCGCCAGCCACCGCCACGGGAACCGTCGCGCCGCAAGGCAACGCGTTTCCACCGTTCGCGACGGACACGTTCCCGAGCCAGCTTTTCTGGCTCGCGATCACGTTCGTCTTCTTGCTCGTGGTGATGTGGCGCATCGTCGGACCGCGCATGAGCGCGGTGTTCGGCGAACGCAAGGGGCGGATCGACGGCGATCTCGCGACCGCCGGCAAGCACCGCAAGGACGCCGAGGCGGCGCAAGCCGCCTACCAGTCCGCCCTGGCCGAGGCCCGCGCCCGCGCCCAGAAAGCAGCCGACGAAAATCGCAAACAGGTTGCCGCCGAGGTGGAAAAGGCCAAGGCCGCTGCGGAAGCCGAGGCTAAAGAGGCGGCGACCCAAGCCGAATCCAGGATCGCCGACATGCGCCAAGAGGCTGCAAAACATGTCACAATCGCGGCGCAGGATGCGGCAGCGGCTATTGTCGCGCGGCTGATTGGGGATACGGTATCTCCTCAGGAGGCCGAGGCGGCCGTCAGGGAATCGGGCGCCTGACGATGGGGAGGAACTGCCATGTCGACTTTTCGCCTCGCGACGGCGTCGCTCGCGATCGGCTTGGCGGTCTTTCTTCTTGTCATCCATCGCGCTGAGGTTCCGGGTATTTCGATGACCCTTTTCCAAAATCCTGAATTCTGGGTGGCCGTCGGCTTCGCCATCGTGCTGGCGATCTTCCTGCGCCTGCGGGTGCCGGCGATACTGGCCAAGCTGCTGGACGCGCGCGCCGGCGTCATCGCCAAGGAACTCGACGAAGCCAGGCGATTGCGCGACGAAGCCGCCGCCGTGCTCGCCTCCTATGTGCAGAAAGCCGCGCAGGCCGAAAGCGAAGCCGCCGCGATCATCGCAGACGCCAAGACCGAAGCGGAACGCTTTGCCAAGGAAATGCGCACCCAGCTGCGCGCCCAGATCGACCGGCGCGCTCAGATGGCCAAGGAAAAGATCGAGCAGGCCGAAACCGCGGCGCTGTCCGAAATCCGCGGACTAGCGGCGGACGCCGCTACCACCGCGGCCGAAAAGCTGATCGCCGCGCGCATGGACGAAAAACGCGCTGCCACGCTGGTCGAAGCGAGCATCAAAGAGCTGCCGGACAAGCTGAACTAGCTGCCGTTCGCATCCACCGGTGTCATGGCCCGCCTAGTGCGGGCCACCCAGGTGACGCCTGCGCGGTTTCGACCATAACCCTATTTCGTCGTGGCCGGGCTTGACCCGGCCATCCAGCAAAACAAAGAAATCTTCCGGCGCGCCGACGCCCGCCGACTGGATGGCCGCCTGCTTGCACTCCGGCCGCGCTTTGCGCGGACCGGGGTGGCGGCCATGACGAATTAGGATTTGGGGTCATTCCCCACGCTTAACGCGGTTCCATTCGAATTTAGGGGCTGACGTAGATAAGGGGATTATCTACGTCAGCCCCTTGATTTTTACCCCTTCTCCGGCAGCACAACCCGGATATGCAGTTCGCGCAGTTGCTTCAGCGAGGCCTCGCTCGGTGCGTTCATCATCAGGTCTTCGGCCTGTTGGTTCATCGGGAACATGGTGACTTCGCGCAGGTTTTCCACACCCGCGATCAGCATGACGATGCGGTCGATGCCAGGCGCGGTGCCGCCATGCGGCGGAGCGCCGTAACGGAACGCATTCAGCATGCCGACGAATTTCTGTTCGGTCTCCTCGCGCGCATAGCCCGCGATCTCGAACGCTTTCAGCATCACGTCGGGATCGTGGTTGCGGATGGCGCCGGACGACAATTCGATGCCGTTGCAGACGATGTCGTATTGATAGGCCTTGATGCCCTCAATCGTGGCGCGGTCGGCGGGATCGAGCGCCAGGAACTTCTCGCGACCAAATTGCGGCATGGAGAACGGATTGTGCGAGAAATCGATCTTCTTCTCGTCCTCGTTCCATTCGTACATCGGGAAATCGACGATCCAGCAGAATTCGAATTTCGTCTCGTCGATCAGGCCGAGTTCGCGGCCGAGCCTTATGCGCGCCTGCCCCGCCAGCGCAGCCGCGCGGTCTTTCTTGGCATCGGCCGAGAAGAACAGCGCATCGCCCGGTTTCACGCCCGTGAGACGCACAAGCTCATCAAGCGCCTCGTTCGAAAGAAATTTCGCAATGGGGCCTTTGCTCGACTGCGAGATCGAATTCACCTTCTGGCCGGATCGTGAGCCAGAGGTCGACTCCGCCTTCAGGCCTGATCGTGAGCCGGAGCTTGAAGGTGCTTGCCTACCCGCTTCTTCTTCGAACACGATGTATCCAAGCCCCGGCGCGTTCATCTCCGCACGCGCCCAATCGTTCATCTTGTCGAAGAAGGAGCGCGGCTGGCTGGCCGCCCCCGGCGCGGGGATCGCCCGCACGGTCTTTTCCTTGAACGCCTTGAAGGCCACGTCCTCGCGCGCGAAGACACTGGAAACATCGGCGATGACGATGGGGTTGCGCAGGTCCGGTTTGTCGACGCCGTATTTCAGCATCGACTCGTCATAAGCGATGCGCGGGAACGGCGCGGGCGACACGCTGCGGCCCTCTGCGAACTCCTCGAATACGCCGTGCAGAACCGGCTCAACCGCAGCAAAAACATCGTCTTGCGTGACGAAGCTCATTTCCAGGTCGAGCTGATAGAACTCGCCCGGCGAGCGGTCGGCGCGCGCGTCCTCGTCGCGGAAACAGGGCGCGATCTGGAAATAGCGGTCGAAGCCCGCCACCATGATGAGCTGCTTGAACTGCTGCGGCGCCTGGGGCAGCGCATAGAATTTGCCGGGATGCAGCCGCGACGGCACCAGGAAGTCGCGCGCGCCTTCGGGCGACGACGCCGTCAAGATCGGGGTCTGGAATTCGGTGAAGCCCTGCTCGATCATCCGGCGGCGGATCGACGAGATCACCTTCGAGCGCAGCGCCACGTTCTTGTGCAGCCGCTCGCGGCGCAGATCGAGAAAGCGATATTTCAGCCGCGTGTCCTCGGGATATTCCAGGTCGCCGAACACCGGCAGCGGCAGCTCCTGCGCCACCGACTGCACCGCCGCCTCTTCGATGCGGATTTCCACCTCGCCGGTCGGCAAGTCCTTGTTGACCGTGTCCTCGGAGCGGGCAACCACCGTGCCCGTCAGGGTCAGAACCCATTCGGAGCGCGCCTTGTCGACCTCGGCGAAGGCCGGGGCGTCCGGCTCGATCACGCATTGGGTGATGCCGTAATGGTCGCGCAGGTCGATGAACAAAAGCCCGCCATGGTCGCGCCGCCGGTTGACCCAGCCGGACAGCCGGGCGCGGCTGCCGACGTCCTTCTTGCGCAATTGGCCGCAGGTGTGAGTGCGATAGGCGTGCATGGCGGATTCCTTGAAAAAGGCCGGTATGTGGCGGCTTCGAGGGGGCTGGGTCAAGGGCCGAGTCGGCATCCCAATTATGCTTTATCTGTCGCAAAGAATGGCTAGGCTTCCGCACGATTTTCCAGGGATGCCAGCCTCATGACCCTCCAGCGCTTCGTTTTCACCCTGCTCTTCTGTCTGGCCGCGGCGCTGCCCGCCCAGGGCGGCCCCAAAAGGAACGTCGTGATCTTCGTGGCGGACGGACTGCGCTACTCCAGCGTAACCCCCGAGACCGCCCCCACCATGGCGAAGCTGCGCCGCGACGGCGTCGATTTCGGCAACAGCCATGCCGTGTATCCGACGCTGACCACCGCCAACGCCTCGGCCATTGCCACCGGCCATTTCCTGGGCGACACGGGCGACTACGCCAACACGCTCTACACAGGTTTCCCCGTTTCCTGCGAGCAGGGCATGGTCGTCGCCTTCCTCGAGGACGATTGCATCCTGCGCGAGGTAAAGGCGCATTACGCCAACGGCTATCTCGGCCAGACCACGCTTCTGCAGGGCGCGCGCGCGGCGGGATACGACACGATCCTGGTCGGCAAGCGCGGACCGCTGGCCATCCAGTATCTGCGGGCGCTGGACGGCAAGAACGACAGCGTCGACGGCCCCTTGGGCGTCTTTATCGACGACGCGACCAACCGTCCCACCAATGCCGACGGCACACCGACCAAGAGCACGACGTTGAGCGGGCAATTGGCCGCGGATGTTTTCCGCGCCACCGGCGCAGCCGCGCCGGCTTTAACCTCCACGCCTAATCTGGTCCAGCAATCCTATCTTTTGTCGGCAACGACCCAGGTTCTGATCCCGGACCTGAAAGATTCCG
>Ga0181529_10007543_pt1 | contig 10811 bp, 3 predicted proteins | sample PEATcosm2014_Bin_36_FD_119763 | JGI IMG/M metagenome (GOLD analysis project Ga0181529, IMG submission 119763) | Peatland microbial communities from MTU Mesocosm Facility, Houghton, MI, USA - PEATcosm2014_Bin10_30_metaG | ecosystem: Environmental > Terrestrial > Soil > Wetlands > Peat | place... | reverse complement strand
CCTCATCCTCAATAACAAGCAGCTTAAACATTCGTCTATCCTATAATTCTTTGTTCGGAATTGTCACCGTAAATGTAGTTCCTTCTCCTTTTTTGCTTGTAAAAGCAATTGTACCGCCAAGTTGTTCAATTGATTTTTTTACAATGCTTAATCCAAGTCCAGTACCTTTAATATGCTGTACATTTGACATCCTGGCAAAAGGCTCAAAAACATTTTTTTGCTCATCTTCCGGAATGCCGATTCCTGTATCGGTAATTTTGAAAACCAATTTATCTGTTTCCGAGTTTATAATAAAGTCTACATTCCCTTTTTCGATATTGTATTTATAAGCGTTTGAAATCAGATTGACCAGAATTTTTTTCATTATGTCCGTATCAATATTGTAATAATCTTTTATAAGATCAATTTTTATACATGATTTTATTCCCGGGTATAAACCTTTCATTTCGTCGAATATTTCTGTGCAGAAATCTGCTAAGTTGATCTTTTGAAAAGATAACTCAATTCTATTGCTGTCAATTCTATTAGCATATAACACTTCATCAATCATATTTATCAAATAGTCCACATTTTTTTGTATTCTGGCAAAGTGGATTTTCTTTTTTTCTTTAGTGTATTTTTCATCTCCTAATTCCAATATTTCTGCGGAAGAGAGAATGGAAGTAAGAGGTGTTCTGTATTCATGAGAGATCATGGATATAAAACGGTTTTTCAGTTGATTTAATTCCTTCTCTTTTTCAAGTGCATCTTCAATTTCCAGTTGAAGTTTTTTAAATTCCGTTATATCTCTTGCAGAAATTATTATCGAGCACACATTCCCATCAATGTCAAACTCCGGTATTGCTATTAGGTCACCCCAAATTCCATTTGGCAATTGAAATTCAATACGGTCGCTTTTCTTGGTCTCAAATACTTTTTTAAGCAGTGATTCCAATCCTTGCGTAATGTTTTTGGAAAATCCTATCTCGGAAAGCGTTCTACCGATATATTCCTTTGCCGGTATACCAAATATATCTCCCAGCGCTGCATTTGCGTATAAAAATTGAAATCTATCATTAACCCTTATTATAACATCTTTTGTGTTTTCAGTCAGAGCTCTGAACGTCTCACGGGATTGTTCCAGCTCTGAGGTTCTTTCATTTACCATATCCAAAAGATGATCCTTATATTTAAGTAATTCCTCTTCTGCACGCTTGCGTTCCGTTATATTTTGAGCAAATAAAATAATGCCATTAACTTCGCCATCTTCTCCGAAAACTGGGATTTTATCAGCGCTCAGCCATATAATATTTCCTGTTGCGGTATTCATCTGCTCAATAATTCCAAGTTTAGGTTTGCCGGAATTAATCACCGTGAGATCATCCTCGTAATATTGTCTGGCAAAAGCAGGGAATAACTCTTCGGCAGAGCGACCTTCAATCTTATCATTAGTTATTCCAATATCTTGGCAGACCTGGCTGTTTACACGAATGAAATTGTTATGAGTATCCTTAAACCATATCTGAGCGGGAACGAGATTAAAAATAGTTTCAAACTCATCCTTCTGCTTTTTTAAGAATTCTTCGGACTGTTTACGTTTGGTAATATCATGGAAATACCACACACGCCCATAAAATTGATTGTCCGGTCCGATTATTGGAGCCGAATAGCGCTCAAAGATCTGTCCGTTCTTTAGAACAATTTCTTCCTGGCTTGTTTCCCGGTTGTTCTTATATAGGTATCGAACCCGCTGAAGAAACATTTGGGTATCCGCCACTTTATCCGTCACAAACTTCAAAACAGGTTCATCGTCTTTTTTCTCAACCAGCTCTATTGGGATATCCCACATCTCGACAAACCGGTGGTTGTAGGATATTATATTGGCGCCTTCATCTACCACGAGGATTCCATCAATCGATGCTTCCTGCTGTGTGGATAAAATATCATTTTTAAATTGCAATTCATTTTCCAATCGCTTGCGCATGTTGCGATTACGCAAGGCGGTGATGCCGAACGCCAAATCGTTTGATAATTCTTCCAGGAGCTGTATTTCATCGGGAGTATAAGCAGTGGGCTCTGAGGAATAAATCAGGAGAACGCCGAATACTTTTGTGCTTTCGTCCTTTAGAGGCAGTGCAATACCGGAGCGATATCCGTGCTGCAAGGCGCTTTCGCGCCATGGAGCCATTCGCGGGTCGGTTGTGAAATCCTGAACACAGATTATTTCACCGCTTCGGATAGCTTTTCCTGCAGGTCCCAGTCCTAGTGCCGTGTCGTCTGCCCAGCTAAGTTTGGCGTTTGCTATGTACCCGCTATCGAACCCTGCCCAGGCTGCAGGGAGCACGGATTTAGTCTCATCTTGTTCGGCATACCCTACCCAAACCAGGCGGTAACCTCCTTCGTCGCAAATGATGCGGCAGATATCGTTCAGTAAGGTCTGTTCGTCAACAGCCCGTAGCAGAGTCTGGTTGCAATTACTGATAGCGTGCAGTTTGCGGTTCAATTGGCGCAGTTCTTCTTCAGTCCGCTTTTTATCGGTTATATCGTGTGCAACTCCCCGCAGCCCGGCTAAAATTCCATTTTTTATAATTGGATATTCATATACTTCCAGTAGAATTGAATTTCCGGCGGCATGACGGATTTCTATAAGTGTGGGTTCCTCTGTAATTTCTCCCCGCAGTTTAGCATGTGTTTTCTCTATCGCAGTCTTATTAAATATCGAGTCAGTGATAAACCAATCTTTCCTGTTTAACCAAATATTGGCTTTATACCCTGTAATTTGCTCAACTGTCGGAGATACATAGGTAATGTTTGCTTCAGTGTCTTGCGTATAGAAGAAAAGGTGTGGTGTGCCTTCAACTATAGCCCTCATCCTTTCTTTATTTTCAAATAGCGCTTCTTCCATCTGCTTGCGCGCGGTTATGTCATGGCTAATGCCCAAGACACCAATAAACCTTCCATCGCTTTCATAAAGGGGAGTTTTGATCGTTTCCAGGATTTCATTGTGTCCATCAGAAAAAGTCACCTGTTCTTCATTCATTGTAGATTTCCCGGCTGCAATTGCGGCTTTGTCATTCTGCCGGAATGAATCCGCCAGCTCTTTATTCACAAAATCGTAATCTGTTTTTCCGGCAATTTCTTCTTCCTTTGCACCAAAGAAATCTTCAAAGCGCCTGTTGCATTGCAGATATCTCCCCTCAGAATCTTTTAACCAAATTAAATCAGGAATAGCGTCAATCAGAGTACGCAACAGCGCTTTGTTTTTTATAAGGATCTCCTCTGTCCGTTTTTTATCCGTTATATCGTATATAACTAAGCTTATTTGTTTATTGCCTTCTTTATCCGGGAATACATTAGCCGCTACCAGTCCGGGAAATTTTGTCCCATCTTTTCGAATAAAAGTAAGTTCTCCTTTAAACCTCCCTGTACGTGTGCGTTCTTCTAATGAAGCAGCTAAACGCGGGTCTGTTATATCAACGATGTTTTCCCTCCCCAATAATCGAAGTTCTTCCTCTGTCCGCCCAAAAATACTACATGCTTCCGGATTGGCAATAAGTATTGAGCCATCCGGTCTGATTAAAAAAATTGCGCCGATACTGTTTTTAAAAATTGAATAATATCGCTCTTCACTTTCGTGCAAAATATCTTCTATGTGTTTAAGTGAAGTAATGTCTTGAATAACGCCAAAAAGTATTTTCCTTTCCTTATCATATTCTGCAATTGAATGAATATCTTTTATTTCACCGGTGTCGGCAGTCTTAATTTTGAATTCTATATCGTAAGGCTGATTGTTTTCAATTAAATTTTTCATGGCGCTGTTAAGCAATGGACGGTATTCAGGAAGTGGAATATTTTTAATTATTTTATAATCGGAAGGACTCTTACTTAAACCATAGATTTTTTCAGCGCCTTCGGAAGAAAACATAATTTGGGAATCGATATGCAATTCCCAATTGCCGGATTTGGATGCAAGTTCTGCCCGTTTTAACCGGGCTTCGCTTTCCCGCAGCGCTTTCTCTGATTGCCTTTGCTTGCTGATATCACGGATAATCCCTCTGTATGAACTTATTACTCCCGAGCTATCTTTCACAGCCACGAGAGAGCAGTGTACGTTCCTTATTTCACCGCCCTTTTTCTTAAATTCCACTTCATATTCAGCGCTGCCTTGCGAATTAACCATTGAAAGAATGCGCTGTCTATCTTCCGGATTGGGGTAAACGTTAGTACCCAAATTCAATTTGAAAACTTCTTCTTTAGAATCGTATCCGGATATCAACAAACCACTTTTATTGATATCCAATATCTTCCCTTGAGGCGATGAAATAAAGAGCCCATCAAAGGATTCCTCAAAAATTTTATGATATTTCTCTTCACTCCGGCGTATTTCTTCTGCTTGACTGCTGCTTAGTTTCCGGTTGGCTTTTTCAAGGCGGTCAATTTTTCTTTGTAACGATTTAAGCTCTTTGAGCAAGTCTTTCTTTTTTTTTGTTTCTTCTTTCATAGGCGCCTTAAAAAAAGTTAGAAGGACAATCCGATATAATATTTTTGAAGATCACCGGTATTAAAAAATAGTTATAAAAATATTTAGAGCAAAGTATTTTTGGTATATTCAATGATACCAAATAATAATATCATTTTTTCAGCTTATTATAATAACAGTACATACAGGTACCCATAAGGGCAAGCGCAACCTGTGAATACTGTTTCTTCCTTATTGTCGAAATAAAATTTGATTTAATTTAATGCGCAGCCGTGGCAACGGGTCACAAACAGAAACGGTTCCCCATAGGAGCAAGAGCGACCTGTCACTTTTTATAAAAGGCTACTATAAGCAACCGGGATTGGTTAAAGCAATAATTTGTCAGAAACAATCTTTCGGGACACCTGACAGTGTAATAACAACATTGTTAGTGCCGCGCGATAGTTCATGCGGATATTTGTTCATATTCATAATCTTAATTTTAATTAATTATCTTGGTACTATTGAGTTGTGCTAGATGAGAGAAATTTAATTCTTTCAATTTTTACTCCATTTATGGCTTGCCGCCAACAATCCAATAATTCAGATTATATTACATCTCAACAACAACAACGTTGTTTTGTTTCATTAAGTTCAACGGTATCAGATTTCCTTCAATTGCATTCCCATTTAAGATTATTTTTTTTACGCCTTTCTGCGAACCGTTTTTATTCAGGATAGTAATATTGAAATTATTACCTCTGAATTTTCTATTGATCTTAATTTTTTTCCAACCGGATGGAATGCAGGGGTTTATTTTTAATCCGTAGTAATCCGGTTGAATGCCCAATATATATTGCGCGGCAGTATAATATGCCCACGATGCAGTCCCGCTTAACCACGGCAGGCGCGATGAACCGTAACGGGGACTATACTTACTACAGGTAAATTGAGCGTAAACATACGGTTCAGTCTGACGTAGTTCCGCTTTCAAATTATAAGCAGAAGGCATAAACTTACAATAATACTCGTAAGCCTGATTACCTCTTCCGATTAAGGACTCGGCAATAATTGCCCAGCTTTGGGTGTGCTGGAAAATGGAAGCGTTTTCTTTCATACCTTTGTTGAAAAGCCTGGATTTAATAACAGTCGGATCGGTTTTTTCAACCGGGGGATCGTTAATCATTAAACCGTAGTCAGTGGAAAGCCGGCGTTTGACCACATCCATTAATTTTTCCGATTGGTTTTTTGAAGTGTGCCCGCTAATTACCGCCCACGGCTGCGGCTCAAGAAAGATGGAAGCTTCGTCGTTTTCTTTGGAGCCGAATTTTAAACCGTCAGCCCTGTAGGCGCGCAAATACCATTCTCCATCCCAGGCAAACTTTTCGAGATTTTCATCCAAAGTATTCAAATGTCCTTCAGCCCATTTAATTTCGTCCGGTTTATTTAACATGTTTGCAATTTCGATGTAAGTTTTCAGAGCAAAGCGTAATTGGAAAGCAACAAAAATTGTTTCGCCGTCAAAGCCGAGAACCAGGCAATCGTTCCAATCGGCAGATAATCCGCATGGAAAACCATGCTTGCCGGAATGATCAAGATTAAATTGAATAGCGCGTTTCATGTGCCCAAACACGGTATCATCGTCTTTATCTGCGTAAGGGAGCACTTTTTCAAAGAAAGAAATATTCCCTGTTTCTTTTATAAAAGCGGGGATAGTATTAAAGAGCCACATACAATCGTCCGAGCGGAATTCACTATCGGCGGGAAGTTTTTCGGTTCCGGGAAGGTGGGCAAAAGGTTTTACGACGGGCATTGCTCCGCCGTTTGAGACCTGCCCTGTTATCATTAAGCGGAGACGGTCTTCAACTTCATCAGGAATGGAGTGAATAATGCCAAGCATATCCTGAACGGTGTCGCGATAACCAAGACCATCGCGTTCGCCGCTATAAATCAAACTGGCGGCGCGCGACCAGGCGAAGGTTATTAAATTATTATAAGGGTTCCACATGTTAAACATGCTGTTGAATCCGGCATCTGGAGTTTTAGCGGTTAATCCTTCAATTCTCGAATGCCAATATTTTTTAACTTTTTCATATTCTTTTCGAACCTTAACGGGACTGCCTAATTCCCGGACAGCCTGCTTACCTTCAACACCGGCGGCGCCAATTCCCATCAGCACAACCAATTCTTTTGATTCACCGGCTTTAAGTTCTATTTCAACCTGCAGGGCTCCGCAGCCGTTATCTCCGACTGCGATTGAATTTTTGCATTTCCCTTCTTCAACAACAATTGGATTTGCATAAGTGCGATAAGGACCGAGAAAAATTTCGCGGTCGGTATCGTAACCCTTAACTTCAGCCCCGGTAATTGCTAAAAATGTATGGCGGCTTTGTCCATCGTCTTCAAAATGATCGGGTCTTGAGGGCATATAAACGTTGGTACCGTGATCGATGATATTATCAACCACATCCATTTTCAGAATATACTGCGAATACTGAAGATTGTTCATATCCTGAGTTTGGTTCCAGTTGTTGGTGTATTCAACGTAAGTGAAGATACTGAGTTTTCTTTTTTTATTACCGGAATTGGTAACTTTTAACATCCAACATTCGTACGTCCGTCCCAGCGGAACAAAATAAAGCGATTCGGTTTTTATTAACGCATATTCAGAATCAATTTTTGTATAAGCTGCGCCATGACGGCAGACGGATTTATAATCCTTCAATGATTTACCTACGGGCTGCCATGAGGTGGACCAAAAATCCTTACTATTTTTGTCATGAATATAAAAGTAACGCCCGGGTTGATCCATAGGGATATTATTGAATTTCAGGCGCATAAAGCGTCCCTGGGCAGCAGATTTATAAAAGCTGTAGCCTCCGGCATTGTTTGTAATAATAGCGCCGTATTCAGTGGAACCTAAATAATTGCTCCATGATCTTGGCGTGTCGGGGCGTTCGATAACGTATTCTTTATTTTTATCATCAAAATAGCCGAACTGCATTTTCAATTTTCTCCTGATTATAATTCAATTTTTAAACAGTTAAAGAAAAATAATATTGTTTTTAATCGGAACAAAAAGAAATTGTCTTAACCGTAATAATATCATACCTGCGGGATATAGCTGCAAATTTATTTTTTCTTTTAGTCCCGTAGGGTGGGTTGTTTCATTCATCCATTCATTCATCCCATCTTGTGAAAGCCTGTTCCGATTCCTTATCGGGAGGATGGGTTCTTCTAATCCGTCCCAACGGGATAAAAGCACAAAGCTCTTACCTGATTATAATAACGTAAAGCGTTATTATACAGATATATGATTAAAAGTTTCTCAAATAGATTTACGGAAGATTTTTTTATCGTCAAGTTGCAAAAAAGTTAACTCCCGCAATTCTAAAATCTGCTTATAGAAAATTACTTTTACTTGATGCCGCCGACAGACTTGATGATTTAAAGGTTTCGCCCGGCAATAGACTTGAAAAACTATTTGGCGCTTTACCGGGAAAATACAGCATCCGGATAAATGACCAATGGAGAATAATATTTAGTTGGAAAGAGAATAATGCGTATGAAAGAGGCTGGGTTGCCAAATGGTCAATAATTATATCTGATTAAATCCGCATAACTAATTAACTTAACTCCTTTATCGCGCAAAGCTTTTATTACTTTTTCATTTGTGTAAATATCCGTTACTGTCTGCCGGTCAACAGCGAGAGTATTATTCTGATTAAAGATTGCCGAATGCATTTCTGAATTATCCAGACCCGGATGCTCTACAAAGACATAAATTCCCGGCGTTAAATTGTTTATGTTTGAGATAAACCTATCAATTTTTTCATTAAAAGTTTTATTATTATCCCAGCCTTTTAAAGATTTAATGCCGGGAATATTTTCGGTATGCAATTTATATTCACGGGCAAGTTTTTCGACCAGTTGATTGACTTTGGGATCCATATTAGTACAACCCATGTGAGCGGTTAAATGCGAAATCCGGGGAATATATTTCAATGCCAATTCTATCTGAGCCCGAAATTCTTTTTCAATATCATTTATCTTCCACCCGGCTTTAAGCAAATAATTACCAGCGGAAGAATCATTACTTCCCCAAATCATTGGATAAAAATAACCGTCCTTATCAACAAGACTGGGAACATGTGTGAGGGGACGCCATCTAATTCCTTCCCATTCACTTGTTAAGACCAGATGAATTCCGACATCAATGGAAGGATTTTCATTCAACATTTTTACAGCTTCAGGGAACCATGGACATGGGACCATAACCTCAATGCTGCGCGCGATGCCCTCTTTACATGCTTTGATACATGCCGTATTTGAAGCATGGAAGGACGCCATATCATCAGCCCTGACAATCAGATAAATACCATTATCATCCTGTGCTTTGCTCAGTACGGTAATTAGTAAGAACACAATAAGCAACAATAAATATTTCATATTGTAATCCTTTTATAAAGTTAAACGGACAACTTCATTTTTGGTAAACGGACTCAAACAAATAATTTCCTGATTGAGCTTCGAACACCGCATAATTATCCTTATATTCTTTGAACATCAATCCGGCAGATTGCAAGGCAGGCTTTCCGGATTCCAAAACTTGTTTATTTGGGAGCGACGGGATGTAAAGCGTAGAGGTTGTATTTACAGGGATTGTCACGTTCAAATAGAAATGTGTACCTTCAATTTTCCATTCACAATTTATCTTACCAATTACAGCATTATAATATCCCTTTGCCCAGTTAAGATCGCCGGCGGGTTCAGGTTTAATTTCAAACTGTGCAAACCCGGGCTCTAAGGCATTTATACCAAGAATGGATTTATAAAACCATTCGGAAACAGAACCAAACATAGGATGATTCTGTGAATTTACAGTATCAGGATATTTCCAGCCTTCATACAGAGTTGTGGCGCCATGTGCAAGCATATTTGCATACCCGGGAAAATCCCGCTGATTGGCAATAGAATAAGCTACATCATTGCGGTTCTCACGGCGGAAGAATTCAAACAGAAATTTAGTGCCGAAAATACCGGTAGCAAGATGCCCTTTATGTTTATTATAAATTTCAAGTAAAAGGTTGTTGATAGCGGCATTCTTTTCGTTCCCGGGGACTAGATCATAATACAAAGGAATTACCTGTGCCGCCTGCGTACCGGAATCAAATATGCCGGTTCCCTGTTTTAAGAATTTATTTAAGAACGCAACTTTGATTTCACCTGAAAGCTTATCATATACTGCGGCATCTTCATTTTTATTCAGAAGATGTGCGAATTCAGCCAGAATTTTTACATGATGATAATAAAAAGCTGTTGCCGAAAGAGATATTGATTTGGGGTCGATGCTTTCATGATCGCCGATATCCCGTACGACAATATTATCAGGAGTTACGGAGCGCATGAACTCAACTTGTTTTTTCAGGACATCATAGTATTTTTCAACTATCTGAATATCGCCATAATAATCGTATAGTAATTTTAGACAGAACGGAAACGCAAGCTGCCAGCCGGGAGAGCCGGTTCCACCGCCCATGCTTTCGCTTGCAATTCCATTGGACGGTGCAAGCTCGGGCATACCTCCATTGGGTAAGGCATCATTAGCAAAATCGGAAATCACTTTTCTGTAAAAACTGCTCATATCGAAATTGTAACAAAATGCTTCAGAGGTTGTAACAATATCGGCGCCATAACCAAATTTTTCCCTGCCGGGACAATCGCTTTGAACGCTAAACACGTTACTTAAAAAGGTCCATTTTATCATATCCTGCACTTTGTTGAACATTTCGTTTGAACATTTAAAGCTTCCGCTTTCTTTCAGATCGGAATTCATCCGCAAGCCTTTAACCGTATTCAAATCCGGCTTTCCCGGAAATCCGGTTAATTCAACATATCTAAAAGAATGAAAAGTAAAACGAGGCGAATAAACTTCCTCACCTTTTCCTTTTAATACATACGTAATAGTGCTAACAGGAGGCATCGGGGCGCCCTTTCCAGGGTTAACATTCCAAATATCTTTTAGCTGTGCGACTAAATTTGTAAAATAATTTAAAGAGCCGTCGGTATGTACATCTTCACCGCAGCGAATTTTAACAACCGTTCCCGCAGGACCTTTAACTTTAAGTTTGACCGTACCTGCAAAATTTTGTCCGAAGTCTACAATAAAGGTCCCTGGTTTTAATTCGTAAATATTTTTTGCTTTCAATACACGCGTTACTCTGATTGGAGGCTGCATTTGGGCAGTAAGTTTGCCGGCAGGACCGCGGATAACAATACAATTTTCCCAGTGGTTTTCGGAAAACACAGGCTTATCCCAATTCTGATGTTCCATCCGGGCATCGTACATTTCACCGAGATAGACATTGTTTTT
>Ga0181529_10007540_pt1 | contig 10812 bp, 8 predicted proteins | sample PEATcosm2014_Bin_36_FD_119763 | JGI IMG/M metagenome (GOLD analysis project Ga0181529, IMG submission 119763) | Peatland microbial communities from MTU Mesocosm Facility, Houghton, MI, USA - PEATcosm2014_Bin10_30_metaG | ecosystem: Environmental > Terrestrial > Soil > Wetlands > Peat | place... | reverse complement strand
TACCGCAGCCATCTATTACGGGATCGGTTACGTTCTGATGGTCCTGGCCTGCTTCGTCGTGGTCAGCCGCGTCTCGCCGGACGGAGGCAACGTGTCGATCGAGAATCTGGCCGGGCTGCACCGCCGTTCGCCGCTGCTCGCGATCACTTTATTCGCGGGTATTTTTGCCCTGGCCGGGCTTCCCCCCTTTGTCGGCTTCATGGGCAAGCTTGGGCTGCTCACGGCCGCTCTCGCACGGGGCCATCTCTGGATCGTCGTCGTCGCCGTCCTCAATTCCGCGATCGCGATCTACTATTACCTCCAGGTGATCCGGCAGGCCGTTTTTGGGGAAGAGATTGGCGCGCAGCCGCCGATCCGGCTTTCCCTGTCCACGCGCCTTCTGTGCGCGGCATTGATCGCGGGTATAGTGGCCTTCGGCGCATTTCCGGAAACGATTCTAGGGGCTATAACCCGGTCTCTTGCGTTCGTGGCCGCCGCTGTTCCTTACCCTTGATCGCAGGGCGGCGCGCGATTTGGAAAGTCGCTGCCTAGATTATAGCGCCCATAAGATGATGCTTATATAGGCGCCAGGATTGTTTAATCGGCTCGCTGCAGGCCGTCGGATTTATTATGGCGAAATTGCCGGTGGCTATTTCCCAGCGGCGACCCCAAACCAATCTAATAGCGCCGACAGCGACGCGGTGGAGACCAACGCCGATGATCCAGGTCCTGCGGACGGTTAAGTACGAAGCCGATCGCGTGAGAGGCTTCGGGCGGGAGATAATGAGCGTGCCGGGCTGCGAGCAGCTGGCGAGCTGCATCCAGTGCGGCACCTGTTCCGGCACGTGCCCTCTCAGCGTGTACATGGCGCATTCGCCGCGCCAGATCATGGCGCTCGTGCGCGCCGACTTCAAGGACGAGGTCCTGCAGAGCAACAGCATCTGGCTGTGCGCCTCGTGCTACGCATGCACGGTCGAGTGCCCCCGCGAGATCCGCGTCACCGACATCATGTACGCCCTGAAGCTGCGAGCGATCCGCGAGGGCGCGTATCCGAAGCGCTTCCCGATCCCGATCCTGGCGAAGGAGTTTTCCCGGATGGTGCGCCGCAAGGGCCGCATCACGGAGACGCTGCTCGTGATGCGCCTTTTCATGAAGGCGAACTGGCGCGCCGTGCTCGGCGCGTGGCGGCAGGGGTTGGGGCTCATCCGCACGGGGCGCTTCGTCATCCTGCACGAGAGGATCAAACGGCGCGCCGAACTGGAGAAAATGCTCAGCTCCGTCGAGAACGGCGGCGCCCGTCCCGCCTCCAAGGAGGTTCCATGAAATACGCGTATTTTCCCGGCTGCTCGCTCAAGGGCCTCGGCCGCGCCTACGAGGAGTCGCTCTTGCCGGTGATGGAGCGGCTCGGAGTCGAACTGGTCGAGCTCGACGACTGGAATTGCTGCGGGGCGACGGCTTACATGTCGATCGACGAGAAACAGGCGTGCGTTCTCGCCGCCCGCAATCTGGCGCTCGCCGAAAAGACGGGCCCGCACGACCTGATCACCCCGTGCAGCGCGTGCTATCTCGTGCTCAACAAAATGAAGCACTATCTCAAGGACTCGCCTGAGATGCGCACGGTCGTGCAGCGCGCGCTCGACGGGGCCGGGCTCGCCTATGGCGGCAACACTCCGGTGCGCCATCCGCTCGACATCCTGGTGAACGACGTGGGGCTCGACGTGATCAAGGAAAAGGTGGTCCGGCCGCTCACCGGCTTGAAGGTCGCCCCCTACTACGGGTGCCAGGTCGTGCGGCCCTATGCGACCTTCGACGACGCATGGAATCCGACGACGATGGACCGGCTGCTCGCCACCCTCGGCGCCGAGGTGGTGCCGTATCCCCTGAAGACGAAGTGCTGCGGGGCGAGCCTCACGGGCACGCTTCCGAAAGTCGGGCTGCGCCTGACGTACATTCTCCTGCGGGAGGCGGCGCGGCGAGGCGCGGACGTCATCGCGACGATCTGCCCGCTGTGCCAGTTCAACCTCGACGCCTATCACGACCAGGTGGAGCGCCGCTGGGGACCCGTCCCGGTTCCCACGGTCTACATCACGCAGCTCATGGGCCTGGCGTTCGGGCTGCCCGCCGAGCAGCTCGGGCTGAACCGCAATTTCGTCCGCATGAAGCCGCTGCCGGCGGCGCCCGCCCCGGCCCAATCCAAATGACACCCGGGCCATGAACACGAACAGCAGGAACGGCGACATTCGAATCGGATTCTACATCTGCCATTGCGGCCGCAACATCGCGGGGGTCGTCGATTGCGCCGCCGTGGCGGGCGAAATCGCGAAGCTTCCGGGAGTCGTCGTCTCGCGCGACTACAAGTACATGTGCTCCGAGCCCGGGCAGGAGCTGATCCAGGACGACATCCGCGAGCGCGCTCTCAACCGCGTCGTCGTCGCGTCTTGCTCGCCGCTGCTGCACGAGCACACGTTCCGAAACGCCATCGAGGCCGGCGGTTTGAACCGTTTCTTTTTCCAGATGGTGAACATCCGCGAGCACGACTCCTGGGTGCACACCGACGGTCCCGCGGCCACGGCCAAGGCGATCGCGCTCGCGCGCGCGGCGGTGCGGCGGGTGAGGCTTCATTGCGCGCTGGAGACCGTGCGCGCGCCGATCCATCCGGACGTGCTCGTCGTCGGCGGCGGGATCACGGGCATCCACGCCGCGCTCACGCTGGCGAACGGGGGCAAGAAGGTGTTCCTCGTGGAACGGGAGCCAAGCATCGGCGGCCACATGGCGAAGTTCGACAAGACCTTTCCGACCCTCGATTGCGCCGCGTGCATCCTCACGCCGAAGATGTCCGCCGTCCGGGCGCACGAGAACATCAGGCTGTGGACGAATTCCGAGGTCGTGAAAGTCGAGGGCTACGTCGGCAACTACACGGTCACGGTGAGGCGCCGTCCGCGGTACGTGAACGAGGAGCTGTGCGTAGGATGCCAGGAGTGCATCGAGGCTTGCGTTTTCAAGGAAGGAAAGTTCCCGGACGAGTTCAACGTGGGCTTGAGCAAGAGAAAGCCCATCTACATCCCGTTTCCGCAGGCGGTGCCGCAGGTCGTCCTGATCGACCGGGAGCGCTGCCTGCATTTCAAGACAGGCAAGTGCAAGAGGACCTGCGTCGAGGCGTGCGCCGACCGGCATGCGATCGATTTCACGCAGAAGGAGGAGCTGGTCGAGATCAAGGTCGGCAACATCATCGTCGCGACCGGCTTCAAGCTTTTCGACGCCGGGCGCATCCCGCAATACGGCTACGGCCGCTACCCGAATGTCGTCACCTCGATCGAGCTCGAGCGGCTCGTGACGAGCTCCGGCCCGACCGGCGGCGACGTGCTGTTGCGCGACGGGCGCAGCCCAAAGTCGGTCGCCTTCATCCTCTGCGTCGGCTCGCGCGACTTCAGGACCAACCGATGGTGCTCCCGCACCTGCTGCATGCACTCGATGAAGCTCGCGCAGCTTGTGCGCGAGCACACCGACGCGGAAGTGACGGTCTTCTACCTCGACATCCGGGCCCCGGGCAAGGGTTGCGAGGAGTTTTACGACAAGTCCCTGAAGGAGGGCATCCGGTTTGTGCGGGGCCGCGTCGCGGAGGTGACCGACTGGGCGCTCCGGGAGGAGGAGGAGGGCAAGCTCGTCATCCGCGCCGAGGACACCCTCGCGGGCGTCGTTCGCCGCATACCGGTCGACATGATCGTGCTCGCGGTGGGCATGGAGCCGCAGGCCGACGCGCAGGATGTGCGGCGGCTCTTCAACATGAGCTGCGGGACCGAGGGCTGGTTCCTGGAGAAGCATCCGAAGCTCGCGCCGGTGAGCACCTTCACCGACGGCGTGTTCATCGCGGGCTGCTGCCAGGGGCCGAAGGACATCCCCGACAGCATCGCCCAGGCCGGCGCCGCCGCGGCGGAGGCGATGGCGCTGATCGATCGCGGCTTCATCGAGCAGGAGCCGAACACGGCCTACATCGCGGAGGCGGAATGCTCCGGTTGCAAATCCTGCATCCCGCTCTGCCCGTACAAGGCGATCGGCTTCGACGAGCCGACGCGTAAGGCCCGCATCAACGCCGCGCTGTGCAAGGGGTGCGGCACCTGTGTGGCGGCGTGTCCGTCGGGTTCGATCCGGCAGCACCTGTTCGAGGACGATGAAATCTTCAGCGAAATCGAAGGAGTCCTGACCCATGCATGACCCGAATTGGGAGCCGCGGATCGTGGCGTTTTTCTGCAACTGGTGCACCTACACAGCCGCCGACCTGGCCGGCGTCTCGCGCCTCAAGTATGCGCCGAACGTCCGCATCGTGCGCCTCATGTGCTCCGGCCGCGTCGATCCGCAGTTCATCCTGGCGGCGCTGGCCGGTGGCGCCGACGGAGTCCTCATCGGGGGATGCCACATCGGCGATTGCCACTATGCCGAGGGCAACCTGAAGACGCTGCGGCGCTTCCGGCTCCTCAAGCGGCTGCTCGCGGGCTTCGGGCTGGAGGAGCCGCGCGTGCGGCTGGAGTGGATCTCCGCGGCCGAGGGCGACAAGGTGCGATGCGTGATCAACGAGATGGTCGAGCAGCTCCGCCCGCTCGGGCCGCTCGCGTGGGGCCAGCGGCACGGCGCGCAGGGCTGGCAGGCGGCGTCCGCCGCGATCACCCCGGAAGCGGAGGCCGCCCATGCCTAAGCCGAAAGTAGCCATTTACTGGTGCGCCTCCTGCGGCGGATGCGAGGAGGCGGTCGTGGATCTGGCGGAGGACATTCTCGGCATCCTCGACGCCGTCGACATCGTGTTCTGGCCCGTGGCCATGGATTTCAAGAAAAGCGACGTCGCGGCGCTGCCCGACCAGGCCCTGTTCGCCACCCTGCTCAACGGCGCGATCCGAACGAGCGACCAGGAGGAGATGGCCCGGCTGCTGCGGAGGAAGAGCCGGCATCTCGTGGCCTACGGAGCCTGCGCCAGCCTGGGCGGCGTCCCGGGCCTGGCCAACCAGTTTTCCCGCGAGCAGTTGCTTCGCTTCGCCTACGACGAGGCGCCGACGCTCGGAGCCGACAGGAAGACGCGCCCCGCCCTCGAAACGCGGCACAACGGCCACCCCCTCGTGTTGCCGGAATTGGACGAGACCGTGCGCTCCCTCGACCAGGTCGTCGAGGTCGATTACTACCTGCCCGGCTGCCCGCCGACGCCCAAACTCACGCAGGCGGCGCTGCTGGCGCTGCTCTCGGACAACCCGCCGCCGCGGGGCTCCGTGCTGGCCCCGGACATCGCGCTTTGCGACGAGTGCCCGCGCAAGGCCAGCAAGCCGCAGGACCTGAGCTTCTCCGAATTCAAGCGCCCGCACCAGATGATGATCGACGCGGAGAAATGTCTGCTGGCCCAGGGCCTGGTGTGCTGCGGTCCCGCCACCCGGGGAGGCTGCGGAGCCCAGTGCATCGGCGGCAACATGCCCTGCACGGGCTGCTTCGGACCCACGTCCCGCGTCCGGGACCAGGGCGCGAAGATCCTTTCCTCCCTCTGCGCCAATGTGGCCGCGAAGGACGAGACCGCTATCCAGCGCACACTGGACGGGATTCCCGATCCGCTTGGAACCTTCTATCGCTACGCGCTGCCGCGCTCGATCCTGCGCCGCAGCGGATATGCGGCCGCCGAAACCACTCCGAAATGAACACGGCCACCGAAACGCGCGGCTCGCGCCGCCACCTGAGCATCGAACCGATCACACGTCTCGAGGGCCACGGACGGATCGAGATCTTCCTCGACGACGCGGGCGACGTCGAGCACGCGTACCTGCAGATTCCGGAACTGCGCGGCTTCGAGGTCTTCAGCCGAGGACGCCCGGCCGAGGACATGCCCCAGATCACCAGCCGCATCTGCGGCGTGTGCCCCACGGCGCACCACATGGCCGCGACCAAGGCGCTGGACGACCTGTATCGCGTCGAACCCACGCCGACCGCGCGCAAGATCCGCGAACTCGTCTACAACGCCTTCATGCTCGAGGACCACGCCTTGCACGTCTATGTGCTCGGAGGCCCCGACTTCATCGTCGGCCCCCAGGCTCCCGCGGCCGAGCGCAATCTCGTCGGGGTGATCGGCAAGGTCGGGGTCGAGGTCGGCAAGAAGGTCATCGCGATGCGCCGCCGCGTGCGCGAGCTGATCGCCTATTTCGGGGGCAAGGTGATCCATCCGGTCCTTGGGCTGCCGGGCGGTGTGGCCAAGGGACTCGATCCCGCCGAGTTGCCCCGGTTCCAAGCCCTGGCGCGCGACGCGCTGGAATTTGCGCTTTTCACCAACCAAGTCTTCCACGATCTGGTGCTGAAGAATCCCGACTACGTGAAGCTGATCATATCGGACGTTTACACGCACCGCACGTACTACATGGGGCTGGTCGACGCGCAGAACCGGGTGAACTTCTACGATGGCCGGATTCGCGTCGTCGATCCGGCGGGACGCGAATATGCAAGCTTCCCTGCCTCCCGCTATCGCGAGTTCATCGCGGAGCACACGGAGCCTTGGAGCTACATGAATTTCTGCTACCTGCGACCGCTCGGCTGGAACGGTTTCACCGACGGAACGGGAACCAGCGTCTACGCCGTGGCGCCGCTCGCGCGGCTGAATGCCTCCGACGGAATGGCGACGCCCCTCGCGCAGAAAGCCTACGAGGAATACTTTGCCACACTCGGCGGCAAGCCGGTGCACCACACTCTCGCCAATCACTGGGCCCGCGTGGTCGAGATGATCCACGCCGCCGAGAGGATGGTCGCCCTCGCATCCGATCCCGAGCTGACCGGCACCGACCTCCGGACGCTGCCCGCGCAAAAACCCTCGGTCGGGATCGGCGTCGTCGAGGCCCCGCGCGGCACCCTGTTCCACCACTACGAGACGGACGAACTCGGCTTGATCACCAAGGCGAACCTGATTGTGGCGACCCAGAACAACGCGGCGCGGATCGCGATGAGCGTGGAGAAGGCCGCGAAGGGGCTCATCCGCAAGCACGAGGTGTCCGAGGGCCTCCTGAACATGGTGGAGATGGCGTTCCGAGCCTACGATCCTTGCTTCGGCTGCGCGACGCACTCGCTGCCCGGACATCTGCCGCTGCGGGTGCGCATCCACGACCGCAAAGGCGGGCTCTGGCGCGAACTGGTCCAGGAGTGAACGCCGTGGCCAGTCCGGTTATAACCGGGCGCCGCGCGAGCGTGCTCGTCCTGGGGCTGGGCAACGATCTGCTGGGCGACGATGCCGTCGGACTCCACGTCGCGCGGGAAGTGCGGAAGCGGCTGGCGGGAGCCGGCGATTGCGCGGTGAGCGAGACGATCGAAATGGGGCTCGCGCTGCTGGACGAAATCGTCGGCTGCGAGCATCTTCTCCTGGTTGATGCAATCGAGACCGGGACCGCCCCGCCGGGCAGCATCCACGAGTTCGGCGCCGCCTCCCTGGGCGGACGTCGAATCGCCGCCCCTCATTTCGTCGGAATCGCCGAGACCCTCGAACTGGGCGGGAGGCTGGGTCTGGCAATGCCGCGCGATGTCCGGGTCTTCGCGATCGAGGTGCGGGCGGAGTACACTGTCCGTTCCTCGCTCACGCCCGAGGTGCGGCGGGCGGTGGGGAAAGCGGCCGACAGGATTTGCAGGCTTCTCGACAAGATATGCAGAGCCAGGCGGGGTGTCGTGAGGTAACTTCTGGCATCCGATGGGTGCAGACCCGATCAGCATTTGGAACTCCAAGTACGCATGGTCTTTGATCGCGCGGGAGGCTCCGCCAAAAAGGGCGCCGTCCGAGCGGATCAACGATACCCTCGAGATTTATCTCGGCTATGACGAGGCGGCGGTCCGGGCGCAGGCCAGCCGGTGCATCCAATGTCCCGAACCCACCTGCGTCCAGGCTTGCCCGCTCGGCAACCGGATCCCCGAATGGCTCGCGTTGGCGGCCGCGGGCGAATTCCTGAAAGCGTCCGAGATCTCCCGCTCGACGAGCAATTTGCCGGAGATCTGTTCGCGCACCTGTCCCCAGGAGCGGCTTTGCGAAAGCGCGTGCCTGCTTTGCGGTCCGTCCGAACCGGTGGCCATCGGAGCGATCGAACGATTCATCAACGATTACGCTTTGAGCCATGGAGCGGTGCCGGCCGTGCCCGCCTATCCGAACGGCTTCAAGGTCGCGGTGGTCGGCTCGGGACCCGGAGGGATCGCGTGCGCGGACGAACTGGCAGGGCAGGGGTTTGCCGTGACCGTTTTCGACCCGCAGCCAAGGCCCGGCGGGCTCCTTGCCAACGGGATTCCGGAATTTAAGTTGAGCCGGGTGCTGGTGGAGCGGCGGATCGAGATGCTGAAGGCCCGCGGCGTGGATTTCCGGCTGGGCGTCCGCATCGGCTCGGACCTGTCGCTGCAGGAACTGCGGGAGAAGTTCGACGCGGTGTTCCTCGCATCGGACGCGCAACGGGCCAGGCCGCTCGAAATTCCGGGCGCCGACTTCCATGGAGTCGTCCAGGCGCTGCCTTTCCTCGTCGGGGCGGACATGCAGCCTCCATCGCGGGATTTGCCGTCGGCCGTGAAGGGCAAGCGGGTCGTGGTTCTCGGCGGCGGCGATACCGCGATGGATTGCCTGCGTTTGGCGATTCGAGGCGGAGCGCGGGAAGCGCTTTGCCTGTACCGCCGCGATCCGGCGAATATGCCGTGCAGCCGTGCGGAGTATGCCGATGCCCTGGAGGAAGGAGCCCAGTTCCAATTCCTCGCCAATCCCGTCGCCTTGGAAGGCACGCCGGATAACGCCATTGCCCGGGTGCGGTGCGTGCGCATGGAACTGGGGCCGCCCGATGCCAGCGGCCGGCGCCAGCCGAGTCCCGTCGCGGGATCGGAGTTCTCCGTTGCGGCCGATCTCGTGCTGGTGGCCTATGGATTCGATCCCGTGCCGTTCCCGCCGGACAGCGATTTTTGCCGGTTGGCGGTCGACCAGCAGGGCGGAATCGCCGTCGATGCCAACCAAATGACGAATATACCCGGGGTTTTTGCCGGAGGCGACTCCAGTCGCGGTCCGAGCCTTGTGGTCAATGCGGTCCGGGACGGGCGGCGGGCTGCGGCGGCAATCGGCCGGTATCTCGAGGTCGTGCCGGCTTGAAGCGGGCCGATCCCGTTTTCGGCCTTAAGTATGCTGAAAGATGCGGCCGATCAGGGCATTCGAGAATTCCTCGATTCCTAAGCACTCTTCCCCGTAGATTTGCCGTTGCGATGCATCCCATCATCAATCGCCAGCAGCTCAGTCCCAACGTCACCCGACTCGACGTCATCGCTCCGCGCATCGCGGAGATTCGCCGGCCAGGGCAGTTCGTCATCGTCCGTCTTGCCCCGGGCTCGGAGCGGATACCCCTCACGATCGTCGACGCCGATCCCGAAGTCGGGACCATCAGCCTGATTGTCCAGGCGGTTGGAAAAAGCACGCGAGAACTCGTTGCCCTGCAGCGGCTCGATACGATCAGGGACATTTCCGGCCCTCTCGGCGTCCCGACGGAACTGGCCGAGTCGGGGCGGGCGCTTTGCGTCGGCGGCGGCGTGGGCACCGCCGTCCTCTTGCCGATCGTCCAGGGCCTGCAGAGCAGGGGGGTCCAGGTCACCAGCGTGATAGGCGGCCGTTCCAAGGAATGGGTCATCCTGGAGAATGAGCTCGGCAAACTGGGCGCCGTCATAACCTGCACCGACGATGGCAGCTACGGCCGAAAAGGTTTCGTGACGGAGGCTGCCCGCGAGGTGCTCGCCGCCGGGGGCGTCGGCATCGTGTACGCGGTCGGTCCGGTGATGATGATGCGGGCCGTTGTCAACCTCACCCGGCCCTTCGGGGTCCGGACCATCGTCTCCCTCAATCCCATCATGGTGGACGGCACCGGAATGTGCGGCGGATGCCGGGTCAGTGTCGGAGGCCAGACGAAGTTCGCCTGCGTTGACGGCCCTGAATTCGACGGCCACCAGGTCGACTTCGACCTGCTCTTCGACCGGCTGGGAACCTATCGCAGCCAGGAAAAGGAAAGCCTCGCTCCCCACGACGGACCATGCCGGATGGAGCAGGCTGCCGCGCAGGCCCCCGTTCCCCTTTCCGATGACGCGGCCCCCGTCCCGCCGGCCAAAATGTCGCCCAAGGAGAGGATGGCCATCCCCCGGCAGGCGATGCCCGAGCAGGCGGCCGACGAGCGCAACCAGAACTTTGCCGAGGTCAATCTCGGCTTTAACGAGAAGCTGGCGCTCCTCGAGGCCCAGCGCTGCATCCAATGCAAGGAGCCCAAGTGCATGGCCGGATGCCCGGTCATGCTCGATATACCGCGCTTCATCAATTTTGTGGCGAAGGGAGACTTTTCCGCAGCCGCCGAGAGCCTCCTTGGCGATAACGCCCTTCCCGCTGTGACGGGACGGGTCTGCCCCCAGGAGACCCAGTGCGAGATCGAGTGCGTCCGCGGAATCAAGAGCGCGCCCGTGGCGATCGGTTATCTGGAACGTTTCGTGGCCGATTGGGCGCGGCGCCATGGAAAGCTCCTGCAGGGCCAGCCGCCGGCGCCGACCGGACGAAAGGTCGCCATCGTGGGCGCCGGTCCCGGCGGGCTCACGGCGGCGGGCGAACTCGCCCGCTCCGGGCACGAGGTGACGATCTACGAGGCGCTGCACCAGCCCGGAGGCGTCCTCGTGTACGGAATTCCGGAATTCCGACTGCCGAAGAAGATCGTCGAGGAAGAGGTCGCCCGCCTCACGGCGAGCGGCGTCAAGATCGAGTGCAACGTCGTGATCGGACGCACGTACACGCTCGACGACCTGCGCCGGAAATTCGACGCGGTATTCATCGCCAACGGCGCCGGC
>Ga0181529_10007539_pt1 | contig 10815 bp, 8 predicted proteins | sample PEATcosm2014_Bin_36_FD_119763 | JGI IMG/M metagenome (GOLD analysis project Ga0181529, IMG submission 119763) | Peatland microbial communities from MTU Mesocosm Facility, Houghton, MI, USA - PEATcosm2014_Bin10_30_metaG | ecosystem: Environmental > Terrestrial > Soil > Wetlands > Peat | place... | reverse complement strand
CTTCAGCTAGATATTTGGAAATAAGTGGGTCGTTGTAGTCAAACGAAAACTCATGGTGCGTTCCGATGTGCCAGATGCGGGCTTGGCCGTCACCCGTATAGAGTATCGCTCGACCATGAATCACTCGGCACGACTGGGCAGAGGTCGGCAATGCATCCAGGATTGGAAGGGCAAAGATGAAAAGCAGAATGAAACGCACGACTATGCCTCGCAAGTTGCAAGCATCAGCGAATATAGCATGGCTAGAGACTGACTCGCCGGTTGGCCCTCGATAAGGTCGAAGGCCGGATGCCCTAGGATCCCTCGCTCTTGGGGACCTGAGAAACCACGAACCCAAAGGGCCGGCTGTCTCAAATTCCTTGTTCCCTTGGAGAGTTCATGGCCAACACAGAACAATCACCGTCAACACGGCCCAGAAAAACCGTCGCCGTTTTGCAGATAATTACGAGTCAGCGGCGCATCATGTGAATTGAGTCGGGCGCCAGGGTCAGATCCCTGAGGAGGAACGTGACAGATCAAAGCGAATATCGGAAAAAAGCGTCCTAACTCCTTTAATGTCAATATTCTGCTGGTAACTCACCTGTAATGAGGATTTTGCAGCGACATGCCACGCGTAACACATTGAAAAAAGATATTTTATTCACAGAATATGGGTGGGGGGTACCGAGTCCTTTAGTCCCTAGTCCCTAAGTCCCTACCCTTATGCTTTCCTGCCCAGGTCATCCCTACAAGCGTGATCTCCGCCCGCGTATCGGCGGACGAAACGATTCGAGACTTGCCGCCACTATTCCCTGCACGAACGAAGAAGAGGAGAGTCAACATGAGCGCTACACAGCAAGCCGTCCCCACAGCTCCCACACCATTCGCACCGGAAGGTTACTGGGAAACGATCTTGGCCTACATCGTAACTCTGGCGAGAGAGGTCAACTCCGCCGCATTCGGTGGGCCCACCGATGTTCAACACGCAACACTCTTTGCAACCGCGGAAGCGGCCAGCAAATTGGAAGAAGCTCTACCCTCGTTTATCGAGAAACTCAGGACCGCCGCTGTCGGCCCGATGGCCGCGGCAGCCCTTGCCACCCAGGCGCAACCCGGAGAAAGCGGCGTCGCTTCCCAGGTGAGCCCGCGAGCTGTCGAAAAGGTCAACTGCGCACTCCTTGCGGAAGAGATAATAAAGGCCCAAAACGCTGGCGTCCGATTCACTCTCAAACAGCAACACCAATTTGAGGCACCTTGCCCCAACGTGGCATCGCTCTTCGACAATGGAGGCGGCGGATTTCCGAGGCCGTAGTCTCGAGCGTTTCGACCCGCCATTTGAGCCGGGATCTTGAGATCTCTAACTTGTTGTTTCCCATCCTTGCAGCATAAGGCCGCCGCACGGATGGGAAATCACAAACCTCCGCTCAACCGGCTAGTCCCGAGTACCTAGTCCCTTAGTCCCTGCTTTATCAGTCCCTCAGCCCCTGCCCTTATGCTTTCCTGCCCAGATCATTCCGCCAAGCATGTCCGTCGTCCGCAAGCAAGTGATCCCCGCACTCGGGCCCCCAGCTTCCCGCTTCGTAATTCGGAAACTTCTCAGGATTCTTGGCCGCCCAAGCCTCCAGCACAGGCGTATACAGCGCCCACGTAGTCTCCACGCCGTCGCGATGGGCAAAAAGCGTCTGATCGCCCAGCATCGCATCCAGCAGCAGCCGCTCATAGCCGTTGGCGCTCGATTTCCCAAAGGCCGCCGCGTAGTCGAAGTCCATGTTTACCGGGCAGACAGCCATCTCCGGCGTCGTCGGCACCTTGGCTCCAAAGCGCAGCGCAATCCCCTCATCCGGCTGAATGCGAATCGTGAGCAAATTCGGCTGAATCACCTGGCAGGCCGCTGTATGCGCAATCCTGTCAAAGATCAAAAGCGGCGGCTGTTTGAACTGGATGCTGATCTCCGTCGCTCTCTGCTTCATCCTCTTACCCGCCCGTAGATAGAAGGGAACCCCAGCCCAGCGCCAGTTCTCAACCTCAAGTTTCACCGCCGCATAAGTCTCCGTTCCCGACTCGCGGCTAACTCGATCCTCTTCGCGATAACCCGCAACATGTTGGCCATCGATCTCTCCCGGCCCATACTGCCCGCGCACCGCATTCAAAATCGGAATCGAAGGGATCGCCCGCCAGACCTTCAGCTTTTCGCGCCGCACGCTCTCTGACTCAAAGCTCGATGGCGGCTCCAGAGCTACCAGACTTAGTAGCTCCATCACATGATTCTGCACCACGTCGCGCAGTGCGCCCGCCTTCTCGTAAAAAGGTCCGCGGCCCTCGACACCAAGTGTTTCGGCCACTGTAATCTGCACCTGGTCAATGTAATTGCGGTTCCAGATCGGCTCGAAGATCCCGTTGGCAAAACGGAAGACCAATATGTTCTGTACCGTCTCCTTGCCCAAATAGTGGTCGATGCGGAAGACCTGGCTCTCGTCGAAGACGGCGTTCACCTGACGGTTCAGCTCGCGCGCCGACTCCAAATCGTGGCCAAAAGGCTTCTCAATTACGATGGCCACTTTGCCCTGCTCCGGGTGCGCCATCCCTTGCGCGCCGAGGTTCTCGACAATCCCGGCGAAAAACTCCGGCGCTGTCGCCAAATAAAAGAGACGATCGCCGCCAATGCCCTTCTCTTGCGCGATTCGATCTAACTCCGTCTTCAGTCCAACATAATCCCCTGAGTTATCGAAGCGCAGCGCAAAGTAACTGATCTTTCCGGCGAACTCATCCAGCTTTGCGTCGCCCGCTCCAACTCCGCCAAACTCGACAACTCCAGCGCGCATATCCGCGGCAAACTCATCGCCCAGCGGCCGCCTCGCAACGCCCACAATGGCAAACTTCTCCGGCAGCAGCCCAGCCTGCTCCAGGTGAAAGAGCGCCGGAAGTAGCTTACGCTTCGTCAGATCGCCCGAAGCTCCAAAGATCACCAGGATTGCCGGCTCGGGAATTCTCTCATTACCGTGGGGGACCTGCGATAGATCCTCACGTCGAACGCTCATCTCGACTGTTGCCATAAACTGAACCGCCTCCGGCGCCCGTCGAGCGCCGATCGTAACAACTAACTTGTCACTGCCTGCTCTTTCTTCACCGCATGCCCGCCAAACTCATTGCGCATGATCGCCAGCATCCTGTCGGTGAAGTTATTATCTTCGCGTGAGCGGATACGTCGCATTAATGACTCGGTAATTACCGGTGCAGAGACATTCAACTCAATCGCCTCAAAGACCGTCCAACGTCCTTCGCCCGAGTCCTCGACAAACGCCTCCAGCCCCTCCAGCGCAGGATTCTTCCTCAGCGCATCGGCCGTCAGATCCAGCAGCCAGCTACGAACCACGCTTCCATAACGCCAGATCTGCGCAATCTGCGGCAGGTTCAAGTCCAGCTCTTCCTTCTTCTCGAGAATCGTAAACCCCTCGGCATAGGCCTGCATCATTCCATATTCAATCCCATTATGAATCATCTTCACAAAGTGCCCCGCGCCGCCGGGACCAACATGCCCCCACCCCCTGTCGGCCGCAGGAGCCAGCGTCTCAAAGATTGGCCGCAGGTACTCGACCGGCTCCTTATCTCCGCCGATCATCATGCTGTAGCCTTCCTTCAGCCCCCACACCCCGCCCGATGTACCCACGTCGACAAATTGCAGCCCGTTGGCACCAACTTCTTCGTGCCTGCGCATTGTGTCTTTGTAGTTTGAGTTGCCGCCGTCGATCAGAATATCGCCGGGCTTCAATAGCGGCGCCAACTTGGCAATCGTCTGATCTACCGGGTCACCCTGCGGCACCATCATCCAGATCGCTTTCCGGCCCTCCAGCTTCTGTGCGAGCTCCTCTAGGCTCGAAGCACCGACGTTCCCAGAGGCTGCGAGCCGAGCCACCGCCTCAGCGTTGAAGTCGAACCCCACCACATGGTGGCCGCCCAATCGAAGCCGCTCCGCCATGTTGCCGCCCATCTTGCCCAAACCGATCAATCCAAGTTGCATTGCACACCTCCAATGATCTTCTTTTGCCCCCTCGATCGAACGGAATCTGAGGCTTCGGTTGCCTCAAACAATCCCATTGGTCCTTCCTGGCCGCAGACACTGGGTTAGATGACAGCTGCGTCACGCGGGATTCCACCGGATGATGACCTTCGTTCTGCTCTGGCGGCTTTTCAATGGTCTGACCACTCAGGTACAATAAGAAAGACTTCACCGCACGCAGCGGATATATTGGGTGTCTTGGGAGAATCTATGCCGGAAGCATCGTGTGACATCGGCCTGATCGGCCTTGCCGTCATGGGACAGAACCTCGTCCTCAACATGAACGACCACGGATTCAAGGTGGCCGTCTTCAACCGCACAACCTCAAAAGTGGACGACTTCCTGGCCAATGAAGCCAAGGGGACAAAGGTCGTCGGAGCTCACTCGGCCCAGGAGCTGGCGAGCCTGCTCAAACGCCCCCGGCGCGTGATGCTGATGGTCAAGGCCGGCGATTCCGTCGATCAGACCATCGAACACGTGCTGCCTTATCTGGAGGCTGGCGACATCATCATCGACGGCGGCAATTCGCTCTTCACCGACTCCAATCGCCGCACTGCCGCATTGGCAGCAAAGGGCATCCTTTTCATCGGCACCGGCGTTTCGGGCGGTGAAGAAGGCGCGCGTTTCGGCCCCTCGATTATGCCAGGCGGAAATCCGGCCGCATGGCCTCATGTGAAGGCGATCTTCCAGGCAATCGCCGCAAAGGTGGATGATGGAAAGACTCCCTGCTGCGACTGGGTCGGTGAAGCCGGCGCCGGCCACTTCGTCAAGATGGTGCACAACGGCATCGAGTACGGCGATATGCAGCTGATTTGCGAAGCCTATGACCTGCTCAAGCGCGGTCTCGGCCTCACAGCAGATGAGCTGCACAAGGTTTTTGCCGAATGGAATAAGGGTGAGCTGGATAGTTATCTCATTGAGATTTCCACCGCTATCTTTGCCATGAAGGATGAAGACGGCCAGCCGCTCGTCGACAAGATTCTCGACACTGCGGGACAAAAGGGCACCGGTAAGTGGACAGTTATCAGCGCACTCGACAACGGCCAGCCTGTAACTCTGATCGGCGAGTCAGTCTTCGCACGCTGTCTCTCGGCGCTGAAGGATGAGCGCGTGGCAGCGTCGAAGATCCTCTCCGGGCCGGCGCCGAAGATCGTTGGCGGCGATCGCGATGCATTCATCGAGGATGTGCGACGCGCGCTCTATTGCTCTAAGATCGCCTCTTATGCCCAGGGCTATATGCTTCTCAGAGCCGCGGCAAAAGAGAACAAGTGGAATCTGAATATGGGCGGCATTGCCCTGATGTGGCGCGGCGGATGCATCATTCGCAGCCGCTTCCTGGGCAAGATCAAAGAGGCATTCGACAAGAATCCCAATATCGAAAATCTCCTCCTCGACAGTTTCTTCTCAAACTCGCTCAACAGCTATCAGGCTTCATGGCGCAAGGCAGTGGGTCACGCCATCGAGCTCGGCGTGCCCACTCCGGCGTTTTCCACCGCGCTGGCCTTCTTTGACGGCTATCGCGCTCCCCGGCTGCCCGCCAACCTGCTCCAGGCGCAACGCGACTATTTTGGCGCGCACACCTATGAGCGCGTCGACCGGCCGCGCGGCGAATACGTCCACACCAACTGGACCGGCACCGGTGGCCGCGTCTCATCTACCACTTACACTGTTTAGTTGATTTTGTAAGTCCATCTAACTTAGTTCGGCGGCGCGTCGGAAGATACGCCGCCGAACTGCTATTCACAATACGCCAAGGCTCACCAGCTCGGTCCGCAAGCTCCCCAAACCTTCAAACTGGATACCCTTCATTCCCTGAGCCACCGCCGCCGCCACATTCTCCGTCCGGTCATCGATGAAGAGAATCCGCTCTGCCGGCCTGCCAAGAATCTCCAGCGCCCGTTTATACATCGCCGGCTCCGGCTTGCGCAAACCGAGATAACACGAACTTAATTCCACTTTGAAGAATTTGCGCAGTCCAAAGCGCTCGAAGCGATACTCGTTCGTCTCGCGCGCCTCGTTGTTCAATGCTCCCAACAGACATTTGTTTGCAGCGGCAAGCTCCCCAAGAATCTGCAACGCGCCATCCGGCAATATCTTTGACTGCGCGCAGATGGCAGCAAAAAACTCATCAGCGGAAAAACTGCGCGGCTCGTAAAAGACCGTTTCGCCGAGGTAGCTCGCGGCGGAAACTGCGCCTACTTCCCAAGCCGCATAGGGCTTCGTATGTCGAGCTTCAAACTCCGCCACGTCCAGATGAAACTGTTCCAGCACCCGCGCGCGCTCACAATGGTCCCAGCCGTTGGTAAGCAGGACCCCACCCACATCGAAGAGAATCACGTCGAAGAGATACAACGGCGCCTCTCATCCACATACTTGTGGATTCTGTTTCTTACTTTCGAACTAAGTTTTCTCTGAATTCCTGACAATTACGCCGGATTCGACGAGCCATCACCGCAGAGATACTTCGCCTCGATCGCCATCACCTTTTTGAACCGGCGCTGAAATCGCTCTTCGTTTGCGATGAACTGCGCGCCAATGAACCTATCTACGATCTCAAAGGCAAGTGCCGATCCAATGATACGCGCGCCGAGCACGCAAACATTCATATCGTCATGTTCGACGCCTTGGTGAGCCGAATAAGTGTCGTGGCACATCCCGGCGCGAATTCCCGGAATCTTGTTGGCAGCCACGCACACACCGACACCCGAGCCGCAAATCAGGATCCCGCGCGGTGCATCGCCCCGCTTCAACGCAGCGCCAACCTTTTCGGCAAAGTCAGGATAATCGGATGGCTCGGTGTTATAAGCTCCAAGATCCACCACTTCGTGGCCGGCCTTGGCGAGATAGGCGCGTACCTCTTCCTTCAGCGAAAATCCCGCGTGATCTGAACTGATAACGAGCTTCAATGCAGATTCCTTTCTGTTTCGGGCAGAGTTAGCGTACTTCGCGGAGTTAGCAATCCTGGGCTTTTACTTACTGTGTCAGCACGCACAGAACGCGGCTAACTCCGCTACCCTCGTTACGTTCACTTCACCAGCTTCTTCGCCCGCGCCGCCACATTTTCCGCGCTAAAGCCAAGCTCCGCCATCACCTTCGGGCCCGGCGCAGAGGCACCGAAACGGTCAAGTCCAAGGACGCCGCCTTTTTCGCCGACGTACTTCCACCAGCCGGCGGTCGCGGCCGCCTCGACTGCGAGCTTCGGCACGCCTGCCGGCAATACGCCCGACTTATATTCCGCCGATTGCTCTTCGAAGATCTTCCAGCTCGGGAAGCTCACGACTCGCGCTGTGATTCCCTCGGCGGCCAGCAGCTTCGCGGCCTCCACACACGGCCAGACTTCAGATCCGCTGCCGATCAGAATCACCTTTGGCGCGGCTGCATCCACCAGCACGTAGGCGCCCTTGCTCACACCGGCATAGATGTCCTGCGACGTGGGATCGATCACCGGCAGGTCCTGACGGCTGAGCGCAAAGAAGCATGGCTTCTTCCGCTCCAAAGCCAGCCTCCACGCCGCCACAGTCTCATTGGCGTCTGCCGGATGAAGGTCTGTCATTCCCGGAATCGCCCGTAATCCCAGCAGTTGCTCGACCGGCTCGTGGGTCGGTCCGTCCTCGCCCACGCCGATCGAGTCGTGCGTGTAGACAAACAGCGAGTGTACTTGCATCAACGCGGCCAGCCGCATTGCTGGCTTTGCGTAGTCGGAAAACACAAAAAATGTCGAAGCAAAAGGAATCAGCCCGCCATGTGCCGCCATTCCATTCACCGCGGCTGCCATGGCAAACTCGCGTACGCCAAAGAAGACATTTCTTCCTGCCGCGTCTTCGTGGAAGCTGACGCCAGGCTTGAAGATCGTCTTGGTCGACGCAGTCAAATCGGCTGCTCCGCCAAAGAGCTCGGGCACAACCTCGGCAATCGCGTTCATCACTGTGCCGCCTGCCGTGCGTGTGGCCTGAGCCTTGCCCGGCGTGAAGCTCGGCAGCGCTTTTTCCCAGCCGGCCTTGAACTCGCCGCGTTGCGTGCGCTCAAACTCCGCCGCCAGCTCAGGAAACGTCGCGGCATAGCCCGCGAACAGCTTTTTCCAATCAGCCTCGAGTTCGGCCCCACGCCCAATTGCTTTGCGCCAGTTCGTGAGTGCATCCTCTGGCACAACAAAGCTTTGGTCTTCGGGGAAGCCAAAGAACCTTTTTGTTGCAGCCACGGCCTCAGCGCCCAGTGCCTCGCCATGCGCCTTGCTCGTCCCGGCCTTCGGACTTCCATAGCCGATCACCGTTCGGACCGCAATGAACGAAGGCTTGCCGGTTTCGGCCTGAGCCGCGGCGAGTGCCGCCTCCAGAGCCGCAAGGTCGTTGCCATCGGCCACACGCTGCACGTGCCAGTTGTAGGCCTCGAATCGCTTCAGCACATCCTCGGTGTAACTCAGGCTCGTCGGCCCATCCAGCGAAATCAGATTATCGTCGTAGAGCAGCGTCAGCTTGCCCAGGCCCAGCGTTCCAGCCAGCGAAGCGGCCTCGTGCGAGACGCCTTCCATCAGGTCGCCATCGCCCAGCATCGCGTAGGTATGGTGATCAACGACGTCAAATCCCGGGCGGTTGTACACGGCCGCCAGATGCTTCTCCGCCATCGCCATGCCAACAGCCATTCCGACGCCTTGACCCAGCGGACCGGTCGTCACCTCCACGCCGTCTAGGTGTCCGCGCTCCGGATGGCCCGGCGTCCGCGAACCCCACTGCCTGAAGCCCTTCATGTCATCCAGCGTCACGTCATAGCCAGACAAAAACAGCGACCCATAGAGCAGTGTCGAAGCATGCCCATTCGACAGCACAAATCGGTCACGGTCCGCCCACTTCGAGTGCTTGGGATTGTGCTTCATCAGCTTGTTGAAGAGCAGATACGCAAGGGGTGCCAAGCCCAGCGGAGCGCCAGGATGGCCGCTATTGGCCTTCTGCACTGCATCCACTGCCAGCAGCCGCAGAGTGTTGATGGAGAGTTGTTCAAGAGCCGGTGAGACGACAGAGCTTTCCGCGAGGCTGGAGGTCATATGACTGCGAGGTCCCTTCATTGAAGCGCAAAGCGCGCCATTAGGTCGATTGATGGGTTTTCGCCGGGCGATTGCGGTACGTTGGCGTCAACCCTCACCTCTATATTGTAACCAAGCCGGCAGCCCCGTTCGGGTCGACGCCCCCTCCCGATCGCCGCCATCGACCAACATTGGAGACATCCGCAGGTGGGTCCAGACCGAGACGACACCTGACAAGAAAAGCAACCCGGCCCGCCAAGCATTCGATGTTGTGTGACTGTCTATGGTTTCTTCCCCGGCCCGGCCATTAACCCGAATCCCTTCAGCCTCCTGTGGCATCCATCCAAGTGCAGAGTGATGCAGCCTGATGGAAACACCGCGTTTCCAGGCTCGCTGGCCCGACCGCTTCCCATCAGCAGGCCGACATCCAATTGAACCACGCAAACCGATCTCAAGGAGATTCGCCTCATGGCTTTCGAACTAGCTCCCCTTCCTTACGATTACGCGGCACTCGAACCCTTCATCGATACAGAAACGATGAAGATCCACCACGGCAAGCATCACCAGACTTACGTCAACAACCTCAATGCAGCCCTCGCCAACCATCCCGAACTCGCCGCTAAGCCTGTTGACGATCTCATTCGCGGCCTGGCTACCGTACCCGAGGAGATTCGCACCGCCGTTAAGAACAATGGCGGCGGCCACGCCAACCATACCGCCTTTTGGCCGCTCATGGGTCCCGTTGGCTCCGACGGAGTAGGTGGCGCACCCTCAGGCCCGATCGCCGGTCAGATCACCGCCGACTTCGGCGATTTCGAGACTTTCAAAAAGACCTTCAACGAAACCACTGCCAAGCAATTCGGCTCTGGCTGGGGCTGGCTCATCTTTAGCGGTGGCAAGCTCAAGGTGATCACAACCCCCAACCAGGAGTCGCCTCTCACCCAGGGCCTCTATCCGATCATCTTTAACGATATCTGGGAGCACGCTTACTATCTGAAGTACCAAAACCGGCGTCCAGATTACCTCGCCGCATGGTGGAACGTGATCAACTGGAAAGAAGTCAACCGCCGCTTCGCGATAGCCAAGAGCTAAAGACGGGGAGTCAGGTTTCCGAGACGAAGCCGGGCGCAGTCCGGGTCAAATCCAGCAGGTCTGGTTTTGGCTCCGGACCGGGGATCGCATTCAGAATGCGACGTCGTGCGCCCGGCTTCAATTGCGGTCAAGTCTTCGTGGATGGCGCTTACTACGACATGCTCCCGCAACCTTGCATTCGATTCCGTGTCTAACCATCCAGGAAGATGCAGATACGGATGCGCAATCTCGCCTTTCTGGCATTGACGACGCCGCTAGCCTTGGTTCCACTCGTCGCCGCCCAGTCGGCCAGCTTCATTGTCTCCCAGCACGGCCAGTCCGTTGGCACCGCGACCGTCACGTTCGCGGCCAACCGCGACGGATTCGATACGACTACCGTCGTACGCGTCGACCTCAAGGGCCTAAATTACAACCTCTCCAAGACCGAGCAGCTCACTCAGGGCAATCAGCTCAAACATGTCCAACTGAGCGCCACTGTCAACGGCTCAGCCGTCAACGTGGTCGCCGCGCCCGACAGCGCTCAGATCCTGCTCAACATCTCTGCCAATGGCCGCAGCGCCACAACTGGTCTGGCCAAGCATCCCGCAGCCGTCTTTCTGCCCGACTTTGATCCCGGCGCATTCGACACTCTGCTGGCTCTCGCTGTTGCCCAGAACAATCGCGACCTCTG
>Ga0181529_10007538_pt1 | contig 10816 bp, 8 predicted proteins | sample PEATcosm2014_Bin_36_FD_119763 | JGI IMG/M metagenome (GOLD analysis project Ga0181529, IMG submission 119763) | Peatland microbial communities from MTU Mesocosm Facility, Houghton, MI, USA - PEATcosm2014_Bin10_30_metaG | ecosystem: Environmental > Terrestrial > Soil > Wetlands > Peat | place... | reverse complement strand
GGCGTGAGCCCGCCCCGGCAACTTCGTGGCGGAATCCCGGTCGGCCGTATCGCCGGCCAAACCGATCTGCTGCGCGGCTTCCTGCCTCACCTGGTCCAGGCATTTCGACAGTTCGAGTTTCGCGTTGCGGAGGCCTTCCGGGTCCGTGGCGGCTTCCATCTGTGTGCGCACTTCCTTCAGTTTTCGCATCGCGTCGGGGCCGGCAATCGTCAGGTCCTGCAACAAGTCCATCAGCATGCCGATGACCGCGCGCTGCTCGGAATTCCGCCCGTGGTAATGCCGGATAGTCCGGGTGCCGAATTCGCGCAGGATGTGGATCGCGGTGCCCGCCTTGGACTCGATCTCGGGCACGGAATAGTCGTCCTCGTCGCGCAGGTACAGCTCTGCGGTATCGGGCCGGCCTGGGGGGCGCCGTCCCGCGTCGTCCTTGGCGACGAATTCGGCTATGCCCTGAAATAGGGTACGGACCGCGGGAAGAAAACTATCCTCGGCGGTCGCTCCTTGTGAACCTCGACGTTGGGTGAGAGCCACGAAATGTTCATATCGGCTCGGATCGGAGTTTCTGTAACGCGAATTATCCCGGCCAAGGAGTGCCTGGACAAGCACCCGGGAAACACCCGGGAAATCCGTTAAAACCGGCGCCCGGCTAAGGCCTTGAGGCTGTGGCCGGTACGGAAGGCGCAGGGAGTCGAAGGGCTGCAGGATGCAGTCGCCAGCGGGCGCGAAGGGCGCGCCTCGATTCGCGCCGCCCTCGCTCATCCGGCCGGCGGCGACGAGGGCCGGGCCCGGCTAACTACCCGTGGTGCTGACCGTGTACTTGGCGATCATGTTGGGACGCTCCCAGGCCGGCATGGATTTGGGCGACGCCAGGTAGCCCAGGAACTGCGCCAGGACTTGTGCAAAATGGGCTTCGTGGCCTACGCGATAGCGGTCCGGAATGGTGACGTGGAACTCGCCCCCCGAGGCCTCGCTGGCCACCCCGGCGTAGTCGGCCTGCAAACGGCGCACGCGGGCGTCGAGCGCCTGGAGCACCGCGGCGCGGTTCTCGGGGCCGTTGGGGATCACGTAGACTTCGGGAACGTATTTCTCTTTCTCGCCCTGGCGGACCTCGATCGCGGAATTCGTCCCGCGGTAGATGGCGTGGTGCAGGTCCACGCCGGCGGGCGACTCGTAATTCCAGCGCGCGGCCAGCCGCACGTGGATGCCGCGGATCTGGTAATGCACCTCGCCGTTCGAGTTGTACTCCAGCTTGCCCTGTTTGACATAGGGCGCCAACTCCGGCGGGAAAGCGGGCAGGGCCGTCACGCGCTCAAACTGTTCCAGCGTCATCACCGTGGCCCACTGCCGGGCGCTGCCGATGCGGAGGTCTTGCGGCGTGCGGATGGCCTGGTTGGGGAAGAGCGTCCACGGCACCAGGTCGATCAGGTGAGTGCCCACGTCGGCGAGTCCCGCGCCCTCGTGGGCCACGTCGAAGAAAAACGCGGGGCGCAGGTTCGGCACCCCGGCCACGGTCTTCAGAAGGTGGTGGACGCTCTCGATGACAACCCCTGGTTCGGCGTCCGACCCGGCGACGGGCGTGCCGAAAACAGCCGGGTCGTTCACCAGGTGTCTCTGGATGATGGTCGAGGGCTCGAACCGTTCGGTCATGATATCGTAGGCCACCAGGCCGGAGCGGCCGGCCAGTTCCAGAGCGGCCTCCAGCGCGGGCAGTTCGCTCGAGCGGATGACCCACGGCTTGTCTGCCAACACGTTCAGGCCCGCATCCAGGGAGGCGCGGATGCGCTCCATCTTGTTGCGGCAGCGGCCGGCGATGACCACCACGTTCCCGGGACGTTCGGCCGTCATCCGCCGGAGTGGATCGTCCGTGCAGTGGATGTCCACCTCCCAGGCGGTGGGGTGGTCGGCCCGCGTGTTGAAGGCGTAGATGCGCTTGAGATGCTCGAACAGGTCCGGGCCCAGCGGCGCATAAATGTAGCTGCGGCGGTCGATGCCCGGAAGCATCTCCTTTTGCACCAGGGCGGCGTGGAAGTGGGCCGGGTCGAGCGCGATGAGTTTGACTTGGGTAGCGATGCTTCTATTATGGCGCTATTCCGCTCCCCCGCGGCCGGGCGCCGTGCGGCGCCGCCGTCCACCCCCGTTCCATGGTCCGCGGGAACGCGCTATCCCCCGGACGAAGAATCTGCCGGAGTTCGCGTGGTGCAACATACCGCAGGGTGAATCTCGCCAGGCATAACTATAGCCCGGAGACCAATGTTACGGCCTCGCCCGCAATGTTACGGCCTCGCCCGGCATGAAGTGGGCGATGTTTGTGATGTTCTGCACACGATGTTCTGCGATTTCCAAAAGGCGCGCTTCCTGTGTTACACTACCGGTTCCAAATCGCTGCGCCAATGCACCGCCTATCGCAGCTCCGGCCCGAATGCCGTCGACCAACGTGCGGGGCGAGCACCACGCATAACGACGAATAATGGTTCCAACCCACTGTGAGCGCCGATTCACGCAAGCGTCAGGTCATTCTTGGGAAGCTCGGCCGTCTGCTCCCGCGCCATATTCTGATTCTGGCCGCGGAAGTTACGGGCATTTGCTCAGTGGCGGGAGACGGACCTCCGGGGCCTCCTGAGGCACATCGACGCCCCTGGAACTGGCTCTCCCGATTGCGCATGGTGCTCGCCAGAAAGGGCCCCGAGGAGCCGCTCCCGGCCTTCGACACCGAGTATTATGTCGACACTTATCGGGACGTAAGGAGAAGCATTTGGCCGCCACTACTCCATTTTCTCCTTTGGGGCGGCTTCGAAGGACGAAAGCCGCATCCGGTGTTCGACCCCGAATGGTACATGCGGCTGTATCCGGACGTGGCCGCTTCCCGCCTGAATCCCCTGCAGCATTACATGCGCTTTGGATGCTACGAAGGCCGGAGCCCGCATCCGTTATTCGATGCAGCGTGGTATCTGAGCACCTACCCCGACGTGACGGCCTCCCATAGCAATCCGCTGACGAGCTTTCTCGCGGCCGCGAGCGGCCAGGACCGCCGGCCGCATCCGCTGTTCGATTCCGGCTGGTACCAGCGCCGCTATCCCCACACCAAGGCGTCCGGTCTGAATCCGCTGGTTCATTATCTGTTGCACGGAGCGAAAGAAGGGCTGAATCCGAACAGATACTTCGACGCCAAGCGCTATGTCTTGCATTATCCGGGCTGCGTATCCATGCGATTGCCCCCCTTAGTGCATTATGTGACCGGAGTCGAGCGAGGCATCTACGATCCCCATCCGGGTTATCCACGGCCTAGCCAGCCCTTCACCAGCCTGCCACCGGAAAGCGAGCGGGCACTTACTTGCAAGAAGCCGGGGAACTGCCCGCAGCCCCCGGATTGGCGCAACGTACTGGCGCCGGGCGACGTTCCGGTGTTTATAAGCTACGGCGCTTCCAACGTCTCGTTCATAGAATCCTGTCTGATTCCGGCGCTGGCCGCGCAACAGTGCCGAAGAAAGCTCCATCTCCACGTTCTGCAGTACCGCGGCTCGGAGAGCCTGCTGCCGGCATCGGTACTGTCGTTTTCGGGTGGCGCGCTATCCGGTGTTACGGACTGGTCGGCCGGCAGGAGCAATCGCCATATCGGTTTCGGCGAAGCCGTCAACTATCTCTTCGCGCGGGTCCAGCCGGAAAGCTGCTTTTTCGTGGTGAATCCGGATTCGATTCCGATGCCGGGGTGCATGAACCGGTTGCTCGGCTCGTTTTCCGAGCGCCAGGCCGCCATTCTGGAAGCCAGGCAGTGGCCGGCGGAGCACCCCAAGGAATTCGATCCGGCTACCGGTTGGACGCCATGGGCCAGCGGGGCCTTTCTGCTCATAGCCAGTGAGGCATTCCGCCGATTGGAAGGCTTCGACCCGGTATATTTTCTTTATAACGAGGACGTCGACTTGAGTTGGCGCGCATGGCTTCAGGGTATGCCGGTCATCTACGATTCCGCCGCCGTCTGTGCGCACTTTACAGGAGCGTTGTCCTATCGCCAGACCCGCTTCTATTACGAGAATTTCTTCGGTATTCGCAATTTCCTGATCCTTGCGTACAAATTCTTCGGCCGCGATGGCGAGGTTGCGGCAAGGAAGTGGATCGACGAGGCGGCGCTTCCCGCACCCTTTCGCGCCCGTATCGAAGAGAGCTACCGCGGCGTGCGGGACACCGTGAAGCGCGTGGACCCGGGTAAGTCTTTTCACGCGGACAAAGTAAAGATTGTGGGTCTCAATCTCTACCACCACCTCCGAAGGCTATGAGTATGGCGGTCGAAACACTTCGGTTATATGTTCTATGCCGCACCGCAGATTCCAGGGATGCCTGGCGGAAGCAGGCGGAGGCCCATCCGGATCTCGAGGTCACTCCGATTTTTCCCGTGCCGTCGGCCGTGGAGACGGTTCATTCTCTGGCCGCAGCCGCCGGGCGGCCCTTCCTCGTCTGCCAGGACGGTGTCTGGGTGGGGAACGGTATAGCCGCCCACGTTGCAATCCTGATTGGAGAGTTAGACGAGCGTTTCCCGAACTGGGCTCTGTGCGGCAACCGTGGAATGCGGTGGGACGGGCAGCACCTGTTTGACTACGCTTATGCCATGGACCATGGGGGGCTGCGAACGGCTGTGTGCCCGCATCCCGTCATCTGCCTGGACGACCGCCTCTTGCTGGTGAATCCGGGAGCGTTCCGCCGGCATACGCGCTTCGCGCCCTCTCTACAGGGACTCCGATCGGGCGTGCCACTCTCCCTGGAATGCCTCCAGAACGGCTCGCTCCTGGCAGTGAGCCCGCGGCTTATGGCGATGCATCCCGGTCCGGATGAATCGCACGACGAATCCGCCATCGAGACGGGCACTGCGTTCAGGGACTATTACCGGCAAGCGTTTCTGGATCACTACTACCACACGCCGGACGGACCCCTGAATATGAGCGAGTTATTGGATTACCGCCAGGTGTCCGAGCCGTGGACGAAGCCGGTTCAGGAAGATATCGTCGATCTGTTCGACAGCGCCCTGGAGAAGAGCCGCAGGATCGGAAAACCCTCTCTCACAATCTGCTGCCGGACTCAATTCCGGCGCCCGGAAATGCTGGAGCGCGCCGTGCTGTCGTTTGCCGTCTGGCGGAATTGCGCGGGCGAATTAGCCGATGTCCGGGTTCAGCTTATTACGGACCAACTCAGCGCGGTCGCGGAGCCGCAGATGAACCGCCTGCGCGAGCGCTATCCGGCAGCGGCTCTGGGGTGCTGGTATCATGAGATCCGGCCAAACCGGCACAGCCGGGCGGATCTCATGCTGGCGGCCATCGAGCGGGCGGACACCGATTACATCTGGTTCATCGACGACGACGATTATGTCAACGCTGCGGCCGCTCCGGCCGTAGCTCGCTCGCTCGCGAGCGCAGCGCCGGTCCTGGTGGTCGGGTCCTCGGGGGTGCTGCAGGAAGCCTGGCAACGGGTTGCGACCGGCGGGGAGGGGGATTCCGCTCAAGAGACGTTCGAACTGGTCCAGTCCGAGCGGCTGCCCTCCTATATGGCCAGTCAGGTGTTCGGCGTGCTGCGGGGCTTCAACCGGGTTCCCGTTTGTGGAATGATCCTTCCCGTCGCGCTGCTGCGGCAACGCATTCGCCGCGTCAAGGCCCTCGGCAATTACAATGAAGACTACTTCATACTGCTGCTCGCCCTTACGTCGTCTCGCGTAGAGGTGTGCGTTCTGAATACCGAGATTGCGTCCATCTCGCTACGCGGAAACGACAACACTGTTTTTCAAGAGGACCGCTCCGGGTGGCACTTATCGCTGGCGGCATTTCTCCTTGAAGTGCTGAACGACACCGAGGGTAACAGTCCGTTTCTTTGGCAGTTGGTGGACTCGCTGAAGTAGGGACGGGAGCTGCGGTCTTACGTCTCGCTCGGGGGCGGAAGAGGGAAGCCGGGAGAGCAGAAGAGGGAAGTCGGGAGACCGGAAGAGGGAAGTCAGGAGAGGGAAGTCGGAAGGGGGCCCGCGAAGGCCGGGGATTCTGTCTTCCCTCTTCCTCCTACATCTCCAGGTGGGCCGCCACCGCGCGCGCGACTACGATCTCTTCGTCCGCGGGCAGCACCAGAACCGTTACCGGCGCGCCTTCGGGCGAGATCCTGCCTTCGCCGCGCAACGCCCGGTTGCGGTCCGCGTCGAGCGCGATGCCCAGGCCCTCCAGCCCGCGGCACACGGCCGCCCGGACGCCGGCGCTATTTTCGCCGATGCCGCCGGAAAACGTCAGCACGTCCAGGCCTCCCAACTCCACCAGAAATGCGCCCAGGTAATGCCGCACGGCGCGCACGTAAACGTCCAGCGCCAGTTGCGCACGAGCGTTCCCGGCCGCGGCGCCCGCTTCCAGATCGCGCACGTCCCCCGTGCCCCCGGCGATGCCCGCCAGTCCCGACTCGCTCGCCAGAATGCGCGCCATCTCCTCGATGGAAAGCGCGTACTTCCGCATGATGTAGAGCGCCGCGAACACGTCGAAATCGCCCACGCGATTGTTTTGCGGAAGCCCCGACTGCGGCGAGATGCCGAAACTGGTGTCCACGGCCACTCCGGCGCGCACCGCCACCAGGCTGGAGCTGCCGCCCAGATGACACGAGATGTGCCGCAGATCGCCGCCTCCGCACATCTGCCGCGCCCGCTCGCTGGCCGCCCGGTGGCTGGCCCCATGAAAGCCGTACCGCCGCACGCCGTCGATTTCCTTCCACCGGTACGGAACGGCGTAGGTGACGGTGGCCTCGTCCAGCGAGTCGAAGAATGCGGTCTCGAACAAGGCCACCAGAGGCACGCCGGGCATGGCCTTTTGGAAGGCCCGCATGGCGGCGATGTAGGGCGGATTGTGCGCCGGCGCGTAGAAAGAAAACTCCTCCATGGCCGCCAGCACGCGATCGTCGATGCGCCGGGTTCCGCCGACCGGTCCGGCGTGCACCGCTTTGAAGCCGATGCCCGCCAGTTCGTTGGTGCTGCCGAGCGCCTTACCGGGTCCCACGATGGCGTCCATACAAGTTGCCAGGGCCGCCTCGTAATTGGGGCACGCGCTGCCCTCCTGGCCGATGCGTTCGATTCGTCCCTGCGCCAGCACCAGGGGCCCGTTCATGTCGAACAGGCGGTATTTGAATGACGTGCTCCCGATATTGGCAATCAGGATCCGTGCCGAAGTTTGTGCGCTCAAGTTGATATTCTAGCCCGGAATTCCCGCCAAGTCCCGCCGGCGGACCTGCATCCAATTATCCCGCTTCGTGTGTTATTCGGCCGCGGCCAAGTGGCGGCCGCGGACTGTGGTTATCCCGCCGCTTCCCGCTCCGCTTCCATCCGCCGCCCGTACCACCACAGCGACGCCAGCCACGCCGCCACGCACGGCAGCAGCACCAGCGTAGAGGTGAAGAAAATGGCCGAGGCGGCCGAAGCCATCGCCATCACCTCGACCACGCCATACACCGGCGATGTGCCGGCGGAAAAACGCCAGCGCGGCTGAGGGCGCGGATCTTCCACCGATGGCCGGCGGCCCATCGCCAATGCCACCAGCGCACTGCCCAATCCCGCGAGCGGCGCGAGCGGGGCCACCAGCAGCATGGCAACGAGCAGAAACGCCGCGTCCTTGGCCGCCAGGATATGCCAGCCGCGCAAGGGAAGCAGGCGGTAGCGCGACAATCCGCCTGCGCCGTCCAATCCGAACAAACATTGTGCAAAGCTGGAGAGCGCCACCACCACTAGCACCGTCATCGCCATGAAGGCCTCCGGCGGCAACGCCTGGCCGGCGGCGCGGTAGACGGTGGCCGAGAGGCTCAATAAGAAGGCGCAATAGAAGTCCAAGGTCGAGAGCATCTCGCGCAGGTTTTTGCGGACAAGCTGATCGAGCGCGCCGGGGAAGTGGGGAACGCGGCGCCACATGGCCGAACCGGAAGGCAGGGGCAGATCCGAGAGCGCGAAACCGGCGGCGAACAGCCCGGCGGCCAGTGCCCACAGACCGGCCGTCACAACGCCATGGGCTGCCCACAGCGCTAGCGCGGCGATCACCCACGTCATCGGGTTGAGCCAGGGGCTCGCGGCGCGCAGCACCCAGTGCTCGCGCTTTTCGAGCGGCCACAGCCCGAGGCGCGATTTCGGAATCTTGCGCAGCGGGTCGGTGCTGAGGGGAAGCAGCAGCACCAGCCCCATGATGAGGAACAGGAACGTCCCGGCCTTCCCCAGAAACAGCACGGCCACCAGGAAGAAGTTATTGCCGGCCAGCGACCCGAAAGACTTCTCGCCACGCCGAAAGGCCCGCGCCAACGCCCTTAGGATGGCGACAGGCCGAGCCATGCCAGTTCCTCCACCACGGGCGATTCCACCAGATCGAAGTAATGCCGCTCCAGAGCCTGCGGCAATTCGCCGGCGGGCGAGTTCCACACAATCTTGCCCTTGCGGATCATCACCACCTGGGTGGCGATTTCCTCCCCCACGGAAAGAATATGCGACGTGAGGAAGACCGTGACTCCGCGGCGGGCCACCGACTGCAGCAGGTCGCGCATGATGCGCGAGGTTACCGGGTCGACGGCTTCGAACGGCTCGTCGAGGAACAGCACCCGCGGCGAAGGCAGCAGAGCCATGGCGAAGCTGGTCTTCTTGCGCATGCCGTGCGAACAGGCCGAGGCGAACGTGTGCCGGCCGTGCTCCAGGCTCAGCGCGTGCAGCAACTGGCTGGTGCGGCGGTGCGTCTCCTGGCGGTCCAGGCCGTAGACCGCGCCGGTGAGCAGCAGGTGCTCTTCCACGGTGAGGTCGTCAAAGAGACCGAGATCTTCCGGCAGCACGCCTATGCGCCGCTTCAGCTCCAGCGGGTTGGCCGCTGCGTCCAAACCGCAAACCTCCACCGTGCCGGACGAAGGCGGCAGCAGCCCGGTGAGCATCTTCACGGTGGTGGACTTGCCGGCGCCGTTGGGACCGAGGAAGACGCAGATGCTACCGGCGCCGACCTCCAGGTTCAGGCAGTCCACGGCGGTAAAGTCGCCAAAACGGCGAGTCAGGTTGCGGCAGGAGATCATCCTCTCTATTGTGCCTGCTCGCCGCCGGTGGCGAAACTGGCAGATGCCGCTTGGAGCGGCAGTTCTCTCACCGGGGTTGCGCCCGGTTGCGTCCCCGGGGGGTGCTGAAACGAATCGCCTGGTCAGGCGGCACGGCGTGGCTGCGGCCTGCGCACCTTGCAGCGCGCGGTATCGCGAATTGCCGGAGCGGGCAGCTTGGGTGGCCGGCATCATGGCCATGCTTCCCGAGTCCGCTACGGCCGCCGCCGCGCCCGCCGCCTTATTCTGTCTTCCCCCTTCCGGCTTCCCCCTTCATCTCGCGGAGCGATATCCAGGGCGCAGCCTTGGCCCCTTCACACTGCCAGGCCGGCGCGCCACAGCAGATAGCCGATGGCCTGCTTGACGTAGTTCCACCGCTCGCGCAGCGTTTCCTGATTGCGCTCCTTGCGCGGCGACCCGTATACGCTGAGGCCGCGAAACTGCAGCATTCTCTTCACCCGGTAGATGTGGTACCCGTCGCTCACCACAATCACCGAGCCCAGGCCCATACGGCGCATGATTTCTCCAGCCATGGCAGTGGATTCCACCGTGGTCTGGCCCTCGTTCTCCACAATGATGGCTTCCGGCGGCACACCGTGGTTAATCAGATAGGAGCGGCCCACGCCGCCTTCCGTGAATACCGGGTCGCCGCCCGCGCCGCCCGTGGTCATGATGCGCGGCGCCAGGCTCCGCTGGTAGAGTTCCAGGGCGTGGTCCAGCCGCGCGCGCAGCACCTGCGACGGGCGGCCGCGATACTCGGCCGCCCCGAGCACCAGGATGACGTCGGCGTGGCGCGCTTCATCGCGCGTGGACTGCCGTTCGATCCGCGCGGAGACATACGCGATCACAGCGGCCGCCGCGGTCACGGCGAGGATGATCGCGGTCCATACGGCACGTTTCATCTGCGGTATTCTGATCGTTCAGAACTCATTGTAATCGCATGGTCAAGCCGGAGACGATCTCGAGCGCTGCGAATCCCCTGCTGAAGGATGTGCGGCGCGCCATCGAGCGCGGCGGCTTGAGCCCGCAGGGATGGTGCGTGGCCGAGACGCCGCACCTGCTCGCAGAGGCGCTCCGCAGCCGCTGCCGGGTGAAGGTGGTTCTGGCGGCCGAGTCGGCGAAACTCCCCCGGTTGCCCGGCGTCAGGATCGCGATCCTGCCCGACGCGCTGCTGCAGAAAGTTTCCGGCACCGAGACCAGCCCCGGAGTGATAGCGCTGGTCGAGCCGCCCGAGTGGAAACTGGCGCAGTTGTTCCAGGGCCGAACGCTTGGGATCGTGCTCGACGGCCTGCAGGATCCCGGCAACGCCGGCACAATCCTGCGCGCCGCCGAAGCCTTCGGCGCTACCGGCGCCATCTTCCTGAAGGGCACGGCGAGCCCATTCAATCCCAAAACGCTGCGGGCTTCCGCGGGCTCCCTGTTCCGCGTGCCGTTTCTGTATGGCATGGACCCGGCGCCGGCCCTCGCGGCGTGCGAGGAGAACCGGCTGAAACTGTATGCCGCGGTGCCCTCCTCTGCCTGCCCGTTGGTGGAGGCCGATTTCACCGTTCCCTGCGCTTTCATCATTGGCAACGAAGCCCGCGGCGTGAGCCGCGAACTGCGAGCCGCTGCGCAGGAGGTTTCCATCCCCACGGTGGGAGTGGAATCGCTCAACGCCGCCGTGGCCGCCGGCATCCTGCTGTATGAGGCCCGCCGGCAAAGGAACCTGCGCGCATGAGTCTGTTCGATTCCAGCCCGCCGGCCGCGCCGGAACGCGAATCCG
>Ga0181529_10007537_pt1 | contig 10816 bp, 7 predicted proteins | sample PEATcosm2014_Bin_36_FD_119763 | JGI IMG/M metagenome (GOLD analysis project Ga0181529, IMG submission 119763) | Peatland microbial communities from MTU Mesocosm Facility, Houghton, MI, USA - PEATcosm2014_Bin10_30_metaG | ecosystem: Environmental > Terrestrial > Soil > Wetlands > Peat | place... | reverse complement strand
TCGAACCCACTACTGGCCGTGGCCGACCTGGACCTTATCTGCGCAGCGCCGCGCAAACCGGGCGCGATCCTCGGCGTGGACAACACCTTCGCAACGCCGCTCAATCAGCGCCCTTTGGCGCTCGGCGCCGATGTCGCCGTGCAATCGGTGACCAAGTTCATCGGCGGGCACTCGGACCTGCTCGGAGGCGTCGTCACCGTGCGCGACGCGAATCTGCTGGCATCGCTGCGGCAGGCCCGGGAGCTCGCAGGCGCAACGCCCGGAACGCTCGAGACATTCCTCGCCGTCCGCGGGGTTAGGACGCTGGCAGTGCGTCTGGAGCGGGCGCAGAGCAACGCGATGACGTTGGCCGAACGCCTCGCGCGCCATCCAAACGTTACGCTGACGCGCTATCCCGGGCTAGCGAGCCATCCGACGCACGAGGCCGCGCGACGCCAACTCAAGGGCTTCGGCACGATTATCTCGTTCGACGTGCGTGGCGATGCCTCTGCCGCCGACGCCGTGTGCGCCGGACTGCAGCTCATCCAACACGCCACCAGTCTAGGCGCGGTCGAGTCCACCATCGAACGGCGGGCCAGCATTCCTGGGCAGGAGCACCTGCCTCCGGCGCTGCTGCGGCTGAGCGTGGGTATCGAGGCCGTCGAGGACCTTTGGACCGATCTGGATCGAGCGCTGCGCAACGTGCCGGAAGTGTAGTACTGGACGCACAACCGTGGGATTAGGCGTCCTCGCGCCGCGTGCACACAGCTAATATGGTCACATTCTGCGATCCTCTGGTGGCCGCTTGACGCACGGCTCGGAAGAGCCGGGTTGAACATGCGTCCCGTAACACGCCGTTCCGCGAACGAAACAACTGACGCTGGCGCTCAATGGGGCTCGCGTTCCCAACCTGTCCGGGCCACGAATTGAGTTACCCTACGGTTGAATGAGCGAGCCGTACATCTGCGCGCGCAACCTGGCTAAGCGTTACCGGTCCGGCGAAGCGGCGCTCGTGGTTTTCGAACATCTCGACCTGGACGTCGAGCGCGGCGAAATGCTGGCGGTGGTCGGAGAATCCGGGGCGGGGAAGTCCACTCTGCTCCACTTGCTGGGCGGTCTGGACCAGCCTTCGGAGGGTACGATTCAATACGAAGGCCGGGAAATTTCGTCGCTCGGCGAAGCGGATCGCGCGGATTTCCGCAACCGGGAGATTGGTTTCGTCTGGCAAATCCACTATCTGCTGCCCGAGTTCACAGCGCTCGAAAACGTGATGATGCCGTTGCTGATCCGAGGTGCGGCACATCCGGCCGCCGCTGCGGAAGCCGAGGCGAGGCTGGACGAGGTTGGGCTACACGAACGGGCGTCGCACCGCGCCGGCGAACTATCGGGCGGGGAGCAGCAGCGGGTGGTGCTGGCGCGCGCCCTGGTCGGAAGGCCCTCCGTCCTGCTGGCCGACGAGCCCACCGGCAATCTGGACTTCCGGACCGGCGAAATGATCTTCGACCTGCTGGCCGGCCTGCACCGTTCGCATCGGCTGACGTCGGTTTTCGTCACACATAATATGGCCTTTGCGCGGCGATGCGACCGAATCCTCACCTTGGACAAAGGGGTCTAGTACGAGAAAGTGACGGCGCGACGCAACCGAAAGGCGCCTCGGGTTATCTTTAAGGTTAGGGGGAATCGCGAATCCTATGTTTGAGCGATATACGGAGAAGGCAAGGAGGGTGATTTTCTTTGCCCGCTATGAGGCCAGCCAGTTCGGCAGTCCTTATATCGAGACGGAACACCTGCTGCTGGGCCTGCTGCGCGAGGACAAGGCGCTGGCGAACCGCTTTTTGCGCTCGCACGCCGCCGTCGAGTCGATTCGCAAACAGATCGAAGGGCACACCGCCCCGCGGGAAAAGGTATCCACCTCGGTCGATCTGCCGCTTAGCCACGAATGCAAGCGCGTGCTCGCCTACGGGGCCGAGGAAGCCGAGCGCCTCACCCACAAGCACATCGGCACCGAGCATCTACTGCTCGGCCTGCTGCGCGAGGAAAAGTGCTTCGCCGCCGAAATCCTCCATGAACGCGGCCTGCGCCTCGCCACCATCCGCGAAGAACTGCAGCGCACGCAGAGCGAAAAGGCTCCCACACGGCCCAAGGAAAGCTCGCTGCTTTCGGAATTCAGCCGCGACCTCACCCAGGCCGCCATGGACAACACGCTCGATCCGCTGATTGGTCGCGACTATGAGCTGGAGCGCGTGGTGCAAATTCTCTGCCGCCGCACCAAGAACAACCCGGTGCTGATCGGCGAACCCGGTGTCGGCAAGACGGCCATCGTGGAAGGCCTCGCGCAGCGCATCGCGGAAGGCGATATCCCCTCTTTCCTCGCCGACAAGCGGATCCTGGCGCTCGATCTGTCCCTGATCGTCGCCGGCACCAAGTACCGCGGCCAGTTCGAGGAGCGCCTCAAGACCATCATGAAGGAGTTGATGGAGAATCAGAACGCCATCATCTTCATCGATGAGCTGCACACCCTCGTCGGCGCCGGCTCGGCCGAAGGCTCACTCGACGCGGCCAACATCCTGAAGCCGGCCCTCTCTCGCGGCGAAATTCAGTGCATAGGCGCCACCACGCCGGCCGAGTTCCGCAAGTCCATCGAAAAGGACCGCTCGCTCGAGCGCCGCTTCCAGGCGGTGAAAGTCCCTCCGCCCACCGAAGCCGACGCCGTGAAGATCCTGTTCGGCATCAAGGACCGGTACGAGAAATTTCACGCCGTGGCCTATACCGACGAAGCGGTGGAAACCGCGGTCTACACTTCCAGCCGCTACATCCCGGACCGTTACCTGCCGGACAAGGCCATCGATTTGATCGACGAGGCCGGCGCTCGCGTCAAGCTGCGCCAGACTACCCTGCCGGCCGAGCTGGCCGACATTCAGAAGCGCATCAAGTTCATCGTGCATCGGATGGAGAACGCCATCGCCAATCACGAATTCGAGAAGGCGCGTTTCTACTCCGACGAGGAACGCAAGGAGCGCGAGAACATGCGCCAGCTCCGCGAGAAATACAATCTCGACGATTCCTCGACCGGCTGCGTCACCAAGGACGATATCGAAGACGTGGTGGCGCGCTGGACCGGCGTCCCTATGACCTCCATCAAGGAGGAGGAAATCGCCAAGCTGCTGCGCATCGAAGAGGAGCTGCACAAGCGCATCATCAGCCAGGAGAAAGCGATTTCCGCGCTGGCCCGCGCCATCCGCCGATCGCGCGCCGGCTTGAAAGCCAGCGCCCGCCCGGCCGGCTCGTTCCTGTTCCTGGGCCCCACCGGCGTCGGCAAGACCGAAGTGGCCCGCGCGCTCGCCGGATTCCTGTTCGGTAGCGAGAAGAGCCTGGTCCGCTTCGACATGTCCGAGTACATGGAGAAGCACTCGGTTTCGAAACTCATCGGCTCACCTCCCGGATATGTCGGCTACGAAGAGGGCGGCCAGCTCACCGAGCGCGTGAAGCGCAATCCGTACTCGATCATCCTGCTCGACGAAATCGAGAAGGCGCACCCTGATATTTACAACATCCTGCTCCAGGTGTTCGAAGACGGCCAGTTGACCGACGGTCTCGGCAACCAGGTCGATTTCAAGAACACGATCATCATCATGACCTCGAACCTGGGCGCACGGTTCCTCGAGAAGCGCGGCAACCTGGGCTTCTCCGCTCCCGTCGGCGAAGGCATGCCGTCGAAAGCCGAGGACATGGTGCGGGCCGAGGTGAAGAAGGCGTTCAACCCCGAATTCCTCAACCGCCTCGACGAAGTGATTCTGTTCAGCTCGCTCACGGACGCCGACCTGATCCAGATCATCGACCTGATGGTTGAGCAGATCAATGGGAACCTGGTGGCCAAGCAGGTGAAACTCCGCCTGACGCCCGACGCCGCCAAGCACATCCTCGAGAAGACCTGCGGCGACCGCAGCTATGGCGCGCGCCCGCTGCGCCGCGCGTTGCAAAAGTACATTGAGGACCCGCTCTCGGAAGCCCTGATTCAGGGCACTCTGCCGCGCCCGTCCGAGCTCGAAGTCTACCTTGGCGAAACCGGCATCTTCTACCGCGTGGTCAGCGCCGAAGCGGTCAACGCCGAAGGCGAAGCCGCGGTAACCGCCGGCGCCCCGGCCGAACCGGCGCCGGGGACGCTGCTTTACACGTTCTGACGTGGGTGGGGCATCCTTTAGGTTGCCCTGCCTCTTCCCTGTAACGGGTCGATTCGCGAGGGCAAACTCGTGCCGAAGAGGGAGTCTCGTTCCGTGTGGACCGCGATGTGGCCGGAGGCGGTTCGGCCGAATGTCTAAGAACCCGACTTCGGGCCAATCGGCGTTACTTTCCGCTAACCCCGTCAACTCCATTGCATACCGCCCCGGCGTGTAGCGGGCCCGGCCAGCTGGTATTATCGGGCCAGTGTTCGCAAGCCTGATCGGACTCGTCAGCGTAATCTTGCAGATAAATGCGGAACGGCCAGCCGCGCCATTGTCGGTCGCTGAAGCCGTCAATGATGGCTCGAAGTACATCAACCACCCAGTGACGATCGCCGGTGTTCTGACCGTTAGCATGGAGTTCACGGCCGTCAGCGGAAGCGGCTGCACAGAACGTATCAACGCGTTGAAGAAGCCGTACGCGTGTGCCGTGTCGCTTAGCCTGCCGGACTGTGCAAGACCCCAGACTGGTTGCAGTCAGAGCCTCATCGAACTTCGTAACAGAATGCGCAGGCTTGTGCTATCCAGGGAACGCACACCAGTTCCGATCACTGTCACTGGGATACTCCAACTCCCGCCGAAGATCTTCGTCGAATACACACAGCCTCCCGTAATCTCAGGTTTGCCTAAAGGCGAGTATGTCGAGATGGGATTCGGCCACATGAACGCGTTCCCGGCTCAATTGATCGTGATGGATGGTCGCCTAATACTCGCCGAGAAATCGGGCCAATAACCGGACGGAGGGTCCAGCCCCGCGTCAATTCCCTCCAAGGACGTGCTGTGTCGGACAACTTTCCGAGATGGGGGTTTCACGGCCAATCGGTCGCAGTTAGGCGCGCTTGAGCTAGAATGGGATCGGATCGTGCGTCTTAAGTAAATGCTCTCCACCTATTCCGTTGGTAAGATCAGCGGCCTTTCCGCGCTGTTGGGCCTGCTGGCTGCCATACCGGCTGCGGGACAATGGGCGCCGAGCCCACCGCCCGAACTCTCCTTTCTTTCGACCATTCTCAAAGTCAGAAAGAATATTCCCTACGAGATCTGGGGCCAAGTAAAGTTCCCAAAAGGGGAAGGTCCATTCAAACAGGGCAAGCATTGGGTCATCTTGGCTGAAACCGCGAACGGCAACGATCCGGTTACGGAATGGAACAAGATCAAGCCGGCGTTCCTGCAGAACGGCTGGACCCTCTTCAAAGAAGTGCGGGCGGGCGGATTGCTGTGGGTGCTGCAATACTCCAAAAACGGCGTGCAGGCCTGGGCCAATGTGGACGCTGGCGGCTCTCCTGTTATCTTTGGTCTGGACGTGATCGAAATCGCGCCGCTGCCCTTTACCCTGACCCTTACCGCGCCTGCCGCGACTCCCGAGAAAATCGCGACCGATAAGGGAGACTTTCCGTATCTGGCGCCGCTCCCCGGATCGAAATTTCATCGCGGCGGCTGGGATAACGCACCTTTTTGGGTGCAGCCGGCAGGCGCCCAACAGGCGGAAATGGTGGCGAACGGAACGCTCTATCGAGACTACGATTTTCCCGAGATTTCAAACGTGCTGCTAACCACGGCGTATCGCGATGCGCTCACTAAGGGCGGCTGGACGATTGTGCAGGAAGGGAGCAGCGTCATTCGGGCTCATTACGCGCAAAGGGGCCGGAACATCTGGGCCATGGTGTCGCCCAATGGCCCCGTCATGTACTCCATCAACGTGGCAGACGCGGGCGCGGCGGACCTGGGGGCGACTCTGGCGAAGGCGTGCCACGTCGCGCTCTACGGGGTATTGTTCGACTTCAACAAGTCGACCTTGCAGCCGGCTTCCGACGCGGCGCTGCAACCGGCGGCAAATATCATGGTGGCGGATAAGACGTTGAAGCTCGAGGTGCAGGGGCACACCGACAACGTCGGCAACGACGCGTATAACCAAACGCTTTCTGAAGCGCGGGCGAGGGCGGTGGTGACGTGGCTCACGCAACACGGCGTGGCGGCGGACCGGCTTACGGCCAAGGGCTACGGCAAAACCAAACCCGTCGCAGACAATGGCAGCGACGAAGGGCGCGCAAAGAATCGCCGGGTCGAGATCGCCGATCTCAGATGCTCGCCTAAAGGCAATTAGAATCGGCGCGAGGCGACTTTCGACCGCGCGGCTCGTTGTCGACGCGTTCGCCTCCCAATTCCCGATCCGCGCAACCTCGCCAGGGCCCTGGCGGCTGTCGCCGGCATCCTCTCCATTGGGCCACCGATCACAATCATCTCGCCGCCCCGCCTGCCGCTGCTACAATCTTTCTTCGTGCTTCGCTTGGTCTTCATCGTATTGGCACTCACGGCTGCCGGCTGCGGGAACCGCGCCAACTGGTATCCGCCGCCCGAGCAGCGCCCGTCGCTCAGTTTGCCGTCGTCGTTGCCGTTTGGCTATTTCGTAACCATGAGCGACCCGAATGCGAATGCCTACATCGTCGGCGGCTTTCGAGATCAAAGCGAAGGCGCGTGGCGTTGGACGCACGAGCATCCGGTGCTTCAGTTCTATGTGCCGTATCGCGCGCTGATCGAACAGCCCATGCCTGCCGCGCCTGGCACAATCCGGTATGAGCCGATTCGTATGCCGCGCCTCCGCTTTCTGATGGATCTGACATTTCCCGACCAGACATTCGCCCAAACCGGGCCGGTCGAGCTGACCATCCGCCTCAACGGCAAGGAGTTCGAGCGCGTCCGCTACACCAAGCCGGGCAGCCAGGAGTACACAAAGGAAGCGCCCTGGGAGTGGCTGCGCCCGGACGCTGTCAACACGGTCGCGCTGGAGCCGGACAAGACCGCTGCCGGTCCCGGGGGGGAGCGGTTGGGATTCGTTCTCACTCGCGCGGGGTTCGTGGAGTAGCCTATGCAAGTGGCGGCGATTCTTTTCGGCGCGCTGTTCACCGTCGCCACGGCCACGGCACTGGGGACGCTGCTGCTCGGCAAGGCTTGCGGCGATTGGCCGATACGCTTCACTGCGGGAGCCGGCGCGCTCAGTTTCCTGGTGCTTCTGCTGGCGGCCAGCCACCTCGCCTATCCAGCCGCTTTCGCAATTCTGGGTGTGGCGGCAATCATCACCTGCCGTCCCTGGCGATATTGGCGGGGTGAAAACGCGGGGCGTTATTTGCCTCAGTCATCATTCAGTAATATTCTGGTTTTTCTTATTCTTATCGTATATTTCTATATCTATTTCTTGAAGTCAGTAGCACCAGAGGTTAGCCCTGACGGAAGTACATACCACCTGGGCCTTACGGCACTATACCTGCGCGAGCATGGGTTATACCCGGTCACCTGGAATCTCTACGCCAGCCTGTCGCAGGGCATGGAGATGCTCTTCCTTTTCGCCTTCGCGTTTGGCAAGCACTCGGCTGCGGCCCTGGTTCACCTGGCGTTTCTGGTGGCGCTGGTCTGGCAGATGGGGATTTGGGGAGCGCGCCACGGCATGGCGTGGGTGGGACTCTGCGGGGCGGCGCTGGTCGGGCTGAGCCCGATGGTGGGTGTGGACGCATCGAGCGCCTATAACGATGTCGCGCTGGCGGCTGCCGCGTTCACCCTGTTCTGCTTGCTGGAGCGTTGGGCGGAGGAACGAGGCGCGCGCCTGCTGCCGACGATCGGGATTCTGGCAGGCTTTGGATTCGCGCTGAAGTACACGGGCTGGGTGGGTGTGGCATACGCGATCGGGTTCGTGGCCTGGAAAAGTAAGCGTGTGCGTCCGGTCGCCATAGTGGCCGCGCTCGCGTTCTTGCTGGTGGCGCCATGGCTCGTGAAGAACTGGATGTGGATGCACAATCCGCTCGCGCCATTTTTCAACCGCTACTTTCCGAATCCGTACGTAACTATTGATTTTGAAGAAGATTACAAAAGCTATTTTCGGCTGTACGATCTTGCCAGCCGGTGGCAGATCCCGCTGGCGGCAACCGTCAAAGGGACGCTCGGCGGTGTGCTCGGGCCGGTCTTTCTGCTGGCGCCGTTGGGTTTCGCGGCGCTGCGCAAACCGCTGGGGCGTCAATTGTGGTTGGCTGCCCTGGTGTTTGGTGCGAACTACTTCAGCAACATCGGTGCGCGCTTTCTGATTCCGCCACTGCCTTTCGTGGCGCTGGCGATGGCCATGGCGCTGACCACGCTTCCAGGAATGGCCTTGGCGGTGGTTCTGCTGCACGCCGTCCTGTGCTGGCCGGCGGTGGTGGCGAAGATGGTGCCGACCGGTTCCTGGCGGTTGACGCTGACGCCGTGGAAGGACGCACTTCATTTGCGCGATCCAGGTCGATACTATAAGAATCACTTGATTCTCTATCCGGTGAGTGAACTAATAGAAAAAGTTACGCCGCCAGAATCGACCGTACTCACGTTCAAAACGATTCCCGAGGCGTACACCTCAAGGCGCATTCTGGTGGACTACGAGTCGGCTGCGAACCAGACGGCAGCGCGCATCTTTCAGAGCGCCGCCATCGGGACGGACGCGCCCAACGGGCGATTCACCTTCACGTTCCCGCCGAGCCGTTTGCGGGCGATTCGCGTTCGGCAGACGGCCAACGGAACCGACATCTGGAGCATCAACGAGCTGCGGATCTTCTCCAGCGGTCGAGAACTTCCTCGGGAGGCCGGTTGGAGGCTGACGGCGAAGCCGTATCCGTGGAGCATTCAGGACGCCTTCGATAATTCACCGGTTACTTTCTGGCGCAGCGGAGAAGCCATTCATTCTGGGATGTTTGTGCAAGTGGACTTCGGCGCGCAGCGGGGGACCGATCGGGTGGTGCTGGAGGCTCCCTCCGATCAATACGGCGTCCGGCTCGAACTGGATGGTGAAACCGGGGATGGCGCTTGGCAACGGTTGGCGATCCAGCCGGTTGCGAGCGATGGCGCGCCCTATCTCGGCTTCCGGCGCGCCGCGGCGGAGGAACTGAAGCGGCGCGGCATCGACTACGTTCTTTGCTTTCAGGATGAGGCCTGGTCGGAAGACGTGCGGCGCAATCGCGATTTGTGGGGAGTGGAGGAAGTGGGCGCTGCCGCGGGCGGCCGCTTGTATCGCCTGCCATGAGACTCTTCCTGGGTGTGGATGGCGGACAATCCGGGACCACGGCGGCAATCGGCGACGAATCCGGCCGCGTGCTGGGCGAAGGCGAAGCCGGTCCGAGCAACCATGCGGCCGGCGCCGAAGGCCACGCCAAGCTGGAGCGCGCGGTACGCGAAAGCATCGGGCAAGCCGCGGCGTGGGCGGGCCTCGATGCGACGGCATTGGAGTTCGAATCGGCGTGCTTCGGCATGAGCGGAGGGCCGGAAGACAAGCGGGCGATTCTTGCCGGCACGGTGTGCGCGGCGAGGCTGGTGGTGACCACGGATGCGGCCGTTGCGCTGGCCGGCGCGGTCGCGAGCGGCCTCGGAATCGTGGTCATCGCCGGGACCGGCTCGATGGCGCTGGGGCGCAATGGACAAGGGCGCACTGCGCGGGCTGGCGGCTGGGGGTACGTCTTCGGCGACGAAGGTGGCGCCTTCGATATGGTCCGCCAGGCGGCGCGTGCTGCTTTGCGGATGGAAGAAGGCTGGGGTCCGGCAACGGCGCTGCGCGCGGCGCTGCTCGATGCCACGGGTTCGGCTAGCGCCAACGAAATGCTGCACCGTTTCTATACGCCGGAATGGGAGCGCTCCCGCGTGGCATCGCTGGCGCCGCTGCTAGGCCGTGCGGCGGGCGAAGGCGACGCGGTAGCGGCACACGTCGTCAATCAGGCCGCGCAGGAGTTGGCCCACCTCGCCGCTGCCGTCCGCACGCAACTATGGGAGCCGGGCGAGGCGGTCAATGTTGCGTACGCCGGTGGCGTGTTCGAGAGCGGCATGCTGCGCGAGCGATTCCGCCTGCTGACGGAGATGGAAGAAGGCAATCGCGTTGGCCCGCCGCAGCACCCGCCGCATCTCGGCGCGCTGATCGAGGCATATCGGGCAGCGGGAATGGCGGTGGAACTGAGCTGGTTGGTGCCGGCGAGAGAGAGTCTTCCCACCTAGACGTGTAATAGGCTACTGTCTACAGTTATCCGGAGCCGCTCGCATCGGTAGACAGCCTGCTAGTTACCTAAGGTTATATACACTGCTAACTAGCGCTGCTTCCAGTACTTACTTGATCCAACCCAGTAATTTTATCCTTTTCTGTCCGATATAATAGGAGTACTCTACCATCATGAGGAATCTGGTTAGGCGATTGTACGCTGAAGACCAGGGCCAGGACCTGATCGAGTACACTTTGCTCCTGGCTTTCGTAGCGCTTGCGGCGGCTGCAATGTTCATTGGTGCTGGTGGCAGGGTTAAGAATATTTGGGGCATTACCAATAACACGCTGTCTCAGGCCGCCTCGGCAGCGAGCTGACGGGCGTCTTGACGGCATCGAGCCGGTGGCGGGTGGTGTATGACGATGGCATGGCTTTCGTATTCCGGCCAAGCCGCGAGGTGTTCGGCATTTGGGCTTCCGCCGGAGGGGCGGATTAGGCCGTGACCGAGAGGTCACGAAAACACCAACCGGTGATCGACCGATCACGGAACTTGGATCCAAGACTTAGGAGCGAATCGAAATGACATATCTGCGTAACTTCTGGAATGACGAACAAGGCCAGGACCTGATTGAATACACACTG
>Ga0181529_10007536_pt1 | contig 10821 bp, 10 predicted proteins | sample PEATcosm2014_Bin_36_FD_119763 | JGI IMG/M metagenome (GOLD analysis project Ga0181529, IMG submission 119763) | Peatland microbial communities from MTU Mesocosm Facility, Houghton, MI, USA - PEATcosm2014_Bin10_30_metaG | ecosystem: Environmental > Terrestrial > Soil > Wetlands > Peat | place... | reverse complement strand
CGGTCACCCCCATCAAGCGGTTGGCCGTGTAGCTGTACGTCTGCTGGAAGGACTTCGACGCGTACGTCTGGCCCGCGCCGTACTGGATGGCCTGTCCCAGAACATTCCCGTTGTTTTGCGTGGCCGAGAACGTGTAGCCGAAGTACCCGATGTCGTTCCCGTCCGCGGCCCCGCAGCTTGCCTGCCCAGTCCGCAGCCGCAACACGATGGGTTGCAGCAGGCTGTTGAAACAGGTCTGCCGGGTCATCGCGCCGTTGGCCAGGGAGATCGAGGACGGCGCGCCATGCGGCGCATAGCTCACCGAACTCACGTAGTGCGTCGTGTTCGCGCCCAGGGTGCCCTTCACGGAGATCGGACGGCCCGAGGAGTCGTAATTCGTCGCGATCGTTCTGCCGGACGGCATTTCCATCGAGAGGACGTCGTCCAGGAGGTCGTAGGTGTAGGTGAATGGGTATGAAACCCCACCGGTCGTTTGAGTCCCCGCGGACACGCGGCCGAGACCGTCACCGTCGTAAGAGTAAGCATACGTCTGGACGCCGCCCACCGAGACCGCCGTGCGCCAGCCCTTGCTAAACGTGTAGCCGACCGCCGGGGTCCCGTCGTTGTACGTCTTTCCGGTAAGCTCGTCGAGTTCGTCGTACGTGTACGTCGTGGTGACGTTCGAACCGGCGGTCTGCGTCGGGGCAACCTTGGTCGCGACGTTTCCGTTCACGTCGTATGTGTAGCTGGTAGTGCCGCTCTCCGGGTTCGTGGCGGAGGTCAGACGTCCCAGCGACGAATAGGAGAAACTCCGTCCGGTGTGCCCGGAAGGAGGCGTAACGGTCGTAAGGTTGTTCAACGCGTCGTATGCGTATACGGTAGTGGAACCCAGCGCGTTCTCGGTGACCTGCCCCAGGCGGCCCAACCCGTCCATGGTCGTCGTTTGCAATACACCGGTTTCATCGGCCGTGGTGACCGAAGAGGAAGCATAAGTCGAGGTTGTGGCTCCCGTGCCGGACGAGTCGGTCGTCCCCACCCACGGGTACCGGCTTTTGGCGAGGGACGCGGCTGAATTCGGGAGTTGAGTAGCCTGTCACCGTATTTGTCACCGTATTAGCCGAGCACGAGACAGTCTGGCGCTCTCTTTTCAAGTGCCCGATCGAAGGTGACGAGGGTCGCGTCCAGGCGCGCGGCAAAGGCCGCCAGGTAGGTCTCGGCCCACACCTTCGGAGACGCGACCCCAGAGCCGGAGAGCTTTCGGAACTGTTCTTCCAATCCCTCCGGCTCGCGCACCAGCGCCACCCGGTCGTCTTCGAACAGCCGGTCGTACGCCCGCCAAGCCTGCCTCATGGTGAGCGGCTTACCGTTCATGACGGCCGCGGTTGTCAACAGGCGCAACACACTGACCTGGGTGACACGGCAGAATACGATGGCTTCGGCGGCGTCGGATTCCCACCAGGCCCTCGCGGCGGGCCGGTGAATGTGATCGGCCAGAAGCAGCGCGAGCCAGACGTTCACATCAGGGAAACTCAATGAGGTCATAGATCTGCTCGTTGGTCAGATCGAAGGGCTTGCCGGTCGATGGAACGATAGGATCGTCGAGGCGCAGATGTCGCTTGGGACGTTGCGGTGCTGCTTCCTCGACGGCGCGTTCGATACTGCGTAGAATCAACTGGCGCGCGGAACACCCCTGGCTGGCTGCCGCCTGATGCAGGCGCCGATGCAAGATCACGGGGATGTCGAGGGATGTTCGAACTGTCGAGTTGTCCACGACTCCAGCCTACCCCAGCGACTTAAATAAGTCTGTTCAGCCGAATCTCATCGTGATTTGACAAAATTCCGAAATAGTTCGAAAATAGAAACTATTGTGACAGAGGAAAGTAATTTGAGCCCGGTGCCGCCTGAAGCCGAGGATGCCAATGTCCTCGACCGGTTGGCCCGTGAGATGGTCGGAGCACTCGACCAGATCCTCGACCGCATGATAGAAGTCGCTCCCGCCGAACAGGTGGATGAGGGGATTCCCTTGACGCTCCAGGATGTGCGCGCTCTCAAGGCAATTCCCCTCACGGGGTCCGTCAGCATGACGGCCCTGGCAAGTTCAATGGGGATTTCGTTGCCGACCGCCACCCACCTTGTCGATCGTCTGGCAGCCAAGGGCGTCGTGGTGCGGACCCGGACGGAACAGGACAGGCGGCTGGTTCTGGTGGCTCTCAGCGAGCGGTCGAAAGCGCATCGGCGGGCGTTCTTCGAGAATCGCGTGGCACTGATCCTGGGTATTCTCGAACCGTATGGCCCGGCTGAGCGGGAACAGGTGGTAAAGGCCATCGGCGAACTGGCGCGAGTGGTGCGGTCTCGTGTGCCCGGTGCGGCACGGCTCACCGATTCCCGATGAGACCCCTACCAACCCGGGCTTCTCGCCGTCGTTGCGAAGAGTCGCGAAGCCAGTTGGCTTTCCAGGAATCGGAAACGCCGCGGAAGTCTGGGGGCGGGTTTTCGGCCTGCGGGCGGTTTTCAATCGGCCTGCCGACCAGTTTGTCCATGCCGCCCAGGCGGGTTACCAACCCGCCGCAGGTTGCCAACCTGCCCCACATAAGGCATCTGGCGGGACAGCCCGGTGTGGCGCCGCCCGATCCGCCAATCCGAATAGCGAACTTGCGGCCGATAAGGAAAGAGGACCTCCGCCGCCATGAGCATCGGGATCCCTTGAAATTTCCAGGAAGACAAAAGGAGTTGTTTCACGTCATGTCGTTCGGCAAATGGTCTAAATATCTGGTCGCCAGCGGCCTGGTTCTCGCCGGCCTGCTGGTCTCTAGTTGCAAATCGAAGGTAGTCGTCCCCCCGCCGGGCCCGACCGAAGTCGGGACCGTCACCATCCGGCCCGAACGGGTCGTGCTGACCACCGAATTGCCCGGGCGGACCTCCGCCTACCTTGTAGCTGAAATCCGGCCGCAGGTGAATGGCCTCATTCGGAGCCGTCTGTTCCAGGAGGGCGCTAAAGTTAGGGCGGGAGATCTGCTATACGAGATCGATCCGGCGCCTTACCAGGCGGCGCACACCCAGGCCAAGGCGGCCCTGGCCACAGCCGAGGCCGATCTGCTCACGGCCGAAGCCAACCTCCCCGCACTGCGGTCCCGCGCCGAGCGCTATAGCGGACTGGCGGCCATCCACGCCGTCGGACAGCAGGACTACGATGACGCCAATGCGGCGCTACGGCAGGCCGAGGCCACCGTGGAGTCGCGAAAGGCATCCATCGAGGTCAGCCGGGCGGCCCTGGACAGCGCCCGCATTAATCTGTCGTACACTCCCATCAAAGCTCCCATTTCCGGACGCATCGGCAAATCCAGCATAACCGTGGGCGCGTTGGCGACCGCTTACCAGGCCAGCCCCCTGGCGGTGGTGCAGCAGTTGGATCCTATTTACGTGGATGTGGTGCAAGCCAACGCGGAGTTGCTGCGCTTGCGGCGCAATCTGGAGAGTGGGCGGCTACAGCGAGATGGATCGCTGCAGAGCCGGGTGAGTCTGGTTCTGGAGGACGGGACGGTTTACCCCACGAAGGGCACGTTGCAATTCCGCGACGTCACGGTGGACCCGACCACGGGGTCGGTCACGCTGCGGCTGGTCTTCGCCAACCCTAACGAGGTTCTGCTGCCGGGCATGTTTGTGCGGGCCGTGGTGGAGGAGGGCGTCCGGGGGCAGGCTATCCTGGTTCCCCAACAGGCGGTCACCCGCGACCCGAAAGGCAACCCCGTTGCGTGGGTTGTGGGCAAGGACGAGAAGGTCGAGCGGCGGACTCTTGAACTGGATCGGGCCATCGGGAACACTTGGCTCGTCGCCAAGGGGCTGGCGGCCGACGACCGGTTGATTGTAGAGGGAGCCGACAAAGTACGCCCGGGTGTCGCGGTGCATGCCGTCCCCTCGAAGATCGGCGCGGGCGCGGAACCGGGCCAGCCGGTTGCACCAGGCCGGCCGGTTGCCGAGGCGGGCGCGAAAGCGGATAGCCATGTCTAAATTCTTCCTCGAACGTCCGGTCTTCGCCTGGGTGGTCGCCATCGCCATCATGGTGCTGGGCGGGTTGGCTATCCACACTCTGCCCATATCCCAATATCCGCCCATCGCGCCACCCTCGATCGCGATTACCGCACTGTATCCGGGGGCTTCGGCGGAGACGGTGGAAAACACCGTGACGCAGATCATCGAACAAAAGATGACCGGCTTCGACAGCATGATTTACATGTCGGGGACGAGCGACTCGTCGGGCGCCTCGCGCATCGAACTGACCTTCGCCCCGGGGATCAACCCGGACCTGGTCTGGGCCCAGGTGCAGAACAAGCTGCAGCTTGCCACGGCAAGCCTGCCGGAAGTGGTGCAACGGTATGGCATCACGGTCAGCAAGTCCACCCGCAACTACCTGATCATCGTGGGTCTCATCTCGACGGACGGGAGCATGGACGGGAACGATTTGCGGGACTACGCCCAGTCCAACCTGGAGAAGGTACTTTCGCGCGTACCCGGAGTGGGCGAGGTGGCCACGTTCGGCACCCAATACGCCATGCGCATCTGGCTCAACCCCGACCGGTTGACGGACTACCAGATGACGGTAGACGATGTCACCACGGCGCTGCAGGCGTACAACGTGGAAGTCTCCGCCGGCCAGTTCGGCGGAGCGCCGGCGGTGCCGGGGCAGCGGCTCAACGCCGCCATCATCGTCCAGAACCTGCTCAAAACACCGGACGAGTTTGGCGCGATTCCCATCCGCACCAATCCGGACGGATCGGTGGTGCGCGTGCGGGACGTCGCGCGGACGGAAATGGGAACCGAGCAATACGACGTGAATGCCTATTACAACGGCAAGCCGTCGAGCGCCATGGCGATCCGGCAGGTGTCCGGCGCCAATGCGCTGGACACGGCCAATGCCATCCGGGCCAAGTTAGACGAGATGAGCCGCTTCTTTCCGCACGGCATGAAGGTGGTGTATCCCTACGACACAACGCCTTTCACCACCGTGGCTATCGACGAAGTGGTCAAGACGCTTTTCGAAGCGATCCTGCTGGTGTTCCTGGTCATGTGGCTTTTCATGGGAAATATCCGCGCCACTTTGATTCCGACCATCGCCGTGCCGGTAGTTCTCTTGGGAACCTTCGCCGTGCTGGGGCTGTTCGGGTATTCCATCAACATGCTGACGATGTTCGCCATGGTGCTGGCCATCGGCCTGTTGGTGGACGACGCCATCGTGGTGGTGGAGAACGTGGAACGCATCATGAGCGAGGAAGGTCTGTCGCCGCGCGAAGCCACTGCCAAGTCGATGGAGCAGATCACCAGCGCTCTGGTCGGCATTGCGCTGGTGCTCTCGGCGGTGTTCGGCCCCATGGCTTTTTTTGCCGGGTCCACGGGCGTCATCTACCGCCAGTTCTCGGTGACCATCATCGCTTCCATGTTGCTGTCCGTAGTGGTGGCGTTGATCCTCACCCCGGTGCTGTGCGCGTCGCTTCTCAAACCGGTGGCGGCGGGACACGAGGCGGCCGAAAGCGCGGTCTTTTTCCTGCGCCCGTTTTTGTTGGCGTTCGACCGCGCCTTCGCCTGGGTTAGAGACCGCTACTTGCGGATAGTCGGGCACTCCATATCGAAGAAAGTGCGCTATGTGTTTGTCTACACAGTGCTCGTCGCCACGGTTGGTTACCTGTTTCTGCACCTGGCTACCGGCTTTCTCCCCGAGGAGGACCAGGGCATCGTGCTGGCCCAGATTCTCATGCCGACCGGGGCGACTTTGGAGCAGACCGACGCGATGGCGGTCCGGGTCCAGGACTATTTTGAGTCCAAGGAGAAAGAGGCCGTGGAATCCTGTATGCCGATTGTGGGCTACGGCTATTCCGGACAGGCGCAGAACAACGGCATGGTGTTCGTGCGGCTGAAGGACTGGAAGCTTCGCGAGCGTAAGGACCTGACGGCCAAAGCCGTGGCCGGGAGGGCCATGGCCGCGTTTTCCAGGCTTCGCGGCGGCTCGGTGTTCGCGTTCCTGCCGCCTCCGGTCATCGAGCTGGGAAATGCCACGGGATTCGACTTCGAGTTGGTCGATTTCGGCGGCGTGGGCCACGCCGGTCTGATGGCGGCCCGCAACCAACTCCTCGGCGCCGCGGCCCGGGATCCCAGATTAGTCCGGGTTCGTCCCAACGGTCTGGAGGATGTGCCCCAGTACCGCGTGAACGTAGATTGGGAAAAGGCCGGCGCCCTGGGCGTTCCGATCGCGACCATCCACAACACCATCTCGGCCGCGTTCGGCAGCACCTATGTCAACGATTTTGTGCAAGGCGGACGCGTCAAACGCGTGTACGCGCAGGCCGATGCCCCCTATCGCATGCTCCCCGGGGATTTGGAACGACTGTACATGCGCAATACCGCGGGCAAGGTGGTTCCGTATGCATCGTTTGCATCGGGCCGCTGGGTTTCCGGCTCTCCCCGGCTGGAACGATTCAACGGATTTCCGTCGCTCAACATCTGGGGCGAGCCGGCGCCGGGCAGGAGTACCGGCGAGGCGATGCGGGCCATGGAGGAACTTACCGCCAAGTTACCCAATGGTGTCGGCCTGGACTGGAACGGGATTTCCTACCAGGAGCGGATGGCGACATCCCAGGGACCGATTCTCTACGTCTTTTCGTTACTGGTGATCTTCCTCTGTGTGGCGGCGTTGTATGAAAGCTGGACGATCCCCATGGTCAACCTGCTGATGTTACCCCTGGGTGTGTTCGGCGCATTGCTGGCGACCACCTTGCGGGGGCTGCCCAACGACGTGTACTTTCAGATCGGGTTCCTGACCACGCTGGGACTCTCGACCAAGAACGCCATTCTGATCATTCAGTTCATCAAAGACCGGATGCGCCAGGGAGATGCGCTGATTCCAGCCACCCTGGCGGCCGTGAGAATCCGTTTCCGCCCCGTCATGATGACCTCGCTGGCGTTCTTCTTCGGCACCTTACCGCTGGCTCTGGCCTCCGGCGCCGGCGCCGGCGCGATGATGGGCATCGGCACTGCCGTCACCGGCGGCATGGTCTCGGCCACGTTCATCGACTTGATCTTCATTCCGATGTTCTTCGTGCTGATCTCCCAACTGTTCTCGAAAAAGCGGCCAAATCCGCCCACTGAGAGTTCTTCCGTTTCCACCGTAACTCCGGAGGTGAGCTGATATGAATAACATCAAAGCCATCCTGTGCGTGTCTTTGGGAGCGCTGTTTGGCCTGTCCGGCTGCGCTCCGCATAAAGAAACGTACAGCCAGCCGAAAACTCCGGTCCCGCCCGTCTGGCAGAGCGGCGAGGCGAAGCCGCAAGCGCAGCCGGCGACCGGAGCGCCGGCGGCATCGGAGCTGAAGTGGCGGGACTTCTTCACCGACGACAAACTGCGCCAAGTGATCGACATGGCGCTGAAAAACAACCGCGACCTGCGGATGGCCGCGCTCAACGTGGAAAAGGTGCAGGCCCAGTACCGGGTACAACGGGCGCAGCAGTATCCAACCATCGAGGCGGCCGCCGGCGGTCAAGCCTACTGGGTGCCCAGGGATGCCTCGAGTAACGGCAAGGGATACACGTACGAGGACAACACCGTGGGTGTGCAGGCGGCTTCCTGGGAACTGGACCTGTTCGGCCGGGTTCGCAGCCTGAAAAGCGAGGCGCTGGAACAGTACCTGGCGAGCGAGCAGGCGCGCGCGGCATCACAGATCTCACTGGTGGCTGCGGTCGCTAACGGCTATCTGACCATGGCCGGCGACCGCGACAGTCTGCGCTTGGCGCAGGCCACGCTGGACGCTCAAAAGGCTACCTACGAACTGGTCCGGCGCACGCGGGATTTCGGTATCGACTCCGACCTGGACCTGCGTCAGGCGCAAAGCCAGGTCGAGGCGGCGCAAGTGGACATTGCCCGCTATACCGCTCAGGTGGCCCTGGACGAGAACGCGCTGGACCTGCTGGTGGGCGCGCCGGTTCCGGCCGAACTGCTGCCCGGCGGACTGGGCTCCGATGGGGCGCTGAAGGACATTTCCGCCGGATTGCCTTCCGAAGTTCTGCTGCGCCGCCCCGACATCCTCGCGTCGGAACACCAGTTGAAGGCCGCGTACGCCAACATCGGGGTGGCACGGGCCGCTTTTTTCCCGCAGATCACCCTGACCGGCGGAGGTGGCTTTGCCAGCAGCGCCTTGGCTGAGTTGTTTTCGCTCCGTGCCAGAACCTGGACCTTTGCCCCGCAAATAGTGATGCCGATTTTCGATGCTGGAACGCGGAAAGCCAATTTCAAGATTGCGCAAGTGGAGCGGGATACCGCCATCGCCGAATACGAGAAGGCGATCCAAACGGCCTTCCGGGAAGTCGGCGATTCTCTCAGCCAGCGCAGTTGGCTGATGGAACAGCAAAACGCGCAGCAATCGCTGGTGAATACGCTGGAGGAAACCTACCGTCTCTCGGAGGCCCGCTATAAGGCGGGGATCGACAACTATTTGAGCGTCCTGGTGGCTCAGCGGTCGCTATACGGCGGACAGCAGGCCCTGGTGAGTTTGCGGATGTCCCGTCTGGGCAATCTCGTTACCCTGTATAAGGTGCTCGGCGGCGGGGCGTGACGGGCGGGCCTGGCGGCGCTTACTGGGGTGGCTCGGCGCTGTAGCGCAGACCCTCGTCGGTGCCGCCTCCCCACTCATCGGGGCGCTTGGCGGAGAACCTCCGAGCCCGCGTGTGACCGCCGGGCATCCCGATGAGTCGGGATGTGGCGCGCACGAGTGCGCACGCCACAAAAGCAAAAGCCGCGGACGCACCTGGACGAACGCCGCCGCCGGCGTCCATCCGCGCTGATCCGCGGCTTGAAATCTCTATCGGAAGCGGCCACTCCGGCCGTCCCTTTACGCCTGGAACGAACTGCCGCAGCCGCAGGTGGACTTCACGTTGGGGTTATTGAACTTGAAACCGGAACCTTCCAGCGTCTCCACGAAATCGACTTCGGCGCCATCCAGATACAGCATGCTGGCCTGATCGACGTAGACTTTCAAACCATTGTAGTCGTACGTCTTATCCAGCATATTGGGCTGGTTCTCGAAGGCCATGGAATAGCTGAAGCCCGAGCAGCCGCCCCCAACCACTGCGATCCGCAGGCCAGCCGGAGATGGCTGCTGGGAGGCCATGATTTCCTTCACTTTTCCAATTGCTTTGTCGGTTAATTGAACCATGCGTTTTGAACTCCTGAGTTGCGAGTCTTTATTTGATTGTACAAACAGGGCCCGGGCGCTTCAGACACGCGAGATGCCGGGTTGGAACCCGATACGCTATTTGGATGCGTCGGGCAGTCCCCCGGTCGCGTCCAATTTCCCCATCGCGGGTGGGTTTTCGTGCAAAATGGATAGTGTACCAGCTATTTGAAACGCGAGATCCGCGGAGTGCGTCGGACAGGGTGTATGGGATCGTCGATCGGTGCCCTCACACTCCCGGGACTTGGCAAGAGGATTGCGGCGAAGCCCACAGTGGACTACGAAGGTACTGCCGAAGGGGCCCTGGTCCGGAGAGCGCAGTCTGGCGACGAGGGCGCGTTCCGCGAGATCGTGGAGCGCTACCAGTCCAAAGTGTTTTCCATCATCCACGGCATTGTGCGCCAGCGCAACGATGTGGAAGATATTGCCCAGCAAGTATTTGCAAAAGTCTACCTGTCGCTCAGGAACTTCGATTTCCGCAGTTCGCTGATCACCTGGATCTACAAAATTACGGTCAATGAGTGCTTCGACTACCTGCGCAAGCGGAAGGTTCGAAAGCTGGTCTACGAAAGCGATCTGAGCGAAGACGAAGTGCGCCGGGTCGAAAACAGCGAGCCGCCGACCAATCGGCAGGTTCCGGCCGATGCCGACCTGGCGCGGCGGGATTTCGTCGTTAAACTCCTCGCCAAAGTTTCGGAGGAGGAGCGTATGCTATTGATGATGAAGGAAGTGGAGGGCTACTCCGTAGAGGAGTTGGCCTCCCAAACCGGGATGAACGAAAACACCATTAAGGTGAAGCTATTTCGCGCACGCCAGAAGTTGGTGCGGGCGGCGCAGCGGCTCGATCGGTCTCCCGGGCTGGTGGCTGGATAGATGATTCTCTCGCCCAATTGCGATGGCGGTGTGCAGGATGGTGGCTTGCGGGATGGCGGTGTACGGATGGATGTCCCCGAAGCGGGCGGCGCCAGTAAGGCAAAAGACCCGCAGGGGATTGCTTATGGCTTAGTAGTCTACACTTTTAAGGGAAGAAAAGTATGCACGCGGTAGTGATGGAGAGCCTCGAGGATTACCTCTCCGGCTCGCTTGAGCGGGCAGAGGAACGAGCCCTGGAGGCGCACCTGGCCGTCTGTAAAGCATGCCGCGAGGATCTTCGCGACATGCAGTCGGTCTCGCAATGGTTTGGGGCATTTCGTCCCCCAACCGCGGATTCCGGGAGCATTTCTGTCGCCGGGACCGTCGCCGAAGATGCGTTGGCGCCTTCGCCCGGCTTCTACGCCTGTGTCATCCAGGAAGTGGAAACCCGCAAGAAGGCGCCATCGTTCTCCGCTTTCTTCGCGTTGGATTTTAATTTCGGCCGCCGTCTGGTGTTGTCGTCCCTGCTGACCCTGGTGGTGGTGGGTGGATTCCTGGTTTCACGGGAAACTGGCTATGCCGGTGGCCCCGGTCCCGATAGCATTCTGGCCCAACAGGACGCGCCCGGCTTCGACAACGCGCCCGCGTCCCACAGCATGCTGGCAACACTGACGTCCTATGAGCATTAGCGTCCTCGAAAGAGCTGCGCCGGCGAGGCTGTGGGATCCCAGACTCGCTTGCGCCGTGGCGCTGGCGCTGGTCTTTTTGTGCGGCG
>Ga0181529_10007535_pt1 | contig 10822 bp, 11 predicted proteins | sample PEATcosm2014_Bin_36_FD_119763 | JGI IMG/M metagenome (GOLD analysis project Ga0181529, IMG submission 119763) | Peatland microbial communities from MTU Mesocosm Facility, Houghton, MI, USA - PEATcosm2014_Bin10_30_metaG | ecosystem: Environmental > Terrestrial > Soil > Wetlands > Peat | place... | reverse complement strand
GGTGATCATCTCCTCGTCGGCGGTCAGCGCCCCGGCGGCGGCGCGGGCGATCGAGGCGAGCGGCCACGTCGGCAAGGTCTACGCCACCGGTTTCGCGCTGCCGAGCGCGATCAAGCGCTATCTTGAAAACGGCTCGCAGAAGGCGTTCGGCTTCTGGGATCCCTTCGAGCTCGGCTATGTCGTCGCCTACGAGACGCACATGAAGCTCGCCGGCAAGTTCGACCCGTCGAAAGTCGGCGCGACGATCGAAGTGCCGAAGGCCAACGCGACCTTCACCGCCGGCAAGGACGGCGAGGTGGTCTACGGCAAGCCGCTGATTTTCACCAAGGAGACGGTCGGCAAGTACAACTTCTGAGAACCGCCGGGCTCGCGCCCGAAGGCTCAGGCTGAAGGGGGCGGCTTCGCAAGAGGCCGCCCCTGAGACGCGTCCCGCGATCGTTAAGCGACGGCAGCGGTCGGCGGCGACGACAACGAGCCGCGCAGACGGAAGAGAAAGGGAGGGGACCCATGAAGCGCTCCGAGATCAACGCCGCCATCGAGCGCGCGAAGTCGGCGTTGCGCGTCAATGGTTTCCATTTGCCGCCGTTCGCCTTCTGGACGCCCGAGAAATGGCGGGGCAAGGGCGCGGAATGCGACGAGATCCGCGTCTGCAAGCTCGGCTGGGACGTCACCGATTTCGCCTCTGGCGACTTCGACCGCATCGGTCTGGTCGCGTTCACCATTCGCAACGGCGGCGTTGCGCCGCCGTATCGCCGCACCGTCTATTGCGAAAAGGCGATGATCGTCGGCGAGGGCCAGCGCACGCCGATGCATTGTCATGCGGTCAAGCAGGAAGACATCATCTGCCGCGCCGGCGGCAATTTGATCTGCCAAGTCTACAACCGCCGCGCCGACGGCCGCCTCGACGACAGCGAGGTCGGCGTATCGCTCGACGGGGTCGCGCGTCGCGTCCCCGCGGGGCATCGTTTCGTCGTTCGCCCCGGCGAGTCGATCCGCCTGACGCCCCTCCTCTATCACGAGTTCTACGCCGAGCCGGGCGCGGGAACCGCGATCATCGGCGAGGTCTCGTCGGTCAACGACGACGCGTCCGACAATCTCTTCCTCGACGCGCCGGCGCGTTTTCCCGCGATCGTCGAGGACGAGCCGCCGACGCATCTTCTCTGCAACGAATATTGAGAGGATCTCGACGCCGGTGCGCCGGAGGGGCCATGTCAAAGCGGCACATCATCGCGTTCGACGCCGGCGGAACCGCGGTGAAGGCGGCGCTCTATGACGAACGCGGCGAAGAGCTCGCCGTCGCCGGCGCGACAATGGCGCCGCTGCATCCGGCGCCAGGCTGCTTGGAGCGCGACCCCGCTGCGATGTGGGCGGCGATTTGCGGCGTCTCGCGCAAGGTCCTGGAGAAGGCGGGGGCCGCGCCGTCGTCGATCGCCGCGGTCGGCCTTACCGGCTACGGCAACGGCCTTTTTCTTCTCGACCGCCACAACAAGCCAGTGCGCAACGGCGTGCTTTCGCCCGACCTGCGCGCGCAAGCGATCGTCGCGCGCTGGCGCGAATCGGGGCTCGAGGACGGCGCGATTCCGCTCATCTACCAGCGCCAATGGCCAGGCAAGCCGGCGCCGCTGATCGCCTGGCTCGAAGCGCACGAGCCCGAAGCGCTGGCGCGCGCGGAACATGCGATGTTCTGCAAGGACTATCTGCGCTTCCGTCTCACCGGCGCAATCGGCCTCGAAATCAGCGAGCTGTCGTCGGGCGGTCTGACCGACCAGGCGCAGCGCCGTTTCGAACCCAGGACGCTCGAACATTTCGGCCTCGGCCGCTACGCGCGGCTCTTTGGCGACGGCGTCGAGCCGCTGACGATCTTCGGCGCGATCACCAACGAGGCCGCGGCTGAAACCGGGCTCGCCGCCGGCACGCCGGTTTCAGCCGGTTACGCCGACGGCCCGGCGATGGCGCTTGGCCTCGGCGCGATCGACGAGAGCGTGATCAGCGTCATCGCCGGCACCTGGGGACTGAACCAGCTCGTCAGCCGCACGCCAGTCGCGGACGGGTCGATCTCGGCGCCGATCGTGGGCGTGCGGCCGGGCGAATTCGTCCTCACCGACGCCGCCCCGACCTCGGCGAGCGCTTTCGAATGGTTCGTCGATTCGGTCGTCGCCGCGGCCGACCGCACGCCTCGCGACCACGCCGAATTGTTCAGGTTCTGCGACGCATTGGCGGCGCGCGCGCACGGCGGCGGCGACGCCCCCTATTTCTTGCCCTATCTGAACGGCCGGCTCGATCAACCCGCGGCGCGCGGCGGCTTCATCGGCCTCGCCTCCTGGCACGGCCTGCCGGAGATGATCCGCGCGATTTTCGAAGGCGTCGCGTTCGAGCACCGCTGGCACATCGATCGGTTGCTGAAGGGACGAACGCGGCCGCGCGCGGCGCGGTTCGCTGGCGGCGCGGCGCGCAGCCAGCCGTGGCTCGACATCTTCGCCGCCGCGATCGACTTGCCGCTCGAACTCGCCGCCGCCAGCGAACTCGGCGCGCTCGGCGCCGCGATCGTCGCCGCCGTCAGCGTCGGCCTCCATCCCGACCTGGAGTCGGCGGTGGCGGCGATGTCGCACGTGCGCGGTCGGATCGAGCCGGATCGCGCCCTTGTCGAGACGCTGGCGCGGCGACGCGGCGTCTACGGCGAATTGGTGGAAGCGCTGAAACCGACGTGGGCGAAAGTGTGAGCTCGGCGGCGCGCGCCAGGACGCGCGATCTGGGCGCGGCGTTATGCGCTCGCGCTCGTCGGCGGCGACGATTTCTGGAAAACTGGTCGGAGTGAGAGGATTCGAACCTCCGACCCCCTCGTCCCGAACGAGGTGCGCTACCAGGCTGCGCTACACTCCGACGGCGCGTTCAGCGCCGGCGGCTTTATAGGTGCGCCGCGGTTCAGGCGCAAGCGCGACTCGGAAAACGCCTCCAGCGGCGCAGAATAGTCTCCAGGCGCGGCGCGGCGCGCGCCGCCAGCGCAGCCGCCGCCGGCCTGTCGTTCGCCCTCTCGGTCTGTTTCGCCCCCAGTCGACTTCGTGCGCGCGCTGGGTCCCAAAGACGAGGCGCGCCTTGCCGGCGGACCGAGCCCGCCCCACATCGACCCCAAGCGGGGCGTGAACGCCCCCAAGGGCGGAGGAGGAAGGCATGAAGATCGGCGTCATCGGTTCCGGCGTTGTCGGAAAGACCCTCGCGGCCGGATTCCTGAAGCACGGCCACGCGGTGACGATCGGCACGCGCGAGGCGGGCAAGCTGAAGGATTGGGCGGCCCAACACAAGGGCGCGAAAGTCGCCGGCCTCGCCGAGACCGCGGCCTTCGGCGACGTCGTCGCGCTGGCGGTCGCCGGCGCGGCGGCGCTCGACGCGCTGAAGTTGATCGGTGCGGACAATATCGACGGCAAACCAGTGATCGACGCGACGAACCCGATCGGCGGCGGCCCGCCGGTCCATGGCGTGCTGTCGTTCTTCACCAGCCTGACCGATTCGCTGATGGAGCGGCTGCAGAAGGCCTACCCGAAGGCGCATTTCGTCAAGGCGTTCAACTCGGTCGGGGCGGGGCAGATGGTCGACCCGCAGTTCGCCGGCGGCAAGCCGACGATGTTCATCTGCGGCGACGCCGACGCGGCCAAGAAGACCGTCGCCAAACTCGTCGAAGACTTCGGCTGGGACGTCGCCGACATGGGCGCGGTCGAGGCGGCCCGGGCGATCGAACCCCTGTGCATGCTGTGGTGCATCCCTGGCGTCGCCCGCGGCGACTGGTCGCCCCACGCGTTCAAACTGCTGCGCTGATCGGCCCTTTGCGGTTTTCGCGCCCCCTGTCGGCTAGCCGCTCGCCAGGGGGTTTGATTTCCGTCATCCTGGGCGCCGCTGCGCAGTGGTTGCATGGAGGCAAGCGCCGCGGCGCGCTGGAGACGAGTCTATGATCCGCGGTTTGGCCCGACTTCGCCCGGGCAGCCTATCGACGCGCAGCCGGGCGTACGCCGTCTACGCGCTGCTGCTGGCCGCCAATATCGGCGCCTGGGCCTGGGCGTTCTCCGCCTTTCACGCCTATCCGATCCTGCTCGGCACGGCGGCGCTCGCCTACAGCTTCGGCCTGCGCCACGCCTTCGACGCCGATCATATCGCCGCAATCGACAACGTCACTCGCAAGCTGATGCAGCAGGGCCAGCGGCCAGTTGGCGTCGGTCTCTATTTTTCGCTCGGCCATTCGACCATCGTCGTCGGCCTGACGATCGCCATCGCGTTGACCGCGACCGCGCTGCAGGACCGGTTCGCCGCCTTCAAGACCTTCGGCGCGGTCGCCGGCACGCTGGTCTCGGCTTTGTTCCTGTTCGCGATAGCGGCGGCCAACGTCGCGGTGCTGGTCTCGGTGTGGCGCAGTTTCTCGGCGGTTCGCCGCGGCGAGCGTTTCGTCGAGGAGGATCTCGACCTCGCGCTCGCCGGCCGCGGCCTGTTGGCGCGGCTGTTCCGCGGCCTGTTCCGCGTCGTCAGGCAAAGCTGGCAGATGTATCCGGTCGGCCTGTTGTTTGGTCTCGGCTTCGACACCGCGACCGAAGTCGGCTTGCTCGGCGTGTCAGCGACCCAGGCGGCGCAGGGCCTGTCGATCTGGTCGATCCTGGTCTTCCCGGCCCTGTTCACCGCCGGCATGACGCTGCTCGACACCACCGACAGCGTGGTGATGCTCGGCGCCTATGGCTGGGCCTTCGCCAAGCCGATCCGCAAGCTCTATTACAACCTGACCATCACCGCCGCGTCAGTGGCGGTGGCGGTGATCGTCGGCGGACTGGAGACGCTGAACCTGATCGGCGACCATTTCGGCCTGACCGAGCACGCCGGCTTCTGGGGCGCGGTCGGAGCGCTCAACGACAATTTCGGCGCCCTCGGCTACGTCGTGGTCGGCGTCTTCGTTTTCGCCTGGCTGGTGTCGGCGATCATCTACCGTCTCAAGCGCTACGACGAGATCGAAGCGGTCGCGCCCTGAGCGGCTTCGCCGCTTGCAAACGCGTGTTGATTCGCGCTGCGGTTGAGCCGCCCCGCGACGCTCGCCGCGCTGTCGTCGGCGTCAAAACCACGCGGGTGTCGCTGAACTGCAACACCACAATCATCGCATTGAAATAATTTATTAAAACGTCTTTGCGGACGCGATTTTTTCGCGCCTGCGGCGCATCCGCCGCGGATTTTCGTCTCCACAACCTTGACGTGCATATCGTCAGGATATACCCGTTTTCCGTTAGGTGGTCGCGGTTAAGCGCGCGTTATCGGGGCGGCGAAATGGACGCTTTCGCGACGAACACGGTGAACGATCTCTTTCGTTTGCCCGTCGAGGGCCGTCGCGGATCCGTCGCCTTGTCGCGGCCGCCGCCAAGAGCCCGCCAATTCGTGTCGCGGCTTGCGCCAATCGCATGCTCAACGAGAGGGGAGTGATCATGAAGCGAGGAACGAAGGCGGCGCTAAGCGGCGTCCTAGTGGTGGCCGCTCTGGCCGTTTGCGCCGGCCCAGGATTCGCGCAGACCACGAATTCCACTTCGGGTTCCGACGCTAACGCGACATCGGGCTCGAATTCGAACTCCGGCGCCAATTCAAACCAGCGCCAAGGCCAGTCGGTCACCTACTACCAGACCACGCCAGCCGACCAGACGATCAAGAACGTGCCGAACGTCTACGGGCCGGGCCTCACCGCCGCCGGCTCGGAGGTCTGTCTGGGATCGTTGTCGGCGGGCGGCGCTGGCGCGGGCTTCGGCTTGACCGTGGGCGGCACGATCGTCGACCAGGAATGCCAGCTGCGCATGAACGCACGCACATTGGCGACCCTCGGCTACGCAAGCGCGGCGCGCGAGGAGATGTGCCTCGACCCGCAGGTGCGATCGGCGATGGCTGCAGCCGGCACGCCTTGCATGGCCGATCAGGCGGCGGCGGCCAAGCCGGTGGCGACCGCTGAGTACGAGGCGCCGGCCCCGGCCCCCGTCGCGGTCGAATTGTCTTCGATCCCGGCCGCCACGAGTCGCGGTTGCCACAAGGCCTACGAACTGCTCCGCGGTTGGTACGACGTCTGCCCGCCTGGCGCGCAGACGGCGACGGCGACGCCTGGCGAGCTGTCAGGTCAGGCGGTCGCACAGGTCTCGCAAGACTTCGCGCCGCCCGCGGCGCTAGGTTGCTCAAAGAAATACCAGCTGATTGGCGGCTGGTACGACGACTGCAAGTAGGGCTGGGGACGCCAATACCCAGAATTACGTCAGACGACGCATCCAATGTTCCTTTGTACGCACGGCGGACGCGCGTCAAATTACCTCAACTTGGAATGGAGCACACGATGAGAAAGACTTTAACCGCTGTGGCCGCGTTGTCGGCGGTCCTTCTGTACGCGGGCGCGGCGAACGCGGCAGGTTCCATCATCGCCGGCGGCGGAATCAGCGGCAGCTGGTCGCACGCCCACGGCGGCAGCTCCGGCGCCGCGACGACGACGGGAACCTCGTCGAGAAACGGGACGACCAGCGGCAGCGCGGGAGCTCTCACTGTCGGCGGCGGGCTCGCGACGACCAAGTCCAACGCCGGCGGCGGCGTCGATACTGACACCGGAGGCGGCGGCGGCGGCGGCTCGACGACGACGGCCGCGATCGGCGGCGCCGCCACCTTGAGCCAGGCCTCTTCGACGACCAGCGGCCACGGCACTTCGACCGACACCTCCACCGCCAGCGGCGGCGGCGGCGGCACGGGCATCGCGATCAGTGGCGGCATCGGCGGCAGCAACGCCGGCGCCGACTAAGGCTGCGGGGCGGCCGGCGTCTTCGGCGCCGGCGTCGCGGCGCATCCGCGGAAACAGTCTGGCTTCGCGGCCAGGCTGTTTTTCTTTTGCTGAAGCGTCGAAGCGTCCCCTCCTCTCGTCACGACGAGCCAAGCGATCCCGGTTTGGGTCGACGCGCCGCGCCAAGGCGGAACGCTTCGACGCGCCATTCGCCGGATCTGACGCTGGAGTTCGCACGCATGAGGGGCGACCAAGGCGCGACTGAGACGGCGTCGCCCTCATCCGATTGCGCCAGCGCGGCCCATAGGCGCTGAGTTTAGCGTTTGGGTTCGCCCTTGCGCCGTCATGGCCGGCCGCAGCGGTCGACGGCACGAAGACACAGTCGGCGGCAGCGCGTAGGCAAGTCGGCCAACGCCGCAAACCTGCGGCCCGTGCAGCGCTCAGCGGGGTCGAGCGTCTCGTCGGCGCGAGGGGTCGTCGACGGCAAACGATTGCAGCCGACGCCGGGCTCCGCGCGCCGCTCGGGCAGGCGAAGAGGAGGCGACCGACTTCCAACCCTACTTGCAACTCGGCGTTCGGCGAGCGTCGCCAGAGGTTGGCTGGGCGACGAAGACGCAGCCCGATTCCGAGCCGAGCCACAACCACATCCGCTCGCGATCGGCGAAGCCGCCGGGCGCGACCGCGCGGTAGTCGATCTCGTTGCGCACATTGGCGACCGCCGCGACCGCGCCGCTGACTGGCGGCCGAACCCGCGCGTCAAACCACCATCCGCCGGCGGCGAAATCGGCGACGAAGCGGTTGTCGTTGTCGTATCGGCCCGAGGCCGACGCCGCCGTGACGCCAAGCGACGCGAACGCCAAAGCCGCGGCAATCATGGTCACTCGCATCGGGTCGCTCCCCTCAGTTCCGGCGCGGCGCCGCCTGCGCCCGCGGAGCGCCGGCCCGGCCGGCCGGCGTCGCAATCGTCAACGACAGGCACAACTAATAGTTGCATAATGAGCGTTCGACGAGCATATTACAACCGAAATTGTGTGTCGGGGGCGCTCGTCGTGTTGACGGCGCGTTTCCGATGCGCCGGCGCTCGGAACGGCGGCCGTCGTCGCCCGACGGAGGCAAGAGCGTCGCAACGCTGGCAGAGAGCCTTGGCCGATGATCGCACCGATCCGCTTCGCCGCCGTCGCGCTCGCGCTCGCAGCGGCGCCGCCTGCAGCCGCCGAAAGCGCGAAGCCGCCGGCTGATGCGACGCAGCCAGCGGTCGATCTCAACATTGACGGCGCCGCACCTGACAAAATCGTCAGCGCCGGCAAGGAAACGCCGGTCGCGGTTGTTTGGGATTGCGCGCTGCCGACGCTTGCGCCGGTCGTTTCAGCCCGCGTTGAACACGGAAGCGTCGCGATTCGCACCGGCGACGGACCACGCTGCGGCCGTCCCGCGATGAGCGTGACCGAGATCCTCTATCGGTCGTCGCCAGGCTTCCGCGGCACGGACACGCTGCACATTCTCGGCTTTCTCACCAGCGGCGACATCGACGAGACCTTCTCGATCCTGGTCAAATGAACGCGGCCTGAGTCGGCGCGTCCTCGTCGCGACCGCGCGTCGCCTTGTCGCGTCTTCCCACGCGACGACCGATGATATCGTGCAGAGACGTCATGTCGCTTGCGGCGCAAGCGAAGCGCGTGTATCGCGCCTGGCCGATCCCGCAGACGATCCCGCGAGACGGCCGATTTCCGGTTCAGGCGACCGGCGAACGCAGGGGCGATCGATGTCGGAACGCGTCTGTCCGTGGTGGATGGGGTACTTTCTCGTCAGTCCGCTGCGGCGCGCGTTCCAGAACCCCGCGCGAATTTTGGCGCCTTACGTGCGCGACGGCATGACTGTGCTGGAGCCCGGCCCGGGCATGGGGTTCTTCACCCTCGATCTCGCGCGTCTCGTTGGATCGTCAGGTCGAGTCGTGGCGGTGGACCTGCAGTCGCGCATGCTTGACGCGCTTCGCCGCCGCGCTGCCAAAGCGGGCCTCGCCGAGCGCGTGACGACGCGATTGGCCCAGGCGGGCGGCTTGGGCGTCGGCGACCTGGCGGGACAAGCGGACTTCGTTCTCGCCTTCGCGGTGGTGCACGAATTGCCGAGCGTGCAGACGTTCTTCGCCGAAGCGGCGGCGAGCCTTCGGCCCGGCGGCGCCCTGCTGCTCGCCGAACCGGCCGGACACGTCTCGGCCGCCGCCTTCGATGAGGAATTGCGCGCCGCTGCGGCCGCCGGCCTGACGCCGCAGGAGCGGCCGTCGATTCGAAGCAGCCGTGCGGCGCTGCTGGTCAAGGCGAGCGACTGAACCCAGCCGCGCCGGAGCTTAGAACCCGCGACGTCATTGCGCCGACGCTTCGCCTTCGTCTTCGCCATCGATTTCGCGCGGCGGCGCGACGACGATGCGGCGGCCGGCGAAGTCGATCTCCGTCGCCACCGCCTTCGTGAACGGAAACAACAGCGTCTCGCCGCCGGCGGTCGGCGCGATCTCGAGAATGTCGCCGGCGCCGAAGTTGCGCAGACCGGCGACGCGGCCGAGCGGCGCGCCGTCGCTCGTCACCGCCGTCAGGCCGATGAGATCGTCGTAATAGAATTCGTCCGCCGCCGGCGGCGGCAATTGATCGCGGCGGGCGAAGATCTCGACGCCAGTCAGCGCCTCGGCGGCGTCGCGCGTCGTCACGCCGGCGAGGCGGACGACCAGCATATCGTCGCGTAGCGGCCGCACCGATTCGAAGCGGAACGCGCGCGCGCCGCTCCTGTCGGTCAGGACGCCGTAGCCGCCAATCCCTTTCGGTTCGGCGGTGAAGGATTTGACGCGCACTTCGCCGCGCACGCCCTGCGCGGCGCCGAAGACGCCGAGCTGGACGAGGCGCGCCGACGAAGTCACCGCCTGATCACGCCGGAGCGGTTTCGGTCTTCTCGGCGGCGGCGGCCTTCTCGGCGGCGGCGGCCGCAGCGGCGACGCGCTCCTGCGCCTTCTTCTTCGGCAGAGCCTTGACCGGGTTGTTGTGCGCCTCGCGCTTGGCGATGCCGAGGCCATCGAACAGCCGCAGCACGCGGTCGGTCGGCTGGGCGCCCTTGGCGAGCCAGGCCTTGGCCTTGTCGAGATCGACAACCAGGCGGGTGGCGTCATCCTTGGCCTTCAGCGGATCGAAGGCGCCGATCCGCTCGACGAAACGGCCGTCGCGCGGCATGCGCGCGTCAGCGACGACGATGCGATAGAACGGCCGCTTCTTGGCGCCGCCACGGGAAAGACGAATTTTCAGGGACATCGGAACTTCCTTTCAATTTAGCGTTTGCGTTGCATTCAAGATCTGGATCGCGCCCTTGTCCCGCTTGTGGGAAAGGGGAAGCTCACTTCTTCTTCCCCCCGAAGGGAAAACCGCCGCCGAGGCCAGGCAGTTTCGGGCCGCCGCCGAGACCAGGAAACTGCGGCGGCAGGTTGAAGGCGCCGGGCGGCGGCGCGCTGGGGATTCCGCCCGCCGGCGGCGCGACGCCGGCCGACTTCTGCATCGCGGCGATCTGCTCCGGGGTCGGCATCGGCATGCCGCCGCCGAACCCCATCATTTGCCCGAGTTGGCCCATCAGGCCGCGCTTGCCCGCAGAAGCGCCCATCGCCTTCATCATGTCGGCCATCTGCCGGTGCTGCTTGAGCAGGCGATTGACCAGCTCGACAGTCACGCCTGAGCCGGCGGCGATGCGTTTCTTGCGCGACGCCTTGAGGACGTCGGGGTTGCGGCGCTCCATCGGCGTCATCGAGGAGATGATCGCGCGCTGGCGCTTGATCGTCTTGTCGTCGAAATGCGACGAAGCCATCTGGTCCTTCAGCTTGGCGGCGCCAGGCAGCATGCCCATCACGCCGCCAAGACCGCCGAGCTTCTCGATCTGGGCGAGCTGATCGGAAAGGTCGTTGAGATCGAAGACGCCCTTGCGCATCTTCTCGGCCATCTTGGCCGCTTGTTCGGCGTCGATCGCCTGCGCCGCCTTTTCGACCAGGCTGACGATGTCGCCCATGCCGAGGATGCGGTCGGCGAGACGGCG
>Ga0181529_10007534_pt1 | contig 10825 bp, 7 predicted proteins | sample PEATcosm2014_Bin_36_FD_119763 | JGI IMG/M metagenome (GOLD analysis project Ga0181529, IMG submission 119763) | Peatland microbial communities from MTU Mesocosm Facility, Houghton, MI, USA - PEATcosm2014_Bin10_30_metaG | ecosystem: Environmental > Terrestrial > Soil > Wetlands > Peat | place... | reverse complement strand
GAGTTCGACCTCATCCGCGCGAAGAATCCGGGCCTGCCCGCGCTTCCAGCCGACGACATTGGCCTGGCCAAGCTGCGGGCCTCGGTCGCGTTCAAGGAAGGCCGCTATAAAGAGGCCGTGTCCGAGTGCATGCGCCTGCTTCGCGCCGATCCCAAGGACGCGGGGCTCCGAGCCATAGCGGCAGAGAGCCTGCGATCCACGGGAGAGCTCGAGCGCGCCAAGGAGCACTGGAGACGGGCCGTCGAGGCCGCCCCAGGCGAGGGCGAGTTCCGTCTCGGCCTCGCCATCACCCTCTTCGACTCGGGCGATTACGAAGGAGCGTTGCAGTCGGTCGAGCGAGCGCGCAAACTCGGGGCCGACGACGAGGAGACCGACTATTACGCCGCGCTCTGCCGCTCGAGGCTCGGCGCGGATCCCGAGGGCCTCGTCCCGGTCCTGCAGAAGCTGCTCCGCGAGCGCGCCCGGAGGGCGGCCGAGGCCGGTGAGGAAGACGAGGCCGCCCTGCTCGACCCGCGGCTCATGTTCGCCCTGGCCGAGGCCCTCTACCGCTCGGGCCGCCCGGACCTCTCCTTGGGCTGGTTCGAGAAGGTCCTCCTCCTCGCGCCGGACCACGAGCTCTCCCTCCTCTACAAGATCTCCGCGGCCGAGTCATTGGGCGACGAGAAGGCCCAGCTCGAGGCCTATGCCGTCTATCTCGAGGCCTACCCCGACAACTCCAAGCTCCGGCGCGAGTACGTCGCCCGCTTGAGCGAGCGAGGCGACTGGGCAGCGGCCGCAGAGCAGCTCGAGCTCGGCATGCCCTACGGCGGGATGGGCGAGCGCTCGCGCCGCCTCCTCGCCGTCGCCTATCGTAACGCCGGCCGCTATCGCGAGGCAGCCCTCGCGTACAGGGACCTCCTTCGAGAAGACCACGCCAAAGGCCCTGCCTCCGGCCCTGCCTCCGGCCCCGCCTCCGGCACCGCCGGCGAGCTCCTCGTCGCGCTCGCGTACTGTCTCGAGCGCGAGGGCCAGGCCGACTACGCCCTGGCCCTCCTCGAGAAGGCGCCCAAGGCCGCGAAGGCTGGACCCGAAGCGTGGATCATGCAGGCCACCCTCTACTCTCGCTCCGGCAAGACCGAGGCCGCAGTGGCCGCCCTGCGCTCGGCCATCGAGCGCGACCGGGGCAACGAGCGCGCCTGGCGCAATCTCGCTGCGATCTATCGCAGGCAGGGGCTGACCGCTTTCGCGGCCAACTGCGAAGAGGAGGGCCGGGCCGCTATAGCGGCGGCCAAGGCTGCCTCGAGCGGGACTCCGGCTTCGGCATCTGCCCTGGCTCCAGCCGTGGCTGAAGCGGGGCCGGAAACGTCCGCTGGCCAAAATCGCGACGGGGGCGCCGGGCTGGGCAGAGCGGGCGCGACCGGGTTGGCAGACCTCGACCTGAGGAGCCGTCGAAAGCGCTAGGCCGAGGACTGTTGAATTCCACAGCGATACTGGTATACTTGTCGCGGGGGACTATAAATGCCTGTAAAAGCCATGGATCTGTTCGATGCTTATGCCAAGAACGCCTTGCCCAAGGATCTAGGATATATCGTCACGTCCTCATTCAGCACGAATTCCGTGTACTCGCGCTATGAGATCGTCTCCTACAACAATGTCAAGTCCATCTATCCCACCGAGGACGGCCTGACCTTCCAGACCGACGGCAAGAAGCTCTTCATCCTCATCGAGCCAGGCAGCTATCCGAACAAGGGTATGGAGCCCTTCGTCCGATCGACGGCGGAGAAGATACCCTTGCGCTTCTCGGAGCTCGAGGTCCACAACTGCAAGAACCAGACGCGGATCTATTGGGCCAAGGAGGCGGTGATCTCCTACGGCTCCTTCACGATCGCCCGGCCGGCCGGCATCAACTTCTCGTTCTGCTTCTACCACCTGCCCGATATGTTCCAGTCCATGCAGCTATTCTTCGAGAAGACCTTCAGCAAGGAGGCCTCGATCCCCTTTGTCGACGCCAAGAAAGTAGCTGCCGCCGTGGCTCAGAACATCAAGACGAAGATGGTCTGGGACTACAAGGTCGAGTGATCGGAGCGGGCCGGCCTCTCCGCGACGGCCGCCGCGCAGCGTCGTAGGATCACTGCGACTCAGAATGGCCCCGCATAAGCCCCCAATAAGCCCTCTGCCGCTTCGGCGCCTTTAGCCCGCCCGTCGTTAAGGCCGTCGGCTCCGCTTGACTTCAAAATCCTTTTCATATACTTTCAGATATATTGTGCTTTTTTAATATTGAAATTCTTGAGCCGCGGCTCGACAGGGGGAATCGATGAGCTATGGCGCCACTAGGGCGGTCAGGGATCCAAGGAAGCTCGTGCCCTGGCTCGCCTACCTCATTTTCTTCTCGGTGCTCAACGAGACAGTCTTCAATGTCTCGACGCCGACCATCGCCAGGCAATTCTCCTTGAGCCCCGCCGGCGTGAGCTGGATGATGACCATCTTCATGGTGCTCTTCGGAATCGGGGCGGTCATCTTCGGAAAACTGTCGGAGTTCTTCAGCCTGCGCAGTCTCATCTCGCTCGGCATAGTGATCTATGTCGGCGGTTCCCTCCTAGGCTTCGCCTTCCAAGGCTCCTATCTGGCCGTGGTGGCCGCACGGGCCATCCAGGGAATCGGCGGCTCGGCCCTGCCTGCCCTCGTCTTCGTGGTGATAGCCCGCCACTTCGCTCTGGCCGAGCGAGGCAGGATCTTCGGCCTGATCACCTCGATCGTCTCGTTGGCGATCGGCTTGGGGCCCGTAATAGGTGGCTTCGTGTCCAGTTCCCTCCATTGGTCCTTCCTCTTCCTCATTCCTTCCCTCATCCTCGTTCCCCTTCCCTTCATCGCGAGGATACTGCCGCCCGAACCCAGGCGCCCTGGAAGGGTCGACCTCATCGGCGCCTCGCTGGCGACCCTGGCCATCGGCGCGATGATGGCCTACCTCAATACCGGCACCCTCGCCTTCCTGGCCGCATTCGTGCCCTTGGCACTCCTATTCGTGGTAAGGATCCGCTCGGCCGCCGAACCCTTCATCCGGCCCGAGCTTTTCTCGAACGCGCCTTTCCGTCGGGGCCTCATCGTGACCTTCATCCTTTTCGCGATAGTCATCGGGGTGGTCTTCCTCGTGCCCCTCATGCTGAGCTCCGTCCATGGCCTGAGCGCCGCCCAGATCGGCCTTATCCTCTTTCCCGGGGCGATGAGCTCGGTGATCTTCGGGCCAATCGGCGGCAGGTTAGCCGATAGAAAGGGGAGCGGCTTCGTCATAGCGGCGGGCCTCGCCCTCCTCGTCGGGGGCCTTCTCATCATGGCGGCATCGCTCGGCCTCTCGCCACTCGCCATAGCGGCCTCGATGCTGCTGGTCTATGTCGGATTCGCGCTCTTCCAGACGGCCATCGTCAACGCGATATCCCAGACTCTCCCAAGCGAGGAAATGGGCGTGGGCATGGGTCTCTTCAACCTCGTCGGGATCCTCGCGGGGGCGATAGGCGCCGCCTTGGTCGGCAGCATCCTCGGGTCTCGGGCCCTCGCCTTCCCCCTACTGAACCTCGGCGCCGCGAGCGCGAGCTTCGAATACAGCAATCTCACCCTGGCCTTCGCGCTCCTCGCGGGACTCGGCGGAGCTTTGTACTTCCGCGTCAAAAGGCCGGCCAAGACGGCGCGCGCGGCCGAGGCCGACGCGGCCTGCCTCGAGCCCTCGGGATGCTGAGGAGCTAGTACACGCGCTCGCGCCTGAGAGCCTCGAGGCCCATGTTCCGGATCTGGGCCGTGTGATAGCTGTCGTGGCCGCAGAGCCAGACGAGCACTTTGAGCATGGGTATCTTCCAGGCCTGCATCTGACCCCGCGACTTTTCCTCGCCGATCTCGCGCATGGCGCGCATCGCGAGGCGATGCACGCGAACGAGGTAATCCTTGAAGGAGGCCCAGGCCTCGTCGGAGGTCATGCTCGGCGTCGAATAGCCGCCCTCCCCCTCGGGATAGGGATAGGCGCCGAGCTCGTCGCGGCCCGCCTCGTCGAGGAGCTCCGAGGCCACCACCCATTTGCAGTACGCGACATGCAGGGCTATGGACCAGGCGCTATAGCCCTCGAAAGTGGCGTCGCTGGCCGCGGTCGCCGCATCTAGGGAAGAGAGGGTATCCATGAGCGAGTGGCCGTTGTAGGACTCTCCGTCGAACTCCTCGTCGGCGTAGTCGGCAAGAAGAGATAGCTGGGCTTTCATGCGGAAATTATCAGCCCGATGCCGCCACCGCGCAAGCCCAGAGCCAGCCGGAGACCGGGACCAAGTTTAGCCACGGAGGCATGGAGACACGGAGAGGGGATCGGTTCTTCTCGATGAAGCCAAGCCTACCCATATCTCTCTTCGTGCCTCCGTGGCCATTATCTCCCACGCTTTTTTCTTGGCATTTGAAACTTGCGAAAACGCAGCGCATCGGCTAGTATTCTACGCAATTCGTACTCCCCCCCTATCGGACCAACAGTTATTTCGCAGCAGGGAGCAAAGCTCTATGCAGGAAATCCGCTTTCACGGTCGCGGCGGACAGGGAACCGTCCTCGCCTCGGTCGCCTTGGCCAAGGCATTCTTCAAGTCGGGCTTCTGGGTCCAGACTTTTCCGGTCTTCGGGTCCGAGCGCCGCGGCGCGAGCGTGGAGGCGTACCTGCGCCTGGACAAGCACAAGATTCTCGCTCGGTGCAACGTCTATGAGCCGGATCACGTCCTCGTCCAGGACGCGAAGCTTCTGGAGACGATCGATGTGCTCAAGGGCCTCAAGGCCGGGGGCTGGATTCTTCTCAACACGCCACTCTCTCCCGAGGAGATAGGCGGGCGCGAAGGCTTCGCTCGCTTCCGTATCGCCACGGTCGACGCCTCGCGCATCGCGCGCGAGCACGGTCTCGGCTCGCCGAGCCAGCCCATCACCAACACCGCTATGCTGGGGGCCTTCGCGCGTATCATGGGAGCGCCCGACCTTCGCGATCTCCTCGAGTCTATCATCGAGGAGATGCCCGCCAGGAAGCCCGAGAACGCCTCGGCGGCTGAGGCCGCCTATGCCCAGACGCGAACCGCCCCGCCCTCCGCGGCGATGGATGGGGGTGGGCCGTGAGCTCTCCGTATTTCGACGAACTCAAAGTCTCCCTGCTTATTCCGCGGTCCCGGACATCGACCGAAGCCAACAGGACTGGAGAGTGGAGCTTCTCGAGGCCAGCCTACCGCGACAAGACGGCACCCTGCAGGGCGGCCTGCCCCTGCGCGACCGACATTCCCCGCGTCGAGACCCTCGTCGCCGAGGGACGGCTCGACGAGGCACTCGCCGCGATACTAGAGGAGAACCCGCTGCCGGCGGTCTGCGGCCGGGTCTGCTTCCATCCCTGCGAGTCGCGCTGCAACCGGTCCGAGCTCGACGAGGCGGTGTCGGTCAACGCCCTCGAGCGATTCGTGAGCGATCGCGAAGCGGTTCGCTGCGACCGCGAAGAGGTTCGCTGCGACCGCGGAATTGCGCGGGCCGAGGGGCCGGCTAGCCTGGGCGATGGGGCCGCGGCCAAGGGCAGCGTTGCCATCGTGGGCTCGGGCCCGGCCGGGCTCGCGGCCGCCTACTTCATGAACGCGCTCGGCTATGCCTGCGAGATCCTCGAGGCCGAGTCGGAGGCCGGAGGGCTGCTGCGCTACGGCATACCCGCGTACAGGCTCCCTCCTGCGGCCCTGCGGCGCGATCTTGCGAGGATCGAGGCAGCCGGAGCCCGCTTCCGCTTCCGGGAGCGGATAGGCGAACGCGACCTGGCCCGACTGCGCTCACGCTTTTCGGCAGTGATCATCGCCTCCGGCCACGCAAAGGCCCGGTCGCTTGGAGTACCGGGAGAGGAACTCGCCGAGGATGCGCTCGGATTCCTGAGGCGAACGCGCCTCGGCGGGTCGGAGCCCGGACATTCGAGCGCCCGGACGGGCGCGAGAGGGAAAGTCGCGGTCATCGGAGGGGGAAATACGGCCATCGACGCGGCCCGAAGCCTCGTTCGGCTCGGCTGCGAGGCGACGATCGTCTACAGGCGCCGTCGCGCGGATATGCCCGCCTTTCCCGAGGAGGTCGAGGCCGCCATCGACGAGGGCGTCGAGCTCGTCGAAACGGCAGTCCCGATTCGGCTCGAGCGCTCCCCAGCGGGGATCTCGCTCTCCGTGCAGGCGACGAGGCCCGAGGGCGCGGGGCTGGACGGCCGTCCCAGCTTCGTCCCCGTCCATGGCGAAGTTCGCGTCCTCGAGGTGGCAGCCGCGCTCTGCGCGGTAGGCGCCGAGGCCGCGGAGCCCTGGATGAAGCCGAGGGAGAGCGCGCTTTCCTTGAGGCGATGCGCGATCGAGCTCGACGGCCCCGCGGCGCCTCTCGCCTTCGTAGGCGACCTCCGCGGCCCACGCGAGACGGTGGCCGACGCGGTGGCCTCGGGCAAGGAAGCCGCCATCGCGCTCGACGCGCTCTTCCGCTCGGGGCGCGATTCCATCGCGGGCGAGACCGAGCGCTGCCGGGTCGGGGACGGGGAAGGCCTTTCGATGGCTGCGTACATGGGAGGGCCCAAGGCGGCGCCTTCGAGGCGGGTCGTCGCCTTCCGTGACCTCAACACCGACTATTTCCGTCTCTCGCCGCGGAAGGTGGGGCCAGTCATCCCGGCCGACAGGGCGCGCGATGCCTTCGCCGAGGCGCGCGATGGCCTCGCTCGGGAGGACGCCATAGCACAGGCCTCGCGCTGTCTCTCCTGCGGGCGCTGCAACGACTGCGACAACTGCCGCACCTTCTGCCCCGAGCTCGCCGTGAGGGCGACGCCTGAGCGCGAGCGGGAGATCGACGAGTACCATTGCAAGGGCTGCGGCCTCTGCGCCGCCGAGTGCCCGCGCTCGGCCATCGAGATGGAGGTTCAGGCGCCATGATGAAGGTCCTCGAGGGAAGCCAGGCAGTGGCCGAGGCCGTCAGGCTCGCGAGAGTGGCGGTCGTCTCGGCCTATCCCATCACTCCCCAGACGCACATCGTGGAGGAGCTCGCGAGGTACTGCGCCGAGGGAAGCATGGACGGCCGCTTCATCTGCGTCGAGAGCGAGCACTCCGCCATGGCCTCAGTCATCGGATCCGAGGCTGGCGGGGCGCGATCCTTCACGGCGAGCTCCTCGCACGGCCTCGCGCTCATGCACGAGATGCTGCACTGGGCCTCGGGGGCGCGGCTCCCCATCGTCATGGCCGAGGTCAACCGCGCCCTCGGCCCCGGCTGGAACCTCTGGCTCGACCAGACCGACAGTCTCGCGCAGCGGGACACGGGCTGGATCCAGCTCTACTGCCAGGACGGGCAGGAGGCCCTGGACAGCACCCTCATCGCGTACCGCCTGGCGGAGGCGGTCAACCTTCCCGTAATGGTAGTCCTCGACGCCTTCTTCCTCTCCCACACCTACGAGAGCGTGGACCTGCCGAGCCAGGAGGAGGTCGACCGCTTCCTTCCTCGCTTCGCGCCCAAGTTCCGGCTGGACACCGCGGAGCCCTACGCGCTCTGCGAGGTGGCCCCTCCCGGCGCGTACATGGAGATGCGGCGCAGCATCCAGCTCGCGATGGAGGCGGCGCCGGGAGCCCTGCTCGCCGCCGAGGAGGAGTTCCGCTCGATCTTCGCTCGCGGCTACGGCCTCGTCGACGCCTACCGCTGCGAGGACGCCGAGATCGTGCTCGCGATGGCCGGGACCACGGCCAGCACCTGCCGCCTCGCCGTGGACGAGCTGCGCGAGCGCGGCGAGAAGGTCGGACTCCTCCGCTTCCGCCTCTTCCGCCCATTCCCGGCCGACGCGATCCGAGCGGCGCTCGGGGGCGCCCGGAAGGTGGCCGTGCTCGACCGCAACTGCTCCTTTGGAGCGGGGGGCATCTTCGCCCAGGAGCTGCGCGCCGCCCTATATGGACGAGAAAGGCGGGCGCTCCACGGCGCCGTCGGGCAGCCGCAGGTCTTCGGCTACATAGCGGGACTCGGAGGGCGGGACGTCACCCCCGCCCTCCTATGCGAAATGTATCGCCTAACGCGAGACTCCGATTCCCCGCCCGCGGAGGGCGCGTGGCTCGGCCTCGACGAGGAGATGCTCAGATGAGCGCGGGAGCGAGCGACATACTCGAGTACATGAGCGCGGGGCACGTGGGCTGCCCCGGCTGCGGGGCTACCCTCGCGATGAAGCTGGCCCTCCGCGCACTGGGCGAGAAGACCATGCTCGTCATCCCGGCCTCCTGCTGGGCCATTATCGTCGGCAACTATCCGCAATCCTCGCTGAAGGTGCCGGTCCTGGAGTGCGGCTTCGCCACGACCGCCGCGACGGCCTCGGGCTTGCGCGCCGCCCTCGACGCGCGGGGCGACTCGGAGACGACGGTGGTAGGCTGGGCCGGGGACGGGGGCACCTTCGACATCGGCTTCCAGGCGCTGAGCGCGGCCGCGGAGCGCGGCGAGGACATCGTGTTCGTCTGCTACGACAACGAGGCCTACATGAATACGGGGGTCCAGCGCAGCTCCTCGACGCCCTACGGGGCCCGCACGATGACGACTCCCGGCGGAGGCTGGAAGCGCCAGCAGAAGAAGAACATCGTCGAGGTGCTCGCCGCCCACCGCGTGCCCTACGCGGCCACCGCCAGCATAGCCTACCCGGAGGACCTCGAGGCGAAGATGAGGAAGGCCGTCGCCCTGCGCGGGAAGGGCCTGCGCTTCATCCATCTCCTCGCCAGCTGCCCGACGGGCTGGGGCTTCCCGCCGGACAAGAGCGTAAAGGTCGCGCGCATGGCGGTGCGATCAGGCTTCTTCCCCCTCTACGAGGTCGAGGACGGCCTTCGCTACACCATCAACGAGGCGCCGTGCGAGCGCGGACGGGAGGGAGTGCGAGACTACATCGGCATGCAAGGCCGCTTCAAGCATCTCTGTGAGGAGGAGATAGCCTCGATCCAGGCGCGCGTCGACGAGGAGCTGAGCATCTTGGAAGCAAAGGCAGGGAATATATACCACGGAGGCACAGAGGCACAGAGCCAAGAGTGAGAGCGGAGATCGGGTACTTCGGGAAAATGCAAATAGAGAAAAAACCACAGAGACCCGAGACCTTTTGGAAGTTGGAGATCACAAAGCCCGTTTCTGAGCTCTTCTCCCTCTCTCCCTCTGCATCTCTGTGCCTCTGTGGTTTCTTCTGATCGTTAGCTGTTTACTGCTTCTCGGCCTTCCTTCTCTCTATCTCGGCCTGGGCCACCGCCGTGATCGACAGAGGCACCTGGTAGGGCGAGCATGAGACATAGTCCAGCCCCGCCGCCATGCAGAAGCGGATATTGTCGGGGTTGGCGCCGTGCTCGCCGCACAGGCCGCAGGAGAGGCCCGGCCGCGTCAGGTGGCCTCGCTTGGTCGCCATAGCGACGAGGTCCTTGACCGGAGGCGTGAGGAGCGAGAAGGGGTTGCCCTGGATCAGGTCGTAGAGCGAGTAGTCCGGCATGAAGGAGTTGAAGTCGTCGCGGCTTATGCCGAGGGTCGTCTGCGTGAGATCGTTCGTCCCAAAGGAGAAGAACTCGCTGTAGCGGGCCAGCTCGCCGGCCGCGAGCGCGGCGGCGGGAAGCTCGACCATGGTGCCGACCTTGAAGGGCAAGGCCTTGGCGCCCAGCTCCTCGCGGACTTCCTCGGCGATCTCGTAGAGGCCCTTGTAGATCCTGCCCTCGATCTTCTTGCCGTAGATGATCAGCTTGAGCTCGGCCGCGTTCATCACGATGGGAATCATGATCTCGGGCCGCACGTCGACCTTCTCGGCCTGGAGCTTGTAGACGGCCTCGAAGATGGCGCGCACCTGCATCTCGTAGATCTCGGGATAGCTCACGCCGAGGCGGCAGCCGCGGTGGCCGAGCATCGGGTTCTCCTCGGCGAGAGAGTCGCAGCGGGCCTGGATCTCGGCCTTAGTGAGCTTCTTTCCGGTCTTCTTGGCGCCCAGATGCGCTATGAAGGCCTCCATCTCGGTCGGGTTGTGAGGCAGGAACTCGTGCAAGGGCGGGTCCAGGAGGCGGATCGTCACTTCCTTGCCGGCCATCGTCTTGAACAGGCCGTAGAAGTCGTCCCGCTGCATCGGCTTGAGCTTTTCGAGCGCCTTCTTGCGGTCGTCGACGGTGTCCGCGACGATCATCTCGCGGAAGAAGTTGATGCGCTTCTCGTTGAAGAACATGTGCTCCGTGCGGCAGAGCCCGATGCCCTCCGCGCCGAAGAGCCGGGCCAGGGCGGCGTCGCGCGGGCTGTCGGCGTTCGCGCGGACGTGGAAATGCTTCATCTGCTTCTTGGCCAGCTCGATGAAGTCGAGAAGCCCCGAGTCCTTCGGGTCGGGCTCGATGAGCTCAGCCTTGCCGAGCCAGATCTGCGGCTCGCCGTAGTAGGGCACGTTGATCGATATATAGTCTCCTTCCTCGAAGGAGATCTCCGCGCCGATCGCCGCCTTCTTGCCGCGGATCTTCATCTCGGGCTTGACCATGGACACCTTGCCGTACTGCCGGGCGACGACCGAGGCGTGGGCCGAATAGCCTCCCTCGCAGGAGAGGACGCCGGTCGCGACTTCTATCGCCTTGACGTCCTCGGCGAAGGTCGAGGTCATGACCAGTATGAGGCGCTTGTCCTCGCCGTGCTGCTGGGCCTCGTGGTAGGCGTCGAGCAGGGCGGCGGTGCTGAAGAAGGCGCGGCCGATCGCCGCGCCGGGCGCGCCGGTGATGCCGCCGGAGGTGCCCTTGAGCTTCTTCACGGAGGCCAGGTCGACTATCGGGTGAAGGATCTCGTTGAGGCGACCGGGGGCGATGGACTGTACGACGTACTCCTCGTCGACGACCTT
>Ga0181529_10007532_pt1 | contig 10827 bp, 13 predicted proteins | sample PEATcosm2014_Bin_36_FD_119763 | JGI IMG/M metagenome (GOLD analysis project Ga0181529, IMG submission 119763) | Peatland microbial communities from MTU Mesocosm Facility, Houghton, MI, USA - PEATcosm2014_Bin10_30_metaG | ecosystem: Environmental > Terrestrial > Soil > Wetlands > Peat | place... | reverse complement strand
GCGGCCGCATCCTACCGACTTGGCGCGCGCGAATCGCGCCGCCCGCCCATGCTTTCAATGCGACTGCGCCGATTTTGCGGCTTGATGGCGGCCGCTCAAGGGGGGAAGGGCGCGACTTTTCCGCGCGGGCGCGCCGCCGCGGCGAGCGCCGTTAAGCCGCCGTCAATGATTCTGGCCGGCGGCCGGCGCGCGTCGGGCAGGAAAATTTACCAGCCCGTCGCATCCTCGCGCGGGGAAGCGGGCGCGCGGACGGAGACGAGCGCGCCGGCGGCTTGAGCGAGGTCGAGGCGGAGAAATGCGCGCGGAGCTGAAAAGCGCCCTGTTCGACGAGCCGGCGGCCGCCGAGGCGACGGCGGCGCCGAAGAAGTTCAAGTTCGCCGCCACCTTCGTCATCGACTTGGGCGTCTCGCTTGTCTATGTCGCGGCGGTGATCCCGGTCTGGCTCGCCGAGATGGACCGCGGCCTCGTCATGGCGCCGACCTTTCTCCTCGGCCTGGCCATCCTCGCCTGCTACGTCGGCAAGGTGTTCGTCGTCGCCCATCTCGATCGCGCCGGCGGCGACGCGCGCACTTATGTGAAATCCTCCGCCCTCGTCACCGACGGCCCCTACGCGTGGTCGCGCAACCCGACCTACCTGCTGGCGCTGGCGCAGTTCGTCCTGTGGTCGGCGCTCGCGCTCTATCTGCAGATCTTCGCGCCGTGGCGGCCATTCATGCTGGCGGCGGCGATCGCGCTGCCGGCCGCGTTCTTCTTCATCAACGACCGCGTCGTCATGCCGACCGAGGAGGCGATGCTGCGCCGTCTCCACCCCGAAGCCTACGACGCTTACGCGCGTCGCGTGCGACGGTGGTGCGGACGACGGCGCGGCGAGAGCTGAGCTTCGCCGACAAGAGCGCCTCGCCCAACGCAGCAATTTTCAGCGCCGCGCCCGAGCCGCGCTCGACGCGGTGGATTTCCAGGAACTTCGACGCCGCGTAAGCGGCGGACGAGCGAAGGCGCTTGACGGCGACGGCGCGACAGGGCCCCAGCCGGCCTCCCGCCCGCCTTACCCCGCGTAACGCGTGGCGACGTCCTTGGCGATGCGGGCGGCCTCGTCGAGGAAACGCGCGACGATCTCGCGCGCCGCCGGCGTGCAGGCGCGGTAGGTCATCTCGTAGCCGCGGAAGCCGCGGTTGAACGCGCCGGCGAGGGTCTCCTTGCGCGCCGGGGTCGTCGCTTCGACGTCCAGCAGCGCGGCGAACTTGGCGCGAAACGCGGCGCCGTCGTTCGCGCCGCAAAGGTCGCGCAAATAGGAGAGCGCGCCGATCACCTCGGCGAGGCGCAGCAGTTGCGGCTCGTAGGGCGGCGGCGCCTCGACGGGCGCCGGCGTCTCGGCCGACGCCGGCGCCGCGACCGGCGACGTCGGCTTGGCGGCCGGCGCCGGCTTGGCGGCCTGGGCCGGCGCGGCGGGTCTGGCGGCGGGCGGCGCCGATGGGGCCGGCGTGGGCGGATTGGCCTGCGGCGTCAGCCAAAAGAAGAACGGCGGCATTTGTGCGGCGGACGGCGTCGCGGCGAGGACGGCGGCGAGCGCCGCCGCGGGGATCGCGCCCAGCCGCTTCACGGCAGGCTTCTTTCCAGACGCGCCGCCGCGGCGACGATCGCCGGCAGCCCCGGCGTCGTCGGCAGCTCAGCCACCTCGCTCGGCTCGACCCAGGCGACCGCGTCCGCTTCCGGGCCGAGGCGCGCTTCGCCGCTCCGCCAGCGGGCGGCGAAGACGGCGATCACGTAATGCTCGCGCAGCCTGCCGTTCTCGAAGCGGATCGGCTCGACGTGATCGACGAAGGCGACGATGTCGGCGTCGATCCCCACTTCCTCGGCGAGCTCGCGCAGCGCCGCGGCGTGGAGCGTCTCGCCCGCTTCGACCGCGCCGCCGGGCAAGGAATAAAGTCCCGCCGAGGGCGCGCGGGCGCGCCGCGCCACCAGCACCCGGCCGTCGCGGAACGTCGCCACCGAGGCGGCGAGGATCGGCCGGGTCGGGTAGAGGCGGTCGCTGGCGACGGCGTCAGACATGCTGGCCGCCGTTGATCATCAGCTCGGCGCCGTTCACGTAGCTCGACTGCTCGGTGCAGAGGAAATAGATCGCCTTGGCGACCTCCTCGGGCGCGCCGAAGCGGCGCATCGGGATCTGCGCGACGATCCTGTCGCTGCCCGGCGAGAGGATCGCGGTGTCGATCTCGCCGGGCGAGATCGCGTTGACGCGCACGCCGCGCGGGCCGAATTCGGCCGCCATCTCGCGCGTCAGCGCGGCGAGCGCCGCCTTGGAGGTGGCGTAGGCGACGCCGGCGAAGGGATGGACGCGCGAGCCGGCGATCGAGGTGACGTTGACGATCGTCCCTTTGGCGCGCTCGAGCTCGGCGGCGAGGCCGCGCGCGAGCATGACGCACGCAAAGAAATTGACCTGGAACACCGTTTTCCAGTCTTCGAGCTCGGTCTCGAACAGCCCGAGCCGCGCGCCGCCGGGACCCTTGGGCGAGATCGCGGCGTTGTTGACCAGCGCGTCGAGCCGGCCGTCCTCGAGGCGCGCGCGCACCTCGTCGATGGCGCGCGCCGTGTCGGCGGGATCGGCGAGGTCGATTTGCAGATGATCCTCGGGGCCGGCGCTCCAAGGACAGTCCTCGGGGAAGGCGTGGCGCGAGCAGGTGATGACCCGCCAGCCCGCCGAGGAGAAGCGCTTCACCGTGGCGTGGCCGATGCCGCGCGAGGCGCCGGTGAGCAGCATGGCGCGGCGCGGCGGGTCGGCGGGCGGATGCTGGATCATCTTGGGTCTCGCCTGGCGACGACGCGCGTCGTCGCGCCGCCCGGGAGCGGCGCGCGCGCTCCGCGCGTCAAGGATAAAGGCGCTGTCGTTTCCATGGCGCGCCCTCGCCCGCGCGGGTGAAGGCCACGCGGTCATGGAGGCGGAACTTCACGTCCCGCCAGAACTCGATCTGCATCGGCGTCAACCGGTAGCCGCCCCAATAGGGCGGCCGCGGAACGGCGCCGAAGCCGAATTTCAGCGCCAGGACGGCGGCCTCCTGCAGCAGCTTGGCGCGCGACTCGAGCGGCCGCGACTGCTGGCTCGCCCAGGCGCCGATGCGGCTTTCGCGCGGGCGGGTGGCGAAATAGGCGTCGGAATCGCGGCCGGGAATCTGCGCCACCGGGCCGCGCAGGCGCACCTGCCGGCGCAGCGACTTCCAGTGGAACAGCGCCGCCGCCTGCGGGTTGGCGGCGAGCTCGACGCCCTTGGCGCTCTCGCCGTTGGTGTAAAACACCAGCCCGGATTCGTCGAATTGCTTGCACAGCATGGCGCGCAAGTCGGGCAGGCCGGAGGCGTCGACGGTGGCGAGCGTGATCGCCTCGGGGTCGTTGACCTCGGACTTGGTCGCCTCGGCGAACCACAGGCGGAAAAGCGCGAAAGGATCGTCAGCTTCGGTAAAGTCACTCGAACTTAATATGTTCAACGCGAGAATGCTCCGACTGATAATTCCGCTGCCGAGGCGATGATAACCGTTCCCAACTGCAAAGGCGAAAGTTTTCGCCGCCGGAGGCCGGCGCCGGCGGCGCGGCGCGGCGCGCTTGTCGCGCTTCTGGCGCTCGGGCTCGGCGGCTGCTCGATCTCGATGCCGCTGCCGTCGTTTTTCGGCGACGACGATGTGACGGGATCGATCAAGCCAAAGAGCGCGGCGCTGGCGAGCGCCTACGACTCCAGCGACTGGAGCGTGGCCAAGCCGGTTCTGGCGGCGAGCCTGCGCCCGGCGGCGCCGGCCGAGCCGGCCGCCTGGTCGAACGTCGAGACCGGCCATCGCGGCGAGTTCCTGGCGGTCGCTGGGACGTTCGCGCGCGACGGTCGCTCCTGCCGCGTCTTCATCGCCCGCATCGTCGCGGGCGAGAGCAAGACGCTGCAAGGGGTCGGCTGCCCGAGCGACGACGGCGAGGTCGCGGTTTACGACGTCTCGCCGTGGACGGGGCTCTGAGCGCCACTTGCGTCGCCCGTGGCGGCGGCCCAAATAGTCTGACGGAGACACGGGCGCCTGCGCCATAATGGGCGGGCGCCGTAGATTGGGCTCATGATGCGCGACCCTTATGAAGTCCTCGGCGTGGCGAAGACCGCCGGCGAGGCGGAGATCAAGTCCGCCTATCGGCGGCTGGCCAAGCGCTTTCACCCTGACCAGAGCAAAGACCCGCGCGCCAAGGAGCGCTTCGCGGAAGTCAACAACGCTTACGAGATCGTTGGCGACGCGAAGAAGCGCGGCGCCTACGACCGCGGCGAGATCGACGCCGAAGGCAAGCCGCGCGCGCCGCAGTTCGAAGGCTTCGACGGCTTCGGCCGGCGCTCGGGCGCGCGCGCGGGCGGGCCGGACGTCCACAACTTCAGCTTCGATTTCGGCGGCGGCGCTTTCTCTTCGGGCCGCGGCGGCGGTTTCGACGCCGACGTGCTGTCCGAGCTGTTCGGCGGGCGCGGCGCGCGTTCGCGCGCCGCCCAACGCGGCGAGGACGTCGTCGCTTCGGTGACCGTGCCGTTGGCGATGGCGGTCGGCGGCGGCTCGGTGCGCGTCGCCTTGCCGACCGGCAAGACGCTCGACGTCGCCGTGCCCGCCGGCGTCGAGGACGGCAAGTCGATTCGCTTGCGCGGCCAGGGACGGCCCGGAACGCGCAACGGCCCGCCCGGCGACGCGATCGTCACCGTGCATTACGCGCCCCATCCGCTGTTCAAGGTCGAGGGGCGCGACCTCAAGTTCGACCTGCCGATCACGCTCTACGAGGCGGTGCTGGGGGCCAATGTGCGCGCGCCGACGCTCGGCGGCGAGGTCGAGGTGTCGATCGCGCCGGGCGCGAGCAGCGGCCGGGTGCTGCGCCTGCGCGGCAAGGGCCTGCCGGCGACCGCCGACCAGCCGCAGGGCGACCTGTTGGCGACGCTTCGCATCGCCATGCCGCCTGGCGCGGACGCCGACCTCACGCGCTTGATGAAACGCTGGCGCGACGACAAGCCTTACGATCCTCGCGCCGGCATGATCGGCTGAGGCGTCGGGCGAATTCCCTCTTAAAGCAAAAATGAAACGCCTCCGGACGGCCGACCGCCGGCCCGGAGGCGTCGTCTATCGCCAAAGACGGGACCGAGCGGACGCCGTCGCGCCCGGCCGGCTCACGCCGGCTACGCGTGGGCGTGATGATGATGATGGTGGTGGTGGTGATGATGATGGTGGTGATGGTGATGTCGATGAAGGTGGTGATGATGGCGATGGTGGTGGTGATGGTGGAGAACCTGATGCTGCGCCGGCGGCGCGTCGGCGGCGTAGACGGCGACGGGCGCGGCGGCGAGGCCGAGGCAGAGCGCCGCGGCCAGCAGGAGTTTCTTAAGCATCTGTTAAGACCTTGATTTTTGCGAAAGCCTCACCAGCGAGGCCTCGCCGCGGGTGTGCCCAATCGCGCCTGAACGCGACATGAATCGAAACGACCCGCGCCGCCTCCGGCGCGTCGTCGTTCGGCGCTGCGGTCAGATCGCCGCTTCGGCGAAGATCGGCTCGAGGCGGCCGCCCCACGCGCCCTCGAAGCGCGCGATCCAGCGCTCGGCGGGAACGCGGCCCTCGGCGACGATCTCATCGAGCGGGGCGAGGAACGCCGATTCGTCGGCGCCGGCGGGGCCGAGCCGGGCGCGCCGCTTCAGCCCGGCGCGCGCGATGGCGAGCATGTCGCGCGCCACGTCGCGCAAGGCGCGGCCGTCGACGCGCGCCGCCAGCCCGAGGCGCGGAACTTCGTCGCGCATCGTCTGGCGCTGTTCGGCGCTCCAGGGGCGGATGAGGTCGCCCGCCGCGGCGAGCGCGTCGGAATCGTAGTAGAGGCCGACCATCAACGCCGCGTAGGCGGGGACGCTCTCCGCCAGCCCGACGTCGGCGCCGCGCGCCTCGATGTAGCGCTTGAGCCGCACCTCGGGAAAGATGGTCGAAAGGTGGTTGGCCCAGTCGGCGATGGTGGCGCGCTCGCCCGGCAGCGCGGCGAGCCGGCCGGCGAGCAGGTCGCGGAAGCTCGCGCCGGCGACGTCGTGATAGACGCCGCCGCGCTTGACGAAATAGAGCGGAACGTCGAGCGCGTAGTCGACGTAGCGCTCGAAGCCCATGCCCGGCTCGAACGCGAACGGCAGCATGCCGGTGCGCGCCGCGTCGGTGTGGCGCCAGATCTCCGAGCGCTCGGACAGCCGCCCGGTCAGCCGGCCTTCTGAGAACGGCGAATTGGCGAACAGCGCGACCATGGTCGGCTGCAGCGCCAGGCCGACGCGCAGCTTGGCGACCATGTCGGATTCGTCGGAGAAGTCGAGGTTGGCCTGCACGGTGCAGGTGCGGAACATCATGTCGAGCCCGCGCGTCCCCACCTTCGGCATGTAGCGCGCCATGATGCGGTAGCGGCTCTTCGGCATCGCCGGCGTTTCGGCGAGCGACCAGATCGGGCTGAGGCCGAGGGCGAAGAAGCCGATTCCGAGCGGCTCGGCGACCGCGTGGACGCAACGGAGATGGGCGTCGAGCTCGTCGGCGACCTCGTGGATGGTGGCGAGCGGCGCGCCGGAAAGCTCGAACTGGCCGCCGGGCTCGAGCGAGATCGCCGCGCCGCCCGCCGGGTCGGCGAGGCCGATCAGCGCCCCGCCGTCTTCGATCGGCTGCCAGCCGAGGCGCTCGCGCACGCCTTTGAGCAGCGCCCCGATCCCGCGCGGACCCTCGTAGGGAACCGGGCTGAGGTCGGCCTTGTAGAAAGGGAACTTCTCATGCTCCGCGCCGACCCGAAACGCCGAAGGCGGCTTGCAGCCCGCCTCGGCCCAGGCGACGAGGTCGTGGCGAGTTTCGACGATCTGAGAGTCCACCACGTCGCGGGCCATGCGTCATTCCGGAGAGAGAGGCCGCGCGGAGCGCGCGGAATCATCAAATAGGGACGCCGCCGCGCCAAATCAACGTCCGGCGGCCGTAGGCGCCCGCGCCTTCGCCCCTGGGAAAGAAGCCTACTGAGGCTTCGTTGCGTTTTCGAGACGAGCCGGCGCGGCGGGCTCGGCCGGCGCCGCCCGCCGGGCGAGGCGTCGAACCACGGCGTAGGCGGCCCAGACGCCGCCGAGGCCAAAGATCGCGGCGCCGAGGATCAGGCCGACGACGGCGCCGGGAACGCCGCCCCACAGCGCGCCGAGGGTGATGAACGGAATCGTGCCGAGCGTCGCCCGCCCCCAGTTGAACAGCGTCGCCAGCACGGGAAAGCCGAGGTTGTTGAACGCCGTGTTGGCGACGAAGAGGCAGGCCATGAACACCCAGGCGAAGACGCCGACGCGGCAGCACAACAGCACGAAGTCGGCGCTGGCGCCGCGCGCGGCGAAGGCGTCGACGATCGCGCCCGCGCCGATCGCCAGCGCGGCCCAGGCGACGAAAGCGTAGCCGACCGCGACCACGAACGAATCGGTGAGCGTGCGCTCGACCCGGTCGAACAGCTTCGCGCCGTAGTTCTGGCCGATGATCGGCCCGATCGAGCCGGTGAGCGCGAAGACGACGGCGAAGGCGAGCGGGACGACGCGGTCGACGATCGCCCCGCCCGCCACCGTCGCTTCGCCGAAATCGGACCAGACGCGCGTGACGTAGACGCTCGACACGGGCGTGGCGAGATTGGTCAGGATGGCGGGCGCGCCGATGGCGAACAGCGGCGCGAGGTCGCCGCGCGGCGCCTTCAGTCGCGGGGTGGCGACGAGATCGTGCGCGCGCACGGCGCCTTCGACGCCAGTGAGGAAGACGACCAGGCGAGCGACGACGATCGTCCAGGCGGCGCCGTAGACGCCGAGGCCGCAGCCAAAGATCAGGAGCGGATCGAGGAACGCGGTGACGACCGCGCCCGACAGCGTCACGTACATCGCGCGCCGCGCGTCGCCGACTGCGCGCAGCACGCCCGACAGCGCCATGCCGAGCCCCAAGAGGACGTTCGACGGCAGGACGATCGCCAGCACGCGGCTGGCGATTTCCGCCGAGCGTCCATCCGCGTGCATCGCGCCGGCGAGCATCGCGTCGCGCCAGGCGAACATCAACGCGGAGAGGACGATGGTGGCGATCAGCGTGACCATGGTCCCCGAGGCGGAGAGGCGGCGCGCGCGGATGCGATCGCCCGCGCCCAGCGCGCGCGAGACGACGGCCGAAATCGCGATGGTGAGGCCGATGTTGACCGCCATCAGCAGGAACGAGACCTGGCTCGCATAGCCGATCGCCGCCTTGAGCGCCTGGTCGCCGAGCCGCGAGACCCAGAACAGCGACAGCGCGTCGACGGCGAACACCGCGACCAGCCCGATCGAGCCGGTCGCGGTCATGACGACGACATGCCGCATCAGCGAGCCGGTGGTGAACTTCGCTTGCGGACGGCGCTCAGGCGACGGGGCGGCGGAGGCGGCGGACAAGGTCGAACGCTCCGGTCGCGAGGGGAAGGCGCCGGCGTCTTTAGCCTCCGCGGCGGCGGCGCGCCAGTTCAAATGCTTGGCCGGGGCTTGACGCGGCGGCCGCCATTCTCGATGACTGATCAAGGCGAAGGAGCGTCGAATGGCGGAGAAGCCCGAGCTTCGGGTGGTGTTGTGCGCGCCGCGCGGATTTTGCGCCGGCGTGGTGCGCGCGATCGATATCGTCGAGCGCGCGCTGCAGATCTACGGCGCGCCGGTGTACGTGCGCCACGAGATCGTCCACAACCGGCACGTGGTCGATTCGCTCAAGGCCAAGGGCGTCGTCTTCATCGACGAGCTCGCCGAAGCGCCGGCCGGCGACCGGCCGGTGATCTTCTCCGCCCACGGCGTCGCCAGGTCCGTTCCCGAAGAGGCCGAGGCGCGCGGCCTGCTCACCATCGACGCCACTTGCCCGCTGGTGACGAAGGTCCATCGCGAGGCGCAGGTCCACTTCAAGCGCGGCCGCCACGTCGTGCTGATCGGCCACCACGGCCATCCGGAAGTGATCGGCACCATGGGGCAATTGCCGCCGGGCGCGGCGACGCTGGTTGGGTCGGTGGCGGAGGTCGAGGCGCTCGCCTTCTCCGCCGAAACGCCGCTCGCCTACGCCACCCAGACGACGCTGTCGGTCGACGACACCAGCGAGATCGTCGCGGCGCTGAAGCGGCGCTTCCCGCACATCCATGCGCCGCCGATGGAGGACATCTGCTACGCCTCGACCAACCGCCAGGAGGCGGTCAAGCGCGCCGCGGCGATGGTCGAGGCGGTGATCGTCGTCGGCTCGGCCAATTCGTCCAATTCGCAACGCCTGCGCGAGGTGGCCGAACGCGAAGGCCGCGCGGCGCAACTGGTGGCCAGCGCGGCGGCGATCGACTGGAGGGCGCTCGACGGCGTCCGTTCGCTGGCGGTCACCGCCGGCGCCTCGGCGCCCGAGGCGCTGGTCGAAGGCGTCCTCGACGCGCTCGCCGAGCGCCACGCCGTGGCGCTGGAGACGCTGACCGCCGCCGAGGAGGCGATGCACTTCCCGCTGCCGCGCTCGCTGCGCGAGCCGGAGGGGGCGTGAGGGCGGGCTTGTCGGTAAGGCGGTAAGACAGTAAGATGCTTCGCGTCGAGTGAAGCCTCCGCGGGAGGACGCGATGCCGACCGTCAAGCCCAAAGCCTACTCTTCGAAGGTCTCGGTCAAGAGCCAGACGGTGCTGCCGCGCGAGGTGCGGGAGCGGCTCAAGATCGGCCCGGGCGACCGGCTGCGCTACCTCGTCGACGACGACGGCGTGCGCATCGAAAAGGAAGCGCCCATCCAGGAGGACGACCCGTTCGCGGCGTTCTCGGAATGGGCGAGCGAAGCCGACGAGGACGCCTATGCCGACCTCTGAGACGGCGGCCTTCGCGCCCGGCGACATCGTCGTCGTGCCGTTTCCCTATTCGGATCGGCGGGCGGAGAAACGCCGTCCTGCGCTCGTCCTTTCCAACTCGCGGCTGGCGGAGCAGGGGTTCCTGTGGGTGGCGATGGTGACGAGCGCGCGCCAGCGGGCGTCGCCCTACGACGCGCCGATCGCCGATCTCGCGCTCGCGGGCTTGCCGGCGGCGAGCGTCGTGCGGCCGACCAAGATCGCGACCATCGAGCCTTCGCGCGTCCTGCGCCGCGCCGGCCGGCTCGACCGCGCGACGACGGCGGCGGCGTTGGCGACGGCGCGCGGCTTGCTGGGAGAGTGAGAGGCGGCTTGCGCGAGGCGCGCCTCGCCGCTACCACCGGGCCCCGCGCGGCGATTCCATTTTTGCGCGAGGACGAGGAGCGGAGCCGGGGGCGGTCCCCGCGGACGGATATGGCGGTCTATACCGAAGTCAACGACGAAGCGCTCGGCGCGTTCCTGGAAGGCTACGACCTCGGCCGCGTCGTCTCGTTCAAAGGCATCGCCGAGGGCGTCGAGAACTCCAACTTCCTCATGCGCACGGAGGCCGGCCAGTTCATCCTCACCCTCTACGAGAAGCGGGTGAAGGAGGCCGACCTGCCGTTCTTCGTCGGCCTGATGGAGCACCTGTCGAAGCGCGGCGTGGTCTGTCCGCAGCCGGTCAGGGCGAAGAACGGCGAGGCGCTGGGGCGGCTCGCCGGCCGCGCCGCGGCGATCGTCACCTTCCTCGACGGCCTGTGGATCCGCCGCCCGCGCGCCGAGCATTGCGGCCAGGTCGGCGAAGCGCTGGCGCGCATGCACGAGGCGGGCCTCGGCTTCGCGCTGACCCGCGCCAACGCGCTGTCGATCGACGGCTGGCCGGCGCTGTTCGCGGCCGCCGAAGCGCGCGCCGACGAGGTCGCGCCGGGGCTCGCGGCCGAGACCGCCGCCGAGCTCGCCGCGCTCGAGGCGGCGTGG
>Ga0181529_10007530_pt1 | contig 10828 bp, 9 predicted proteins | sample PEATcosm2014_Bin_36_FD_119763 | JGI IMG/M metagenome (GOLD analysis project Ga0181529, IMG submission 119763) | Peatland microbial communities from MTU Mesocosm Facility, Houghton, MI, USA - PEATcosm2014_Bin10_30_metaG | ecosystem: Environmental > Terrestrial > Soil > Wetlands > Peat | place... | reverse complement strand
CTTCTTCCCCGACGAATGCAGCCCTAATCCAACAGCTCTTCGGCAAGGCCCTTCAGCACCACCAAAATGGTCGGCTGGCCGAAGCCGAAGCCCTTTACCGCCGCATCCTGGCGGCGGATTCTCTTCATGCCGACGCTCTACACTTGCTTGGGCTGATTGGCCACCAGGTGGGGCGGAACGACGTCGCCGTCGACCTGATCGGAAAAGCGATCGACGTCAATGGAACTGTCGCCGCCTACCATTCCAACCGCGGCATTGCCCTGAAAGACCTCGGCCGTATCGACGATGCCCTGGCGTCCTACGACGCCGCACTCCGCATTAGGCCGGACTTCGCCCAGGCGCTTTACAACCGCGGCATCGCCCTGAAAGACCTCGGCCGTATCGACGACGCCCTGGCGTCCTACGACGCCGCACTCCGCATCAGGCCGGACTTCGCCCAGGCGCTTTACAACCGCGGCAACGCCCTGAAAGACCTCGGCCGCCTCGACGACGCCCTGGCGTCCTACGACGCCGCGCTCCGCATCAGGCCGGACTACGCCGACGCGCTCGCCAACCGCGGCAACGCCCTGAAAGATTTCGGCCGCCTCGACGACGCCCTGGCGTCCTACGACGCCGCGCTCCGCATCAGGCCGGACTTCGCCCAGGCGCTTTACAACCGCGGCAACGCCCTGAAAAACCTCGGCCGCCTCGACGACGCCCTGGCGTCCTACGACGCCGCGCTCCGCATCAGGCCGGACTACGCCGAGGCGCACTGCAGTCTTTCGATGGTCAAGACGTATGTCGATGGTGATCCGCATCTCGTGGTGATGGAAAGCATCTACCGGAACCCCGTGATATCGGACGGAGAGCGCAGCAACATCTGTTTTGCGCTGGGCAAAGCCTATGAGGACCTGGGGCGCTACGCCGAATCGTTTCACTTTTATGCGGAAGGCAACACCCTGCGCAAGAGCGCGCTGGGCTATTCGATCGGTCAGGATCGGGCGCTGTTCGGTGCGCTTCGCGACCTCTTCGGGCAGGCTGGACCGTGCCGGACGCCATCGTCGGCGCCGTCTTGCGTGCCGCGGCCGATCTTCATCGTCGGCATGCCGCGTTCGGGCACCACTCTGGCCGAGCAGATCCTGGCGAGCCATTCCCAGGTTTACGGTGCCGGCGAGATGGAGGCCATGAACAAGGCGATACTCGCCGAGTTCAATCCAGACGGCCGAGGATACCGCTTTGCCCTTGCGGAGGATGCGCTCGCCGGGATCCGACGGCGTTATCTGGCGGCGCTTGGCGGGCTGAGGACGTGCAGGCCGGTGGTCACCGACAAGATGCCGCTCAACTTCCGCTGGCTCGGGTTCATCCTCGAAACAATCCCCGAGGCCCGCGTGGTCAATCTGGTGCGCGATCCGATCGCCGTCTGCTGGTCGCTCTTCAAGCGCTACTTCCCGACCAGAGGGCTGGCATTCGCTTACGACCTGGCCGATCTGGCCGCTTATCACCGGATTTACGAGGACCTGATGGCCTTCTGGCGCGAGCGCTATCCGGGGCGGATCTTTGATCTCGACTACGAGCGCCTGACCGAAGACCAGGAGGGGCAGACGCGGGCGCTGCTTGATTATTGTGGGCTCGCCTGGGAGGAGGCATGCCTCGACTTTCATCGGACCGAACGGGTCGTGCGTACCGCCAGCGCGACCCAAGTGCGCCGCAAGATGTACAGGGGAAGCTCTGATGCATGGAAAAAATTTGAAAGTTATCTGCGCCCGCTGGTCGAGGCATTTTCCGTCGCCGCCGGCGCGACTGCGACACCCGAACCTCCATCAAGGGAGAACGGTCCGTTAGTCGGCTGAGGGCCGACAACGGCTGTCACCCGGTGGGAACCAAGCGTCAGATTTTGACCACTCGCGCGCGGGTAGCGCCGCGAAGTCACTACCCGCATGGCCGCGCGCGTGATACTGCGCGCCGCCATGCAAGGGACGGCATCCGATCCGGTCGGCGACGGGCTGTGGGACGCCCTGCTCAGCGGCGATCCCGCCGCCCGGCGCGCTACCCCGATCTACGGCGCCCTGCTCGACGCCGCCGAGGCGGCGACCGGCGCCCCGGGCGGCAGCTTCGTGCTCGCCCGTCTCGCGCAGAGCCTGGACGGTTGCATTGCCACCGCCAGCGGCCACTCCTTCTGGATCAGCGGCGCGGCCGACGTGCTGCACACCCACCGCCTGCGCGCGCTGTTCGACGCCGTGGTGGTGGGCGCCGGCACGATCCACGCCGACGACCCGCTGCTGACCACGCGAAACTGCCCCGGCCCGTCACCGGTGCGCGTCGTCATCGACACCGAACGCCGGCTGGCCGCGCACTACCGGGTCTTCAACGGCGGCCCCGCCACGCTGCTGCTGTGCGCGGCGGACGCCCCCGGCGGCGCTGCCGGCGACGCCGAACTGCTGCGCCTGCCGCGCGGCGCGGCGGGGCTCGACGTCGCCGCCATCATCGCCGCGCTGCACGCGCGTGGCCTACGGCGCATCTACGTCGAGGGCGGCGGCGTCACCGTCTCGCGCTTCCTGGCCGCCGGCGGCCTCGACCGCCTGCACGTCACCATCGCCCCGCTGTTGCTCGGCGCCGGCATTCCCGCCTTTTCCCTGCCCGGCGTCGCCCGCCCGCAGGACGGGTTGCGGCTGGACTGGATGGTGCACCGGCTCGGCGAGGACATCCTGTTCGATATCCCGCTGGAGCGCCGAGCATGACCGCCCGCGCGTTCTGGACGGTGGCGCCGGGCGTCGGCGAAATCCGCGGCGAAGTGCTGCCGCCGCCCGCCGCTGGCCTGAAGCGCGTGCAAACGCTCGCCAGCGGCGTCTCGCGCGGCACCGAGGCGCTGGTGTTCGCGGGTCGCGTGCCGCCGAGCCAATACCGGACGATGCGCGCCCCGCTGATGGGCGGCGCCTTTCCGTTCCCGGTGAAATACGGCTACAGCGCCGTCGGCACGGACGAAAATGGCCAACGGGTGTTCGTGCTGCACCCGCACCAGGATGTCTTCCTCGCCCCCGCCGCGATGTGCATCCCGCTGCCCGAGACGCTGCCGACGGCACGGGCCGTGCTGGCCGCCAACATGGAGACGGCCCTGAACATCGCCTGGGACGCCGCCCCGCTGGCCGGCGAGCGCATCCTGGTGATCGGCGCCGGCGTGGTCGGCCTGCTGGCGGGCTGGCTGCTCGCCCGCACCCCCGCGGCCAGCGTCACCCTGGTCGATATCGAGCCGGCCCGCGCCCCGCTCGCCACCCGGTTGGGCTGCCGTTTCGCCGCCCCCGCCGACGCCCCCGCCGACCAGGACCTGGTGGTCCATGCCTCGGCCTCCGAGGCGGGGCTGCGGCTCGCGCTGGACCGCGCCGGCTTCGAGGCGCGCATCGTCGAGGCGAGTTGGTATGGCGACCGCGCCCCCGCGGTGCCGCTCGGCGAAGCCTTCCACGCCCGCCGCCTGCGCCTGCTGTCGAGCCAGGTCGGCAGCGTCGCCCCCGCCATGCGCGCGCGCCGCAGCCACGCCGAGCGTTTGGCCCTGGCGCTCGAGCTGCTGGCCGACGACCGGCTCGATGCCCTGTTGGAGCCGCCCACGCCGTTCGACGCCTTGCCCACCGCCATGTCCGATCTGCTGGCGGGCGGGTTGTGCCACGTGATCACCTATGGAACCTCATCATGTTCAGCCTGACCGTCTGCGATCACATCATGATCGCGCACAGTTTCCACGGCGCCGAATTCGGCCCGGCGCAGCGCCTGCACGGCGCCACCTATGCCGTCGAGGCGACATTCAGCGCGGCCGCGCTCGACCCGCTCAACCTGCTGATCGACATCGGCCTGGCGAAGACCGAGCTGAGGCGCGCGCTGGACACGGTGGACTACAGCAACCTCGACGAGGTGCCGGCGTTGTCGGGGCAGAACACCACGACCGAATACGTGGCGCTTTACATCCACAAGCTGCTGGCCGCCGCCTGCCGCGCCGGCGCGCTCGGCCCGCACGCCCAGAAGATCGCCGGGCTGAAGGTGCTGCTGCGCGAAAGCCCGGTGGCCTGGGCCGCTTACGAGGCGCCGATCTGATGCGCATCGCCCTGCTGGTTCCCGGGCCGTTCGGCATTTCCGGCGGCTACGCTTACGACCGCGCCGTGCTCGACGGCCTGTGTGCCGCCGGCCACGACGCCCGGGCGGTCGAACTCGCCGGCCGCCACCCGCTGGCCGACGCGGCGGCGCGCGCCTCCGCCAACGCCGCCTTCGACGCGCTGCCCGCCGAGTCCGTCGCGGTGATCGACGGACTCGGTCTGCCCGCGTTCCGCGACCGTGCCGAGGCGCTGGCCGCACGCGGCGTGGTCGGGCTGATCCACCACCCCACGACCCTCGAAACCGGCATCGCCGAGGCCGACCGCGACGCGCTGCGCGAGGCCGAGCGCACCCTGATGCCGCTGCTCGCCCGCGTCATCGTGACCAGCGCCGCCACCGCCGAGCGCCTCGCCGCGGATTTCGGCGTCGATGCCCAACGCATCGCCGTCGTCGTGCCCGGCACCGCCGAGGCGCCGCGCAGCCCCGGCTCGGGCGGGCCGCACTGCGTCCTCCTGTCGGTCGGCACGCTGGTGCCGCGCAAGGGCCACGCCATGCTGCTGCACGCCCTGGCAAGGCTGTTCGACCTGGACTGGCGCCTGACCATCGTCGGCGCCGCCGGCCGCGACCCGGCGCACGCGCAAGCCCTGTACGCGCTGGCCGACCAACTCGGCATCACCGAGCGCGTGACCTTCGCCGGCGAGGCCGACCCCGCCACGCTGGAATCGCTGTGGCGCGGCGCCGACATTTTTGCCCTCGCGACGCAGTGGGAAGGCTACGGCATGGCGATCGCCGAAGCGCTGAAACGCGGTCTGCCCGTCGCCGTCACGGCCGGCGGCGCGGCCGGGGCCCTGGTGTCGTCGCGCAGCGGCGTCGTCTGCGCCACCGACGACCAGGCGACGCTGTCGAAATCGCTGCGCCGCCTGATCTTCGACCGCGACCTGCGCCGGGAGATGGCGGAGGCCGCCTGGACGGAAGGGCAAGCCCTCCCGGACTGGCCCACCCAGGTCGGCAGGTTCGCGGCGGCGCTGGCTTGACCGAGCGTTTCTCCGCCGATTGGCTCGCCTTGCGCGAGCCCTTCGACGCGGCGGCGCGGAGTGTCGGGTTGGCGGAGCGGTTGGCCGCGGTGTTGCCGGCGCGTCCGGTCCTGCTCGATCTCGGTGCGGGCAGCGGCAGCCTGTTCCGCTGGCTGGCGCCGATCATCGGCCGCGCGCAGGTGTGGACCCTGGCGGATGCCGACGAGGAATTGCTGCTGCGGGCCTACGACGACATCGCGCGCTGGGCCGACGCGCAGGGTTGGGCGGCGACCCAGGGCCATCGGGCGCTGCTGGTGCATACGCCGCGCGGCGCGTGGCGGGTGGAGGCGTGCCGCGTCGATCTGGCGGCGGCGCCGGCCGCGTTGCCGCTTGGCGAGGTCGATGCGGTGGTGTGCAGCGCGCTATTGGATCTGGTGTCGGCGGGTTGGCTGGAGCGGCTGGTGGCGGCGTTGCGGACGCCGTTGCTGGCCTGCCTGAGCGTGGACGGGCGCGATGCCTTCCTGCCGCCGCATCCGCTCGATGCGTGCGTGCGGGCCGGCTTTCGCCGCGACCAGGCGCGCGACAAGGGGTTTGGCCCGGCGCTCGGCCCGCATGCGCCCGCGATGCTGCATGCGGTGCTGGCGGCGCCCGGCTTCGCGGTCAACTCCGCGCCGTCGGACTGGCGCATTCCCGCCGCCGCGCTGACCATGCTGGGCGAGTTGGTGCCCGGCCATGCCGAGGCGGCGGCGCGCGCGCATCCGGCGCAGGGACGGGCCATCGACGCCTGGCGAAATGCACGCATGCATCAGGCCATTGCGGGACGGCTTGCCATTCGCATCGGGCACCGCGACAGTCTGGCCTTGCCGCCGCGCTGACGATCCCCCGCGCGGCGTGCGGGAGGAACCTGACATGCCCCTGCTCGGCTGTATTGCCGACGACTTCACCGGCGCCACCGACCTGGCGTCCATGCTGGTGCGCAACGGCATGCGCACCGTGCAACTCATCGGCGTCCCCCGGCCCGACCAGAAGGCGCCGGACGCCGATGCCGTGGTGGTGGCGCTGAAATCGCGCACCACCCCGGTGGCGCAGGCCGTTGGCGAAAGCCTGGCCGCGCTCGAGTGGCTGCGCCGGACCGGCTGCCGGCAGTTCTTCTTCAAATACTGCTCGACCTTCGACAGCACCGACGAAGGCAACATCGGACCCGTCGGCGATGCGCTGATGGAGGCACTGGGCTGCGGCTTCGCGCTCGCCACCCCGGCGTTCCCGACCAACGGGCGCACCGTCTACCAGGGCCATCTGTTCGTCGGCACGGCGCTGCTGAACGAGAGCGGCATGGAGAAGCATCCGCTGAATCCGATGCGCGATGCCAACCTGGTGCGCGTGCTGGGACGGCAGACCAGGACGCCGGTGGGACTGGTGCCGTTCACCATCGTCGAGCAGGGCGCCGCGGCAATCCGCGACGCCATGACGGCGCTGAAGGAACAAGGCCGGCACTGGGCGATCGTCGACGCGGTGACCGACGCGCATCTGTTCGCCATCGGCGAGGCGGCGAGCGCGCATGCGCTGATCACCGGCGGATCGGGGGTGGCGCTCGGCCTGCCCGAGAATTTCCGCCGCGCCGGCCTGCTGCCGCCGCTCGCCGATCCGGGGGCGCTGCCGCAGGTGCGCGGACCCGCCGCGGTGGTCGCCGGTTCGTGCTCGCGCGCCACGCTGGCGCAGATCGGCATCGCACGCGGGAAAGTGCCGGTGCTCGAACTCGATCCGCTGGCGACGCCGGATGCCGACGCATTGACCCATCAGGCCGTGCAGTGGGCCACCGGGCGGCTGGGCACGGTGCCGGTGGTGATTGCTGCCTCCGCGCCGCCGGACCGCGTGGCGGCCTTGCAGACGCGGCTGGGGCGCGATGCCGCCGGTGCGCTGGTGGAGCGTGCGCTGGCCGGCGTTGCCGAGGCGCTGGTGCGGGCGGGCGTGCGCCGCCTGGTGGTGGCCGGCGGCGAGACCGCGGGCGCGGTGGTGACGCGGCTGGACGTCCACAGCCTGCGCATCGGCGCCGAGATCGATCCAGGCGTACCCTGGACCTATGCCGAGGGCGGCGGCGAGCCGCTGCTGCTGGCGCTGAAGAGCGGCAACTTCGGCGCGCCCGACTTCTTCATCAAGGCGTTCACCATGCTGGAGGGTGGCACGGCATGAGCGAGGACGACACCCGCGCCCTGCTGGTGGAGTTGGCGGCCTCGCTGTTCGCCCGCGGCTTCTCGGTCGGCAGCGCCGGCAACATCAGCGTGCGCCTGTCCGACGGTTATCTGATCACGCCGACCAACTCCTCGCTCGGCCACCTCCAGCCTGCGCGTCTGTCCAGGCTGGACGATGGCTTCAACCACGTCGGCGGCGACAAGCCATCGAAGGAAGTGTTCATGCACCGCGCCTTCTATGCGGTGCGGCCGGAGTGCGGCGCGGTGGTGCACCTGCATTCCACCATGGCGACCGCGGTGGGCTGCCTGTCCGACGTGAACCCCGACAACCCCATTCCGCCGCTGACGCCGTACTTCGTCATGCGGGTGGGGCGTCGCATGCCGGTGGTGCGGTATTACCGGCCGGGCGATCCGGCGATGGAACCGGCGATCGCGGCGGCGGCGCGCGATGCGCGCGCGGTACTGCTGGCCAATCACGGGCCGGTGGTGTCGGGCCGCACGCTGACCGACGCGGTGTATGCCGCCGAGGAACTGGAGGAAGCCGCGAAGCTTTTCATGCTGCTGCGCGGCGCCGACGCGCGCCTGCTGACCCCGGCACAGGTGGAAGAGTTGCTCTCGACTTTCGGCTGATGCCACGAAGAAGGGGCGCCCTCGCGGGCGCCCCTGTCTGGTTGTCGTCGTCCGCCGCGAGGCGGATCAGGCCGTCGGTTCGCCGCCGGCTGGCGCTTCGGCCGGGGCCGGGGCGGGGGCTTCGACCTTCTTGCGGCGCGTGACGACGCGCTTTGCCGGCGCTTTGGCGGCGGCCTTCTTCGGCGCTGCCTTCTTGACGGCGGCCTTCTTGGCGGCGGCTTTCTTCGGCGCGACCTTCTTGACGGCGGCCTTCTTGACGGCGGCCTTCTTCGGCGCGGCCTTCTTGGCGGCGGCCTTCTTCGGCGCGACTTTCTTGGCAACCGCCTTCTTCGCCGCCACGCTGCGCGTCACCTTCTTCGGTGCGGCCATCTTCTTTGCCGCGGCGGGCTTCTTCGCCACGGCACGCCCGGTGGCTTTCTTCGCAGCGGCCTTCTTCGGGGCGGCTTTCGCCGCCGCGGCCTTCGCGGTTGCCTTCTTCGGCGCCGCTTTCTTGACGGCCGCCTTCTTGGTGGCGGCTCTCACCGCCAGCGCCATGGCGCTCAGTCGGATCTTCGTCGCTTCGCTGGTCACCTGAAGGAACTCCTTGTTTGCCGTGGTGGAGGACGGCGGCTACTCGAATGGCCGCAACTGCGGCCGGTTCCGCAATGCGCAAACGCCGGCCCACGAATTGGCGCTTTGCGTATCGATACTTCCGGCACGCGAAGGGCAAGATTCCCGTCGGCGCACCGGCGCGGCATACTGCGCACTGACCGAACGAGACTGCGGCCCATCGACCGTACCTTCCCTGTCACGCACACATTCCGATGCTTGTTTGTCGACTCGCGAATCGGTCAAGCCTGCGCTGACTCCGCTATCCGCGTCTCGCACACCCGTGTCAATAAAAAGCAAGCGTTACTTGCACTCATCGCCGCAAAAAAAACGCGCCACGGCTCGCCGTCGCGGCGCGCGCGCAGGCTCACCGCTTGAAAAGCGGCACGAAGGTCATCGGGTCGGGACCCGTGTAGTTCGCGGTGGGGCGGATGATCTTGCCGTCGATGCGCTGCTCGATGGCGTGCGCGCTCCAGCCCGCCGTGCGCGCGATGACGAACAGCGGCGTGAACATCTCCGTCGGCACGCCGAGCATGTGGTACGAGACGGCGCTGTACCAGTCGAGGTTCGCGAACATCCGCTTGGTCTGCATCATCACCTGCTCGATGCGCTCGGCGATCTCGAACATGTGCGGCGACCCCGCCGCCTCGGACAGGTGCCTCGCCACGCCCTTGATCACGTCGCTGCGTGGATCGGAGACGGTGTAGACCGGGTGGCCGAAGCCGATGATGACTTCCTTCGCCTCGAGGCGGCGATGGATGTCCGCCTCGGCCTCGTCGGGCGAGGCATAGCGCTTCTGGATCTCGAACGCCGCCTCGTTGGCGCCGCCATGCTTCGGTCCGCGCAGCGCGCCGATGCCGCCGCAGATCGCCGAGTGGAGGTCGCTGCCCGTGCCCGTCACCACGCGGCAGGCAAAGGTCGAGGCGTTGAATTCGTGTTCGGCGTAGAGGTTCAGCGAGGTGTGCATCGCCCGCACCCAGTCCGCCGATGGCGGGCGGCCGTGCAGCAGGTGCAGGAAGTGCCCGCCGATGCTGTCGTCGTCGGTCTTGACGTCGATCTCGCGGCCGTTGTGCGACCAGTGGTACCAATACAGCAGCATCGATCCCAGACAGGCCAGCAGCCGGTCGGCGATGTCGCGCGCGCCGGCGATGTGGTGGTCGTCCTTCTCCGGCAGCACGCAGCCGAGCGCCGAGGCGCCGGTGCGCATCACGTCCATCGGATGGGCGGCGGCGGGGATCGCCCGCAGCACGGATTGCACCGCCGCCGGCAGGCCGCGCAGCTCCCGCAGCTCGCCCTTGTAGGCGGTCAGCTCGGCCATGTTGGGCAAGGTGCCGTGCACCAGCAGGTGGGCGATCTCCTCGAACTCGCAGACCTCGGCGATGTCGAGGATGTCGTAGCCGCGGTAGTGCAGGTCGTTGCCGCTGCGTCCCACCGAGCACAGCGCCGTGTCGCCCGCCGGCACCCCGGACAGGGCGACTGACTTCTTCGGTTTGAAGTTGGGGGGCGGGGCTTGTTCGCTCATTCGTTTCCCTCCTTGTTCAGGAACTGCGGTTCAGAAAATGCCCGGCTTGCCGACGGCCAGCGCGCCGGCGGGCAGGGCCACGTTCAACAGGTGCAGCTCGCCCGCCGCGAGCCGCGGCAGATCCTGCACCACCGCGATGAAGCGGTTCGCCTCGCGCGGCGGGACGATGCCGTCGGCGAGCACACGGAACTTGCGGATATAGTCGTCGCGGCCGAACGGCGCCGCCCCCAGCGGATGCGCGTTGGCCATCGCCAGTTCGTCCACCAGCGTCGTGCCGTCCTGCATCGTCACCTCGACGCGTCCGCCGAAGGCCAGCTCGCTCGGGTCGGTCGCATGGTAGCGGCGTGTCCACTCGGCGTCCTCGCGGGTCTCGATCTTGTGCCACAGCGCGACGGTATCGGGCCGCGCGGCGCGCTTCGGGGCATAGCTGTCGACGTGGTGCCAGCGTCCGTCCTGCAGGGCGACCGCGAAGATGTACATGATAGAGTGGTCCAGCGTCTCGCGGCTGGCCTTGGGGTCCATCTTCTGCGGGTCGTTGGCGCCGGTGCCGATCACGTAGTGCGTGTGGTGGCTGGTGTACAGGACGATCTTCGCGATCCTCGACAGGTCGGGGATCTTCGCGCGCATCCTGAACGCCAGGTCGATCAGCGCCTGGCTCTGGTATTCGGCGCTGTGCTCCTTGGTGAAGCTGTCCAGGATGGCGCGCTTCGGCTCGCCCGCCCCGGGCAGCGGCACCTGGTAGTGGGCCTCCTTCAGTCCCTTGTCGCGGGCGGTGCGCCCGGAGAGGATCCAGGCGATCACCGAATCCTCGCCTTCGTAGATCGGGGCGG
>Ga0181529_10007529_pt1 | contig 10829 bp, 6 predicted proteins | sample PEATcosm2014_Bin_36_FD_119763 | JGI IMG/M metagenome (GOLD analysis project Ga0181529, IMG submission 119763) | Peatland microbial communities from MTU Mesocosm Facility, Houghton, MI, USA - PEATcosm2014_Bin10_30_metaG | ecosystem: Environmental > Terrestrial > Soil > Wetlands > Peat | place... | reverse complement strand
GCTTCGGACGCAGTGTTGTCTTCACGATGCTCAATTCGCCGCTGGGGCGAATCAGCAGAAAGGGCGGGTTGCCATGCTCGATGATTCGCGTCTCGCCGGTGTTGGCCATGTCGACGATGGTGAAGGTCGAATAGCTGATCTGGCGCACACTGCACACCGGCAGCGTGTCCATGATGATCTCGGCGGACTTGCAGATATCCATGGTGCTGGCCGTGAACTTCAAGGCCATGGTGGCGGTCATGGTTGCCAGCACGCTGGCCTTCACGCCGCTGCCCAGGCCATCGGCGAGCACCGAGACGACGCGGCCCTCGTGCTTGACCTTTTCCGAGAGAAAAACATCTCCGGAGATCATCTGGCCGCTCTTGGCCCGCTGACAGGAATCGACCTCGATGTAGCTCTCGATAGCGTTAAACACCAGAACTCCCGGCTGGTCTGTCATCCACCTCTTCGGGGCTGAAGGAGCGCACGATGGAGTTGAGAATGATCTCCGAATCAGCGGCGTTCTCGCCCAGTAGATACGCGATCTGCTGCACCGTTTTGAGGTTCTTTTCGATCACTGCTTGAGCCCGCCCGATGATCTGTTCCTTTTGGAAAGTAGGTGCGGTGATGTCTTGAAAGATGCCGCCCGTGACTGCGTTGGGCTCGATGGTGAAGATGCTGGTGTTGAGAATGCTGCGCAGATAGCGAATGTCGTGGCCCACGATATCTTCGCCCGAGTCCAGCACGCGGCGGAAGAGGTTGGAGAAGGGTATTACCCCACCCAGCGCGCTGCCTTCGAAGTCCCCAGGCTGCTCATCACCGCTACAGAAGAGCTTTACAAAACTCGAATTGCATTCGATGATCTTCAGGTTTTCATCGACAATCACTACGGCCGAAGGCATTCGTTGCAACAGCGCATAGGCTTTTTTCTGCGCCAGCTTGCGTGTATAAGTTGCGCACATCATGCGCTCGGCGTTGCCGCCAATCAGCGCATGAATGAACTCACGGCAGGAGTCATATCCGCAGCCGCCGCAGTCCAACTCATCTTCGACAGAATATTTGCCCACCGTGCGCAGAGCTTCGGTGGTCTGCAATGCGCTGTATTCGACGCGCTTCACTGGCGCGGCGGCATAGCACTGGTCAATCGCAACCGTAACCGGGCGCGGTAGTTCATCGGCAGGCTTGGCATATTGCACGACATCGTAGCGGCGTCGGGCTACGGACGTTTTAGGTGCGGCCTTCGGCCCATTGACGCAAGAGCCAGCACAGGCTGTGAGCTCGAAGAAGAGATTGTGTTCCGGCTTCCAGGTGCGAATATCCCGCAGAACTTTTTCGACATTGGTGAGCCCGGAGAAGGACATGAACTCGGGATGATTGAGATCGTTGCCTCCGATAAGCCCTGGAGCCATGCCGCCCTCGATGGGATAGAGCGCGCCTTCCTGCGCTCCCTCAGGTGCAAAGCTGTCTTCTGGAGTCTCGACGATTTTAGTTAAAACAATCTTCTCCGCGCTCAGCCAACGATCCAGATCTTCGAAGGTCAGCACCACATCGAGCAGTTCGGGATGCGCTTCTGCTTCTTTCTTCTTGGCGATGCAGGGGCCAATGAAGACCGTGGCGATCTCATTGCCGTAGTGTGCGCGCAGCATCTTGCAGTGGGTCAGCAGCGGAGAAAGAACGCTGGAGAGATAAGGCTGGCATTGCGGATGGTATTTGCTGATGAAGTCGACAATCACCGGACAGGCCGACGAGATGCGTATCTGTTTCGACTCGGATTGCATGGTTGCGTAGACGCTGGCCGAGACCTGTTGTGCGCCCAGAGCGGTCTCCGAGACAGCGTGAAAGCCCAACTTCTTGAGTGCATGAATCAGTTGCGCGGGCCGCACGCCGGGATACTGTGCTACAAACGACGGCGCCAGCGAGACAATCACCTTGCGTCCGCTGGTCAAGAGCGATTGAGCCAGCGGCAGGTCGTCGCGCACCTGCTTGGCGTTGCTGGGGCAGACCTGCACGCAGTTTCCGCAGAGAATGCAGACCTCAGGGACGATGCGGGTATAAGTGTCCTGTACCCGGATGGCCTTGACGGGGCACTCGCGGATGCACTTGTGGCAGTCATGACACTCCCGCTTCTTGGTGTAGATGGAGTCAAGCCGTTCCATGCGTCTCCCTTAGCTTCACCAGCAGTTCGCGCAGTTGCTCCGCGTTGATGCCGTGATGGGATTCGCTGCCAATTCGCAGGTTGGGACTCTGCTTGCACTGGTCCTGACAGAGACTGCCGGTCAGGCGCAGTAATCCACTGGCGTTGTGACTCTCAAAGTTTTTCAGGAGTTCAAGATTCTCGGAGTTTCCACGCGCGAAGCAGGAACTTCCGAGGCAAACGACAACTTCGATCACGTCGCTTTCCACGGGCATGGATGATCGGCTCCAATCGGTTTCTGCTCAACCAGCAACTGTGCTCAGGCTGACGGGCAGAGATGCGCCGGCGTGAGCCATGAGGCTATTCCTCTTGCAACGGCACACCCAGCCGCGCCGCAAGCTTGCAGGAGAGCGAGGCCAGTGAGCCATACAAGTCCTCGTTATGCACGAAGATCGATTCCGGCACCTTCAGCCGTACGGGCGCAAAGTTCCAGATCGCCAGCATTCCCGCCTTGACCATCTCATCCGCTACCGACTGCGCTGCTTCGACCGGAGCGGTGATGATTCCCAGATGGATGCTCAGGCGCTGGGCAAGATCAACCAGCTTGTCGAGGGACAAAACCTCTTTGCCGTGAATCTGTGTGCCAACCTTGGCGGGGTCCGCATCGAAGGCCGCCACAATGCGCAGTCCGTATTTGGAGAAGCGCTCATGGCCGAGAATGGCTGTGCCCAGGTTTCCCGCGCCCACCAGAAAGGCCTCGTTGACCTTGTTCCAGCCCAGAAAGGACTCAATGGACTGGATCAGTTCGGTCACTGAATAGCCCGTTTTGGGCTTGCCGGTGATGCCGGTAAATTGCAGATCCTTGCGAACTTGCACCGGAACGCAGCGCAGCGCCAGACCGATGGTGGTGCAGGAGACACTGGTTGCCCCTTTGGCCTCGAGTTCGATCAGGAAGTGATGATACTGGGGCAGGCGGCGCAGGCTGGCTTCGGGGATAGGGATATGGCCTGTCCGCTTGGCGGAAAGTTTATTCGATAAAGTTATATCGATAGCCACTGTGCGAGTCTACGGGGTGCGGAGCAGGGCAAACTGTGATCGCCGTCACCTGCTTTGAGGAATTGCAGGTGACGCGATTCTACAGAACCCACCAATCGAAGAGCAACATGCGCGGATAAAAGAGTCCGGCCCGAATCGGCGCGTCCGCGCCGTGTAGCTTGCGCAGCATTCTGGCGTAGGCCAAAAGCTGCGGAGCGAAGAGCTTGCGCAGATCAGGCAGCGCGCCGGAATCTGCTGTTTTGTAATCGACGATCCACCAACACTCCTGACCTGGGATGAGCGGTTCGCTACCGGCGCGAAAGACCCGATCGACTTGTACGGTGCGCAGAGATCCGGCTATCTCGCCGGTCCAGCGCACCTCGCTGGCAGCTTCGGCGTGGGGAGCAAGAATCCAGTCGCCCATGGGGTCCAGCGTGGCGGCTAGCGCGGCGCTCAGGGCATCGGCAGCGATCTGTTCCGATTGCGTTGGATCGATGCCGCGAGCGCGTATCTCGGCGGCGATGCGTGGGACGAAGCGGGGCAGGGCGGCGCGGGCGGCGTCTGCATCGAGTGAAGTGCGCAAGCGGGCAAACTCCTCCAGCAGGGAGTGAACGGCGATTCCCAGAACGCGGGAGAACAATCCGCCCTGGTGGCGGCTGTAAAGCTGCGTAACTTCGACGGCGGCCTGCGATGAGCGATCCCTTTCTTGAAGATTCGTGTCATTGAAGGCATCGAGAGCAGGATTTAGGGAACTGAAAGGAAGTTGAAACTCCGCCGGCAGACGGCGCAGCAGTGTCGGCTTGGCCGGAGCGGGAAGAACAATCAGATTGTTTTCGCCAGCAGCGGCGATGGACTCGATGGTGGTTTCGGCCTTTGCAGAATAAAGAGACTTCCAGTTGGTGAAGCGGGCAAAGACCTCGGCCTCCAGCGCGGGCCATGCGGTGGCCAGCAGAGTGCCGGTAGGCGCAGCCAAACTCAATTCACCTTCATCGTCTTCCTTGTAGGCGGGGCGGGCGAAGAGGTGCAGTTCCTCGCGGGCGCGGGTGGCTGCTACATAAAGTATGCGCCGCATCTCCTGCGTCTCACGTTGGCGATAGACCTGATCCACCCACTCCTTGGCCTTGCCGCGCTCAGCGCCTTTGGGCTGCATGGGAGCGATGAGGAACTCGGTGACTTCGCCGCTCTCGCCGGGCTGGGCTAGGCCGCGTTCCAGCCAGGAGAGCATTTTTCCCTTGTTGCCGCCGCCGCGGGCCTGCAGGTCGGGGACGATGACGATCTCGAACTCCAGCCCCTTGGATTTGTGGATGGTCATCAACTGCACGCCTGCCTCGCTCGAAGCCGCGGGGTCAGGCAAGGCAGTGAGTTTTTCGAGAGCTTCGCCAAGGGCAGGACCAAGCAAGTCCTCTTCGCCGCCGGGCAGACGATCCAGGCAGCTCCACAACAGGTCGAGATTGGCGCGAGCGGCTGCGTCCACACAGGCCGCACCTCCCAAGCGCAGCCAAACCTGTTCCAACCAGCTTCCCACGGCAGCAGTGGGCAATGCGGTGCGCAAGGCAGGCAGCGACTGCAACGCCTCCAGCACCCGTGCGGCAGGTAGGCGATCTTCACTCCCTAGCAAGTCGGCACGCTCTTCCAGTAACTCGGGAATCGGGCGGGCGAGCAGCGAGGCATCGTCGCTGCTGGTGAGGGTGTGCAATCCAGCCAGCGATAATCCGCACCAGGGAGCGCGCAAGACGCCCAGCCAGGCGACACGGTTCAGCGGTTGCAGCAAAGCGCGGGCCAGGCAGAGTGCGTCCAGGACCTCGGGCCGTTCTTGCAGCTTCTCCAACTCCACCGCCCTGAAGGGCAGTTGCACTGCACGCAGACTTGCTGCAATGGCGATGAGAGAGGACTTCGTCCTGCCCAGCACGGCGATGCGGAATTTTTCTCCGTTGGCGCGGGCCGCTTCGATTTTTTCTTGATGGGAGTGAATGAGTGCGACCACTTCGGCGATCTGCGTAGTGCGCGCGGCTTCTTTTTGCTCGGCTGCTTCTGTCGCAGACTTGCCGCGTCCGCTGTGCGGCACAAACTCCAGATGCAGTTGGCAGCGCGGCGCGGTCGCATCGCAGCTGGGCCGAGCCGGTTGCGCCGAGGCAAAAGTGATTCCGCTGCCATCGTTTACGGCGAAGACTGCATGGAAGACTTCATTGAGCCGTTCGACCAGATGGGGCGCGGTGCGGAAGTTGGCTTGCAAGGGAACGAAGTTGAAGAGCAGTGGCTCGGCGCGCAGCCAATCCGGGCCCGGTGTCTCCAATCCAACGGTTTTAACGCGAGAAAAGAGTTCGGCGTCGGCGTCGCGGAAGAAGTAGATGGACTGCATGGGGTCGCCGACAGCGAAGCAGGTCCGCCCCTCGCGGTCGGGCCACGCTGCAATGAGGCTGGCCAACAATTGATGCTGGCGGCGGCTGGTGTCCTGGAACTCATCGACCAGCAGATGGCGGATCTTGTCGGCGATGCCCAGGGCGGCGTCGGTGGGCAGGCCGTCGGGGCCTTGCAGGACGCGTTGGGCGATCTGCGCCACTTCAACGAAGTCCACAGAACCGGTCTCGGCAAAGGCAATCTGTAACTCTCCAGCCGCGTGGCGCAGCAGAGTGAAGCAGGCGCGGACGATCTGCCAGTCCTCGTCGATGTAACGGGCCGGGGGCAGGGAACGCACGGCAGCCAGCTCTGCCTCCAGACCCTGAATGGACCTAAGCCCTGCAACAAGCTCAAGAAATTGTTCTTTTTCTTTTTTGAGATGAGAGGGGAAGCCGTTGCGTACGTTGACCTGCTTGCGGAAAGCGCCTTCAGCGGTGAGCAGCAGTTCGGCCAGATGCGCGTAGGCCTGCCGGGCCTCTTCGATCAACTCGGTTGTAGCGTAAGGCCCATAGGGGAAGCTGCCCATTTCGGCCAATTCGCGATGTTGTCCGCCTTGTGTGCAGGCGAAGCGGGCCAGAAGAAGAGCCTGCTCGCGGGCGGGCGGCATCTGGCTGAAAAGGCCGTCGAGCCGGATCAGCGCCGCGCGCACCGCAGCGGCAAAGGGCCGTTCCAATTGCTCGCGCAGAGCCTCCTCATCCGGCTCACGGTCGAGGACAAACTCCCGCATCCAGCGGTCGCGCTGGCCGAGCATGGTGACCAAGAGATCTTCCATCTCTTGCCAGCTGTTGTCGCGCCACAGCAAGAGCGATTCAATGGCAGCGGCGACCGGCTGATTAGCTTGGTCGATCTTGCGCAGCGTGGCGCGGGCGGCGCGGCGGTAGAGTTCTTCGGGCTGCGGCGCAATCTCCAGACCGCCGCCCAGTCCGGTTAAAAGAGGCTGTTGCAGGGCCAGTTCGCGGCAGAAGGCGTCGATAGTGGTGATGCGCAGTTGCGCGGGCAGATCGACGATCTTCCAGCCCAGAGCGCGGGAACGGATCAGCGCGCGGTGGGCCAGCGACTCCATTGAAATTTTTTTGCCCTGGTGTGGCTCATCAAGCCGTAGCGCGGCCTTTTCCAGCTCTGCCAGGATGCGGTGGCGCATCTCGGCGGCGGCGGCGTTGGTAAAGGTGATGGCGACGACCTGGCCCGGTTCGTCCACTTCGGCGAGCAGGCGCAGAAAGCGGCGGGTGAGCAGGTCGGTCTTGCCCGAGCCGGCCGGGGCTTGCACCAGAATCGATTGCGTAGGGTCGAGCGCCTCTTCGCGCTGCTGCTGATCGGGAGGGGGATTACTCATCGGAATCCTCCTCGTCGCTGACTGCAATTTGTTGCTCGTGAATGCGGCACAGGGATTGCAAATCGCAGTTCTCGCAGGTCTTCGGTGCTTGTCGCGGGTCCACTTCGGCACGTCCAGCCACGAAATCCTCCGCCAGCCGCTCGATGCAATCGCGCCAGTCGATAAGCTGCTCAGCCGTCAACGCATTTTTGACCAGAGCAGTGCCGCCGCCCAGATCGGCTCGCAGAGTTCCTTTAGCGTCACCCACGCGCCCGGCAAAGGCATATTCCCCCGCCCGCACCTTGGCAAAGACCAGTCCGCCAACGACGTTGCTCTCTGCCTCGTCCTGTCCTCGGACAACTGACAACTGACGACTGACGACTGACGACTGATTCGCCACCCCTGATCCCTGATCCCTGTTCCCTGTTCCCTGACTCAACGCATACCCGGCGTAGAGAGGCAACTGCAAATCTTCGGGCCGGGGCAGATCCCAGGATCTGGGGGAAACGTCGCCTGTCTTGTAGTCGATCACCAGCAGTGTCCCGTCACAGAGCCGGTCGACGCGGTCGAGGCGCAGCTTGAGGGTGAGTCCGGCCAGGGTAATGGTCTCGTCCACTTCGGTTCCCGCCACGGTGAAGGGGACGCGCTGAGATTCGTACTCCAACCACTCTGCAATCAGTCGGTTGAGACGCAGTACTTCAAGTTCCAGATAGCGCTTCGGCATTCTCTCACGGATTTCCGGACGAATCTCCGCAGCCAGAACCCGGCTCACGTGCTTTGCCGCAAATTCCCGGATGCTGGCCAGGCCGAGCAGGTCGGCATGGCTGCCGATCTCATTCCAGACTGAGTGCAGAACGGCATGAAGCAGTTGCCCGCGCTGTAAAGCTGTGAGTCCAGCTTCGGCAGGACGCCAGCTCTGCGCGCCTAGCCGTGCCGTGGCGAAGGCCTTGAATGGGCACTGCGACTGCGCTGTCAGCACGCTCGATCCACCCCGCGCCTGACCGGGCGGGAAGGGGATTTTGCTGGAATCGGCAAAGAGAATTGTTTCTTCGGGTAGGGATGTTGTGGCAGCTAACGGCAGTGCTTGTGGCGGCCCAATACGCTGCATGATGAGCCGCGACGGCCGGGTTTCCGTGTTCTCTTTCTGCCTGGCATAGCTGAAATGGACTTCAGGAGCCGAAGCCAGCAGGCGTTCCGTGATGGTCTCAGCCAGCACGCCGTCGAGTTGTGCGGAAGCGTGGGGCATCTCGGCAGAACGCTGCACGTCGGTGGGCAGCAAGGGGTGCATAGGGCCGCTTGCTGGCCAGGAATCCTCGTCCGCGCCGAGAAACCAGAGAGCGTCGGCGCTCAAACCAGCCGACTCCGCCGGGCCGGAGATCTGAATCGGAGCGTTTTGGGACTCGGGGGCAAAGAGCGTTTCTCCCAGAGCTCTCTCCAGAGCACTGAGAAAGGAAGAAAAAATCAGGCGGCGGCCATCGAAGCCTAGCGAACCGGCGGTTTCCACGGCAGCTTGCCAGCGGTTCAGAGCCTGAAACTCCGCGCTGTCCAGTGGACGGAATCCCGGCCAGTGAACTGCTTCCAGAAGTTGCGGAACCAGCTCCGCCCAATCCTGCGGTTTTTTCTTCTGGTTCAAAAGACGCCGATCCAGCGCAAGGTAGCGTTCCACCCAGGCAGGCGCTCCAAAATCCCGGCACTGTGCCAGGAAGCTGTCCAGAATCCATTGCGGCTGTTCCAGCCCACGGCGGCGCAAGCGGCGCATATGCACGTGCAGTGCGGTTGCTTCTTCCTGTGTAGCCGCAATGTGGCCAGTGGCGAAGAGCCAGTCCAGCTCTTGCTCGGTCAACGGCTGGCCAGAGAGCCAACGCAAGACGAGAAATGCTCCTTTGGCCAGGGTGGTTTGACGCAGCGGAACGCCCAGCGAGAACTCGAAAGCTCCAGGGCCCAACTTCAGAAAACCACGCTCGATCTCGCCCCGGCGGGCGCTGGCCTGTTGCGTCACCACAAGAAGCCGAGTCGCAGGATCAGCCTTCAGCTTCTCGCCGCACCAAGCGACACAAGCGTTCAGTTCCTCCTGCTGGCTGATGGCGCCGTGAAACTGCACCTCTTCCGCTATTGAGCCGGAATCAGACTCCCGCCAATCTCCCCAGGCGGTAAAAAGCTCACGCTGCGTCGGCATCAGTCGGTCAAAACCAACCAGCAGCAACGGTTTTCTCTTTTCGTCTTTTTGAAGGAGCGCGATCAGCTCGATCGGCAGTCGGCTGGGGCTGAGCAGTTGCTCGTTCCGGCAGCGCTCGTCAAAGGCCGTGAGCCAACCGCTAAAAGCCGCTGCGTCCTGCTGCCAGGTGCTGCGTGCGGCTATCTTCAAGGAGCGGGGCGAATAGGCGCAGAGCAGTTCATGTGCCTCCATGGCCAGACCCGCCAGCCGATGCAGAGGCCCTGTGAGCACAGTGGCCAACTGGCTGCCGCTGCCGGCGATCTCCGCCCAGATCGCTTGTTCCTGGGTGGAATTGAGCAGCAAACGCCCATCGACGGTGCGCTGCTGCCAGGCGCTCTGGACAAAGTTTCTCCAGTCCAGAATGGGAGCCGAGGGCCAGGCCGACAGGCCAGCCGCCAACTGGGCCTGATCATAGGCTGCCGTCAGCGCACGCGCGGCGCGGTCGCTGGCCGTGACCACCCAACCGCCCGCCTGAATCCAGGCGCGAAGCTGAATCTCTTCTTTTCCTGTTGGTTCCTGCCGAAAAGCGCCCATGGCAGCGTTATACCCTGCCAGACCGGGCCAGCGCTATTGCCTGGGTCAGAATCGAGGCGCTTATTTGCCAGTCAGTTAGGTGCGGTTCTGTTGTTCAGGTGGCCTTCGTTTTCCCATCCCGGTGCGGCCAACCTGCCCTGCTCGATTGCGTGGTTCCTTGTTTCACCCTCGGAGTTGTACAGTAATGTTTTGGTTGCGGCGGAATCTCTGCCGTCTGAACGGCTTTTCAGAGAGTATGTGGCGCGAAATAATTGCACTGAGGGCGTACGTGGTCAGTCCACTGGTTGTACACTTGGTCTGTATGGAATCGCTTGAATGCGGTTTGCTACAGTGCTTTAGTGATTTTTGCCGATGATTTATCCCTTCGAAAGAGTAGAAAAAGTCTGCCGAGTGGACAGACCTTAAGGCGGAGTTGCCAGCCTTGCGTGCGGTCTGCTTTGATGGACGGTAGTTGCGCAGCCGCTGTGCAGATCGAGTTGTGGGTGGACGATCTCGCCCCCAGTTTTTTCAGCAACGTTTGAAACCGAGACAAGGAGTGAACGAGCAATGAGTCATGGATTGAATATCCGCAAGGATGCCGAGCTGGATTTCCTGTCACTGGGTGCACTGGTGCACCGCCTGGATCCGGGCATCATCCCCTTCCGTAAGGCGACCGAGTGCCAGATTCACGTCAGCGGCGGCGAGTTTAACGTGGCAGCCAACTTGTCGGACTGCTTTGGACTGAAGACGGCCATTGCTTCGGCGATGTCGGATTATCCGATCGGCGATCTGATCAACGAGCGCGTGCGCGCCATGGGCGTCAAGTCCTTCTACAAGCACTTCAAGCACGACGGCGTTACCGGCCCCAATATGGCTACCGTTTACAGCGACCGCGGCCACGGCCTGCGCGCTCCAGTGGTCTTCTACAACCGCTGCAACGAAGCTGCCGCACAGCTCAAGCCGGGCGACTTCGACTGGAAGGCGATCTTCGCCAAGGGCGTGAAGTGGGTCCACTGCGGCGGAATCTTTGCTGCTCTTTCGGCGACCACCGCTCCTCTGGCCGCCGAGATGATGAAGGAAGCCAAGGCTGCCGGCGCCATCACCTCCTTTGACCTCAACTTCCGCGAGAAGCTGTGGAAGATCTCCGGCGGCAACGAAAAGGCCGTCGAGACCATCAGCACCATCGTCGAGAACGTCGATGTGCTGGTCGGCAACGAAGAGGATTTGCAGAAGGGCCTGGGCAT
>Ga0181529_10007528_pt1 | contig 10830 bp, 10 predicted proteins | sample PEATcosm2014_Bin_36_FD_119763 | JGI IMG/M metagenome (GOLD analysis project Ga0181529, IMG submission 119763) | Peatland microbial communities from MTU Mesocosm Facility, Houghton, MI, USA - PEATcosm2014_Bin10_30_metaG | ecosystem: Environmental > Terrestrial > Soil > Wetlands > Peat | place... | reverse complement strand
CCAGCAAGCCCCGCAATGGCCGCGGCATGATAAGTGTTAATCCAGTAGCTGAAGAGCCCCAGATGCACAACGGCTAGCATCCCTCCAAGAAAAGCCCAGGTGGCCGGCAACCAGGCCTGCAACATCCAGCAGATTGCGGCGCACATCAGCACGGTGGCGACCAACTGGCCATACCAGAAATTTCCCAGCAGGACCTTGCCCGCGGCAAGAATCAACCCCTGCGCAGGAAAGTACATGGACATATATGTGGGTTGCATGCTGATGTGGATGCTCTCGAAATGGATCCACATGGCAGGCGTGGGATTGGTCAGCCGTCCGTGCGCGAAGGTGTCAGCCGAAAGCAGAAAGCTGAAATCATCGGGAACAAACGGAATGGGAATCGGGCAGACCGGCAAGATGGCGAGCCGCAGCAGAAGCGCGGAAAAACCTACGAAAGCTACCGCCCAGCCCCGCCTTCGCGCTAGCGGTGCAAAAACCCGCTCGATCCGCGAGAAGAACGAAGAACCGAGCCAAGGCCAACCCAACGGCAAGAGAAGGGCTATGAAGGTGAGAATGGCTTCAAGAAAGAACGGGTATATGCCGTAGCTGGGCCCGGAAGGCGGCGTCATATCGGTGAACCAACTCTCTCCTGATGCAGCACAAAGTCCGAATCCTGACCTTACATGCCTTGCTTGGTTTCGGAGTAATACTGCTGAGTCACTTTTCTTCCCGTAGCTCCGAATCGCGGCATGCGGACGATGCCCAGCTTATGCGCGACGAATCCCACGGTGGTGGCCATCACGCCCAATCCATATTGCACGCTGCGCTTGAAATTGATTGAAGAGGCTTCCTTGAAGTACTTCGTCGGGCAGGAGATTTCGCCGATTTTGAAACCGAACATCGCGGCCTGCGCAATCATCTGGTTGTCGAAAACAAAATCGTCGGAGTTTTCCAGCAGCGGAAGCGTCTGCAGCAGTTCCTTTGAGAAGGCCCGGAATCCCGTGTGGTATTCGGAAAGTTTGATGCCTAGAAAGAGGTTTTGAAATGCCGTCAAAAGCCGATTCGCAACGTATTTATAGAGCGGCATTCCGCCCTTCAGCGCGCCTGCGCCCAGAATGCGCGACGCGAGAACCATGTCGTACACTCCACTGGCCACCATCCCCGCCATGGCCGGAACCAGCGACGGCGTGTACTGGTAGTCGGGATGAACCATTACCACGATGTCTGCGCCCGCGGCCAGTGCCTCGCGGTAGCAGGTTTGCTGGTTGCGTCCGTAGCCATAATTGGCATCGTGGATGAAAGTCTGCACTCCCAGACTGCGGGAGAGCGCCGCGGTCTGGTCCTTGCTGGAATCGTCAACCAGAATCTTGATGTCCACCACGTCGGGCAGTTCGCGCACTGTCATCTCTAATGTCTTTGCTGCGTTGTACGCCGGCATTACAACCGCAATGCGTTTTCCGTTGATCATGGTCTCGACTCCTGCGACATGGTTTCTTCGCGCCCAACGCCCGTAGCCATTTCAACCTTGGCCTGCGACTCCGGATCTGCCATCGGATAGGGCACAAGCGCTGCCGGCTTTGCATCTGGCTCAACCAGCCAGACCTTGCGGTTCCGGTAGTAGTGCATCAACTCCAAATTATTCGCTGCGTCCATCTCCCTTGCCCATACGACTTTGGAACCATCGATATCGGCGAGGTTGTAGACCCACTCGTCCTGCGGATCGTGGTCGGAGAAATAGCGGACAATCGCCAGTTGCTCGCCGGGGAGCTGTTCCAGCCGCGCCTGAACTTTCGCGCGATCAACGCCGAAATGCCCCGGACCACGCCATGAGGCCGACCACCCTGGCGCCGGCCAAGGCACCGTCTCCAGATGCAGCGGTACGGCAAATAACCTGACGCCGGCAATCACAAAGCAGACTGTGATGCTAAGCCTGACCATCGTCCTGCCGACGGGTTTGCCTTCCGGGGTCCAGACGCGCAGGTGGCGCATGGCCTGCAAACCGAGGGCATAAAACACCGCCGTGAAAGGCGCCAGATAGTGGGGGATCATGAATATCTCGATCGCAATCCCGGCCATCAGCACAGGCAGGCACAGTACCAGGAAGCGGATGCGCCGATCCATAAGCGCTCTTCGCATCATGATGAGCGGAGGCAGCAGCGAAAAACCCCCGAAGAACATGATGGCCACCAGAACTTTTCCAAACGATATTGGGACAAAGAGAGTCCATGAATGGACACGCGGGTAGTCCTTGACCTCAAGTTCGGTATAGAACTCGCGCATGACCGCGTGCCGGTAATGCGGCTCAGGCCGCAGCGACTGCCATACGAAATACGGGGCCACGGCGTACGTTGCCCGGTTGATGGTATACGGCAAGGTCGTGGGCTTTCCAAACACGCGGTAGTCGTAGTAGCCCAGCCAGGATACGGCAGCAACAATCAGCAGCAAGGGCGCCGCGGCCCGCCGCAGCAATACCGCCGGCCTCGGTCGATTCTTTCCGAAGAGCGCCCAATGACCCAAAGCAACCGCAACCGGCAAACATAAAAGCACGCCCTCGTAGGGACGAGTAAGACCGAGAAGAATCATGCCGATCGCCATCACGATTCCGTAGCGAAAGCGCGCGGTCTTCATTAATCTGGGCAGCGCACCCAGCACCAGGGCTCCGCCCAAGCCGGTGATCATTCCCCCGCCGGCATAAGTGTTGACCCAATAGCTGAACAGACCCAGGCGCAGCATCGCCAGGATGCCCCCAAGAAGGGCCCAGGCGGGTGGCAACCAGGCCTGCAGCATCCAGCAGATAGCGGCACACATCAAGGCGCTGCAGATCAGGATGCCGAACCAGGGGTTGCCGAGAATCACTTTACTGGCAGCAAGAACCAATCCCTCCCCAGGAAAGTACATCGACATGTAGGTCGGCTGCATGGTGATGTGGAAGCTCTCGAAATGGGTCCACATCGCTGGGGTCGGGTTGGTGAGCCGGCCGTGGGCGAAGGTATCGGCTGCAAGCAGATGGCTGAAGTCGTCGTGGATGAAAGGAAGGGGAATGGGAAAAAGCGGGAGGACGGCCAATCGCAACAAGAGCGTCGCAAACCCGACCGATACCACCGACCACGCCTGCCTGCGGGCAAGCCGGCTGAAAGTGTGCTCGATGCGCGTAAACCAGCGGTTGCCCAGCCGCGGCACGGCAAATGCGATTGCGACGGAAATCGCAGTCAGGCCGCCTTCAATCAGCAGCAGCGAATTTGCGTTTTCCGGAGCAGAGGGCAGAGGCATGTCAGGAGGCTTCCCCTACCCGGCTGAAAGTTTCGTGGATTAGATCGAGCAGCAGAAGCGTCTCAGCTTGGTTTGAGGAGCGATCCGGCGCCCGAGTTGGAATCCTTGTCATCCTGAAAATAAATTGTATAGGCAGCGGAGTGAGCTCCAGCAGTCGACTTTGCCTCGTGCATCTTCTCCGTAAAACTGGCGGCGTTGCCGGGTTGCGCTATCCCGCCGCCTTTAGGCCGGAGATTAGCTGAGGTAGAGAGCCAGTTTCGTGCTCACCGTGCTGAACGCGGTGCCGATGCCGCCGGCCAGTTTGCCCATGCCCGCGGTTGCGCCGAAGGCGACCAGTGCGACAACCAACGCATACTCGACCAGGTCCTGACCCTCTTCGCTGTTCCTCAGATCCTGGAACTTCACATACAGATTCAGAAACATATTGTTCATAGCCTTCCTCCGTTCGATCTTTGATATAGTTCCAGCCCAACTGGGTCTGGCGTAGAACCCTGTCTGGCTGGGTTTGGTTGGGGAATGCAATCAAGGAGCGGATTTATGCCTGAGGCCTGCGCCTCTCCCGCATGGAAACAGAGCCAACGAATTCGATGTCGTGACGGCGCCAGCGCAGACGATTAGCTGATATAGCCGCCCAGCCGGGTGCTGACGTCGCTAAAGGCGTGGCTGATGCCCGACGCGAGTTTGCCCATGCCGGCCGTTGCGCCGAAAGCGATGAGAGCGACCACCAGGGCATACTCCACCAAGTCCTGGCCTTCTTCGCTGTCCCTCAGACCCTGGAATCTCAAATAGAGTTTCAAAAGCACATCGTTCATCACATTCCTTTCATGGATCTTTGATGTACTCCCAACCCCGGCTGAGAGGTTAAGCGCTGCCCGTTAGAGCTGGGCCGAATTGCGTGATGCAACCGGGGAGCGAACCCGGCAAAACCAAACAGCAAGAATCTGCCCTTTTGTAAGGCCGCTCATGAATAAACTTGCGGGGGAGCGTGCGCCCGGGCATCCATGCCTGGCGTTCGCGCCTTTCCCGCGGAAAAACAGGTGTCGTTAGTTGTGCTTTCTTGCCCTTGCAAGGACCGCGGCTAGCTGATTGCGGCGCCGAGCTTGGTGCTGACGGCACTGAATGAGCTGTTGATGCCGCTGGCTAGGGAGGTCATGCCGGCCGTGGCGCCGAAAGCGATGAGAGCGACCACCAGGGCATACTCAACCAGGTCCTGACCTTCTTCGCCGTTCTTCAGTTCCTGGAACTTCACATACAGCTTTAGAAGCATGTTGTTCATTGCGGTGTTCTCCTTGATGTTTGATCATGTCCCAGCCCCAGCTGAGAGGTTAAACGCGGCCCATTTGTGCTGGGCGGAATTGCGTGACGCAAACTGGGAGCGAACCCGGCAAAACCAAACAGCAAGAATCTGCCCTTTTGTAAGGCCGCTAATGAATAAACTTGCAGGGGAGAGTGCGCCCGGGCAACCATGCCTGGCGTTCGCGCCTCTCCCGCGGAAAAACTTGGTCTCGTCAGTTGCGCGGTCTTGCCCTTGCAAGGACCGCGGCTAGCTGATTGCTGCGCCGAGCTTGGTGCTAACGGCACTGAATGAGCTGTTGATGCCGCTGGCTAGAGAGGTCATGCCGGCCGTGGCGCCGAAAGCGATTAAAGCGACAACCAGGGCATACTCAACCAGGTCCTGACCTTCTTCACCGTTCTTCAGTTCCTGGAACTTCACATAAAGATTCAAAAGCAAGTTGTTCACTGTGGGGTTCTCCTTTTGCTCGGCATTTCCGGCCTGAACCGGATTACCGGCAGAATATAGGACTATTCGTGTTGCTCCTTGACTTATCGATCCACAGGAATCAAGGCAGGCATCAGATTTCTTGGCTTTCCATCTATGATTGTGCGAGAACGGACTGCCCTTGCGGATGCCGGTTATGGGTTTACCCCGGCTGGAGAGAGTACGCAGGTGCGTTGTTGCCGCTCTGCATAATCCCTCCAGCTAGGAGGCTGAGGTGATGGGCGATCTTACTGGCGGTGTTTTGCCGGAACTAGCTGATGTAAGCGCCGAGCTTGGTGCTGACAGCGCTGAACGCTGCATTGATGCCGCTGGCCAGTTTGCCCATGCCGGCGGTTGCGCCAAACGCGATCAAAGCGACGACCAAGGCGTATTCGACGAGATCCTGAGCCTCTTCACGGCTGGCCAGATCCTGGAACTTCACATAGAGCTTCAGAAGCAGGTTGTTCATTAGTTTTCTCTCCGTATTTCGAATTTCCCAGCCTCAGCCGGGCCACCCCCAACACTGCAAGTTGCTTGCCATTGTCGCGTTCCAGGCCGCTCATTAAAAATCAACAACTTACAGAATCTGCCTTCCGCCTCAACAGCAAGGCCCTGTAAACAGCCGTTTACAGAGGGCGCTCGGACAGAACGGCGCCGTATACAGGACATGGACGAATTCACACCTAAAGTTACTAAGAAGGCTCTGATTTGCCGTGGTCCGCTGGATCGATCCAGACAGAAAGTAGAATAGCGATCATGACAAGCACCATTGCTCCCCAGGCAAAGCCGCGCATCGATTTCGCCGAGTTTTCGATCGCGACCGTGGCCGGGCTCGCGCTTGCCTTCACAACCATGTTCCTTTGCGTCGTGCCGCTGGCCGGCAAAATTGCAGCGTCGCGCGATTTCGTTTGCTTTTGGGCCACCGGCCAGCAACTGGTTCACCACGGCAATCCTTACGATGCGGCCGCAATGAAGAGGATTGAGCAATCCGCCGGCCTCGACAAAAGGTACGGCATCCTTTTCATGCGCAATCCGCCTTGGACGCTGCCGCTCGTGCTGGCGCTTGGATTCGTCGGCCTGCGGATCGGGGCGTTTCTGTGGTCTCTGGCCATCTTCGCGTGCCTGGTGGCTTCGGTGCTCATCCTGTGGCGGATTCACGGGCGGCCCAGGAACCATCTCCATTGGATCGGGCTGTCATTCGGCCCCGCTCTGCTGTGCGCCATCATGGGGCAAACAACCATATTCGCGCTGCTGGGCTACGTCCTGTTTCTTTTCCTGCATCGCACGCATCCCTTTGTGGCAGGAATGTCGCTCTGGCTCTGCGCCCTGAAGCCACACCTGTTTGTCCCATTCGGTGTGGTGCTGCTGGTCTGGATACTTCTCTCGCGAAGCTACCGGATCCTCATCGGAGCCGCGATTGCGCTTACCGCAAGTTGCGCCATCGCCTACTTGTTCGACCCAACCGCCTGGGCCGATTACGCGCAGATGATGCGTTCAGCGGGACTCGGGGCGGAGTACATTCCCTGCCTTGTCGTCGCGCTGCAACTCTGGATTAACCCACATGCGGTATGGCTCCAATACCTGGCGCCCCTGCTCGGCTCCGTGTGGGCGCTGACCTACTTCTGGCCTCGCCGCCAGGCCTGGGATTGGGAGAAATACGGCAACTTGCTTGTTCTTGTTTCGCTGGTAGCGGCGCCTTACTCGTGGATTTACGATGGTGGCCTGGCGATTCCGGCTCTCTTAGAGGGCGTATACAGGACGCGGTCGCGGCTCCTGTTGGTCATCCTCGCCTTTGCCAGCCTTGCTATTCTAGTCGAACTGGTTGCCGGCGTTATGGTCACCTCGCCCCTTTATCTATGGACCGTGCCGGCCTGGTTTGCGTGGTATCTGTTTGCGAGCGCCACTCCGCGCGAGCCGCAAGCCAGCCAGCTTACAGAAGCAGCCGTCTTAGAACCTCTTGAAAAAAAACAAGGTCGGGTCGGATTTTGAAAGGGCACGACTTCAGTCGTGCCGAAACCGCCCCGAAATCGACGTGGGCTTTAGCCCCTGAGGGATGGGTTTTTGAGATCTCCCGCGGCCTTCTGAAAAGTTTTCGACAGGTCCTAAGACGTCAAACAGACGCGCCCAGTGAACACCTGCTCAAGCGGCGACAGGGACCTACCGTCAATCCCTCGGGATTGTCTTCTGGGATTACCCCTGGCAATTTCACCCGCGGCAAACACCGGCAGACGATAGGCTGGGAAAGAATATGCGCCTGCTTTCGCTTTTGTTAAATCCCGGCGTCATCGGGGTGCTGGCCCTCTTCCTCTCCGTGATCTGGATGCTCAGGGACGAGAAGGACAAGACGCGCCCATTACTTGTCTTCGCCCTCATTCTGAACCTGTTTTTCGGTTTTCTTCTCACCGTCTTCATGAGCAGGGAAGGCGGCCTGCTGCCCTGGAAATACGATCACGTTTTGTTCGCGCTCGACCGGGCCCTTGGCGTGACGGCGGCCCCAATTGCAAGGAGTCTGCAGGGCGTCTTTCGAGTTCCGATGATCGTCATCTACCAGTTGATGGTCCCCATGATGATCGTCTGGTTTCTTGTCACCGAATACAGCCATGTGCGCGGCTCCGTGGTGCTGGCCTACGTTGGCGAGTTGGTTGTCGGGCCCATCCTGTATGCCGTGCTGCCCGGATGTGGGCCGATCTATGCCTTTGGCGCGCAATGGCTCAATCCGCCGCAGGTTCAGGCAGATACCATAAGACTCGCTGCAATGCCCAACGCATTCCCTTCCCTCCACCTGGGCACGGCGTTTGTGTTTGTGTTTTTTGCCCCAGGCAGGTTTTGGCGAGCAGTGTCGCTGGCTTTCCTGTGCGGCACCGGACTAGCCACGCTCTCGACAGGCGAGCACTACGTCATTGACCTGGTTGCAGGCCTTGCATTCGGCTGCTTCGCGGCGTGTGTGGGATACAGCCGATTCCGCGCTGCCCTTCTGTATCTGGCAGTCGTAGTTTGCTGGTCGCTCACGGTCAGGTTCGAGTACCCGTTTCTGGTTGCCCATCCCGGTCTGCTGCGATTGATGGCGGTGCTCACGGTGGGGATGGCGGCCCATGCGGTCTTCAAACAGTGGCGCACTCCCGCATTGTGCAAGACCGATCAAAACGAGCAAGAGAATCAAGCGGGCGCAGTCGCCGAGTGATTCCGGCATTGGCGGCTTCGCAGGCTGCGGAAAAACTCGCTCGGGTGAAGGGTACGGGCTTCAGCCCGTACATTATCCTGCAAAATGAGTTGGGCTTCAGCCCCTGAGGCAAGCTTTTCACGATTTCGAGGCAGAATCAAGTCATTTTCTGCGGCCTGTTCATCCACTTGCTGGCATTAATTCAAACGCTCGCTGCATCCAAACTCTCAGCACTGAATTCCGCTGGAGAGAATTCCAGCGAGTCTCCAGTTTGAGTCTGCGTCGCGCGAATGGTTCCTGCGGGAAGCTCGAGGATGGAATGCGCGGAGAGACAGGCAGACAACCGCCATGGTCCCACCGCGCTCCTCACCTTTTTGATCCTGTGCTTGCGGTCCAGATAGACCAGATCGATAGGAAACCGCATGAAAAAAGTGTGGACGGATTCGCAGGGCACAATCCACAAACCTTCACCGGGAGCAAGCCCCTCGCGCCCCAGCAAGCCTTTGTTGCGCTTTGGCCCGCTGTCGGCTAGTTCCAGGTGGCTGGCAAGCACCGTCGAGCGCGCCGGATTGGTAACCTGAAAGCGCCGATCAGGCGTGGCCGGTTCACGTAGAGCACTCCGGCCTTGAAGCTTCGTAACTATCCAACCGATCGGATTCATCCGCCCGCCCCCGATCCCTGCGCATGGCCGTAGTGGCCCACCTCGCTATGGACCAGTCGTCGGTGCAGGAAGTCCAAGCCCACCGCCTCCAGACGAGGGAGCCGAAGAGCTTGCTGCGCCAAAGCCTCCCGAGTCGCCTTCGATCACCAGCGCCTTCTCCGGTTTCATACTCTGGATCAATGTCTCCACCGGAATCGTGTCCGGCGCCGGAGCAGGCGTGTTGGCAGCCGTCTTGGCGTCCGGTTGATTCATGGGATTATTCGAGTTGGGCGGCAGGAACTTGACGGGGAACTTCACCTCGGGAGGCTTGGTGCCCGCCTCTAGCGGCGCTACGATCTCCGGCGTGACCAGCACCATCAGCTCGGTGTTGGTTCTGTTCTTCGACTTGGATTGGAAGAGCTTGCCCAGAATCGGAATGTCGCCAATAAAGGGTATCTTCTCGAATGTCTCAGTTTCGCGGTTGTCGATCAGTCCGCCAATCACAAAGGTTGCGCCGTCGCCCAGTTCGACTTCGGTCTTCATTTTACGGGTGGTAATTGCCGGCACGTTGAAGCCCGAGATCTGAATCGCGTTGGAGAAGTCGAGTGAGCTCACTTCCGGCGCCACTTGCAAGCGGATGGTTCCGCGCGGAGTGATTGTCGGAATGAAGTTGAGCCTGACTCCATACTCCTTGAACTGAATCGACACCGAAGCGCCGGCCGCGGTCCCCTGCACCGTCGGATAGGGGTATTCTCCGCCCGCCAGGAAGCTCGCCTCCTGTCCGTCGGTGGCCACGATGTTCGGCTCCGCCAGCGTTTCAACCACGCCATCGTTCTCCAGCGCGGCAATGGTCGCGCCCGCCTTCAGTCCTGGGAAAAATGCAAAAATGTTCTGCTCATTGCTGATTGTGGCAGCATTCCCACCCGAAGAAACTCCGCCCGAAGACGATGAACCCCCGGAGATGGACGGCGGAGAGAACTCTCCCGTGGAGATTCCGCCGACCGCGTTTCCGAGGCCGAGATTAAACATATTGATGCCCAGTGTCTTCAGCTTGCTGCGGTCGACGGCTTCAAAGCGCACCTTGAGCATGATCTGCGCTTGGGACTTCGGCACCGCGACATTGAGCAGATTAACAACCTTCCCAGCCGTGGATGCGATCTGCACGGCCCGTGTCGAACTCAGCAAATCCTTGACCGTCCCGCGCAGATAAACAACGCCGTTCTCTGAACTCAGCTTCAGTGCCTGGCCGGGAAGTTCCGTAGCCAGCTCGCGGCGAATCGCTTCCATGCTGTTGTCCACTGCGGCAGTGCTGGCGCGCACCGTTACATTGAAGAATTGCCGGCCGCCCCGGTCGTCCCAGATGATCAGGCTGGTTTCTCCGGGATTTTTCCCATTCACCATGATCTCGTTGGGGCTGATCGCGGAAGCCTGGGCCACATCGCCAAGTCCGATTGCAACTCTGGTTGTCGGCCGCACGCAATCTACCAATACGGTTTTGCCTACAGCTACCGAAAGCTCGTTCGACGAGTCCTGGAAAGTGGTCCCGCCCGACGGAGCCGGCGGCGCGGCCTGGGCGTACAAGCCCTTCCCGGCGAAAAGGACCAGACAGAACGCGCTCAAATATGCGATTGTTACGCTGGCCTTCGCTCTCACTGCTTTGCCTCGGGAGATTTGAATTTTTGCACGCTGGTATCTTTCCCGTTGATCACCTCGATGGTGAAGACCTTGGACGCCGCCTTGGGCGCGCGTCTTACGCCTGGCGGGGGACCGGCCTCTCCAAATATCTGGCCCATGGAGTTGGTGTCAACCTTCGAAACTTTGGTATCCAACGGATTTCTCAGCACCAATTGAATCTTCAATTCATTGCTGGCCAGACTCAGAGTCTGAGCCTGTTCCGGAGTCACCAGCAGGTTCACAACCTGCACCTGCTGCGGCTTGCCTTCCGCGTCTTTTTGAATGTCGGTGCCCGCCGACAGAACCTGAATGTTCTGAAGGATGGTCTTGGTCACCGTGCCTTGAGAT
>Ga0181529_10007527_pt1 | contig 10830 bp, 15 predicted proteins | sample PEATcosm2014_Bin_36_FD_119763 | JGI IMG/M metagenome (GOLD analysis project Ga0181529, IMG submission 119763) | Peatland microbial communities from MTU Mesocosm Facility, Houghton, MI, USA - PEATcosm2014_Bin10_30_metaG | ecosystem: Environmental > Terrestrial > Soil > Wetlands > Peat | place... | reverse complement strand
TCTTGTGATTGGCTGTGCCGATACGAACTGTCTTTCCATCGGATGTGATTTTGATTTCCGTCAGAGATAGGATCGTAATGGCCTTCTGCAATTTGTTCCACTGCTCTTCCGTGAGCGTGAAGTCGATCACGTCTTCCGGTACTTCCATGAGCTTCTTCTTTGGGATGTTGCCGCCTGAGACAATGCCCGGTGCAGCGTAGACATACTTCGTCTCTACGGTTCCATCGGTTTCTGCGATGCGGAGACAGTCGTCACCAAAGTCCAAGACAGGATCTTTGTACAGGCCGATAATGTTGAGTAACTGACTGAGGTCGAAGATACCAACTTCCTTTTCAAATTCTTCGGAAATGGTGGCGTCGGCAATGAGCGATTCTTTCCTAGTATAGAGCTTATTGCCAGGATGCAGGACTACGCCTTTATTGATAGCAGCGTAGTTTTTTAAAATGGTCAAAGTTTCTTGGGAGAGTTTCATGATATTATTTTCCGTCCCGTTCAAACAAAAGCTGGCGCATATAGACACACGCATCCAACAATTCCTGGTAGGTATCCGTGAGCGCATCACGACCATTGAAAGGCTGAAGGGGAGTTCCGTACTTGCTGCGGCCCCACATGTCTCGGTCTCGCATGTCTTTTTTAACCCGCTTTACTTGCTCTAATCTTTGTTTTTTTTGTTTCATTTTTTAAGATAATTTTCCGCATTATGAAAAGCTGTTGGATCATCTTTAAGAAGTCCAATTGCTACATTGCAACGATCATGCAGCAGACCCCGAACTAACCCAGTTTTGTGGTTATGATCCACACAAACCCGTTCTCTACCTCGTGCTTGAAGAATTAACTGTTCTTTGCAAATGGGACACTGTTCACTTTGTTTTTTGAATAGAGAGTCAAAATCATGAAGTGTGATTCCGTATCTCTGCACCAGTCTTGAATTTTGTTTAAGTTTTTTTGCTTGCGGGGTAGAACGTCGCTCTGTGATTTTCTCTTTGTTTTTTTGATAATACAAAGAGGAAGCCGCCTTCTCTCTTTCCTTTACGAGAGGATTTGTACGACGCTTTTGTTGAAGTTCTCTCTGGGTGATCCTTTTTGCAAGATTCTCCATATCCTGCAAAACTAATTCCCAACACGATACTAAATTATTTGAATGGGGATCAGGTTGTTCTGTTGCGGAATATTCGTTTTGTGGCATTCTAGTTCATAGGCACTTTCGTGCTGCTGGAACTAGGATACCAGTCTTTTTGATTCTGTCAAGCGTCGGGCATCCACATGGTGATTGGCTCAGAATTTTTCACTTTCCCATTCCAAAACCGTCTGCCGATTCCGTACCGTCCCTTGTCAAGATCCGAATACATGTAATAGACATTGCTTGCCAACACACTTGCCGTTTTGCGAATTTGACATATGGCGGCGGCAAAGTCTGTCTTGTCAACGTGGCCGTCAGTGAAGTAGACCATGCCTCTGGATGTTTTCTCACCACCACACTTCGGACATTCCAAATTGTCGTAGCCGGTGGCAGTGCTGGTGGCCTCTGTAAGCCATTTCTTCTCGTTGAGATCGGCCATGTAGTCGGCATCGTCCGGGTGAGTGGTGGCCTTCACCTTGCCTTTGACGATGTAAATTTCAAAGCGCACGTCTTCTAGTAGCGTGTCACCTACCGCATAGCCGTCCAGGTAGGCCATTTCGAGATAGCCGCATTCTTCGCAGTTCATCTTGGGCATATGGAAATATCCTTCACAAAGCTGTTGGTCTCAAATTCAAACCAAAAATTTCCACCGTACTCTTTCGGGCGCTCCCGGCAAAAGAAGGTGCGGTCTTCCTTTCCATCTTTCAAATGCAGTCGAATGATGGATGGTGTGATGCTTACGAACACAACTTCAAGTGGTTCGGAAGTGTTGTTTGTATGGTTGATGATAGCGATCATGCATCACCTTCACCAAGGCTGTCAACACCACGGAACAGACAGTAGATGACTATTCCTAAACCAAACGTGATGAAGCCAGCGCCGATGCCGTGGAATATCGACAGTCCCACGGCTAGGAAGAACATACCCAACAGGAACATTCTTCCTAAATGACCAATCCACTTAATCAATCGTTCCAGCACTTTCTGACACCCATTTGAAGGTTACAAAGTTTATTATATCACCAACAGACGATTGGGCGATACCATATTTTCGTCCTAATTGTGATTGCAAGATTCCACTTTTCGCATAGTCACTCCGTATTTCACGAACTATGTCTGGTGTGACTTTGCCGAAAGGATTCATTCCGGTTTTGTGTCGTCTGTCCCACATCCGCTGGCTTGCCTCACTAATCTCTCGCCGGATTTTAGGTGGTTGGACCCGACCTAGACTGCGTAAATTTCCTTTGAGGACTTCGCTCTTTCGTTTACGAGTTTCTTCGGAGTCTTTACATCCTACACGAAATTGATTGCCCTTAAGAGCGGCACCAATTTTTTGTTTATGTTCCTTTGAAAGAGGTCCACGTTTTTTACGAGCATCGAGGTTACGACTAGATGCACCCATGACCTTTCGGTGCATGTTATACCCGTTTTTACCTATCGAACTTTGATATTGCTCAATAAGCGCCGGTTCGACATGTTCTAGCATGGACTGTTTGTCTCTCCCACAACAGATGATTTCAAATTGGAAGTGCTCCCATCCATGCTTGCGAATAGCATCATGAAAGATATATCCTCGCCCGGATTCGGCGTCTCGTTTGTGTTCCCGCCAACGTTGCTGTGGATCAGTAGCAAATCCAATGTAAACCTTTCCGTTCACATCATTTGTTGCCTTATAACAATAATAAATTTTGCATTGTTCCATGCAAACTATTTATACAGAGCATGGGTTTGTTTGACTATACTTAATAAGTCCTTCTTTTTCAACAACTTACAAGCCTAGAAAGCAGTCTCGGGGTCCACGCCCTTTGCAACGGCATCCTTCATGCGCTTTTCTTCGTCTTCCTTCTTATTCCAATCTTCGTCAATCAACTTATACAGGTCCAAGAACGAAGTTTGAACGTGACCCTGGAAGCGAGAAATGCACTTGGCAATCGCTTTCTTACGATCCTTACCGTACATGTCATACGACTTGCAGATATGGACTAAGCGACGAGTCGTAACTACTTCCGTGGTGGCGTTGACTTTAAACGAGTCACGGACCTTCTGCGCCCACGAAATCAACCGCTCGATAAATTGAACTTCCTTTGGTCCATTGTGACCCAACGACTCCAGCACCTTTGCGAGAATGGTGCGTTCAACATCGGCTGGAGGATAGTCCTGATCGAAGAAGTTGACGTAGCGGTCTAACATCGCCTCATTCATGATGTTAGTACCGATAAACTTGCCGGTCTCGCTGCCCTGCCCTTTGGTATTGGCCGTAGCCACCAAGTTAAACCCAAGCTGCGGAGTGATAACTTTCCCAAGCCGCTTGATAGGGAATGGTTTGTTTTGAAGCGCCGTCTGAAGGCACATCAATTTTTCGTCGCCCAAGTCGGTTTCATCCAGACAGACTGTGACGCCCATAAGAGCGCCCATCGTGACCGGCCCGAAGAAAGGAACCGTGTCGCCCTTCCACAGACGCAGACCACCAAGCAAAGCGTCTTCGTCGGCCTCACGAGTGATTGGCACGAGAATGAGTTGTTTCTTCAGGCGGGCGTGTGCTTGTTCGATAGAGAGCGTCTTACCATTGCCCGATAAGCCATAGATCCAGTACGGAAAGAACTTACCGCTTTTCGTGATGGTCTCTACGTCTGTGTAATTGCCAAACGGCACATACAGCGGATCTTCAGGCGGAACGATGACGGTGTAATTGGCATCGAACGCAATCTTTTCGTTGTCGTAGCCGTCCTGACCAACGTCTTTCACGCCAGCCAGATTTGGTTTGGGCTGTTGCATTTTGGGAAGAAACTCCGGTGGTATTCTGTATACGCCGTTGCCAACTTTGTGGTCAGTACCTACCCACAACCATGTCGGATCTGGCGCATTGTGCTTTTCGACAAGCTCCTGAATCTGCTGCCGGGTGACAACATCCGTGCCCTTCCCATGAACGGATTGGAGCACGTCTACGAATTTTTGCTTCTCTTCTGCCGGTACTGTTTTCATTCATTCCCTATGATACAACAGATGCGTCAGCTTTGCAATCATCTTCTTAAATCGGTGCCCTGCTATATAGTAGCATGGAATCAAAATGTAAAACTTTTGAGGGCAATTCCTGCAACACGTGTCGGGGAACTACTCGTTACATCAGCAATCGCCAATGCGTTGCTTGTGCCAAACTCGTGCAGCAGCGGTATGCTCAATCAGAAAAAGGAAAAAAATTCAACAACGAATATTACAAAACGTACAAGCGGCCACCAGATTCAAACAAGAAAGAAAGAGAGAAACTGTACTACCAAACACACAAAGAAGAAATCAGTTTACGCAACCAAACTCCAGAACGCAAAGCCGCTAGACGAGCAATTCAGCAAATCTGGGACCAGTCCAAAAAACGCAAAGACTACTGGCAATCACCCAAAGGAAAATCTATCAAAAGTGTGTCGGCACAAAAACGTCGAGCAAAACTTAAAATGACCGAAGGCTCCTATACGCACACGGAGTGGTTAGATCTGAAAGCAAGCTACGGAAATATGTGTCTTTGTTGCAAACTACCGGAAGCCACGCTCGACCATCGATTACAACAAGATCATGTCATACCGCTTTGCAAAGGCGGCTCAAATTGGATATCCAATATTCAGCCACTTTGTCGAACCTGCAATCGCAACAAATGGATCAGAGAAACAGACTATCGTCCGTCCCTCTAGGCAATTAACGCAATAAAGCGGTCCAACATTATACGTTGCTTCATCATGCTCAACCCCTGTTTCTTGAAATTTTCTTCGACCTTCTTCAAATATTCCGGCGATCCCGGCTCGACCTTTTGCGGCTTCAATCTTGTGTCCTTTACACGCCAGACATCACCACGTTTTGTGATGTACATTTCATCGAAGCCCCACTCCGTAGAAATCACGTAGCCGTCTTCCTGAAATTGTTTGTGGGTGGCGGAACGCTTGGCGTCATCAATGGTTGACGTGAAGAAATTCTCCCAGGCCCCATCAATGTAGAAACACACAGCGTGAATGTTATTGCGATCCTTGAGAATCTTGACCATCGTTGGCGTCATGTCACCCACGGTGAATGAGTACACTTTGTGAGTCTCCCGATCATCAACCAGATACTTGACATTCGAGGCACCAGAACCGGCGCTGCGGTAGCCGTAGTAATAGTTGTAGTCCGAAGAGTGCATACTCGTGCTTACCCCACGTTCATTGAAGTAGGAGTTCACGGTATTAGCGCCGCCGTCAGTAAGAAAGATGGCGTTGACAACCTGTGCGTTTGTTCTGCGACGGAATTCCTTGATGATGTCGATTGATGCGATGATAGACTCATCAAGCGGAGTGCAGCCAATGAGATTATCAGCCGTAGGTCCACCGGAGAACTGACCACCCGGCATCAATGCGAATAGATTCACGCACGCATCATGAAACACACCAGGAGTCATACGAGACGAAAGATACGTCCGCACACGGAAGTTCTGTGCATATTCCAGATTTCCAGGCTCACGGCTGAAAGCATTCGTTCCGCCCGTAGTCAGCGAATAGACTTCAAACGGAATATTGGCCTTCATGCAGAAGATACAAAGAAGGATCAATTGTTCTAGTGTCCCGGCCATAGAACTGGACATAGAACCGGACCAGTCTACGACGAAGATAAGACCGTGGTTCTTGCCGTCCTGACAGACCGCAATAGTCTTGAATAGGTCTTCCTCTGTCTTGTAGTAGCATAGACGCAGCGTATCGAGAGAACCAGTCTTGTATTGACGTGTGCGCTTGTAGCGATCAGCTTGCTTTCTCATCTCGAATTGTTGAAGGATGTAATTGATGATTGGCATCTGAGCATCACGAAATATGCCAAATGCTTTCTCCGCTAGGTCGATTGCTTCCTTCTTGAAGTGTCTGCGAATGCCCTGGTGAACCACGTCATAATCTTGGACGATGTTCTTTAGGTTCGGTTTAGGGAGCGTCACATAGACGATCTCTTGAGCATTAGGATCACGCAAGCTCTGGATCTTACTGTCAAAGGTGCGCTGCGTAGTCGGAGATGGCGGCGGGCCTGGGTCTACCGGCTTGGTGGCTTGGTGTGTATGTCCGACTTTCTTTCCGTTCTGTTGCTTTGGATCATTGGCCGCAGAATCGTCATCTTCGTCTCCACCCGATTCAGATCCGGCCCCATCAGAACCTTCTTCGCCGTCGCCATCACCTTCGCCGCCAGAGTCATCACCTTCACCTTCAGACTCATCTTCACCCTCTTTTCCAGCGCCAGCGCCCTTGCCGTCCTTGTCCTTACCGTCCTTATCTTTGCCCTTGCCGTCCTTGTCTTTTCCTTTGCCCTTACCCGGCTTATCTTCTTCACCTTCATCTTCGCCGGATTCACCTTCACCCTCACCATCTTCTTCGCCGGTCTTTTCGCCGTCCTTATCTTTCTTGCCGCCGCCCTTGCCGTCCTTGTCCTTACCGGGCTTATTCTTACCTTTGCCTTTGCCCTTACCCGGCTTGCCGTCTTTTTCTTCGTCGCCACTTTCCTTTTCGTCACACTCGAAATCGTCAGGCAAATTTTCCGGGTCTTCGACTTCAATGTTGACAATCTGTTTGCCACGAGCGGAACCACCTTGCGGGTTCTTTTCGAGAAACTTTTTCAGTTCCTCTGCGGACATCTTCATTGTGATGGGCGGTGGTGGCTGAAGTTCGTTCTTCTTAGACCACTCGTAGATTTCCTTAGTTACGGCTACAACATCGTCCATCGTTTTTGTAGCGGCAACTTTGTGGACTAGAGCTTCTTCTTCGGGCGAGAAATGCAACGTGACTAAGTGACCAGCCTTGAAGTAAATGTTGATCTTGTCGATGATAGGGAGCGTGTTTACATCATGCCCTTTGATACCGAAGATGTTGTTGTCTACAAGCTCTTTGTAAGCGGCGGCGAAGACAGCTTTCAGACCAGGATACGGCTCTTTGATGAGACGTTCGATTCTGGCGTCTTCGACAATGTTCCAATATTCACCGACCACCGGAATGTTGGTGTGGTCGATGCGCTTGGCGTATACCGTGGCGTCAACGTTCACCCGCTTGTGCGTCTGTGGTGAAACAGCTTTGGGATGGTTTTTGTTCCATTCCCGTTTTTCCACCAGCGTCATTTCTACGAGATCATAAGAGTAGAGAGCGTGGCTGACTTCGTGCCCTGCCAACATGGTGTAGACGCAATCGCTCATGTCCTTCCACATCGGAAAGGTGAGGATTCGCTTCGTCATGTCGAATGAAGCAGTCTCCACACGGCAGTGACGCACCCAGATATTTTCACTCGCTAATAACTTTGCGAGTAAATTTTTGGCGTCAACATCTACTGTTTGTGACATTTTCGGTTTTGATTCATTGTACCACGCTCTTACAGATACGTCAATTTGACAGGTGTTCAGCGGATTTGGTACACTAATGGATTGGGAGATCTCGACCTCATCCACGAAAAACTGTACCCATGTTGGCGAGAGGCGATGCTCCGAATGTGCAACCAGCTACCAAATCGCATGTGCCCGTTCTGTGAAGAAGTATACGATGATAACGCCGAATATGTTGATGTAGGTGTGGGCAACGTCCAGGTAACGGGAAACTATTGTGAGAACCCTGAATGTGGAGCCTGGGAGTTGGGAGCACAGGCGTTCCCGGACAATCACGAAGCAAAATCGGGATGGGTTCGGCCTAAATATAAGCCTACGTTTAAGCAATTAACAAAGGAAACCGAAGACTTTTTCAATGAACTTTTGGCTGAAGAATTTCGTTCTGCTGTGGAAGCGACGGAAAGAAAGGTTTGGGAAAAAACATGACGCACATCATCTCCACTACGCACGGATATGTCATCACGGACGGTCTCACCTTCGTGAAAACTTTTTGGATTCACACATACGGAACCCGGCGAGAATGTTTCTATGCCGCCGTATCTTCCGCCGTCATGTTAGAATCGGTGTGGAGTCATCGCAACAACCAAGCGCATCATGGTAGAATAGTACGAAAGGCAGGTATCATTCGTGAAGGACTCGTTGGGATGGCAACGATGAAGCCTTGCACGTCACCGAAAACACGTGCATCCAAGCTCTGAAACATCGTGTGATGGCTCTCGAAGCGCATACATAGGAGCATGGACGCTCCTTACACCCAAGATCTCGCCACTTTCAAGTACATCATCAAAATTCAGGATGAAATTATCGGCCTTGCGGAACCCGGCGACATCTTCTTTTCACTCCTGGACATTGACAACCCGGACGACTACAACATGGCGTACACGGACATTAACACTACGACTGGTCGGTGCTGGCTGCTCACCGATGAAGGTGTAGACCTCCATGACAACTTCGCTGCATCTCTAAAATTTGTAGAGCTTGGACCCGGCGTCTGGTTTCGTGATACAATGATGTATGATGAACTTCAAAACACGAGTAAAGACGCTTCGGCGGAAGATGAGTGATTGTGCCTCCGACCAGTCTGGTGACGGCCCTAACGCTGAAAATTTGTTAGCGAATGCGCTGGCAAAAGCCTACGATGATGGCAAGCAGTCCGTCTACAATCGGATTGAAGAACTTCTCGCCCGAAAAGCCGCAGAAAGAAAGGCAGCAGATGAAAAGCACAGCAAAGAAAGTCAAAGAAGAACCAAAGCGTAACCCGCTTGATCTCACACAAGAAGCTCTCCCGGAAGCATTGCACGTCGCACTCCGCAAAGGATGCGATTCAACGCCTACTTCAATGCTCTGGAACCTCATCTACATCATGGACAACGGTATGTGGGTGAAGTACCTGGACCATGTTTGGATGGCGCTCAAGATCGCAGAAAAGACCGGCCAGGAGTATTGGGAAGCTCTCAAAGAGGCTTCCCTGTCGTTCGACCACGAAATCTACAAGACTCGTGATCCCAAAATCGAAGGACACTCCGTCACACTCATGGACATGTGCTTCCGGGAATTCACCGACAACGATTGGGAAGGCTTCGCCGAGTACATCGAAGAGTACTAATTATTCGGTGTACAATCCGCTGGCGGTGTTGCCTTTTCGTGGCGGGACAACTTCTAATTTAGGCTGTTCCGCCACCGGAGGTTCGACTACCGGCTCTAGATTGGCCGTTGCTGGCGTTTCTAGCCCTTCTGTGGCCTTCGTCTGGCTTTCCGGGGTTGGAGCCAGGGAATGCATCGCCGCCGTAAAGCGAGGCTCTGCAAGGCCCGTTCCGTAGACCCACAAATGTTCGCCCATCTGCCGCACGCCGTAAGATCCAAGCACGATTTCGTTGAATCGAATATCGAATCCGGCATCGGACTGCATGGCATCAAACGCATCAGCATCAGAAACTTCAAAGAAGCACTGCATGGCATCGTTGATGACTTTTTCGTAAGTCGCACGCAATTCGGCTGGCGTCGGCTTGTAGACGATTAGTGTGATCTGTTGGTGCCACGGACCTTCAATGTCGTCTTGAAAACAGGGTGTTGTTGTTTGGTATGTTCCTGGTTCCAACTTACCATCCATCATCGTTTGGATGAATCCTTGTTCGCCAGATCCAACCAGAACGCCACGAATGGTTTCCATCATGGTCTTACCGAGAGGCAGCGTAGCACGAATAGCCTGTGCTGTTACCATCCACGGTGTCTCCACGTTCAAGTAACCTCTGCCTTTGTAAAATTCCTGCGCCCGTGCAATGCGATTGTAGTTAGTTCGATCTGTTTTCATTATTCCTTTCCCATGAGATATCCACGTAGTAATGTTCTTCCCGTGCGGAACTCCATTACGATACAGTCTTCACTGGTGTAGACGAGTAATGGCTCCGGTTTCATTTCCTCGTTGTAAAACTGACCCATGCGTAACCGGCGCTGAAGAGGTACTTTGTCATGTCGCCCTACATGCCGGTACTTACCACAGCAAATTTGATGCGCTTTGCCGGAATGTGAAAGAGAATAGTCGATCTCTACCCGAATCGCATCGAAACACCGGCCTACCTCTTCCATGTATTCGTCATCGTCCCATTCGTAGCTGCCCCGGCTTTCCGCAATCCAATCATAGCTGTCGATGAGATCCTTGCCTCGATTCAACGCAGCCGCAAGGCCGGTCTGGTCTCTATGCAGAGCTTCCAGAACTTCGATGAAGTGTTCCTTGTCAAACTGTTCTGTTACGGGCGCATCCATATACGCAATCCTTTCGAGCCGCCAACTTCAACCCAACCCAACCCACATCATAGAGATACTTCTCTTTCTGAAGATCGTTACCAATCATCAGAAGATCACATCCATAGTGATCCTCCAGCCACACTTGAATTTGAGCATCGTGCTCGGAGAGATACGCCGCCGTACAGCTTGGATTGCTTACAAAAATGTCAATCGCTTCGCCGTGTTCCTGACAGACGGCAAGATACCATGTTTCATTGCTCTCCTTATAGTCGCACAATTTTTGGATCTGTCAAGTTGGCAGTCTCACAAACTTTCTGACAAAACAAAATAAATTCTTCATCGGACATCATATTTTTTGAATTATTGTATCGCCATGTTGTCATTTGAACATTTTCTTCAGTATAACCTTTCGTCCTATCAATACGATCTAATGAAGGCGCATTCCAATTATATTTTTCTTCGTTAATAGGAATTTTCAAGTTGAATGACACGCCAGTTCTTTCACAAATCCCAATTCTTATTTTTTCTTCGATCCATTTCACATTCAACTTAAATGGGAGATTAAGTTCTTTTGCTCTTTGTCTAGCACCACGGAAAAGATG
>Ga0181529_10007520_pt1 | contig 10840 bp, 10 predicted proteins | sample PEATcosm2014_Bin_36_FD_119763 | JGI IMG/M metagenome (GOLD analysis project Ga0181529, IMG submission 119763) | Peatland microbial communities from MTU Mesocosm Facility, Houghton, MI, USA - PEATcosm2014_Bin10_30_metaG | ecosystem: Environmental > Terrestrial > Soil > Wetlands > Peat | place... | reverse complement strand
CCCTCAAAAGATTTTTTGGCGACCGCCTTTTAACAGAAATCACGCCGCATCTAATTGAGAGGTATAAAACAGAAAGAATAAAAGAGGTCAGCCCTGCTGCTACTAATAGAGCTTTGACGCTGTTGAAATCCATGTTTAACAGGGCTATTGAATGGGATAAATTTGACGCAATTAATCCCGTCACGAGGGTCAAATTTTTTAGAGAGGATAATCATAAGCTCCGTTATCTTGAGAAAGAAGAAATCAAAAGGCTCGTCAATAATTGCGAAGATTCCCTTCGGCACATAATCATCGTTGCATTAAATACAGGTATGCGTAAGGCCGAGCTTTTCAATCTCAAATGGCACGACATTGATTTTAATAACGGTGTTATTCACCTGTTAAGGACAAAGAATGGCGAAAAACGGGAAATCCCCATGAACGAGGCCGTTAAAACAGCCGTGGTCAGTACCAGAAAGAATCCCGATAGTGCCTATGTATTCTCCACAAAGCGGGGGAATCCTTATACAGATATTAGAAAACCATTTGCCAGAAGCCTAAAGAGAGCAGGGATAGAGAATTTCCGTTTTCATGACCTCCGCCATACTTTTGCCTCTCAATTAGCCATGTCAGGCGTTGATTTAAACACAATCCGTGAACTCTTAGGGCATAAATCAACAAGGATGACCATAAGATACGCCCACCTGTCATCCAGCCATAAAACCCATGCTGTTGACCTTTTAGGGCGGTGTATGGACACCACTATGGACACCAAGGGGAAAAGCAATTATACTAACGCAAATGAGGTGTTACAACCTATTGAGGAATCAACAGCTTACGAAAATATTTTAAAAGTCGGGTCATAAATCCTTCAGCTTGTCACGCTGAAGACCGCGAGTTCAAATCTCGTCGACCCCGCCATACATATCGCGCTTGAAGAAACCTCTTCCTAATTGGGAGGGGTTTTTTATTACTTGGAAGATCTTCTACTAAATTTTTCGCAGATTCGTTGACTTCAACCCCGTTTGCAATAGAATAATTAAACTCTAATTTGTTTTTTTGAATCATTTTTTTATCCTTCCTGTGATTTTTGTCGGTAAACATCCAGCCCGGCGGCGAGCCATCACTTCGAGGTTCTTTGGTCAATCAAACAGTTAAACGAGATCAACCGCCGGAATCTGATCATGACCCCTGCGAAGATTTTTTTAATTGAGAGAAGGGAACTCAAATGAAACTATTAGTTGCTGTGATATTTGATGGTAATGAATACGGTGCTGGATATGCGTTGCACCAGTTGGACAATTTAGACGCAGAATATCTTGTCGACTTGGAAGAGGCGGCCATTATTAAACGAAGAAAAGATGGGAAAGTCGAATTGCATCAGATGGTGCATTTTTCCATTGAAGGCGTTTGGGAAGGGACTTCTTGGGCGAATTTTGTCACATTATTATGCGTTGGTCCTCTAAATCTGGATGTTGTTGGCACATCGGGAAGTGCGTTTGGCGTTATGCTGGTAGCCGGAGATCATGGCATTGAGGGAGGTTTTATCAAGAATCTAAGGGAAGGTATCAAGCCGGGCAGCTCGGCGTTGCTTATCCTCGTTAACAGCCTGACGCAGGACAGGTTTTTTGAGGAATTAATGAACTTAAGAGGGAAACTGCAGAAGACTTTCTTTTTCAAAGAAACTGAGGCCTTAAAGACGGTCGACATGATTCGAGAATTATCTGGTGGACGATTCGAACCGCAGTTTACAGGTGGGAATCTGTAACCAGATACTTTTTGGCCTCGTTTTGACTATTGACCAGGCGTTAGAAATAAAAACTTTGGGACAGGCCCTTCATAAATTAGGTTAGGAAAGGTTTGTTTTTTGTGTTAATCTTATCACCTTATTTAATCCCAAAAAACTCGTAAAAGAATTATAAAATGATTGATCCTGCCATTGCCTCAGAAACAGCGCGCAGACGTACATTCGCGATCATTTCGCATCCGGATGCCGGTAAAACGACACTCACCGAAAAGCTATTGCTTTATGGGGGAGCCATAGGTTTAGCCGGCTCTGTTACAGCGAATAAACGGCAAAGAAACACTTCCTCAGACTGGATGGAACTTGAGAAAAAGAGGGGGATTTCTATTTCTTCGACGGTTTTACAATTTGATTATGACGGGTTTCGTCTTAATCTCCTGGATACCCCTGGTCATAGAGATTTTTCTGAAGACACCTATCGTGTGCTTATGGCTGTTGACGCGGTCGTGATGGTGATCGACGCCGGTAAAGGGATCGAGACCCAGACCCGCAAGTTATTTGAAATCTGCCGCAAAAGAGGCATTCCGATTTTTACCTTCATGAATAAACTTGATCGTCCTTCCCGTTCACTTTTGGGACTTATGGATGAATTAGAAAAAGTTTTAAATTTAAAGGCGTATCCTGTCAATTGGCCTTTGGGCAATGGGCCTGATTTTAAAGGCGTCTACGACAGAAGGCTAAAAGAAGTCCATATGTTTGAGCGTTTGGGCAAAGGCGCCTTTCGTGCGCCTGTCTCCGTCCATGATCTTAGCGACCCATTTGTAAAGAGCCACTTACATGAAAGTGTTTACAGGGAAGTTGTGGAAGAGCTTGAGATTTTAGACGCAACACAAGGGACATTTGATTTAAAGCAGGTCCTCACAGGTAAGCAGACGCCCGTTTTTTTTGGAAGCGCCACCAATAATTTTGGAGTTGAGCTTCTCCTCAGGGGTTTTTTGGAATATTCAACAAGTCCGGCACCAAGAAATTCTCTAAACGGTTTGGTTGCGGTCGCTCATCCTGCTTTTTCCGCTTTTGTTTTCAAAGTTCAGACCAACATGAATCCTATGCACCGGGACAAGGTTGTCTTTGTGCGAATCTGCTCGGGGAAATTTACCCGCAACATGATTGTAAAACACGTCCGCACGAAAGAAGACATTAAGCTTTCAGATTCTCACAATATTTTTGGGCGTGACCGTGAAATTGTTAATGAGGCATACCCTGGAGACATCGTGGGATTTGTAACTAAGAATGATTTAAGGATCGGGGATACCATCACTGAAGATCCGGGTATTGTTTATGAAGAGATGCCCACCTTTGCGCCTGAATCATTTGCATTTCTCGAGAATGCGGCCCCTTCGGGTTATAAAGCTTTTCGCAAAGGAATGGGACATCTTCTCGCTGAGAACATTGTGCAATCTTTTCAATTGCAGACGCCTAAAAATAGCATGCCTTTGCTCGGTGCTGTGGGGCCATTACAGTACGAAGTTTTGCAATACCGTCTCAAAGAAGAGTACGGTGTAGATTCAAATTTAAATCCTATGCCTTGGAAGATTTTAAGATGGGTGGAAAGTCATTCGCAAGACCAAATGGTTCCAATTCTTCCCAGCGGGGGAGCCCTTGCTTTTGATGATCAAGACCGCCTTGTAATGCTGTTTCCCACCGATTGGTCTCTAAAATATTTTAAACAGGTCCACTCAACCGTTGTACTCGAAGATTCACCTGCGATTAAGAGCTATCAGTCCATCTAGATGGGGTAAGCAATGATGTCTGCCACGACATTCTCAGAACTGGGATTATCTAAAGATTTATTGCAGGCTGTAGGATTGTCCGGATATCAACAACCGACAGCTATTCAGGCACGAGCTATTCCGCTTATTCTACAGGGCAAAGACGTCATTGCCGAAGCCAAAACAGGAACTGGGAAAACGGCTTGTTTTGCGGTACCTATTTTACAGTTATTACAAAAGTGTCCGGATACAAACACCAAAACGATCAAAGCGCTTATTTTGACGCCAACGCGGGAATTGGCCATGCAGGTAAATACTGCCATAAAAATTTTCGGGCGGAATTTAACCAAGCCACTGCGCAGTGTGTTGCTTATTGGCGGGCTGAATATCGACGTTCAATTAAGAAGTTTGATCCACGGAAATGACATTGTTGTCGCCACACCGGGCCGGTTATTAGACGTGACTTTGCGGCAGAAAGTTAATTTCCATTGTCTTCAATTTCTGGTCATTGATGAAGCTGATAAGATGTTTGATTTAGGATTCGCCAAAGAATTGGAATCTGTTTTACATTTATTGCCAACTCAGAGACAGAATTTATTATTTTCAGCAACGATTGGCGATAAGCTCAGAATCTTAGCACAGAAATTTATGCCTGATGCCGTACATATTAAGATAGAGGATACGGTCCCGACGGTTGAGCGTATCAATCAGAGGGCCATTGAAGTCAACCGTACCAACCGCGGGCCATTGCTGCGGCATCTGATCCAATCTGAAAACTGGCAGCATGTGCTGATCTTTGTAGCCACGGTGAGGGCTGCCGATATCCTGGCGGTAAAGCTTAATAATGCCAATATTCAAGCACAAGCTTTCCATGGCGGCTTGACCCAGGCGCAACGCAGTGCAGTCTTGAATGATTTTAAGCAAAAGAAAATCAATGTGCTGGTGGCAACGGACCTCGCGGCCCGTGGTATTGATATAGATAAATTAGCCTATGTGGTCAACTATGACCTGCCGCGTTCACCGGGGGATTATATCCACCGCATCGGGCGCACTGCGAGGGCAGGAGAATCAGGAACGGCGATAAGCTTTATTGGGCATGAAGACAAAGCACATTTTATCCTCATTGAAAAACGGGTGCGGATGCGTAACACAAGAGAATCCGTCAAGGGTTTTGAATTAACAGGCGAGGCTTTAGCAGAAGTCAAAGGTAAATCCCCTGTCAAAGGCCTGCGCATGAGTAAGAAAGATAAAGCCCGTGCCGCGGCAGCAAAGAAAGCAGGATAAGATGGTAGAAACATCAAAAGATTTTAAAAGTATAGGTTTAAGCAAAGCAATGCTTGATAATTTAAAGTCGTTGGGCTATTTGGAAATGACACCCATTCAGGAAAAAGGATTACCATTTATTTTAAGTAACAGGGATTTTATCGGGCAGGCCAATACCGGCAGCGGCAAAACAGCTGCATTCGCATTGGGTATCTTGACCAAATTAGATTTAACAAACCGTATGCCTCAGGCCTTAGTGATTGTTCCTACCCGTGAATTGGCCGAGCAGGTGGCTAATGAGATCCGCCGTCTTGCACGGTTTACCAGTAATATCAAGGTGCTCGCTATTTCGGGCGGTTCGGCAGAACGCCACAAGGTTAAGTCCCTTAAGCAAGGGGCGCATATTATCGTCGGCACGCCGGGGCGCATCACTAAATTACTGGAGACGGGAATCTTGATCACGTCTAGTCTTAAAGTCCTGGTATTAGATGAAGCTGACCGTTTGCTTGAAATGGGAAGCATTAAAGAAATAAACCATATCGCCTCATTTATACCCCTTGATCGTCAAACGATGCTGTTTTCTGCGACGTTTCCTCATGGCATTAAAACATTAAGCGCTAGCTTACAGGAAGATGCCGCCCAAGTAACTATTGATTCACAACATCAGACGGGCACCACTAAACAATTCTTTTTTAAAGTAGAAGACGAGAAAAACGACGCTTTATTGCGTCTGCTTGGGGCCTATGTCCCCGAGTCTTGCATTATTTTTTGTAATAGCCGAGAGACATGCAATAAAGTGGCAGGCCTGCTACGTACAAAGAAAATAGATTCTCTCCAGATTCATTCGGATTTAGAACAACAGGACAGGACATTAATTCTTATAAAATTTGATAATAAAAGCTGCCGTATTTTGGTGGCTACCGACCTGGCTTCCCGCGGCCTTGATGTGAAGGACGTGAGTGTGGTCATCAATTATGACCTGCCCTCTGACCATGAGCTTTATGTTCACCGTATCGGACGCACAGGACGGGCTGGCCAGGAAGGCTTAGCGCTTAGTTTGTACACCCATGACCAACGCGGTATGCTTAGGGTTATTGCCGACTATTTAAAAACTGATTGTGTCATTATGGATTTAAATAAATTAGAAAAATTCAAACCGTTTGTTTTACGTTCATTCATGTCTACCGTTTATATCAGCGGCGGCAGGAAAGACAATATACGCCCCGGCGATATTTTAGGCGCCCTGACCAAGGAAGCGGGACTAAAAGCCCAAGAAGTTGGGAAAATCCATATTTTAGAGGTCAATAGCTATGTGGCCATCACGCATGATAAAGTAGATCGTGTGATCGAATGCTTAAATGCAGCGAAAATCAAAGGTAAAAAATTTAGGGTCGGGAAAGCTTCGTAAAGAAAGAACAATAATCATTTCCGTTTCAGTATCAATGTCCCGTGGTTCCACGCCCAGCCCGGTTCATGGCTCCAGTCCCCGAAGCGGGCGACGGGCACAAAATTATCCTGAATATATTTTCCGATCAAGGGGCAATAGCTTGTCCCTAAAAAACCTAATCCAGGCTCCTGGCGGGCAAAAGCCCGGCTGGAAAGCAAGATATAATTGACATGGTTTTTTTCCAATTCGGCGATCACGGATTTTTCTTGGGCTCTCGGGATCTTGATATGCTCAAAGAAAATCAGCTGACGTGTCGGCGTTTTTTTGTCCGTCAGATAATAATAAAGGCAATCATAAGGCAGGGCAAAGAAAAGCTCATGGATTTCAAGCTTTTTATTTAAGAATTTAGTGGTTTGCTCGACGGTCGTGATCCATGAAGGAGAATTAGTGAGGTAAACTCCCCCGCGCGGCAGGACCAAGTATTGACCTTCGGTTTTTGCGGCCATGAGCTGACGGCCGGTGAGCAGCCAAGAATAAATTGCCAGACCGGCTAAAAATGTGAAAATTATTCTTCGAACGGCTTTAGGAATACTTTGGGCAGCAGTATCGATCAACAAGAAAGCAATCATTATGCTCAAAGGCTGGGCCCAGAAACTTCGATACCATACCCCGCTTTTAAGATACTCATGAGAATTAGCCGCGTAAAAAAGACAAAGCATCCCTAAGGATAATGCTAAGACGGTTTTGCGTTGGCCGGTCAGTTTATTTTTCGCGAAGAGATAGATACAACGCAAAGCGCTGGCATTAATGATCACGGCAAAAGTGAAATTCGTCCAGTTGGAGAGAATCGTATGCAGGGTGGCTTGTAAAAAATTACTGATCGCCACCCACGGGCTCATGGCGTAAGGCTGGTCGCCTTCCATGTAAGGAAGGCATTGGCGTATTTCCATGACGGACAAACCTTTTAACAAAGACCAGTAAATAATAAAAACTAAGAGCGGAAGCCCTATGAAAGCAACGGTGTAAAAAGAGTTCTTAGTTGTATCGGAAGGAATACGACGTACAAAATCACTGACCCCAATGGTGATCACACACACAGCTAAAGCGGCTAACCCGAAATTGATCTTGATCAGGCACAATGTAAAAATGAAGCCCAAGGCGCCCCAAGCTGCTTTGGGCGAACTCTTTTTAATGTAAGATAAAAGGCAGAAGACCACGCCCAAGATCATGACAATGCCGCCCAAGTGATTATAGGTAAAGAAAAAATCCTGCTGGAAAAGCATAAACCAGCAGGCGCAAAGAAAGGCGGCTGTTGTTGAGGAAACTTCCATTAGGCCCAAATAAATGAGAATGCCGCCCAAGGCTCTAAGGATGAGTTTTCCTAATATCATGCTGCTCATCTGAGTTCCAAAAATCTTAAAGAACAGGCCGTAATAATAAGGCATCAAAGGCCCGTAGACCCACCAGAAATCTTTGTAAGGAAGTTCGCCCCGATAAACCGCTTGGGCGGCATAAAGATCGCGGCCATGATCACCCTGGGAGAGGTAATCCTGATAATTCGCGTAAGGAGCCGTGATGAGAATAGCGGCGATCAGAACTAATAATAATACGAGGTATTTAGCGTTCTGTTTCAAAAAAGACATCAAGGCATTTTAGCATGAAACAGAAACAGAGGCCTATTTTTCATAATATTTTTGTAAGACTTATAACTTATTGGTATATATGTCTTTATGGAGAAAGCGCTTCCCTTGACAACTCAAAGAGATATGGTACACTTCAATTAGGTAGTAAGAAAGCGCTCTTTTAGAAGTCATTAACGATAAAGGCAAACTCAGGGAAACCTGAGGACGCAAAGCCATGGATCCTTTTTCCATAAGGACTGCCTGGTTACCGAAAAATGAAGAAAACATTACTTCTATTTATCTGCTTTTGTTTAGTCACTTGTAATATCCCGCAGGGTTGGGCTCAATCTTCAATTTTTGCTTTTGATCCACACTTACTTAATTGGCTTAAGTTTAATGTCAGTCCCATCACCCATCTGCCTTATAGTTTTTACGTTTCTGAGAAAGACAAACCTGTAGTTTACCGCCACATGGAGTTATCAGGCGCTCTGAAGGGCTCGATTGAACGGACGATTACCCATGAAGGAATGGATATTTATGACGGGGCCGTTTACCAGATCGTTTTGAGTATGGCCGGCGGTGAGGAGAACTTAAAACAGGCGTCCCTGGCGGACCGTTATTATTGGCAAGGGGCCGTAGGGGATAACTGGAATATACGCGCCGGTTATCCGATCAATACTTTTGTTTATGACCCGCGACACCCTGAAAGCGTGAGTTCTGACAATAGCCGGTTAGGCCAGCGGGGATTTATCTTCCGCCTCATCGATGCGGATGGCAAATTTTTAGTCACCGATCCTTTGGACGGGAAAAAGACCTTGGCAGGGTTCCCCGAGTATGATCGCCTGCATTGGGTGGATTGGAAACCAGTGGCCGGAGAAAATGCATGGGTGGTGATTGCCGCGATGCAGCTTTATTCACGGCATCCGAACAGCGTTGAGCTGAATTTAGCGCGGGAGTTGGCCCGTGCGGCCATGATGCTTCAAAGTGATATCGGCGGCGTTCGCATGGCACCTTTGGGGACAGATCGTACTTTAAACGAAAATGAAAAGAATTATTTTACTGAAAAGGATTGGTGGTATAACCACATATCAACGGAGAATAATATTTCTTGGTACGCGGCCTTTCGTATGTTATACCAAATCACCGGTGAGGCCCAATACAAAAAAGCAATGGATGGTATTGAGCGGTATTTTCGATTTGTTTGGGACGCAAAACAAGGATTTTTTTATCAAGGGGCATATTATAAAAGCGGCCAATGGGTGTCGGCACATGAAAATTTCGCCCTGGACGTGCAGGCTTGGGGCATTGCCGCTATTGGTCCTAAGAATTTGGATGCCTGGTTTGGAGATGGAGCAGCCTGGCGCCTTTGGCAGATAGGCCGCGCCCATTCCGGGGTTTTTGATGAACAGGGGAATGTTCTGGGCGTCGGGTTTACGGATGAGCATGACAGGATCTCGGTCGAATGGAGCGCCGGAGCGATGACGGCCCTCGCAGAGTTAGCAGATTATTATAAAATTAAGAATCCTGATTGGGCCCTTCAAGCCCTGACAGATAAATCATCGATGCGAGCGTCTATGGAGAGTTTACATTTCAATATTTCACAAAGCCTTGCGGCCTATAGTTATTCATCCCGCCGTGGAGAGATCCCTTTTGGATGGAATTCTCATGATCCCCAAGTCATGAGCCTGGCTTCTACCGGATGGATCATTTTTGTTGATGCTGGTTTTAATCCTTTTTGGCTGGTATAATACCAATCATGTTTCGTACTTTTAATATAGAATAGGAGAATAAATTATTATGGCATCAATAGAAGATTTTAAGAAAATTGAACTGATAGTGGCTCAGATCAAAGAGGTCAAGGAACATCCCAACGCGGACCGTCTTTATGTTTTACAGGTGGATACGGGCCGTGATGTGCGGCAGATCGTCGCCGGGATCCGCAAAGCGTATACTCCAGAACAGCTCATTAATCGCCGGATCATCCTGGTCGCCAATATGGAGCCCGCGGTCATCCGAGGTGAAGTTTCCAACGGGATGCTATTAGCAGCGTCGGATGCTAACGGTATGTCTTTGCTTGCCCCAGATAAAGAGATGGCCCTAGGAAGCATTGTTAAATGATTCTCAAGCCATTTGTCCCGTCTAGAGTTTGTCTTAAATGTGACGGTTGCTGCCGTTACAAGGAGGCAGATTCGATTTGGAGTCCCGCAGGAGGCATCAAAACTGTCCAGACTTGCGGCAAGCATTTTTGCGAGTTTTTCAATGGGAAGGATAACACCTGTGGTATTTATGCCAAGCGGCCTTTTGAATGTTCTTTGTATCCTTTCATTATTTCCAAGACACCCGATGCCGCTAAGGTCTACGCGCATTTAGGCTGTCCCTACGTCCAGGACCATTTGCCCCGCGCGGATTTTGATGCTTATGTGGTTTATTTGAAAGAATTCTTCCGCCAGGCGGAAACAAAAGAGTTTTTATCCCGCAATAAGGCCATGTTTCAAGATTACAGCCTTTATGCCCTTGAATTGCTGTATCTCTTTGATTTAGAGTCGGGTTCTTTATGAAAGATAGCCTGCTTTTAGAGCAGAAATCTCTGGTGGATTCTTTTTTGGCGCAGGGGCCAAGGCCCTTATCCAGTTTTTCCTTTGTCAGTTTATTTGCCTGGTGTGATTTTTTTGATTTTGAGTTCAAAATGATCAACGGCTGCCTATGCATCTTTGCCCATGGGGACTCGGGAAGCTTTTTATATTTGCCGCCTTTGGGTAAAAGCCTTGATTCCGCGACGATAGAACTTAGCTTTAAGCATATGGCCAAGGGGAAGAGCCTCAAGGCAGTCAACCGTGTAGAAAATATTCCGGAAAATTTATTGTCAGTCTTTGGCCCGGATAGGTATAATCAATACTCTAAGAGCGCAGAGTACGTGTATCGCAAAGAGGATTTAATTGCCCTGAAAGGCAATGCTTATAAATCCCAGCGGCATAGTTGTAATTCTTTTATAGCGCATCAAGGGCCGAATTCTTTTGGGCCTTATAGGGATGCTGATTTCGATTCCTGCATGGGCTTGTATGAACGTTGGGCAGAT
>Ga0181529_10007518_pt1 | contig 10843 bp, 6 predicted proteins | sample PEATcosm2014_Bin_36_FD_119763 | JGI IMG/M metagenome (GOLD analysis project Ga0181529, IMG submission 119763) | Peatland microbial communities from MTU Mesocosm Facility, Houghton, MI, USA - PEATcosm2014_Bin10_30_metaG | ecosystem: Environmental > Terrestrial > Soil > Wetlands > Peat | place... | reverse complement strand
CGTCGGGCCGGCCGAATCGCGCGCGGGTGATGGAGGCCGCGGCCAGGCCGGCCATGGCCGCGGAAAGCGTGGTGTTCAATCCCACCCGCACCAACGCGCCCACCGGGGCGCCGCCGAAAAGCATGGCGCCGGCGCTATTCAGACCGAGCCAGCCTGTCCACACCAGAAAACAGGCGAACAGAACCAGCACGGCGTTGTGCCCGGGGATGGCCGCGGGCAAGCCGCCCTCGCTCGAGTACTTGCCGCGACGGGGTCCTAGAATCCACCCGATGGCAAGCGCGGTGAGTCCGCCCACGGCTTGCACCGGCGCGCTGCCGGCCGTATCGACGAAACCAATTTGCGCCAGCCAGCCGCCGCCCCACACCCAGTGGGCGAAGAGGGGATAGACCAACCCGGCCAACAAGGCCGTGGAGACCGATGCAGCGCCCAACCGCCAGCGGTCCAGGCCGGCGCCGAGAGGGATCAGCGCGGCCAACGCGACGCTTAACAGTTGTAGCCAGAGGATCAGGCAAGCGGGCGAGGCGTCGAGTGCGAGGCCGCGCAAGAAGAGCGGCTGGGCTGCGATCCAATTCCATTGTTTGCCGGCCGCGCTGATGGTGTGTGCGGGCCCACCGGCGAAGCCCTGAATGGCAAAGCCGCAGACGAAATAAGCGGACGCCGCAACCGACACCGCACAAAGCGCGGCGAGCATGGCGTGCGACGCGCTGCGCGACCGCCCGAGTCCGGTATTGATGAGCGCGATGCCGGCGATCGCCAAAGGAATCAGCAGAAGGCAGGCCAGTACGAGGACAGTGGCCGCTTCCGAAAGCGCTGGCGCCGGCGGGATCATCGCCTGGCCTCCCGAACGGACACGTGCGAGCGAGCCACCAGGCCGAGGCCCAGAATCTCGATCGCGACGCCCGCAGCGACGAAAGCGGCACGGGCCACGGTGGCGCCCAGCATCAGGAATGCGGCCAAGACGATGGCCCATCCCGCAACGAGCAACAGCAAACCGGCAAGCCGCATAGAACGCAACTGGTTACAGCATAACCGATTAGCGAAGCTGGTTCCCATGTTAAGGGCGCGTGATTTTTGCAATCCCGGCGATAGAAATTATCTATTTCCTTCTGGCATCAAAAAGACGTAAAAATTGAGTAGCCGCCAAACAAGCTGGCCCCGTACTCGCCGGCTTGGCCTATTCCAGCTCCGCTCGCTGGGTCCATACTGATAAAAACGAAAGGATCATGATGCGATACACCGGAGCAACCATATTTGTCGCCACGTGCCTGATGGCTGGGCCTGCCCTCGCGCAGACCACCACGCCGCCGGATGCACCAGCAACGACAACGCCGCCAGACGCTCAGACAGCGACCCCGCCGGCGACCGCCGACCAAGCCGCGCCTGCCGCGGCGCCGGCCGCACCAGCGCCGCCCTCCGCTTACCACCAGATGGGCATGGATTTCTCTTTCCTGCTCGACGGTTACGTCGACGGCAACGGCAACGACCCGGCTTCCGGCTTCAACACCTTGCGCAATTTCGACTACCGCGCCGACACCGTGCACTTCAATATGGGGAAGATTACGATTGACCGCGCACCGGGGCCGATCGGCTTCCATCTGGACGTGGGGTTTGGCGAGATATTCTCCGCCACCCATTCGACGGACGCGGCGCCCGAAGCGATGAAATATTTCGAGCAGGCGTATGTGGACTTCAAGCCGAAGTCGTGGAAGGGCGTGGAAGTGGACGTGGGCGAATTCGTCACGTCGGCGGGCGCGGAAGTAATCGACGTCAATGGGAACTGGAATTATTCGCGCTCCCTATTGTTTGCCTGGGCCATTCCGTATTATCATTTTGGAATTCGCACCTCGTTCCCCGTAGGAACCCACTTCACAGGTGGAGTGCAACTTGTTAACGGCTGGAACAACGTCTACGCGAGCGACCAAGGCAAGTTGATTGGTTTGAATGGCGCGTATGCGTGGAAGAAAGTGACCTGGACCGAAGTGTGGTACGGCGGTCCGGAGCGCGATCAGGACAGCCCCGGCTGGCGCAACCTAATCGACTCGGTGGTGCAAGTGAATCCGAACGACAATCTCAGTCTCTATATCAACGGCGATTACGGCCGGAACAAGAATGTCGGGCCGGGTACCGCGCAGTGGGATGGCATCGCCTTTGCCTTGCGGCGCGCAATCGGTAAGAAGGCCGCCCTCGCCGGACGCATCGAGATATTCGACGACGTCAACGGCTTTTCGACCGGCACGGCACAGGCCGTGAAGGAATTCACGCTCACCGGCGAGTACAAGCTCTCCGATTGGCTGACCAGCCGCCTGGAATTTCGCGACGATTGGTCGAGCCAGCCGTTCTTTGAGAATAGCAGCGGCGGTTTGAACAAGAACCAGCCGACCGTGCTGCTGGGCATGATCGCCTATTTCGGGCCCAAGAAGTAGCAACGTCAGACACCTCGAGAGGAGCAACCCAATGGCAGACAACTCTGAAGTCAAGATGCAACCGACGTTGGGCCTGACGGGCCTGACTTTCAACGCAATGGCGCTGATCGCGCCGGGAGCCTTTCTCTGGCTCACTTTCGCCATCCAAGGGGCCACCGGAGCCACATCGCCCGCGATGTGGCTCGGCATTGTGGTCGCTCTGGCGCTCTGTTTGGCGACGGCCATTTGTTATGCGGAGATGGCGAAACTGTATCCCGGAACCGGCAGCTCGTATTACTTCGCGGAGCAGTCGTTCCTGAACCATTCGGCGGTGTGGCGATTCGCGCGGCTGGCTAAGTTCATCGTCGGCTGGGCATCGCACCTTTATTACTGGATCTATCCGGGCGTGATGGTGGGCGTTATGGGCATCCTGTGTGGCTACCTGGTAGGCACGCTGTGGCCCAACTTCATGAACGCCTCCAACCCCGGAATGTTGTTCATGATGGCGGCGGCGGTGCTGTTCTCGTTCGCGGTGGCATACATCGCCCACCGCGGCATCGTGGGCGCGACGTCGGTCAATATCGCGATCAACGTGATCCAGATCACGGCGCTGGTGGTGTTTGCGGTGATGGCGCTGGGTTACCGCTCCACTCATCCCGCCGGCTCGCCCGGCTGGCAGTTCGATTCCAACTCGGGCGATGCTTACACTTACGAATTCGCGACCGAGAAGACCATGGTCGGCGGTGTTGCGACGGATACGATTGCTCGCGACGCAGCGGGCGTGCCGAAGCCGAAGCTGGACGCGGCCGGAAAAGTTGTGCCGTTCCTGGTCACTTATCCCGAGAAAGACGACAAGGGTAACTTCCTTTCGCACGGCAGTAAGAGCTCGGTGGTGGGCGTGCACAACGTCGGCTGGGTGTTCATTCAGGCGACGGTAGCGATCCTGATTCTGGTGGGATTCGAATCGGTGACGTCGATGGGAGGCGAAGCGAGGAACGCCAAACGCGACGTCCCTATCGCGGTGATCGTTTCCCTCCTGGTGCAGGGGCTGTTCTGTTACCTGTTCGAGTACTTTGCGGCGAATTACTTTCTCAACGCGGGCTACACCATGCAAAGCGCGACGGGCTCCGCGGCGCCTATCGGCGACATGATGATCGTCATCGGCAACGCCACGTTCGGCGCCGGCGCCGGCCGGACTTTCATGCTGATAGAGGCCTTCACCGTGTTCCTGGCGCTGATCGGCACCACGCTTTCCTGCATGAACACGGGCGCGCGCGTCACCTACGCCATGGGCAAAGACAAGGAGGTACCGGAACATTTCGGCATGCTTCATTCCAACAATCTGACGCCGCACCGCGCCATCTGGACGCTGGCCGCGATTTCGGCGGTCATCGGCTGCGTCGCGGTGGCAATGTTGTTCGGCGACGCCTCGGCGCCGACCGACGCCACCATCAAGGCGCTGCCCCAGGGCATCTGGTCGAGCTTCGGCTACACCACCCACGACGGAATGGCGGCGATGCCGAATTCGCTGCTGACGGTGACGCTGGCATCCAACTTCGGCACCTTCCTGCTGTATGGGCTGAGTTGCGTGATTTGCATGGTGGCCTATCACAAGCACCCCAATTTCAAAGTAATCCGCCATCTCTTGATTCCGGTCTTCGGCCTGGTTGCCAACCTGGCGTGCATGGCGTTCTACCTGATCGGACCCTTCATGGGGTACGGCACCAAAATGGAGCCGCTGCTGGCGCTGGGGATTGCCTTCGTCTGGGCGATCTACGGTGGCATTTACTTCGCGCGTGCCGGCAAGAAAGCCGGCCGCACTACATTGGTGACGAGTCGAGCGGAAGCCTGATCCACGTTTTAGATAGGAGCGAGACGGTCCGGGTGGAACGATCCAGTTCCGCCCGGATCTGTTTTTATGTTGGAAATCGAATTCGCGCAAGCCTCGGATTGTGGCCGGGTCCGCGATCACAACGAGGACTATCTGGGCTGCTTCGCGCCGGAGGCGGAAGCCGAGGCCCGAACCCTTGGGTGTCTATTCGCGCTGGCGGATGGCGTCGGCGGCGGCGACGATGGAGAGATCGCTTCTAAATTGGCGGTGGAGACTTTGCTCCAGGATTTCCGGCGATCGGCGGCAGGCGTTCCGCATTCCTCGCTGCTGCCGCGGTTGGTGCAACAGGCCAACACACGGGTTTTCGAAACCGGTATGGCCAGCGGCCTGGGCGGGTCCAACATGGCTACCACGCTGGTTGCCTGCGCGCTGCGCTATGACCGGGTAGTGGTTTCGCACGTCGGCGATTCGCGCTGCTACCGCATCCGGCACGGCCACGCCGAGGCGCTCACGCGCGATCACACGGTGGCAGGTGAGCACATGCGGCTCGGCTTGATCACGGCGGGCGAGGCTTCCAGCGCCGAAACGCGCCACGTGCTAAGCCGGTCGCTGGGCCCGGCCATGGTCGTGGCGGTGGAAACCCGCGACTACCAGATTATTCCCGGCGATGTGCTGCTGCTGTGCTCCGACGGCCTGCACGGGCCGGTGGACGCCGACGCGATCGCTCAGTTGGTGAGCCGGCGCGCGGCGCTTCCCGAGGTCGCCCGAGAACTGATCGACCTTGCAAACGAGCTGGATGGCGGTGATAATGTGAGCGTGCAGCTCATTCGCGTCCGCCAGGTGGAGCGCATCGGCATGTATCGCGGGCGCCCCTACAAACTGGCCTGATCGGCATCCATCCACAACTCGCATGAGTTCCCTACGCGCGGGCGAGCAGCTCGACCACTATCGTATCGACAGCGTGGCTGCCCGCAGCGGCATGGCCTCGATCTTCCGCGGTGTGGACCTGCGCAACGGCCGTGAAGTCGCCATCAAAGTTCCCCATCCCGAGATGGAGGCCGACCCGGTTCTGTACGACCGCTTCCAGCGCGAGCAGGCCATCGGCAAAGCGCTGGATCATCCGGGCGTGATGAAGGTTTTCGAGGACCCGGACCGCAGCTCGGTCTACATGGTGATGGAGTGGGTGAATGGGCGGTTGCTGCGGCAGATTCTGAGCGCGCAGGGCAAGCTGCCGATCGAGCGCGCGCTGCGCATCACCATCGCCATTGCGGAGGCGCTCGATTACATTCACGCGGAGGGCGTGGTGCATCGCGATCTGAAGCCGGAAAACATCATGGTGGACGACGCGGACCATATCAAGCTGATCGATTTCGGCATCGCGGGCAAGGAGGGATCGCGTCGCCTGACTTTCGCCAAGCTGTCCCAGGTGATGGGCACACCGGACTACATTTCCCCGGAACAGGTGAAAGGCAGGCGCGGCGATGGTCGAAGCGATATCTATGCGCTGGGTGCGATGTTGTATGAGATGCTGACCGGCAAGACGCCGTTCACCGGCAACAATCCCTTCGCGATCATGAATGACCGCCTGCTCAACTACCCGGTTCCGCCGCGCGAGCTGAATCCGGAGATTTCGCCCGGGCTGCAGGAGGTCATCTACCGCGCGCTGGAACGCGACCCGAAGAGCCGGTACGCCAAGGCTCGCGAGATGGCCTGGGACCTGGCGCATTTGGACCAGGTGGGCGCGGCGGAGCGTCCCGAACTGATGGAGTGGCGAAAACGCCGCCGGCCGTGGCTGCGGCAGGTTTTCTTCTACACCATGATGGCGTTGATTCCGGTGGCGATCTTCGGCCTGCTGCTGTACGTCGCGAAGCACAGTTGATTCGTCCGACCTTGGGACGTGCATTTGGGCCGAGCCCTCCCAGGCAGGAAACTCCTTGGCCTCCGTTGCCGCAGGTGCGCGAGGGCGCGTGCCTCATTGCGGGCCAGGTGGTCGTGTGCTTCGCCTGGCTTCGTAGCCGCGAGATTCGGCCGCCGAAGAACCACCCGCTGAGAGTCCGCACAAGAATGCGCCCGCAAGCGGGCGTTGGCAGGCTGAAGTCGGCTGAAGCCTGCCCCACCAGCGCTGGCCGAACGTCCGCGTTTGGTTTAGTCTATGGCCGGCATCTTGCTGCCCTCGCTGGACGCCGATTGGCAGATGCGGATCTGCTGGCGTTCAATGGCGGCGAACAACAGGGCAGGCTGGATTGGCTTAGTGACGTAGTCGTCCATACCGGCCTCCAGGCAACGCTCGCGATCGCCCGCCAAAGCGTGGGCAGTGAAGGCAATGATGGGAGTGCGCCCACCGGAGTGCCGTTCCCGGGCGCGGATTTCGGCGGTGGCTTCGAATCCGCCCATCTCGGGCATCTGTATGTCCATGAGCACGACGTCAAAGCACTGTCGCTCGAAGGCGGCCAGTGCCTCGATTCCGTTGTCCGCGGTCACTACTGTGTAGCCGCGCTTGTGCAGCAGCCGGACGGCAAGCTTCTGGTTGACCGGGTTGTCTTCGGCCAGCAGGATGGCGACCGAAGGGGAGCGCGGCGGAGGATTCTCAATCGCTGGGACGACCGCGGGTGGGGCGGCGGACTCAGGTTCCAGACCGACCGCGGCTGCCATGGCGATCAGACCGTCCGATCCGTGCCGGTATTCCCGATTTGCCGGCTCGGCTGGTTGCGATACGCTTTGGAACCGCGCGGTGAAGTGAAAGCAGCTTCCTTTTCCCGGCGAGCTCTCCACCCAGATTCGCCCCCGCATCAGGGCCACGAACTGGGCACAGATGGTGAGGCCGAGACCGGGGCCCCCATAGCGGCGCGTGTGCGACCCATCGACTTGAGAGAAGGGCTCGAAGATCAACGCTTGGTTCTCTGCGGCGATGCCGATGCCGGTGTCGGCAACCTCGAAATGCAGTAGCAGGTTGTCCGCCGCGTCTTGCAGTTCCACGCGCAGGGAGACACAGCCCTGCTCGGTAAACTTCACCGCATTGCCGAGCAGGTTGATCAACACCCGGCGCAGGTGGATCGGATCTCCAGTGAGGAGGCGGGGCACGCCTGGACCGATGCGAGACCGTGCTTCGAGGTTTTTGCGGCGGGCCTCGAACTCGATGTTCCGCATGGCCGCGCTCACCAGATCCGGCAGATCGAAGACGGCCGTTTCCAACTCGGTTTTGCCGGCTTCGATTGCGGAGAGGTCGAGGACTTCGTTCAGAATACCGAGCAGCGAAGCCGATGAATTGCGTACCGTCAGCAGGTATTCCCGCTGTTCGGCCGTGAGAGATGTGTCCAGCGCCAGTTCGGTCATGCCGACGATGCCGTTCATGGGCGTACGGATTTCGTGGCTGATGTTGCAGAGGAACTGATCCTTGAGGCGCGCGGCCTGGCGAACCTCGCGAAGCAGGTGTTCGATTTCGACCTTCTGCTGTTCGACCGTGTCGCGCTCCTTTTCGGCGCGGGCCTTTTCGAGGTTCAGACTCTGTGTGCGATCCGCCACGGCGGCTTCCAATTCCCTTTGCCGCCGGAGCATCCTGCGCACGCGCCAGTACCAGACCAGGCGCGCCAGCAGCGCGGCTGCGGCGAGGGCCGCCAGTTGGCACCACCAGCTACGCCACCAGGCGGGGCGGATCGTAAAGGCGAAGCGGACGGGCGTTCCCAGCCAGGCGCCTTGCCCGGCGTTGGACTGCACCTCGAAGGCGTAACTTCCCGCGGGCAGGCTGGGAAAATGCGCTTCGCGCGACTGGGTTTCGGTCCAGCGCTCTTCGAGGCCGGCGATGCGATAACGGAAGCGCACCGTGTCCTCGTTGACGAACGTCAGGGCCGCATAGCCAATCTCGAGCGACCGCCGCGACCAAGGCACCGAGATGTTTGCGCCCAGGCCGACGTTCGACCCGCCCAGAGCGGCGGCAGTGAGCAGCACCGGGGCGGCCGTGGGCCGCGGCGGCAACCCGGTGGCGGGAATCCGCAGATGGGAGATGCCCCGGCAGGTGCCGATCCAGACGCTGCCGTCGGCATCGGCCCAAAATGCGTTGGCATTCGTATCGTCCCAGACCAGCCCGTCAGTGCGATCCAGGTGCCGCCAGAGGCTACCATCCAAAATGTCTACGCCTTGATCGCTGCCAAACCAGGTCCAGCCACGGCGGTCGCATCCGATAAAGAAGACCTTCCCCGACCGCAACCCGTCTTTGCTCGAGAAGTGGCGCCAGCGCGGATGTTGGCCATCGAGCACAAGCTGCGACACCCCGGCCGATTCGGCATAGGAAACCCACAAAGAGCCGTCTTGCGCCTCGGCCAGTTTGCTCACCCGGTCATGGAGGAGTCCGTCGGCCATGGTCAGCCGGATCCACTTGCCTGCTTCCAACCGGAGCAGGCCACCCCAACCTCCAACCCAAAGCCGTCCTTTCCGGTCGACCAACGATGTCTCGACATACTCGGTTCTGCGCTCCGACGGCAGCGTCTGGCGTTCGAAGTGGATGGACCCGCCTCGGCTCATCGCGAGATACAAACCGTTGGTCGTGCCTGCCCAAACACGATTCTGGGGATCGATGGCAATCGTGCTGACCCAGGGATTGTCCAGCCCCGATTCCCGCCCGTACGCCATGGCTGTGCGCCGGCGCAAATCGACGTAAACGGCGCCGCTGGCCTGTGCCAGCCACATCGACCCGTCGGGTGCCCATGCCATAGCTGCCGTCATGGCGGCGGGGAGGCCGGGCACTCGCAAGTCCCTCCACCGTCCCCTGGTTTCGTCAAAGCGGCTGACTCCGGCATCGTGGACGGCCCACAGCACGCCTCGGCTGTCGCGCCGAATGCCCCAGATCGATTCGGACGACAGTCCTTCGGTTTCGGTCCACTGATCCCAGTTAGGATAGCCCAGCCAGCGCGCTAAGCCGCCGCCCCACATCCCGATCCAAATCGAGCCCTCGCGGTCCTCGAGAGCGCAGATGACAGAGCTGATGGGCAGACCGCGGGCCTTTCCGACGATTTCCCAGCCCGTCGCCGTGCGGCGAGCCAGTCCCCGTATGGTGGGGACCCACAGTTGACCATCGCGGCCGATCTGAAGTTTCCCCGCATACGCCGGAGGCAGTCCCCCATCCCGGCGAAGAAACCGGCCTTCCCCCGTGGGTAGTTCAATCAGTTTGGCGCGGCTGCGGGCCCATAGATTGCCCTGCTGATCGAAGAGCACCGCGTACCACATGTCTTCCGGAACGCCCCATCCGGCGGCAGAAATGGGCCGCCCATTCTCCAGCCGGCAGAGGCCGCTGCCACACGTGTACCAGACCGAGCCCGTGGCGGATACCGCGACACTGCGCACGGTCTGCGTCTTCAACTCCGGAACCCGGTAGAGAGTGGAGGCCGGTTGCCCGGCTCCGCCCACTGGCGGGACCAGCACCAGAAGGCCCTGCGTCAGGCCAACGTACAGGCGCCCGAGAGAGTCGGAATTGACGGCATTTGCCCCGGTTCCGGGTGAGATATCCACTGCTTCGAACCGCTCTCCGCGCAGCCTTGCCAGACCACGTGGCGTCGCCACCCAAAGCGTCCCATCCTGGGTCTGGTGAATTGCCTGAATCTCGGAGGCCGGCAGACCCTCGGCCACCTTGAAACCGCGGAAGCGGCGGCCATCGTAGCGATACAGGCCATTGGACGTCCCGATCCACAGAAACCCCGCGCGGTCCTGGAGCAAGGCATGAACGGCTTGATTGGGTAGCCCCGACTCACGGTCATAGAGTTTGAAACTATAGCGTTGTGCGTAACCACGAGGCGATAGCAGGGCCAGGCAGAACAACGCACATGTGACTCGACAACTCACTCTGTCAATCGTTATCGGCTGAACTGAGGCGACGCGATAGCGTTCCAGGCGGCGTTTTTTGTGGGGAGCCGCGCCGCGACGCTGGGAAAGTCCCCAGCGCAAGCCTTCGCCGGCAATCACATTGAGACGAACGATCTGCTGGCGGACGCCTACGTCGATCTGCTGGACGCGCGCCGGAAATCATCAGCCCCGCCGGCGCCCCCAGTTTAGACTCGGCTCCCCTCCATTCCTCGCCTCGCGTGGGATCAACTGTTCCCGCGGAAAATCGCTGAGCTTTTGAAAACAATCAAAGCCGGCGCGCCCGCTCCGGACCCTATTTCACGCGTTTCTCGAGTTCGGCCAGGCGGGATTCGAGCTGGCTCACGAGTCCCGTGAACTGCTCGATCCGCTCCTTCTGCGACTCAATTTGCCGCTGCTGCGTCTGCACCTGGTTCAGCAGCATGGCGTTGACCTTGTCGTAGAAGACGGTTTGGATCTCGCCGTCGCCGTCGCGACCCACGAGCTCCGGCGCCACCTCGGCCACTTCCTCGGCGATCAAGCCGTAGTACAGCGGAGCGCCGGGGCCGTGGGCGATGTAGCGGAACTGCACGGGCCGCAGGCTCATCAGCGTCTTAGTGCTGTCTCCCATGTCAACGATGTCAGTCTTGAACCGCCGCGACGACGTAACCGACCCAAGCTGGCCCGAAGAGTTGATCACCACCTCACCCGCACCCGATGGCGTCACGCCATAGATGCCAGAGATGTAAGTGTGGCTTTGGTTCGAATCTCCGATGCGGAT
>Ga0181529_10007513_pt1 | contig 10848 bp, 5 predicted proteins | sample PEATcosm2014_Bin_36_FD_119763 | JGI IMG/M metagenome (GOLD analysis project Ga0181529, IMG submission 119763) | Peatland microbial communities from MTU Mesocosm Facility, Houghton, MI, USA - PEATcosm2014_Bin10_30_metaG | ecosystem: Environmental > Terrestrial > Soil > Wetlands > Peat | place... | reverse complement strand
GAAACAGCCATGGCACCGCTTTTTCAATATGCGCGAGTTCGGCGACTCGCTGCAGAAGGCGCTGCGCAATGAACCGCTGGAGTGTTTCGACAGCTCCAAAATCAAGCCCCGGCTGCAGCGCGCCGCCACCAGTTTCGAAGAAGGCGATTATAACTTCGCCAGCGAAGTGCTCTCCGAACTGGAAGCCGAGGGTCACCTGGACCAGGAGATCGCCATGCTCCGCCGCCAGGTGGATCAGGCTGTCCGGCAGACCCATATCCGGCAGATGCTCGGCAGCGCCCGCCGGTTTTTCGAAGCGTCGGAATATCCGCTGGCCCTGCGCAAGATTCAGGAGGCGCTGGAACTGGATCCCGAGGATCTGGACGCGCTGTCGCTCAAGGAACAGGTGGAGAAAGAGCGCCGGCAGCGAAAGATCTCGGAGTGGATCGCCCTCGGCAGGCAACACCTGGAGAACCAGGCCTTCCGCCAGGCGCGTGAAGCCCTGGAAAACGTCGTCAACGTCAAGCCCAACGACACCGAGGCGCTCGGCCTTCTGGCGGAAGTGGGACGCCGCGAGCAGGAAGTGTCGCGCGTCCGCGAAGAAAAATCGCGTCTCTACCAGGCGGCCATGAACGCCTGGGAAAAGGGCGAGGTTACGGCCGCATTCAGCCGGCTGGAAGTGCTGATTGCCATGGACCGGGACCATCCCGAATCCGACACCGGGCGAACCAGCACCTATCAAAATTTCTATAACCAGGTCCACTCCGAACACAACGCGCTGAAGAACGCGTATGAGGACGCGCGCCGCAATCTGGCCAACGATAACTTCGAAGCGGCGTCCGCCACCTGCCGGCAGTACCTGGCGAAATACCCCAACCACGCGCTGTTTCAGGCACTGCAGTTCGATGTGGAGGAGCGCCAGCGGCAAAAGCTGTCGACGGTGATTGCCGCCACCGACCGCCGCGTGGACGCCGAGCCCGATCTGGACAAACGCGCCGCCATCCTGGACGAGGCGCTGAAGCTCTATCCCGGAGAATCGCACTTCGAGCGCGCCATGCGCCTGGTGCGCGACAAACGGGACCTGGTGAATTCCATCGTCGCGAAAGCCCGCTTCTTCGAAGATCGCGGCCAGCTGAATGAAGCCCTGGACCAGTGGCAAATCCTGAAGTCCATTCACGACCAGCAGCCCGGCCTGGCGTTCGAGATTCAGCGCCTCATCAAGCGGCGCGACCAGCAGGCGCATGAGAACACCAAGTCGCGCTGGGTGGAGCAGGCCGACAAATATCTGGAGGGCGGGGACTATGACCGCGCCATGCAGACGGTGGAGAGCGCGCTCGCCGAATTTCCAGGAGAGGCGGAGTTGCTGGAGCTCGAGAAGTTGGTCCGCAAGAACCAGGAACACGGCCGCCAGGCCCTGGAGTGCCTGGAACAGGCGCGCGAGTTGAGCGAGAAGGGATCTTCCAAAGACGCGCTGGATGCGCTGCGCGAGGCCCATCGGCTGGATTCTCGGAATACCGTGATCCGCACGGTGCTCATCAATTCTCTTCTCGACGAAGCGAAGCGTCTGGTGGATTCCGAATGGGAAGCCGCGGACGTAGTGGTGAAGGAAGTGCTGGAACTGGAGCCCAAGCATGCTCTGGCGCAGAGCCTGGCCAGCCGCATCGCCGACCGCAAGCGGGACGATTTCATTTCCTGGTGCCTGTCGCAGGCGCGCCGGCTGCAGACCGACGGCGACGTCGATGGCGCCCTTGCCGTGGCGGCGCAGGGACTCGCTGCGTATCCAAATGAGCCTCGGCTGCAGCAGTTACAGGCCACATTGCAGCGTGCCAAGGTAGAGGCCGATCGCAAAGCCGGCCGTCCGCGCGAGACCGTGGAGACGGGCAGCGGTCCGAAACTGAATCTGGCGGAAACCCTTCCCGCGCCGGGTGGCCCGGCCGCGGCTCAGCCGCCCGGGAAGCCGCCCTCGAAGCCATCGTCGCCGTCCGCCGCGGCGGCGCCGACGGTATCCGCGCCGCCTCCGGAAGTGCGCAAGCAAAAACCGGGCAGTGGTTCGAAGAAGGCGGGAAAGATCCCGCCGCTTCCGCCGCTGGCGCCGGCGGCCACCATCCCGTCGTCTCCATTGAATCCGACGCTTCCCGATGCGCTTTCCGGTCCCGTTCCCGCGACGGCAGGTCCTCCGCCTTCGCGCGTGACGCCGGTTCTCGAAAAGGCGAAAACCGCAGTCGGATTGTTGCCAGTGCGGCGACAGAGGCTATTACAGGCGGGGGTTGCCTGCGTCGTGGTTCTGGGCGTGGTGATCGGCGGATTCGCTATCGCGCGCCTGCGCAAGCCGGCAGTGGTAGCGCCGCCGGCGGCCGCCAGGTTCAAGATCCGGCTGACGGCATCGCCCGCCGGGGCCGACATTAAAGTGAACGGGCAATCATGCGGGCAGTCGGCCTGCGACGTGGAATTGGGCGCGGGCAGCTATCTGGCCGAGGCTCAATTGTCCGGCTATCAACCGGCCACCACGACGTTCACGGCCGGGCCGGGCGCCGCGCCGTCCACGCCCATCGTCCTGACGCTGCAGCCGCTGCTGCCCCACCTGGCCGTCTCCACCGATGTTCCCGACGGCTCCATTCAAGTGGACGGCGCGGACGCCGGCCAGATCCAGGGCGGCACGGCCGATATTACCAACCTGACCGCCGGCAAGCACGAGATCTCCATCAAGAGCGGCAACGCCACGGCGTCCTTCACCGTCGAGATCGCTGCCGGCGAGATGCCCACTATCTCGGGCTACATTCACGCCAACAATTTGCGCGGATTCGTGGTGGTCACCGCGGGCTCGCAAGCGCGGCTGTACAGCAGCATGACGGGGTTTCGCGTGATGCTGGACGGCAAACTCTCCGGCAATCTGGCGGCCGGAGGCATGGACTTCAAGGATCTGGCGGCGGGCTCGCACGAATTGATGCTCGACGGGCCTACCGGACAACACGACAAGATGGTCTTCGAGACGCAGCCCATCGGCGCGATCTATACGTCGCTACTGACCGATGCCAACATGGGCGTGCTGAACATCACTACCGGGCTGGACCAGGCTGATGTGTTCATCGATGGCGTGAAGTATCCGCGCAGCACCAAGCAGGGGCGGCTGCTGATTTACCTGCCGCCGAAGAAGTATTCCGTCCGCGTGCAGAAGGACGGCTACAGCGCCGTGGAGCAGCCGGTTGAATTACACGCTTTCCAGGAGACCAAAGCGGAATTCAAGCTGGTCGCGGTGAAAGCCGTTCTTCTCATTCACCACGCGCCGCCCGGTAGCGAGGTTGTGATCGACGGGAAGAGCGCCGGATCCACCGGACCCAACGGCGAGTTCTTCGCCGCCAATCTGGACCCCGGCAAACACACCGTCCAGGTGCGCCACGATCAATTCAAACCCATCCAGAGCGATGTGACTCTCGCCGCCGGCAAGACGGTAGATATGGAGGCTGCGCTCGAAAGCCTGCTGGGCACGCTGCAGATCGACGTTACTCCTGCCGACGCGCACCTGCGGATACGGCGCGACGGCGATGCCAAGGATCGCGATATCACGGGGCATAGCGCCAGTCTTCCGGAAGGCAACTACACGATTACCGGATCGGCGTCGCGTTTCCAGGATGGATCCACGACGGTGCGCATCGTCGCCAACAAAACGGTGACGGCCACACTGGCGCTCAAAGCGGTGGCCAGCCGCACTGTCCCCAAACCGCCGACACCCCTGGTGTTCACCTTGGACGATCTGCAAAGAAACGGCGGCTGGACCGCGGAGAACGGTGTGCTGACGCGCCGCGGCGGGGAATTGATGCCCCTGCCGGTGGACTTTTCGCAGGCCGACATCCGCTTCACCATCCAGTCGGTTAAGGGAAAGCGCACCGAGTGGGTGCTCGGCTACGTCGACCCGAAAAACTACTGGCTCTTTCAGCTCGACGACAAGAATTACTACCGCACCATCGTGTCCAACGGCTCGCATAACGACCAGGCGAAAGTGGCGCACGGCCTGGACCGCAAGGGATTCGTGGGCGTCAATGTCGAAGTCACACCCACCAGCATCGTCCACAGCGTGCTGCACGGATCCTCATGGACGGTGCTCGATAAGTGGGATTTCCCTGAAGGCGCGGTGCGCGGCAAGTTCGGGTTCGCCGTTCCGGGCAAGGACGAAGTCGCGGTCAAAGAGTTCACGTTGACGCACTGAGCGATCACGGGTTCTTGAGGTGTTTGCGGAACCGTTCCAGGGCGCGCTCGGAGATTCCCTGGTCGCGCGGCGCCGGTTTGCCTGGCTCCGCGGGAGGAAACAGCGCCAGCGCTTTTTGCTCGGTGTCGATGGCGCGGTCGAAATCGCCCGTGCCGGCGTAGGCCAGGGCTAGCACGTGGAGGTGCGTTGGATCCTTGCCGCCCGTCATTTCCACTCCCTTGATCGCGTAGGGAAGCGCGGTCTTGGGATCCTGCATTTCCGAAGGATCCATGGTGACGGCCAGCCAGGCATAGTTGTAGATCTGGTCGGCGGTGGCGCCGGGCCGGTCGGCCACCTGTTTGGCCACCAGCAGGCTGCGCCGGGCATCGGCGAACCCCTCCGTTTTCTGTCCCATTCCCACTAAAATGCTCGCTTCGTCGGCCAGCAGTTCGGAGAGTTGCCGCTGCCACTGCAGGTTGTCGGGATCCTCACGGCTCTGCGCTTCGAGTACTTCGGTGGCCTTCTTGTAGCAGGCCAGGGCCTCGGGCATGTTATTGATCTGGTAATAATACAAATCGCCCAAGTTCTTCTGCGTGACGGCCACGTTGGTCCGCGCCCGCTCGTTGGTGGGATCTTCGCGAGCGCTTTCTTCGTCCAGTTCGGCGGACCTTTTATATGCCGCCTCGGCGGCTTTGAGATCGCCCACGCTGCCATATGCGAAGGCCAGCCGGTTCAGCGCCGCCGTCAGGACTCCGCGATGCCGGGAACTGCTCTTCTCGGCGGCATACAGGTTCTCCGCCTGTCGCAGAGCCATCTGGTACTTGGCGATGGACTCGCCGTTGTTGCCGGTCCTCCAGAGCATGTCGGCGATTTTGAGCATCTCGACAGCCCGCCCGCGGTTCACACGATCGGCCTCGGGACTGTTGGCGGGAACCTGCGGAAGCAGATCGAACGACTGCTGGTAGGCGGCCAGGGCCTGGTCGCTGTGTCCCTGGCTGAGGCCCTTCAGGCCGCCCAGAACGTCGCCCTCCACTTCATACGCGCGCGCCAGGTCCAGCTTGTAGATCAGATTGCTAGGGTCGCTGGCGGAGACCTGGGTGCGCAGCGCGACCGCCTGTTTGGCGTCCGCAACCGCTTCGGGGAGTCTTCCGTGAAACGGCAGAATGCTGGCCAGCGCCTCGTAACACTGCGCCAGAACCTGGCGCGCGTGCTGATCCGCGGGACTGTGCTTGACCAGGGACTCCGCCAGCCCGATCGCCTTCTGATAATTCTCGATGGATTTGGCGCCATCCCCCAGGTTGGAGCTGAACGGGTTTCCTTCCACGTCGCCAATCTTGAGGTAGCCTTCGGCCAGGTCCAGTTGCAGCGAGCGATCGCCTTGCGCATCGCGCGCCAGACGATTCAGATAGTCGGTGCCCGTCTTGGCGATCAGCGACCGCGCCGGCGTGGAGCCCGGCAGATCCTGGATGGAATCGTGCACGTCGAACAGGAAGGTGTGCGCCAGGTGGCGGACGTCTTCGAAGCGGCGCGCGGCCAGGCGGGCCTCCCACAGGGTCGCGGCCAACCCTCCCGCCAGGGTGAGCAGCAACAGCAGCGCCGCCGCCACCGCCAGTTTGTGCCGCCCGAAAAACTTGCGAACCACGTACGTAGTGGTGCTCTTGCGCGCCAGCACCGGCTTGCCCGCCAGGTGGCGGACAATGTCGTCGGCCATCTGGTCCACGGAACCGTAGCGATGCTGCGCCTCTTTGCGGAGAGCCTTGAGGACGATGGCGTCCAGGTCGCCGCGCAAATAGCGGCGCAGCGTTTGCGGATCGCCGCCGCGGCTGCGGCTCACGGTTTCCGGCGTGACCGTCTCCGGCGCGCCCATCTCCTCGGTCTCCACCTCCGTCACGCGCTTGATGGCGACGCTGGGCGGTTCGGCATCCTGCTCGCACACCGACCGGATCCACGCCGCCAGCGATCCCGTGCTGGCCACGCGGTACGGGCTGTGTCCGGTCATCAATTCGTACAGGATCACGCCCAGCGCATAGATATCGGTGGCCGTGGTGACCGGCTCGCCGCGCAGTTGTTCGGGGCTGGCATATTCCGGGGTGAAGGCGCGCTGGCGGGTCTGCGCCGCTTGCGCCGAGATCCCTATCGAGCCAGGATCCAGGAGCTTGGCGATGCCGAAATCGAGCAGCATGGGCACGCCTTCGGCCGTCACCAGAATGTTGCCGGGCTTGAGATCGCAATGCACAATCAGGCTCTGATGAGCATGATGAACGGCCTGGCAGACTTCCACAAAAACGGTGAGCCGGTCGCGGATGCGAAGCTGGCGCGAATCGCAATACCGGTCGATGGCCTGTCCCTCGACATAATCTTCCACCAGGTAGGGAAGGCCATCCTCGGTAGTGCCGCCATCCACCAGGCGGACGATGTGGGGATGATTCAACGCCGCCAGAGTCTGGCGCTCGATCACGAAGCGCCGCACCACCTCCGGGCTGGCCATTCCGGTGCGTATCAACTTGACGGCGACGCGTTTGCGGAACTCGTTCTCGCGCTCGGCGACGTACACCTCGCCCATGCCGCCCTCGCCGATTCGCCGCGTCAGGCGGTACGACCCGATGAGGCGCCCGACGTAGGTTCCGCCCTCAGCCATGATTAGAGAATACTAGAAAAAGGCGCTAGCGCTGCTACGACAACAGCTTCATGAGATTCCGCAGGCTGACGCGCGCCGCGGCCATAGAATCGCCCCAGTCCGCGGCGTTGTCCTGCTCGATGGCGTAGTGCTTGAGGCCGGCCAGTTCGGCGTCGGCGAAAAGCGCCTTGTAGTGTACTTCTCCCTGCCCCACCGGGACCAGGAGCGCCTCATCCTTGCGCTGCGTCTGGGTCATCTTAGGCGTCATGGTTTTGATGCCGCGCGCGTCCTTGACGTGCCACAATTCGAAGCGGCCGGGGCTCTTGCGGAACATCTCCCGAATGTTGCGGCCGGCCACCGAGGCCCAACCGATATCGAGCTGCATGGCCACCAGCGCGGGGTCGGTTTCGGCGAGCAGGATATCGTAAGGCAGCAGGCTGCTGCCGGGGATGGGTTGGAATTCCTCGGTGTGGTTGTGAATGAGCATCTTCATGCCGAACTTCTGCACGACCTGCCCGAAATGATTGACTTGCGCCGCGGTGCGCTTCACGGATTCTTCGCCTGGACGGCCGCCGTCGCCGCGGGCTTTGACCTCGGTGTAGCGGATGCCCATGATCTGAAAGCCTTCCAGTTGTTGTTCCAGAGTGGGACCCTCGGTGGCCGCCACGTGCGTGCTCGGCGCCGTCAAGCCGTAACGGTCCAACAGAGCGCGGAACTGTTTCGGCTCCATGTGGCCGTAGTCGGTGGCGGGCTCGACCTCTTTGTAGCCGATTTCCGCCACTTTGGCCAGGGTGCCTTCGTAGTCTTTGCCGGTCAGATCGCGCACGGTGTAGAGTTCCAGGCCTGGCTGCTTCTTCCAGTCAGTATCGGCTGTGCGCCCGATTATCGCGGCGCCCCCTGCGGCGGCAACTCCCTGCAGAAACGTACGGCGGCTTGTCATCGTCGGTCTCCCGGATCCCGGTATCCTCAATTATTCGCCATTTCCCGGCCGGGCGCATCCGTCATACCGCCTCACCTCGGGCGCCGGAAACCGGCATGCGAATCGGAGCATCCAATATGGTAAGGAAGTGTGCATGAACCGGAGCGGACGAAATCGAAGAGCTGTGCGCGGCGCGGCGTTGTGCCTGGCGCTGGCATGTTGGACCTTGCCGGCGCGTCCTCAGACAACCCCTAAGAAGAACCCGTTCGAAGTGCTGGATGAATTCAGCTCGTCGGTGCAGGCGCTTTCCGAGCGCGTGGCGCCGAGCGTCGTGCAGATTTCGGTGACGCGGTATGCCCCCGAGGGGGAGAATTCCGACGGGCGAACCGGAACGGTTCTCGGCAGGCAGCAGGTTCTGGGGTCGGGCGTCGTTATCGACCCGCAGGGCTACATCGTCACCAACGCCCACGTGGTCGCCGACGCGCAGCGCATACTGGTGACGCGGGTTCCGCGGCCCACCGGAACGGCGGGTCCGGATCAAGCTATCTCCAGCGCCCTGTCACAACCGTTCGCACCGTCCAAGGAAGCCGCGCTCATCGGCATTTCTCAGGAGCTGGATCTGGCCTTGATCAAGATTCCCGCGACCGGATTGCCGGCTCTGCCCTTCGCCGATTACAACAAACTGCGCCAGGGACAAGTGGTGTTCGCGTTCGGCAGCCGCCGGGGCTTGGGGAATTCCGTGAGCATGGGCGTGGTCAGCTCGGTGGCGCGCCAGCCAGACCCGGACAGTCCCTTCATCTATATCCAGACCGATGCGCCGATCAATCCGGGTGACAGCGGTGGGCCGTTGGTCAATACGGCCGGGGAAGTGGTGGGGCTCAACACCTTCATTCTGACCCAGTCCGGCGGCAGCGAGGGCATCGGATTCGCCATTCCCAGCTCACTGGTGGAAATAGTCGCGGCGCAATTGCGCAAGCATGGGCATGTTCATCGGCAGCTCATCGGCATCGGTGTCCAGACCATCACCGCGACCCTGGCGGCAGCCCTGCAATTGCCCCGGTCGAGCGGCGTTTTGATTTCCGATGTCACCGCGGGAAGTCCAGCCGACGCCGCCGGCGTGAAACTGAACGACACAGTGTTGGCGGTGGATGGTAAGCCGGTGGAGAATCTGCCGGTCTTCTATACTTTGATGCTCACGCATCACAGCGGCGACACCGTCAAGCTGCAGCTTCTGCGCGGCGCCGATACGCTGAACCTGGAGGTGGCCGCGGTAGAGGAGTCGCACGCGTCGGACCGCCTGGCGGACCTGATCGATCCCGAGACCAGCCAGATCACTCAGCTCGGAATTGTTGGCCTGACCATCGACCAGCGCACCGAGTCTCTGTTCCCCACGCTACGCGGTAAGTATGGAGTGATTGTGGCCGCAAGGTCGGCCGCCGCGATGGGTGCCGCCGGTGAACTTCAGGTGGGCGACGTGGTGCACGAGATCAATGGATCGGTGGTATCGAGCGTGGACGAACTACGAAGCACCGTAGCCAAAATGAAACCGGGGACTCCGGTGGCGCTCTTCATCGAGAGGGATGGCAAGCTGCTCTATATCGCGTTTGAAATGGACTGATCCGCGCCGGCTACTTGGCGGTCTCGGTTTTTTCGTTCCATTCGTCCGATTCCATCATGTAGCGGCATTCCAGGCCGCGCGAAGGCCGCAGGCCATTGATCCGGATGAACACCGTGTGCACCGGTGCTTCCGGGGAGTCGATCAACATCAGCAGCTCTCCCGCGACGAACCGCTCGCGCCGCCGCGATGCCATCAACTTCGCCTCGAAGGCTTGGGTGACCCTGCGCTTCAAGGGCGTCTCCTCGACAGTTTGCGTCTTCGACATGTGCGTCTCCAATCCGTCCTACATTTCGGCGAGCGCCGCATTGCCGCTCTCTACCGCGGCCGCACGGTCTCTGCGGCGGATCGCTCGTACCATGATCTTCAGGTGCGGTATGGCGCGGGCGGCCCGCTCATAAACCGGCACCAGGGAAGGCGCGCGATTGGCCGCGTCGGCCCGATACCCCTGATACCGCGGCCGCGCCATCTGGTGCATCTCATACAGACACTCGCCGCCCGACTCCGCCTGGTCGTCCCATCGATCCGACTCCGAGTTGCGCAGCGACTGCAGGATTCCATGTACCAGGACCTTGGTGCTGTCATAGAGCATAGGCTTTTGACTCTCCCTTTTTTCGGTTGGATGCTGTTCCCGAGCCGGTTAGGCGTCGGGGTAGTTCAGTGGCGTGGAAAAGCTAAGGATTCATTCATTATACCACCATGGAGGACACGGCGCGGGAAACGGCGGATATTGCCAGGCCGTGCGGCCGTTTTAGCGCGCATTAACTAAATCGAGCTCCACAGGTTGGCGCAGCCAACCGATGCCAGGAAAGTCAACCGACACCTGAAGTGAAAGTCTTCCCGGCGGTTCAGTCTCTCGCAGGGTAAGGGGCGGATGTTTCATTGACCCAGCTGCGGCGCTCTCCGATATCCATTGCGCAATGCCTGAGAACCACTGGTATTGTTCCGGCGCCTCTCGACGCCGTTTGAAGGAGAAAAGGCATGAGAGGGAACAAAACTGAGGCGTGATCGTATGAATTAGAATCTCTGTTCTTAAGGGCTGTTGGTGATAGCCTCAGCAGCGCTGGTCACGATACCCAGTCCGTCAAAGGCGAGGGACGCCCTGGTGTTCGACTTGTCATCGTCTGTACAACGTCGGAGAAAGAAAAACTGAGGGGAGTCACGGCCGTAGAACTAAGATTATCCCCTAGCGGCGCGGCGAGAGCAATATAGCCGGAAAGATAGTCAGTCTGTCCATACGGCGACACTCCACTGGTGAAGTCGCTTCACACGTAGGTGAAGGAGACCGTTCCTGCAACGGCGTATTGTGCGGAAGAGACGCCAAGGGCGGCAATGAGGATCGCGGCCAGATGGCGGCGCGGAAGAGACGTAGGAACGGACGAGCTAATTGTCGTCGTTGAATTCCTTTCAATTCTAGAGCTTACCAATCGTCCGGTTTCCGATAGGTTCTAACTCGAAGACCAGCCGATTCTGCCGCTCCCTACGGTGCTCCGCGGGACTTAGTTCAAACGTAAATCCGGAAGGCGCATGCTGTG